>Ga0208179_1000166_pt1 | contig 49219 bp, 48 predicted proteins | sample Malvired_Geostar_FD_184238 | JGI IMG/M metagenome (GOLD analysis project Ga0208179, IMG submission 184238) | Marine viral communities from the Global Malaspina Expedition - Malaspina viral metaG DeepMed_Geostar (SPAdes) (version 2) | ecosystem: Environmental > Aquatic > Marine > Oceanic | place... | reverse complement strand
GTTCATCGCGGGGTCGCGGGGGGCGTCCCGGGGCCGATGTCAGGGGCGATGCCAGGGGCGATGGCGAGGCCAGTCGCGGGGGTCGCGCCGGAAGCCTTCTCGCGCTGTTCGCTCAGGATCGACCAGCCCGCGATGAACAGTCCCGCGGCGAGCGGCCCGAGGACGATGCCCGACAGCCCGACCAGCGCCAGCCCGCCCAATGTGGTCACCAGGATCATCCAGTCGGGAATGCCGGTGTCGCGACCGACCAGCACCGGTCGCAGCAAATTGTCGGAAAGGCCGACCACAGCCACTCCCGAAACGACGACCACCACCCCCTGCCAGACCGCTCCGGTCGCGAGCAGATAGACCGCCACCGGGACCCAGATCAGCGCCGGACCCACCGCGGGGAGCAGCGAGGCGATCGCCATCAGCAGACCGAGCAGCAGCGCCGAAGGAAAGCCGATGATCCAGAAGGTGATCGTGCCGAGCGCTCCCTGGACCAGTCCGACTACCCCCGAGCCCTTGATGGTGGCACGCACGATGGTCAGGAAGCGGTCGGCCACCCGTTCGGCGATGGCGCGTTCCATCGGCAGCGCCCGGACCACCGCATAGCCGATCGCGCGGCCGTCGCGCAGGAAGAAATAGGCGACGTAGAGCGCCACGCCGAGCGCCAGGACGAAGCCCGCGACGCTGCCGCCAATGGCCAGCGCCTGGGTTGCGATCAGCCCGGCCGATTGTTCGACGAAGTCCTGGATCCGGGCCTGCACCGCGCTCAGATCGCCCCAGCCCGATTGCGCCAGCGAGGCCTGCACCCGCGCGGGCAGCACGTCCATAAGCTGCGCGAACCAGCTCGCCACGTCGATCCGGCCCTCCTGGAAGGCGACCACCACCCCGATCGCCTGCGCGACGATCGCCATACCGATCAGCACCGCCGGCAGGACGACTGCGAAGGTCACCACGATCATTGTTGCCAGCGCCGCCTGGTTTTCGTGACCGGGGCGCCAGCTCAGAATGCGGCGATAGAGCGGCTGGAAGATGATCGCGGCCAGCGCCGCCCACAGCACCGGTGCGGCGAAGGGCCAGGCGATCGCGAGGAACGCCAGCGTCACCAGCGCGAGGAACACCAGGAAACCGCCGCGCTCGACGCGCTTATGCGCGGCGGAAGCCTCCCTGGCGTCGCCGGTCAGCGACTCGGCTCCGTCGCCGTGCAGCGGCTGGTCTCCGGCCACGCTCATCCGCGATCAGACATCGAGATTGGCGACGTTGAGCGCATTGTCCTGGATGAACTCGCGGCGCGGTTCGACGATATCGCCCATCAGCCGGGTGAAGATCTCGTCGGTCACATCGGCATCCTCGACCTTGACCTGGAGCAGCGCGCGGTTGTCGGGATCGAGCGTGGTCTCCCACAATTGCTCGGCGTTCATCTCGCCCAGACCCTTGTAGCGCTGGACCTTCTGGCCCTTGCGTCCGGCGGTCATGACCGCGTCGAGCAATTGCGAGGGCAGCGTGATCGCGCTGTCGTCGGCGATCGCGGGGGCATCCGAATCGGTCTCGTCGGCGCTGTCGGGATCGACCGGTTCGGGCTCGTCCTCGCTGCCTTTCACCAAGTGCACCGGGCTCTGATAGACCTCGGCGTGCTCGCCCGCGACGCGGTGGAGCTTGCGCGCCTCGGCGCTGGTGAGGAAGGCCGCCTCGATCTCGTGGACGTCGGTCACCCCGCGCCACAGCCGGCGGAAACGAACCAAGCCGTCCTCGCCGATATCGGCGCTCCAGCGCGCCTCGGTGTCGCCCATCTGGAGATGCGCCGCGGCCTTGTTCAGCGCCTCGCTGCGATCGCTCAGCTCGGGATCGAGCGCGCCGGCCAGCGCCATCGCCTCGATCAGCGCGTAATTGTATTTGCGGGGCACGAAACCGAACAGGTTGCGCAGCCGCAGCGCATGCTCGACCAGTCCGGCCAGCTCGGCGCCGCCGCGCGTCCCGCCGGCGGTCTCGAGCAACCGGCCATCCAGCCCCGTCTGGACCAGGAAGCGATCGTAGGCGGGCTGATCCTTGAGATAGACCTCCGACTTGCCCTTCTGGATCTTGTAGAGCGGCGGCTGGGCGATGAAGAGATGCCCCGCCTTGATGATCTCGGGCATCTGGCGGTGGAAAAAGGTCAGCAGCAGCGTGCGGATATGCGCGCCGTCGACATCGGCGTCGGTCATGATGACGATCTTGTGGTAACGCAGCTTGTCGAGCGTGAATTCGTCGCGCAGGCCCGTGCCCATCGCCTGGATCAGCGTGCCGACTTCCTTGGACGAGATGATCCGGTCGAAGCGCGCGCGCTCGACGTTGAGGATCTTGCCCTTGAGCGGCAGGATCGCCTGGGTGCGGCGATCGCGGCCCTGCTTGGCCGAACCGCCGGCGGAATCGCCCTCGACCAGGAACAGCTCGCAGTTCTCCGGATTGCGGTCCTGGCAATCGGCCAGCTTGCCCGGCAGGCTGGCGACGCTCATCGCGCCCTTGCGGCTCATCTCGCGCGCGCGCCGCGCGGCCTCGCGCGCGGCGGCGGCGTCGATCACCTTCTGGATGATCGATTTGGCGTCGGCGGGGTTTTCCTCCAGCCATTCGCTCATCTTCTCGCCCATCAGCGCCTCGAGCGGCTGGCGGACCTCGGAGCTGACCAGCTTGTCCTTGGTCTGCGAGCCGAATTTGGGGTCGGGCAGCTTGACCGAGACGATCGCGGTCAGGCCTTCGCGCATGTCCTCGCCCGAAAGCGTGACCTTCTCCTTCTTCATCAGCCCCGAGCTCTGCGCGTAATTGTTGAGCGTCCGGGTCAGCGCGGCGCGGAAGGCGGCGAGATGCGTGCCGCCGTCGCGTTGCGGGATGTTGTTGGTGAAGGCGAGGACGTTCTCGTAATAGGAGTCGTTCCACTCGAGCGCGACATCGATGCCGATCCCGTCCTTCTCGGCCGAGACCGAGATCGGATCGACGAACAAGGGCTGCTTGTTGCGGTCGAGATATTTGACGAAGGCCGCGATCCCGCCCTCGTAATAGAGATCGTGCTCGGCGACTTCCTCGTGGCGCCTGTCGCGCAGCAGGATGTGGACGCCCGAATTGAGGAAGGCGAGCTCGCGATAGCGGTGCTCCAGCTTGTCGAAGTCGAACTCGAGCACGTTCTTGAAAGTCTCGGTCGAGGGCAGGAAGGTCACGCGGGTGCCCTTCTTGAGGCCGTTCTCGTCGCCCGAACTGGCGACCGGCGGCGCATCGCCGGTGATCTCGAGCGGCGAGACCGCATTGCCGTGCTCGAAGCGGATCCAGTGCTCCTTGCCGTCGCGCCAGACCTTGAGCTCGAGCCATTCGCTCAGCGCGTTGACCACCGAGACTCCCACGCCGTGAAGCCCGCCCGAGACCTTGTAGGCGTTGTCGTCATTGGTGTTCTCGAACTTGCCGCCCGCGTGGAGCTGGGTCATGATGACCTCGGCCGCCGAGACGCCTTCGCCCTTGTGCATGTCGACCGGAATGCCGCGGCCGTTGTCCTCGACCGAGACCGAACCATCGGGGTTGAGCTCGATCAGCACCAGATCGCAATGGCCCGCCAGCGCCTCGTCGATCGAATTGTCGGAGACCTCGAACACCATGTGGTGCAGGCCCGAGCCGTCGTCGGTGTCGCCGATATACATGCCCGGACGCTTGCGCACCGCGTCCAGCCCCTTGAGAACCTTGATCGAATCCGCGCCATAGGCGCCTTCCTGGCGGACCCGCGCCGGTAAGCCGCCGGATTCCACGGGGGCGGTTTCGGCCAGGATTTCGGGGGTATTTTCGGGGCTGGTTTCGGGTGTGTCGTTCATGGTGATTATATAGGCGCAAAGCCGCAGATTTCCAAAGTTTTACCGCCTGCCTTTCCCACAGATCGCGCGGGCGGATCGACGGGCTGCATCACCGCCGGGATGGTTTCGCCTGCAACCGCTTGCTTTGCGCGACGCAGGAGGCCATCTCGCCAGCCATGCTTTCGGTGCTCGACATCTTCCGGATCGGGATCGGTCCCTCCTCCTCGCACACCGTGGGACCGATGCGGATCGGACGCATGTTCCTGCGTGCGCTGAAGAAATCCGGCAAGCTCGAGCGGACGGCGCGGGTGACGGTCGAACTGCAGGGGTCGCTGGCGCTGACCGGAATCGGCCACGGCACGCCGGACGCCGCGGTTCTCGGGCTGATGGGTTTCAGCCCCGAAAGCACCTGCCCCGACGAGGCGGCCGCGGCGCTGGCGGAAATGCGTGAAAGCGGGCGGATCGAACTGCCCGGCGACCACGAGCTCGCTTTCGATCCGCGCGGCGATATCGATCTCGCCGGGCACATCATCCCCGAACTCCATCCCAACGGCATGCGGCTGGCAGCCCTCGACGACGCGGGTGCAATGCTGTTCGAGCGGACCTATTATTCGACCGGGGGCGGGTTCGTCGCTTCCGAGGCACAGCTCAGGAAGCGGCCCGCGAACGATCGGGTCGCGGCGGGAACCGCAGTGGCGCACCCCTTCGGTTCGGCGGAGGAACTGCTGGCGCAATGCGCGCGCACCGGCCTGGCGATCGCCGAACTCACGCTCGCCAACGAGGACAGCTTCCGCCCGCGCGAGGAGACGCTCGCCGGGTTGGACCGCGTCGCGGAAGCGATGGACCAGTGCGTCGAACGCGGTCTGAGCCAGCGCGGCGTCCTGCCGGGCGGGCTCAAGGTCACCCGCCGCGCGCCCGATCTGTGGGACAAGCTTTCCGCCGCCCCGCTCTCCAACGAGCGCGAAGCCTTGTTCGACTGGCTCAACTGTTTCGCGATGGCGGTGAACGAGGAAAACGCCGCCGGTGGCCGGGTGGTCACCGCGCCGACCAATGGCGCGGCGGGCATTATCCCTGCGGTGATCCGCTTCTATTGCAAAAATGCCGAGGAAGAGCGCTGCGAGGAGAGCCGCCGCACCTTCCTGCTCACCGCCGGCGCGATCGGGCTGCTCTACAAGCAGCGCGCCTCGATCTCCGGCGCCGAAATGGGATGCCAGGGCGAGGTCGGGGTCGCCTGTTCGATGGCAGCGGGCGGGCTCGCGGCGCTGTGGGGCGCCAGCCCCGACCAGGTCGCGAGCGCGGCGGAGATAGGGATGGAGCACAATCTCGGCCTGACCTGCGATCCCGTCGGCGGCCTCGTCCAGGTCCCGTGTATCGAGCGCAATGCGATCGGCGCGGTGAAGGCGGTCAACGCCGCGCGGCTGGCGCTGCACCGCACCGCGGCGGAAAGCTGCGTCAGCCTCGACCAGGTGATCGAGACCATGCGCCAGACCGGGCTCGACATGTCGACCAAGTACAAGGAAACCAGCCAGGGCGGGCTCGCGGTCAACGTCATCGAATGCTGACCGGGCTAATGCCGGCTGGACATGAGGCGCGGGGCGGATAGTCTCGCGCGCCATGACCGAAACCTCCCCGACACCCGCCGACCTCACCGCCGAATTCGGCACTTACGACACCATCCTGCGCCGCTGGGCCGCGGTGCAGCCCGAGGCGCTCGCATTGCGCGACGATCATGGTGGGCTCACCTGGCGCAAAATGGACGAGGCACTCGACCGGATCGCGGCGCGGCTGGTCGAGACCGGCCTCGAGCGCGGGCAATCGGTCGCGATCCTGGGCTATTCCTCGGTTCCTTACGCGCTGGTCTTTCTCGCCGCGGTGCGCGCGGGCGGAGTAGCCGCGCCGCTGACCACCAGCGCCAGCCCCGAACAGCTCGCCGGCATGGCCGCAGACAGCGGCGCGCGGCACATCTTCATCGACCGCGCCAAGCTGACCGAGCTGGGCGAGGACTGCTTCCCCGGCATGGAGCGGATCATACTCGACGAGGAGCTTGATCGCTGGATGGCATCCGAAGGCGCGACCCCGCCCGCCTTCGCGCCCGAGCCGAGCGAACCCTTCAACATCATCTATTCCTCGGGTACCACCGGCACCCCCAAGGGGATCGTCCATTCGCATCTGATGCGCTGGCGGCAGTTCGCCACCACCGCGGCGAGCTATCGCGCCAGCGAGCAGCCGGTGCGCGCGCTGGCCTCGACCCCGCTCTATTCCAACACCACCATGGTCGCCTTCCTCGCGCCGCTGCTCGCCGGGGGCACGGTCACGGTGATGGGCAAGTTCGACGCGCTGCGCTGGCTCGAAATCGCGCAGGAGCAGGCGATCACCCACACCATGCTGGTTCCGGTGCAATACCGCCGGCTGATGCAGGAGCCGCGCTTCGACCAATTCGACCTCTCGGCGCTGCGCTACAAATACTGCACCTCCGCGCCTTTCTCCGCCGAGCTCAAGGCCGAGGTGCTCGACCGGATGCCCGGCGCGCTGATCGAGATCTATTCGATGACCGAAGGCGGGGTGGTGTGCCTGCTGGCCGCGCATGAGCATCGCGACAAGCTGCACACCGTCGGGCGGCCCGCGCCGGGGAGCGAACTGCTGGTGCTCGACGATGCGGACCGGCCGGTGCCGCCGGGAACGCCGGGCAATCTCGTCGGCATCGGTCCGGCGATGATGGCGGGCTACAAGAACCAGCCGGGCAAGACGCGCGAAGGCTACTGGACCCACCCCGAGACCGGGCAGGTGTGGCAGCGGATGGGGGATATCGGCCGGCTCGACGCCGACGGCTTTCTCGAACTGGTCGGGCGCGCCAAGGACATGATCATCTCAGGCGGGTTCAACATCTTCCCGGTCGATCTGGAAGACGCGCTGATGGCCGAGAACGATGTGACCGAGGCGGCGGTGATCGGGGTGGCGTCGGAACGATGGGGCGAGACCCCGGTGGGCTTCGTGGTGCTGGCTAAGGGCGCGTGCGATCCGCAAGCGATTCGCGAGGCGGTCAACGCGCGGCTGGGCAAGACCCAGCGGCTGGCGCAATTGCACGCGGTGGACGACATGCCGCGCAGCCACATCGGCAAGCTGCTCAAGACCGAATTGCGCGAGGAAGCCGTGCGCCGCGGTCTGCCCGCCTGACCCGACGGCTGGTTCTCGGAGGCGCCCCGCCGGCGGCGGGTGCTTTCGAGACGCGGCCACCATCGGGAGGGTGGGAGAGGGAGAAGGGGGCCGCGTCTCTACTCGCTGCCATATCGCCTTGCGGGACCGGTCGCCGATCAGCGGGGGAGAGGATCGCAAAGGTGCGACCGGTCTCACCGCAAGGAAGGCCGAAAGCCGCAGCGCGACGTCGCGCATCACGGCAGCTTCCGAACGTGTCGACCGGGAGGGGGGACATCCGCTGGTCGACTGTGAGGGCTGTTATAATGTTGCGAACTTGCGAACGAAAGTGAGAAAACCTTAAATCGAGTTGCATTTCGCGCAACACGTTTTCGCGCGGCTTCGCGCACGCCCGTTCCGGGCTCTGCAATTGGTTAACCATTTGAGTCATGGGTTTCTCGACGTCCAGCAATGCAGAGGATCCAGGCGGTGGGCCGACCCAGTGATGATCGAGAGGACACGTTCGCGCTTCTTTATGAATCGGGCAACGGCGGTCGGGACGAGACGGTGGCGAAGCGCGCGTTGCGCGCCATGCGGCGGCATCTGGATTTGCAGGTCGCCTATGTCTCCGAATTCGTCGGCGACATGGCGGTCTATCGCGAGGTCGACGCGCGCGGGCTCGAGCATTTGATCAAACCGGGCGACGAACGCTCGCTCGATGAAGTCTATTGCCGCCACATCCTCGCCGGGCGGCTCCCGGAACTGATCCCCGACACCGCCCGCTTCCCGCTGGCGGCCGCGATGCCGATCACCGCCGCGATACCGATCGGCGCGCATATCAGCGTCCCGCTGATGATGCCCGATGGCGAGACTTACGGGATGTTCTGCTGCCTTGGACCCGAAGCGGACGACAGCCTCAACCCGCGCGATCTGGCGATGATGAAGAGCTTCGCCGAACTCACCGCCTTCGAAATCGCCCGCGAGCGTCAGGCCTCGCGCGCACTGGAGGAAACGCATTCCCGGATTCGCGCGGTGATCGCGGACGAACAATTTGCCATGGCGTTCCAGCCGATCTGGAGCCTCGCGGCGGATCGGCCGATCGGCTTCGAGGCGCTGTCGCGATTCGCCCCCGAGCCGGTGCGATCGCCCGACGTCTGGTTCGCCGAAGCCGACGCCGCCGGCCTTGGCAACGACCTCGAACTTGCAGCGATCCATCGCGCGCTGAACGAGAGCCACGCTCTGCCGGCGCACGCCTATATCGCGCTCAACGCGTCGCCGGCGACCGTGGCCGCGGGCAATCTGGGCGATATCCTAGCGCGGGCGCGGGGTCGCCAGATCGTGCTGGAGATCACCGAACACGCGCATATCGAGGATTATGCCAGCTTTGCCGAGGCGCTCGCACCCTTGCGGGCGCAGGGCGTAGGGCTTGCCATCGACGATGCCGGCGCCGGCTATTCGAGCCTGCGCCACATTCTCCAGCTGACCCCCGATCTGATCAAGTTGGACCGCGCGCTGGTTGCCGGAATCGGGCTCGATCGCAGCCGCCGCGCCATGGTCGCGGCACTGCTCGCCTTCGCCCGCGAGACCGCGGCCGATATCGTCGCGGAAGGGGTCGAAACCGCCTCGGAGCTGGCTATGCTGCGCTCGCTCGGGATCGATCTGGTGCAGGGCTATCACCTGGGTCGCCCCGTTTCGGGCGCGGAAACCTTCCTCAAGTTCGGGGACCGGGACCGCGCCGGCGGTTCCCGTGCCAGCGATCGCGCCGCGCGCTTGAACAAGCGCGACGCCGCCTAGCCCGGCGCCTCGCCCTAGCGACTTGTCCTATCGACTTGGCGGCGCGGCCCATTTAACGCGCCGCCATGACCATTCAGCCCTCCGACTCCATCCTCATCGTCGATTTCGGCAGCCAGGTGACCCAGCTGATCGCGCGCCGCGTGCGCGAGGCCGGGGTCTATTCCGAAATCGCCCCCTACACGATGGCCGAGGCGGCCTTCGCGCGGATGAAGCCCAAGGGCATCATCCTCTCGGGCTCGCCCGCCAGCGTCCCCGACGCAGGCAGCCCGCGCGCGCCGCAGGCGCTGTTCGAGGCGGGAATCCCGATCCTCGGCATCTGCTACGGCCAGCAGGTGATGACCGAGCAATTGGGCGGCGAGGTCCGCCCCGGTCACGAAACCGGTGAAGGCGGCGAATTCGGCCGCGCCTTCCTCACCGTCACGCAGCCCTGCGCGCTGTTCGACGGGTTGTGGGAAGTCGGCGAGCGCCACCAGGTGTGGATGAGCCATGGCGACAAGGTCACGCAATTCGCGCCCGGTTTCGAGATCGTCGCCACCAGCGACGGCGCGCCCTTCGCGGTGATCGCCGACGAGGCGCGGCGCTTCTACGGCATCCAGTTCCATCCCGAAGTCGTCCACACCCCCGATGGTGCGAAGCTGATCGCCAATTTCACCCGCCACGTCTGCGGGCTGGCGGGCGATTGGACCATGGCCGAATTCCGCGCCACCAAAATCGCCGAGATCCGCGAGCAGGTCGGCGACGGCAAGGTCATCTGCGGGCTTTCGGGCGGGGTCGATTCGGCGGTCGCCGCGGTGCTGATCCACGAGGCGATCGGCGAGCAATTGACCTGCGTCTTCGTCGACCACGGCCTCATGCGCCAGGGCGAGGCCGAACAGGTCGTCTCGCTGTTCAAGGGCTCCTACAACATCCCGCTGGTCCACCGCGATGTCGAGGAGCTGTTCCTTTCCGGCCTTGCCGAGGTCACCGACCCCGAAGCCAAGCGAAAGTTCATCGGCAAGACCTTCATCGATGTCTTCGAGGAGGAAGCCAAGGCGATCGGCGGCGCCGATTTCCTCGCGCAAGGGACCCTCTATCCCGATGTCATCGAAAGCGTCAGCTTCACCGGCGGGCCTTCGGTAACGATCAAGAGCCACCACAATGTCGGCGGCCTGCCCGCGCGGATGAACATGAAGCTGGTCGAGCCCTTGCGCGAATTGTTCAAGGACGAGGTGCGCGAGCTGGGCCGCGAACTCGGACTCCCCGAAGCCTTCGTCGGCCGCCATCCCTTCCCCGGCCCCGGTCTCGCGATCCGCATCCCCGGCGAGGTCACCAAGGAGCGCTGCGACATCCTGCGCAAGGCCGATGCGATCTACCTGGAGGAAATCCGCAACGCCGGGCTCTACGACGCGATCTGGCAGGCCTTCGCGGTGCTGCTCCCGGTCAAGACCGTCGGCGTGATGGGCGATGCGCGCACCTACGACAGCGTCTGCGGGCTACGCGCGGTGACCAGCACCGACGGCATGACCGCCGACGTCTATCCCTTCGACGCCACCTTCCTCACCAATGTCGCGACCCGCATCGTCAACGAGGTGCGCGGCATCAACCGGGTGGTCTACGACTACACCAGCAAGCCGCCCGGCACGATCGAGTGGGAGTAGAGCGGCCGCCGGAGTGTCGCAGATGAGAGCGGGTGCCGGCAGCGACTGAGATGCAACTCCCTCTCGGCCCCGATCCGCGCACCGAGACCCTGCGGCGGCTCCAGCCGCTGCTGGTCCAGCGATTCGGGCGGATCGAGCGCGCCGCGGCGCAGTGGCGGCGGCCCGAATGGGTGCTGGTGCAGGGGCTGATCGGCGCGCGGACCAAATCGCCGATCTCCAACGCCGCGGCTGACCGGCTGCTCACGCGCTACGGTAGCTGGGAGGCGGTCGCCGAGGCACCGCTCGACGAATTGCGCGAACTGCTGGCGACGCAGACCTATCCCAATGTCGCCGCCGAGCGGCTGAAGCGCGCCTTGCAGGCGGTGGTGGCGGAGCGCGGCGCGGTCGATCTGGCGCATCTCGAGCCGCTCGACACAGCTGCGGCGATGGCCTGGCTCGAGACGCTGCCCGGCGTCGGGCGCAAGATCGCCGCCGGGGTGGTCAACGCCAGCACGCTCGACCGCAAGGCTTTGGTGCTCGACGGCCATCACACCCGCATCCTCCAGCGGATGGGGCTGGTCCCGCCAAAGGCCGACACCGCGCGCGCCTATGAAGCGATCATGCCCGCGATGCCGCCCGAATGGAGCGCCGCCGATTACGACGAGCATCACCTGCTGATGAAGAAGGTCGGGCAGACCCATTGCCGCCCGAGCCACATGGATTGCCCCGCCTGCCCGGCGCAAGCACTCTGCAGGACCGGGCAGGCGCGGACCGAGCCCGCGCCCCCGGTGAGCCCCTAGCGCCCCGCCATGCTGCGGGCGCTGAGGATTTCGACCCAATAGCCGTCGGGATCCTTGATGAAGGCGATGTGCTTCATCATCCCGTCCTCGGGGCGCTTCTGGAATTCGACCCCGTGCTTGTCGAAATGCGCCACCGCGGCGGCGAGATCGGGGACGTCGAGCGCGATATGGCCGAAGCCCTGCGGCGCTGCATTGCCGTCGTGATAGACCGGGCCGTCCTCCTCCTCGGTTCCCCAATTATGCGTGAGTTCGAGCACGCCCTGGCGCGAGAAGACATATTCCGTCGCATCGGCGTCGCCCGTGGGGACTTCGTCGTCGCTACCGGTGAACCCGAGGAAATAGAGCGAGAACTCGCCCGCCTCGATATCGGTCTTGCGCAGCAAGGTCATGCCCAGCACGCCGCAGTAGAATTCGAGGCTCTTCTCCGGATCCTTGACCCGCAGCATGGTGTGGTTGAGCGTGAAGCCGTGCGGATTGGCGGTCATCGGGGTGTCTCCTTGTGGGTTCCTGTTCGGGACGCGAAGCTTGCGCGCGCGCCGTTTCTGAACGATCTGGGCACGCAATACGCGAATTGAAGGACGTGCGACACATGAGCTGGGACGATTATTTCGCCGAGGACGCCGGCGCGGCGGAGGCCGAGGGGCGCGGCAAGAAGCGCAATGTCACGGTCGGCTGGACGGTCCGCTTCGCGCAAGGCAACGCCATCTGGGGGGCGCCCAAGAGCTTCTCGCGCAGCGATCCCAAGGCGACGAGCGCCAAGTCGATCCAGGTCTGCCCCGCGGCGATCGACTTCGACCGGCGGCATTACGTCATCCCCTGCCCGGTCGATCTGACCCTCGCCTTCGCCCGCGATGCGCAGGGCAGGCTGCAGCTCACCGATGCCGATGGCGAGGCCTCGCAGATGCGGCCGCAGGGGCGCGCCAATCTGTTCCAGCTGCAGCCGCAGAACGAATGGCGCCACCCCGAGCGCCCGATCCTGCAATTCACCGCGCCCTATGTCTTCGTCGCGGACGAGCCGTGCTACGTGGTCCAGTCGCCGCCCTATCTGCACTGGTTCCCCGAACAGCGCCCGGGGCTGGCGATGGGGGGGCGGTTTCCGATCCATATCTGGCCGCGCCCGCTCGCCTGGGCCTTCGAATGGTACGATCTGTCCAAGCCGCTGGTGCTCAAGCGCGGGGACCCGTGGTTCTACGTCCATTTCGAGACCGAGAACCCGTCCGCGCATGTCCGGCTCGTCGAGCAGGAGATGACCGGCGAACTCGAGAAATACCTCGATTCGATCATCGATGTCTCCAACTACGTCAACAAGACCTACGGCCTGTTCGGCGAGGCACAACGCATCCGTCCCGACCGGCTGCTCAAGCCCAAGGGCTGAGGGGGCGAGGGCCGTACTCGCTGCTACCAGCTGAACCCGGCGTCGATCGCGCGCTGTTCGGCTGGCGTCGTTTCGCGACCCAACGCCTCGTTGCGATGCGGGAAGCGGCCGAAGCGCGCGATCATCGCGTGATGCGAGCGCGCAAAGGACAGCGATGCGGGCGCGTGGCGCACGAACAGCGCCAGGCTCAACCGCTGATCGGCGATTGCCTCGCTGTGCATCAGCGGCATCAGCACGAATTGTTTTGCGGCGGACGGCAGGCCTTCGTGCCAGCCGAGCGCAAGCACGCCATGCGCCAGCGCCAGCGGATCCCAGGCGAAGGCCTGCGCGCTGCCGCGATAGAGATTGCGCGGAATTTGATCGAAGAGGAGGATGGCGGCGCGCGCAGTGGCGCGATCGGTCAGGAATTCAGCCGCAGGTCGGTGGCCCAGCGCGTGGAGCCAGCGTTCGAACCGTTCGCGCAACAGCAGGTCGACCGCCTCGGAGCCGCCGAACCAATCTTCGGGTCCCAATTGCTGGAACCAGACATGGAGCAGGTCGGCGGCCCAAGGCCTTTGCGCCAACGTCATCGAGCGGGTGTCACCGTGCCGGCATTACTGCGCCAGCGTCATGCGCCAGCGTCGTCGCGTCAGCATCATCGCGTCAGCATCAACGGGGGCAATCAGCCTTCGAGCCGATAGGGCACGAAATCCTGAAGCATGATGTTGCCGGTGTAGTAATCGCCATGGCGGGCATAGGTGGTGACCTGATCGAGCCGGCACAGCTGCGAGGCGCTGAACTTGCGGATCACCATCCGGTCGTTGTCGTCGAGCGACTCGGGGTTGGCGGTGCGGTTGACCCAGACGGTGTTGCCTTGCTTGGCGACCAGCGCGGTGCCATCGATGATGGTAAGCGGATCATTGCCCATCAGCCGGATGCAGCGCTCGGGCTCGCCCGCGACGCGGTTTTCGAGCAGTTTTGCCAGCTTGGCTTCACCCTTCGGGCGTTCCTCGGCGGTCGCGGGTGCGGCGAGCAGGCCAAGCGCGGCCGTGGCGGCTGCGATTGCGGTAAGCTTGTTCATAGCGTTTCTCCTTCGCCCATCATGTAGCAAACGACCGCTGAACCGAGGATGAGCGCCCTGGGTTCCGCGTTGCCCCCGCCACTCCCTCTTCAGCCGGTCCCGCCCACCGTCAGCCCGTCGATCAGCAGCGTCGGCTGGCCCACGCCGGCGGGCACGCTCTGGCCTCCCTTGCCGCAGACCCCCACGCCTTCGTCGAGCGCCAGATCGTTGCCGATCCCGCTCACGCGGGTGAGCACCGAGGGGCCGTCGCCGATCAGCGTCGCGCCCTTGATCGGGGCAACGATCTTGCCCTTCTCGACCTTGTAGGCCTCGGTGCAGGCAAACACGAACTTGCCCGAGACGATATCGACCTGCCCGCCGCCGAATGCGGTGGCATAGATCCCGTCCTTGACCCGCGACAGCAGTTCGGCGGGATCGTCGTCGCCACCGCGCATGAAGGTGTTGGTCATGCGCGGCATGGGGGCGTGCTGATAATTCTCGCGGCGGCCGTTGCCGGTCGCCTCGACTCCCATCAGCCGGGCGTTGAGCCGGTCCTGCATATAGCCCTTGAGAACGCCGTCCTCGATCAGCACGGTCTCGCGCGTCGGGGTGCCCTCGTCGTCGATGCTGAGCGAGCCGCGGCGTTCGGCGATCGAGCCGTCGTCGACCACGGTGACGCCGAGCGCGGCGACTCGCTCGCCGATCCGGCCCGAGAAGGCGCTGGTGCCCTTGCGGTTGAAATCGCCCTCGAGCCCATGGCCGATCGCTTCGTGGAGCAGCACGCCGGGCCAGCCGGGGCCGAGCAGCACGGTGGTCTCGCCCGCGGGGGCGGCGACGCTGTCGAGATTGACCAGCGCCTGCCGCACCGCCTCGTCGATGCCGCGCATCCACTGCCCTTCGTCGAAAAGGCGGTCGTAGAGATAGCGCCCGCCCATTCCGAAACTGCCGCGCTCGCGCCGCCCATTGGCTTCGGCGACGATGGCGATGTTGAGCCGCACCAGCGGGCGGATGTCGCGCGCGACGAAACCGTCGGGGCGGACGATCTCGATCGCGCTCCAGCTGGCCGAAAGGCTGGCGGTGACCTGCGCGACGCGCGGGTCCTTGGCGCGCGCCACCGCGTCGATCTTCTCGAGCAGCGCGACCTTTTCGGCGAAGGGCACCGCGTCGAGCGGGCTGTCGGCGGTGTAGAGATGGCGGTTGCTGCGCTGCGGCGGCGCGGCGAGCGGCCTTCTGGTGGGATCGAGCAGCCGCAGCGTCTCGCCCGCGCGCGCGATCGCGGCGGCGCTGAGCTCGTTGGCATGCGCGAAGCCGGTCATCTCGCCCGAGACACCACGCAGGCCGAAGCCCGAATCGCGGCTGTAATCGGCGTTTTTCAGCCGGCCGTCGTCGAAGGCGAAGGATTCCGAGGCGAGGAACTGGAGATAGAGCTCGCCGTCGTCGCAGGAGGACAGCAGCTTGGCGGTGAGCGACCTGGCTTCATCCGGGGAGAACGTGGTGCCGTAAAGCAGTGCGTGCGGATCCGTGGTCTGGTTCATCCAGCCTATGTAGGCGTTCGCCGGGCGCTGCGAAAGGTTGCGGCGGGGATCGTGCGCTCAGCGGTGCCGCTCAACGCTGGTGCTCAACGATGGCCCGGGTCGGCGCCTTCGGAGATATCGCGTAGGCTCGCCTGGTCGGCGCCGTCGGCGGGGCCGCCGCGCAGCACGAAGCGGCGATCGCAATAGCCGCAATCGACATAGCCGTGCTCGTCGATCTCGAGATAGATCTTGGGGTGGCCGAGCGCCGCGGGGCGGAAGTTGGGCCCGCCGCGGATGTCGGTGGCGCCGTCGCACCACACGCGGCGCAGGTCGACGAGGATGGTTTCGGGCGGGGCGATGCTCATGGAGGCAGCCGATAGAGGCTGCGCGGGCCCTGCGCAACGGGGCAGTGACGGCCGCAGCGAGGCGTTCCTGCCGCTTGCCTTGTGGCGCGCGGCTACCTAACCGCCGCAGCATGGCACCACCCCCCGCGATCCGCATCGACAATCTGGCCAAGCGCTACGCCCCGGGCAAGGGCGAGAGCGGCGAAGGCAAGCAGGCACTCAAGGGGGTCAGCTTCGATGTCCCCCAGGGCGGCATCTTCGGCCTGCTCGGCCCCAATGGCGCGGGCAAATCGACGCTGATCAACATCCTTGCCGGGCTGGTCGACAAGACCGGGGGCAGCGCCGAGATCTGGGGGTTCGACATCGATCGCAACCGCCGCAACGCCAAGCGCGCGATCGGGATCGTGCCGCAGGAGATCGTCTTCGATCCTTTCTTCACCCCCTTCGAGGTGCTCGAGAACCAGGCCGGCTTCTACGGCGTCCCCAAGGCGGCGCGTCGCAGCGAGGAACTGCTGCGCGCGGTGCATCTGTGGGACAAGCGCGACGCCTATGCGCGCACCCTGTCGGGCGGAATGAAGCGGCGGCTGCTGATCGCCAAGGCGATGGTCCATTCGCCGCCGATCCTGGTGCTCGACGAGCCCACCGCAGGCGTCGATGTCGAGCTGCGGCGGCAATTGTGGGAGCTGGTCGCCGGGCTCAACGCGCAAGGGGTGACGGTGGTGCTGACCACGCATTACCTCGAGGAAGCCGAGCAATTGTGCGACCGGATCGCGATCATCAACCATGGCGAGCTGATCGCCAACAAGCCGACGCGCGAACTGATCGGCATGGCGCGCGAGAAGATCGTCTCGGTCACGGTCGACAAGGATCTCGCCGGCCCGCCGATGGACGAGAGCTTCCTCAAGGCCGAGGTGATCGAGAGCCGCCGGCTCGACATCACCTACGACCGCGACGCCACCACCGCGGGCCAGGTGCTCGCGCTGGTGCAGAGCCACGGCTACGCGATCGAGGACGTCACCACCCGCGAGGCGGATCTCGAGGATGTCTTCGTCAGCCTCACCGGCGGGGGGTGAAGGCGCTTGCCTTCCTCCCGCTTGCGGGAGGGGCCGGGGGTGGGCAAGAGACCGGCATGAGCATTTCCCAACATCCGCACGACGTCCTGATCATCGGTTCGGGCGCAGCCGGGCTGACCGCGGCGCTGGCGCTGGCCGAGACCCGCACGGTGCTGGTGCTCGCCAAGGGGTCGCTCGACGGCGGCTCGACCGCCTGGGCGCAGGGCGGGATCGCCGCGGTGCTCGATGCCGGCGACACTTTCGAGGATCACATCCGCGACACCATGGTGGCGGGGGCGGGGCTCAACGACCTCGAGACGGTGGAATTCGTCATCGAACGCGCGCCGCGCAGCATCGAACGGCTGCGCGAGCTCGGCGTCCCCTTCAACCGCGGCAGCGACGACAGGGGAGGCGATCTCCACCTCACCCGCGAGGGCGGGCACAGCCACCGCCGCATCGTCCATGTCGACGATGCCACCGGCTGGGCGGTACAGGAGGCGCTGCTCAAGGCCGCCGCGGCCCATCCCAACATCACCATGCTGCCGGCACGCGCCTGCATCGATCTGATCACCGGGCGCAATGCCGAGCGCTTCTCGGGCGACGGCCATGTCTGGGGCGCCTATGCGCTCGACGAGGCCACCGGCAGGGTCGAGGCGCATGTCGCGCGCGCCACCATTCTTGCCGCAGGGGGCGCAGGGCGCTGCTACCGCTTCTCGACTGCGCCGCGCGGCGCCACCGGCGATGGCATCGCGATGGCCTGGCGCGCCGGAGCGCGGGTTTCGAACATGGAGATGATGCAGTTCCACCCCACCTGCCTCTACAATCTCGAGGTCAAGAACTTCCTCATCACCGAGGCGGTGCGCGGCGAGGGCGGGCGGCTCTACAACCCGCGAACCGGCCATCGCTTCATGGCCGATTACGACCCCGAGCGGATGGAGCTCGCCCCGCGCGATGTGGTCGCCCGCGCGATCGATTCGGAAATCAAGCGCTTCGGGCTCGACTATGTCCATCTCGACATCAGCCACCAGCCACCCGAATTCGTCCGCGAGCATTTCCCCACCATCGACGAGAAGCTCTCCGGGCTGGGGATCGATATGACCACGCAGCCGATCCCGGTGGTCCCGGCGCAGCATTACACCTGCGGCGGGGTGGTGGTGGACTTGGCCGCGCGGACCGATCTGCCGGGCCTGTGGGCGGCGGGCGAATGCACCGAGAGCGGCTTGCACGGCGCCAACCGGCTGGCGTCCAATTCGTTGCTCGAATGCTTCGTCTTCGGCGAGGCGGCGGCGCGCGACATCCTCGCTAATTGGGACGACATGCGCGATCCCCCTGCGATCCGCGAATGGGACGACACCAAGGTGACCGATTCCGACGAGGAAGTCGTCATCAAGCAGAACTGGACCGAAATCCGCCGCTTCATGTGGAATTACGTCGGCATCGTGCGCACCACCAAAAGGCTCGAGCGCGCCGCCCACCGGATCGCGCTGCTGCGCCGCGAGGTGGAGGATTATTACGGCAGCTTCCGCGTCACCACCGATCTGATCGAATTGCGCAATCTCCTGGAATCGGCCGATCTGATCGTGCGCAGCGCGCTCCGGCGCGAGGAGAGCCGGGGGCTGCATTTCATCCTCGATCATCCCCAGACCGACCCGGTGGCGCGCGACACGGTGCTGGTGCCCTGAAGCCCGGAGCCTGCGCCCCGTCGCGATTGGGGTCCGCCCGGACGCATGCGCGGCGATTTCGCGGATAGAACGCCGCCTCCGCTCGTAGATCGGGTAGCCCCCCTACGAGGAGATATTCTATGTCCGCCCCCAAGAACCTGGCCGATTGCTACGCCCATGAACTCGCCGACAGCTGGTCCGCCAACGACCAGATGGAAAAATGCGTCCGCGACCTCGCGAAGGCGGCGGGCGACGACAAGCTCAAGCAGCGGCTGACCAAATCCGCCGAGGGTATCGCCAAGCACACGCAATCGATCAAGAAGCTGCTCGAGGATTGCGGCGGTTCCGAGAAGGAGCATTGCAAGGGCATGGAAGGCCTCGTGAAGGAGGCGAACAAGCATGCGCTCGAAGCTGGTATCGAGGACGAGGATGTCCGCGACGTGGTGATCATCTCGCAGTTCCAGCGGATGTGCCACTACGGCATCTGCGGGTTCGGCACCGCCAAGGCCTTCGCCGAGGCGCTGGGCAAGAGCGACCATGTCTCCGAACTCGATCGCATCACCGCCGAGATCTACGACACCGACGACAACATGACCGATCTGGCCGAGCGCAGCGTCAACCTGCAGGCCAAACACGCCTGATCCGGAAGAGCTGAAAAGCACAAAGGGCGGGGCGCGCAGGCGCTCCGCCCTTCTTGCGCCGGTTCGTCGGCAGCGGTGCCCGCCCGGAGGCGAATGGCGAATGCAAGCGAGCCGGGTTCAGCTACCAGGCGGGGGTTGCGTGAACCCTTTCCTGTCGTCCTTCGTCACGGCTGTGCGCTTCTGCGGCCGATGCTATCGAGATACTCTTCGACCGGCATCGCGTCTTCGTATCCTTCGTCGCCGGGTGCGAGACAATCTCCCGTCATGCTGACGGTCCCGAACATCCCTCCGCGAGACACATATTCGCCGGGTACCACCCGGTTGTCTGCACCTTTTTCGGCGCATACTCTGGCGAATTCCTTGCCGACCTCGTTTTTCGCGACAGCCACGCAGCCGCCTAGTCCGGCAGCTGCGACCAGGCCGACCATCACCATGGCGCGCTTCGTCAATTTTCGTTCGACCGATTGCATTCTTGTCCCTCGATAATGGCGTGGAATTTCCACCGTAGGCGATCTTTGATTCTTCGGCTCGCGTGCGGCGATGACCTCGTGGCCGCTCTTGTAATGGCCCAATCCCCGCCCAACAGCCCTAGAGACCCAGCAGGCGGCCGATCAGGATCAGTGCCATCGCTCCCAGAATGCTGCTCAGGCATCCCGGGCGGTCGAACCCTCCGCGCCCGCGATGGAACGCAAGTCCCGCCAGCAGCGACCCGCCCACGCCCAGCGCGATGGTGGTCAGCCAGCCCATCTCCACCTCGCCGGGATAGAAGAAGCGCGCCAGCGCGCCGATGATCAGCCCGGTCACGATCGCACCGATGATGTTTAGCATTGGACATTCTCCCCCGGGTGCGGCGTATTGCCCGGCAACTGGTCGCGTGGCGCTCAATGCGCGCAAGCCGACGAACAGACAATGCAACAGGGAGGCTGCCTTGCCCAAGACTACCGCGAACGGCGTCGAGATTCATTACGAGGAACAGGGGGATCCGGCGAACCCGGCGATGCTGCTGATCATGGGGTTCGGCGCGCAGCTGACGCTGTGGCCCGACGAGCTGGTCGAGGGGCTGGCGGCGCGCGGCTTTCGCGTGATCCGCTACGACAATCGCGATGTCGGGCTGAGCCAGAAGTTCACCGGCCACAAGCCGCCCAGCCCGGCGCGGCAGGTGCTGATGGGCAAGCTCGGGTTCAAGCCCAAGGTGCCCTACACGCTCGCCGATCTCGCCGATGACGCGGTTGGTCTGCTCGATGCCCTGGGGATCGAAAAAGCGCATATCGTCGGGGCGAGCATGGGCGGGATGATCGCGCAGCACGTTGCCGCGCGGCATCCGACCCGCTGCCTGTCGCTGACCTCGATCTTCTCCACGACCGGGAATCCCAAGCTGCCGGCGGCGAAGAAGGAGGCGCTCGATGCGCTGACCAAGCGGCCCGAGAGCACGGATGAAGCGGTGCTGGTCGAGCATGGCAAGTATCTCGCCCGCACGATCGGCTCGCCCGGCTATCCCACCCCCGAGGATCGCCTCCATGCGCGCACCCAGGCCTCGATCCGGCGCAGTCTCTATCCCGAAGGCCCGACGCGGCATCTGGCGGCGATTCTCCACGATGGCGACCGTCGCAAGATGCTGCGGACCATCGATCTGCCGACGCTGGTGCTCCACGGAGAGGCCGATCCGCTCGTCCCGGTCGAGGGCGGGCGCGACACCGCCGCCACGATTCGCGGAGCGCGGATCAAGACGATCCCTGGATGGGGTCACGATCTGCCACTCGAACTGGTCGACGACATCGCCGATGAGATTGCCGGCCACGCGAAGCAGGCGGTACCCGCCTAGGGTATGAAAATTGCGGGCGGCGATTCGATCGCTTCAAGCGCTGCGCCAGGCGCTTTTGCCCGCAAAAATTTTTTCCCGGATTCATTTTGGCTCTTGCGCCGGAGCGAACCCCAGCTTGGTCCACGCGTCGCGGCGTTGCAGCACTATAATACAGTCCGTGCGGATCGGCTCGGCCCGGCTTAATTCGGCATTCACCCTCTTGCGCGGACCTCGCTTCCGATTCAGTATCTAGTGGTTGGAATACGGGGGGTACCCACAAGACCTAGCGAAGGCGCGGTGCAGCACCCATTTCGGGTCATGCCCCGTCCGGGATGCGGTTCGGGGGACAAGACGGGGATAAGTTTTGATATCCCGGCGGTCCCGAACTGCTAGGCTGGGGCCTCTCGCCGAGTCGAACACGAGTCGAACACAAGCGGAACGGATCGCACCCTTCCGCAGCATGAAACGGTGGGGCTGCAATGGATTTCAGAAACGGGAACGATGGCGCGATGAACCTCGATGGCGAGACGCAGGAATTCGACGACGCGCAGGTTTCCGCCAACGCCGGCGCCAACGCTGACGCCGACACTGGCGCCAACACAGGCACCCACGCAGCCAACCACACAAGCACCAACACAGACGATGCGAAGCTATCGGGAAGAGCGGTCGAAATGGAACGAAGCGATACAGGCAGCGAAGCCCTGATCGAGGATGGCGCCAGCCGCGCCGTGGCCGGTGCGTTGGCGCAGGCCGCTAGGGCCAACGCCGCCAACGCCGCCGAAGCTGCGGCCGAGCACGACAGCAAGAAGATCCTCGACCGGCGGTTCGACATCGTCACCGATTCCGCGCGCGATGCGGAGCTGACCGAGTTCGGCAAGGAAACGCTCAACGATCGCTATCTGCTGCCCAGCGAGACCTATCAGGATCTCTTCGCCCGCGTCGCCGATGCCTATGCCGACGACCAGGAACATGCGCAGCGGCTCTACGACTACATCTCGCGGCTGTGGTTCATGCCCGCCACCCCGGTGCTGTCCAATGGCGGCACCCATCGCGGGCTGCCGATCTCCTGCTATCTCAACTCGGTCGACGACAGCCTCGAAGGCATCGTCAACACCTGGAACGAAAACGTCTGGCTGGCCAGCAAGGGCGGTGGGATCGGCACCTATTGGGGCAGCGTCCGCGGGATCGGCGAGCCGGTCGGATTGAACGGCAAGACCAGCGGCATCATCCCCTTCGTGCGGGTGATGGATTCGCTGACGCTGGCGATCAGCCAGGGTTCGCTGCGGCGCGGTTCGGCGGCCTGCTACCTCGACGTCTCGCACCCCGAGATCGAGGAATTCCTCGAGATCCGCAAACCATCGGGCGATTTCAACCGCAAGGCGCTCAATCTGCATCACGGCGTGCTGCTGACCGACGCCTTCATGGAAGCGGTGCGCAGCGGCAGCGAGTTCGATCTGGTCAGCCCGCGCGACGGCTCGGTGCGCAAGACCATCGATGCGCGCTCGCTGTTCCAGAAGCTGGTCGAGACCCGGCTGGCCACCGGCGAGCCCTATATCGTCTTCTCCGACACGGTGAACCGGATGATGCCCAAGCATCACCGCGAACTGGGGCTCAAGGTCTCGACCTCGAACCTGTGCTCGGAAATCACCCTGCCCACCGGGCGCGATCATCTCGGCAACGACCGCACTGCGGTCTGCTGCCTGTCCTCGCTCAACCTCGAGAAATGGGACGAGTGGCAGGGCGACAAGCAGTTCGTCGAGGACGTCATGCGCTTCCTCGACAACGTCCTGCAGGACTATATCGACCGCGCGCCCGAAGAGATGGCGCGGGCCAAATATTCGGCGATGCGCGAGCGCAGCGTCGGCATGGGCGTGATGGGCTTCCACTCCTTCCTCCAGCAGAAGGGCATCGGCTTCGAAAGCCCGATGGCCAAGGTCTGGAATTTGAAGATGTTCAAGCACATCAGCGCCAAGGCCGAGGAAGCCAGCATGGTGCTCGCCAAGGAGCGCGGGCCGTGCCCCGATGCCGAGGAAACCGGCGCGATGGAGCGGTTCTCCTGCAAGATGGCGATCGCGCCGACCGCGTCGATCAGCATCATCTGCGGCGGCACCAGCGCCTGCATCGAGCCGATCCCCGCCAATATCTACACCCACAAGACGCTGTCGGGCAGCTTCATCGTCAAGAATCCCTATCTGGAGAAGATTCTCGACAAGAAGAGCAAGAATTCCAACAACGTCTGGAATTCGATCCTCGAGAAGGGCGGCTCGGTCCAGCATCTCGACTTCCTCACCGAGGAGGAGAAGGCGACCTTCAAGACCAGCTTCGAGATCGACCAGCGCTGGCTGCTCGAATTCGCCGCCGATCGCTCGCCCTTCATCGATCAGGCGCAGAGCCTCAACCTGTTCATCCCCGCCGATGTCGACAAATGGGATCTGATGATGCTGCACTTCCAGGCCTGGGAGAAAGGCATCAAATCGCTCTACTACCTGCGCTCCAAGAGCGTGCAGCGCGCCGGTTTCGCGGGCGGGGTCGAGGCCGACAACACCGCCGACGCGGCCAAGATCGAGCTGATGGCGGGGCTGGGCGAGCAGACCGATTACGAGGAATGCCTGTCCTGCCAGTGATGGCCGGCCAGTAGCGGCGGGCGGGCGACCCTCCAGCACGCAAAAACCCCGGCGGCACCGCATGGTGCGCCGGGGTTTTTCATGACCTGCCGATCCGTTAGGACCGGTGGTTTCAAAGTTCGGCTCGGGTCAGGCCGTCACGGTCGCCTTGTTGCCGAGGCCCGCGGGGATGACCGCGCTTTCCTTGAGATAGATGCGATTGTCGTCGATCTTGTCGACGTCGTTCATCGACAGATAGTGGTGCATGCTGTCGGCGGCATCGCTCTTGGTCAGCTTGATCTTGTCGTCCTCGACCTCGTCGACGGTTCCGACATGATCGCCCTTGGCGTTTGCGACTTCCATGTGCTCCTTGATGCGAATCTTCTCGAACATATATTCTCCAATCTTTTAAAGTGCTTATACCCTATCAACGGGCGAACGGCGGACTCCGTTCCTCGCTTCGTCGGCGCTGAGCAACGGCTCGCGCGGCAAGCGGGGGGGCAAGCGCGGGACGGAGTGCCGAACGGGCGGTTCAGGCGCCGCCGAGCGGGCGTTTGGCGTCGGCCTGCGCCTTGCGCGCGGGATCGCTCGAGGTTTCGCCCACGACCGCCCCATCCTTCGCAGCGCGCTTCCCGGTCGCGACGTCCTGCTCCGCCGTGCCCCGCTCGTTGCGGCTGTTGCCATAGCCGGTCTGCGCGCCACCCGAGCCAGGGCTGTTCGAGGCATCGTCGCCCCGCGGCTCCTGCCGGCGGGTCTCGCCTTCGCGCGGGCCGGTGCGGTCGGGCCCGCCCGGCGCGGTGTCGTTCGAGAGCGTGACGTTGCGGCTGTCGGTCGGTTCGTATTGTCCCATGGGTATGTCTCCTTCACTCCATCAACGGCTCGCGGCCCCCGCCCGTTCCGCAATTCGTCGCAGGAAACACCCGCTTCCGGCCTGCTTCCGGCCTGCTTCCGGCGCGCCCGCCCGCGCCGATCTGCGCCCTGCCGAAGCCCGGCGCTTTTTCGGCTCCCATGTGCTATGCGCGCGCAGCCCGTTCGCTGCGAACGGCCAAGGTGAGGGGTTATCCCGATGCGTCCCGTTCCGCTTCGTGCCACGCTGGCCGCGCCCGTGCTGGCGCTGGCGCTGGGCGCTGCGCCCGCCTGGGCTCAGCCCCACACTGCCGCGATTTCGAATGTCGAAGCCGCCGGGGATGCATCGGATCATCCGGACGATGCCGATCTGCCCGCAGATCCCGCGGCGCAGATACTGGCCGACCGCATCCACCACGCATTTTCCACCCGCGACGCAGCCTTGTTGCTCAGCCTCGCCAAGTGGGACGGAGTGGACGAGGAGGTGCGCGAAAGGTTCAGCGATTTCGTCACGAGGCTGGTCGAACAGGACATCCAAGGCGTGACGCTCGAACCGCTCGGCGACGATCCCGCCACGTTCGAACACCGGGGCCGGACATACGGCAAGAACGGCGAACCGCTCGGTCGGGTGACGATCGCCTTCGTGGTCGAGCCGCCGACGGTTTCGGAACGGCTGCACTGGTCGTACGGCGTGGAGGACGGGACGGCGCTGATCCTGCTCGACGTGCCGTTGTCGGGCCCGCAATAGCCGTCGGGCTCCGCTCGCGATCAGCCGGTCCCGGCCTGTCCGAGCCGCAGCTTTGCGGGCGCGATGCGAGCCCGGTCACGTTTTGTTCGCTTGACCGGGTCTTATCCACGCCGAATCGGGCAGCTTTCCCTTCGAAAAGTCGCCGCGATTCCCTATATGAGTCGTTCACGCTGATCCGGAGAGACACAAGATGTCGTTGCTCGAAGCCCGCAAGACCTACAAGCCCTTCGAATACCCCTGGGCCTACGACTTCTGGAAGCGCCAGCAGCAGATCCACTGGATGCCCGAGGAGGTGCCGCTGGGCGAGGATTGCCGCGACTGGGCGCAGAAGCTCTCCGATCACGAGCGCAATCTGCTCACGCAGATCTTCCGCTTCTTCACCCAGGCCGATATCGAGGTGCAGGATTGCTACCACGAGAAATACGGCCGGGTGTTCAAGCCGACCGAGGTCAAGATGATGCTCGCCGCCTTCTCCAACATGGAGACGGTGCACATCGCCGCCTACAGCCATCTGCTCGACACCATCGGCATGCCCGAGAGCGAATACGGCATGTTCCTCGAATATGAGGAGATGAAGGCCAAGGTCGATTATCTCGACCAGTTCGGGGTCGATTCCGACGAGGACATCGCACGCACGCTCGCCATGTTCGGCGGCTTCACCGAGGGGCTGCAATTGTTCGCCAGCTTCGCGATGCTGATGAACTTCCCGCGCTTCAACAAGATGAAGGGCATGGGCCAGATCGTCAGCTGGTCGGTGCGCGACGAGAGCCTGCATTGCGAAGGCATCATCAAGCTGTTCCACGCCTTTTGCGAGGAACGCGGCTGCCTGACCAAACCGGTCAAGGAAGACATCATGGACATGTGCCAGAAGACGGTGCGGCTCGAAGACGCCTTCATCGATCTGGCGTTCGAGCAGGGCCCGGTCCACGGCATGACCGCGAACGAGATCAAGCGCTACATCCGCTACATCGCCGACTGGCGGCTGGGCCAGCTCGGTTTGAAGCCGATCTACATGGTCGAAGACCACCCGCTCCCCTGGCTCGCCCCGCTCTTGAACGGCGTCGAGCACGCCAACTTCTTCGAAACCCGCGCCACCGAATATTCCAAGGGCGCGACCACGGGCAATTGGCAGGATGTGTGGAGCAGCTTCGACAAACGCTCCAGCTCGCGCGCCAAGGCCGCGAACGAGGAAGAGGTGGCGACGGACGACGGGCCGGGGCTGTTCGGCGATCAGGGCGGCAGCGCGAGCGTCGCGGCGGAGTAGCGGCTTTGATTAGGCGAAAGACCACTTTCGTCGTCGGGGCCGGATCTAGTTTTGAGCTTGGACTTCCGCTAGGAGACAAGCTTCGGGACGAAATTGCAAAACTGATCGATATTCGCTTTAAAGGGTACAATGATTTCGTCTCAGGAGATCATTCCATATACTTGGCATTGAAGAAGCATTGCGAGTCCTTTGAGGGCTTAGGCATCAACGACTTGCTTCATAAATGCTGGCTACTGCGTGATGGTCTTCCTGCGGCTATTTCTATAGACAATCTGCTGGATGCTCATCGTCATGACGAGCACATCGCATTTATTGGAAAGGTTGCTATCGCCAAATCGATTTTGGCAGCGGAGAGGGCGAGTACTCTGTATTGGGATCGCAATAATCAGAAGCAATTTCAACTTCAACAGGCGGTTGGATCTTGGCTTATTCCACTGTTCCAGAAACTTACCGAGAACGTTGCCAAAGAAGACGCGGATGAAATATTCAAAAATGTTTGTTTTGTGGTTTTTAACTACGACCGTTGCCTAGAGTACTTTCTTCCACGTGCGCTTTCTGCCTATTATGGCTTGTCAGATGAAGAAGCTAAGCAAATTGCCGGCTCTGCGATAATATATCATCCATACGGTCAGGTCGGTGCTTTGACGCAAGGTGCGTCAGAGGGTGTCGCTGAATTTGGCGAATCTGACCGTAACTTAGACGCGGTCGTAACCCGCATCCGCACCTTCACTGAAGGTCTACGATACGAATCTCACAGCGAAGCAATAAAGGAATCTCTTAGGACAACAGAAAACTTGGTGTTTTTGGGTTTTGCGTTTCACCCAATTAACATGGAGATTCTACGCCTCACGGGCGAAAGCAATCTCAAAAAAGTTTTTGGCACTACCGTGGGGCTGGCTGATGCCGCCGTCCGTAGAGTAAAAGAAGATATTTTCTTGACACTGAATAAGAGAGTTAACGACGGTAAGCACGCTTCTGCGAAATTCCTCGACGAAATCAATCTAGAGGCAAGAGGAGCAAGCGACTTTCTCTATGCCCACTTCAGAAGTCTGGAGTGAACGTCCTGGGCTGGTACTGGGGTCGTGCGGCCAACTGCGCGAAAAATTTCGAGGACTCACTGTCACATTCTCAGCTCCGCGCCCGCCGCGCGCCGCCCCATTCCTCGGCCAGCCCCTCGTCGACCAGCATTGGGGTCAGGCTCTAACCGTCGCGGGTCAGGGTATACAGCAGGCGACCGTCGCGGTCGCGGGCGACTGGCCCCTGCATAGACGCGGCTTCGTTGAGCAACGACATCACTCGCTGCGTTGCGCCGCGCCAAGCGTACCGCCGCTCTTCGATCCCTTTACTCCCTGAAAACCATCTCGCGCTAAATTGTAGGGATGTCTCGTCGCCAGTCCCGTTCGGACCAGTCCTTGAGTATTGGCGACGTCGTCTTCTGGGCTGCGCTAGCGTTTGCCGGAACATGGTGGGCCGTTCCCAAGGTCGAACTCTGGATGATGTCTGCGGAAGAGCGCGCGGCCATCGAAAACAGCGTTACCTATTCCGGCTGCGATCAAGTACGAGCGCTTGGCAAGGACCCGATCTACGCAGGTCAGCCGGGCTACCGGACCACGATGGACGGCGACGGCGATGGCATGGCCTGCGAGGCTATTTACTAGCGTCCTCTAACACCACTCCAGCCGCGTCCCGCCCCATTCCTCCGCCAGCCCCTCGTCCACCAGCACCGCGCCCAGGCTCGCGCCGTCGCGGGTGACGGTGCGCAGCAGGCGGCCGTAATGGTCGCGGTCGCGTTCGCCGTCCGGTTCCAAGGAAAACGCCCCCTCGTTGAGCAGCGCCAGCATCCGCTGCGTCGCGATTGCACCCAGTTCGGCCTCGCGCGGACATTCGGGGCGGCTGACTTCGGGGGTGTCGATATCGGCGATGCGGATCTTCTCGCCGCGGTACCAGATGGTGTCGCCATCGACGACGCAGGTCACCCGCCCGCGGCCCGTGCAGATGTCGAAGCGCGCGGCCTCGCGGTCGGTCGTGCCGGCGGAGGGGCCGGCGGAGGGGCCGGCCCCGGAGCGTGCAGGCCCCGAGCGCGCGGGGGAGTCGTCGCCCGCCGCGCCGATCGCGCCGGGCGGTCCGTCCCAGAAGAACACCAGCGCGAACGCGGCGAGCGGCAGCGCGACCAGCAGCGGCGTTCCCGCTCCGCCGGATTTGCGCGGGCGGCGGAAGGGCAGAACGGGGGCGGAAGGGTGCGGCACCGCGCCATCATGCGCACCCGATCCTCACCGAAGGATTAAGCGCGCGCCCGCACCCTCGCGAATCCGCCGCGCATAAAAAAAGGCCCCGCCGCAGCGAGGCCTTTCGGTAGTCTGTCGATCGACGATCTTACGGGCTGACGGCTTCGTCTTCCGAATCGGCGATGAAATAGATCGCCGCGACGATCGCGGCGAAGATGGCGACGCCGGCCACGGGCGAAACGCCCCCGACTTCGCTCTCGCCCTCGACGGGCATGCTGGTGCGCGCCTGAGCGGCGGCGAGCGGGGTTGCGGCGACGGCAGCGGCGGCCACTGCGGTCAAGGCGGTACGGATACGCATAGAAAACTCCTTCTGAGGCGGGAGGCTTGGTGCCCTCCGCCCGCTTCTCACGAAGAAAGGCACCATGCAACGCCTAACGCCCGAATTGCAACAGTCGATTTGAAACCGTGTGAATTTCGCAACGTGTGGCGGGCGTGTGGCGGGTTGGTGGCGGACGTGTGGCATAGCCGTGGCGGATTGGAAGCGGATTAGGGGCGGCGCCAATTCCATTTTCCTACACGCGCGCAATCTGCTCCATCCCGGGCGATGACGCCTGATCCGACTCCCGCTCCGGGGTCCGCGCCGCTGCGCCGCCGCCGGCTGCCCGCCTTCCACCCCGTCCCCGTGGCGCCGCGCGCCGATGGCTGGACGCCGCTGCGGCAGGCGCACTTCATCGGCTTTCTGGCGCAGACGCGCTCGGTGGCGGCGGCGGCGCGGGCAGCGGGGATGGGCCGCGAATGCGCCTATCGCTTGCGCAAGCGGGCCGGCGCGGCGGGGTTTGCCGCGGCCTGGGATGCGGCGCTGGGAAAGCCACACATCGCCGTCGATCTGGATTCGGCGAAAGCCACAGGTCTGAGCCCCGCCTATCGCTATCGCGCCGGGCTGATCCAGATCCGGATGGATCACGGGCGCTATTGCGCAAGCTACCGTAAAGAGGACACGAATGCGCTGCTCGAGTATCTGTCGCAGCTCGATCGCGGCATCCGCAGACGGCCGGTTTCGGGCCCGCCGCCGGAGCGCTTACAACCCGCCGCTGTGTCAGACCAAACCGTGACCTTTGCCGGGCGCTAGCGGGGGGCGTTACTCATGCCCCGTTATTCATGCCCGGTTACTCATGCCCCCATGGCGCGGGCGGGGCGGGGATCGGCTGCGACAGGTCGAAGGCGACGCGGAAGTCGCGCGCATTGGCACCCTCGCGCATCAGCCGATAGGCGAACACCGGCTCCTCGGCTCCCGCCGGATCGACCGCGACCTGCCAGACATTGGTGACCGAGACGTCGAGCCCCTCGCGCTCGAACAGCGCCACGCTCTCGGCATCGACCGGGAACTCCTGCACAAGCGCGGTGCCCGCGGTGGCGGTGTCGCCGCCGTACATCGTGACCGCGTCCGCGCTGCCGTCCTCGTGCCGGTGATCGTGCTTCAACCGCAGGCCATCTGCTGTGCGGGTGATCAGCCAGGTGCGGCTGCGGTCCCAGCTCCCGTCCGCCTGGCGGATGTGGAACGGGATCGCGATCCGCTCGTCCGAGCACTCGCGGACATGCATCGCCATTTCCATGCCCCGCATGTCGGCGTCGGCTTCCTCGGTGCTGGTCAGTCCGCCGGCATAAGCCTTGCCGCAATGGCTCGACAGCGCCTGCCAGAACGCATCCTGCGGCGCGGGCTCGGCAGCGGCCCGTTCGGCGGAATGCGCGCAGGCGGCGAGCGCGAGAGAGGAGGCGAGAGCGAAGCAGGAAGCGATGCGGTTCATCGCGACGGCCTGCCACAAGCTCTGCTGCCTGACCAGCCGGGCCGAGTATTTGCGCCCCGGCCCTTTGCGGTTGCTCCGACATTGGCTAAGCGCCTGCCTTGCAGCGACGGGAGCAGGCGGTTTTTCATGAGCCAGGGCGAGACGAACACGACAGGCCTGCACGCCAAGGCGGAAGTGCTGATCGAGGCGCTGCCCTATTTCCAGCGCTATGCCGGGCGCACCTTCGTAGTCAAATACGGCGGCCACGCCATGGGCGACGAAAAGGCCGCGCGCGAATTCGCCAGCGATATCGTGCTGTTGAAAGCGGTCGGGATCAATCCGGTGGTGGTCCATGGCGGCGGTCCGCAGATCGGCGCGATGCTCGAAAAGCTCGGGGTCGAGAGCAGCTTCGTCGACGGCCTGCGCGTGACCGACAAGGCCACCGCCGAGATCGCCGAGATGGTGCTGTCGGGCGCGATCAACAAGCAGCTGGTGGGCTGGATCGCGCGCGCCGGCGGACGGGCCATCGGGCTGTCGGGCAAGGACGGCAATCTCGTTACCGCGACCAAGTTGACCCGCACCCGCAAGGATCCCGGCAGCCTGATCGAACAGGCGCTCGACCTCGGCTTCGTCGGCAGCCCGACGCATGTCGACACCACGGTGATCGACACCGTCAGCGCCAGCGGGATGATCCCGATCGTCGCCCCGATCGGCGCGGGCGAGGATGGGCACACCTACAACATCAACGCCGACACCTTTGCCGGCGCGCTGGCCGCGGCGCTGGGCGCGGCGCGCCTGTTCCTGCTCACCGATGTGGCGGGCGTGCTCGACAAGCAGGGCGCGTTGTTGTCCGATCTCACCCCCGCCGACATCGCGCGCTTGCGTGCGGACGGGACGATCAGCGGCGGGATGATCCCCAAGCTGGAAACCTGCGTCCACGCGGTGGAGGCGGGCTGCGAGGCGGCGGTGGTGCTCGACGGGCGGGTGCCGCATGCCATGCTGCTGGAATTCTTCACCGCCAGCGGCGCGGGCACGCTGATCAGGACCGCGGCCAATGGCGGCGGCGCGGGGCAAGAGGGCAGGACTTGAGACTACCGGACTTGGGACTACCGGACTTGAGTCTGGCGCCGATCGTCTCGGCTCGATAGGACGGGCCGCAACTCACAAACGGCCCAAAAACGGACGGAACACGATGCAGGCGCTCTACACGATCTACGAAATCATCGCGATGCTGACCAATGTGCTGGTGATGCTGATCATCATCCAGTTCGTGATCGGCCTGCTGTTCGCCTTCAACGTGGTGAACAGCTCGAACGAATTCCTCGCCAGCTTCTACAATGCGATCAACCGCCTGCTCGAACCGGTGCTGCGCCCGATCCGCAATGTGCTGCCCAGCACCGGGGCGATCGACTTCTCGCCGCTGGTGCTGATCATCCTGCTCAACATCGTGTTGATCGTCCTCGGCTCGTTGCTGAGAGGCTGACGATGGCCGCCGAACGGATCGACGGGAAGGCTTTCGCCGCCGGCTTGCGCGAGCGGGTGGGCGCGCAGGCGGCGGAATTCGCGCGCGCTGCCGGGCGCAAGCCTGGGCTCGCGGTGGTGCTGGTGGGCGAGGACCCGGCGAGCCAGGTCTATGTCCGCAGCAAGGGCAAGGCCACGACCGAGGCCGGAATGAACGGCTTCGAGCATCGGCTCGAGGACAGCGTCGGGCAGGACGAATTGCTGGCGCTGGTCGCGGCGCTCAACGCCGACCCGGCGGTGGACGGCATCCTCGTCCAGCTCCCGCTGCCTGCGCATATCGACGAACAGGCGGTGATCGCCGCGATCGATCCCGACAAGGACGTCGACGGCTTCCATGTCATCAGTGCCGGGCGGCTCGCGGTCGGGCAGGAGGGCTTCGTCCCCTGTACCCCGCTGGGCTGCATGATGCTGCTCACCGACCGGCTCGGCGATCTGTCGGGGCTGGAGGCGGTGGTGATCGGCCGCTCCAACATCGTCGGCAAGCCGATGGCGCAGCTCCTGCTCGATGCCAATGCCACCGTCACCATCGCGCACAGCCGCACGAAGGACCTGCCCGATGTGGTGCGCCGCGCGGATATCGTGGTCGCTGCGGTGGGCCGCCCCGAGATGGTCAAGGCGGACTGGCTCAAGCCCGGGGCGACGGTGATCGACGTCGGGATCAACCGCCTGCCCCCCGGCGTGAGCGAGGGCGGGGGCGAGACCAAGGGGCGGCTGGTCGGCGATGTCGACTACGCCGGTGCGGGCGAGGTTGCGGGCGCGATCACTCCGGTGCCCGGCGGGGTCGGGCCGATGACGATCGCGGTGCTGCTGCGCAACACGCTGGTCGCCGCTTACCGCAACGAGGGGCTCGACCTGCCCGAGGGCACGCTGTGATCCGCGTCGCGGGCCTCGTCCTCTGCCTGACGCTCGCCGCTTGCGCCGGTTCGCCCCCGGTGCGCTATTCCGAGGGCTTCATGCGCGACGTCCGCAACACCGCCAATCCCAGCGACGTGGTCGCCACCGAAATCGCCTTCGCACGCGCGGCGCGAGAGGACGGGCAATGGACCGCCTTCCGCCGCTTCCTCGCCGATGGCGGGGTGATTCACGGACGCAACGGCGTGATCGACGCGGCGGGCTTCCTCGCCACGCAGAGCGATCCGCCGGTTCCGGTCCAGTGGACGCCGCTGGCGGTCTGGTCGAGCTGCGACGGGCAACTCGCGGTCAGCCAGGGCAAATTCGCCGAACCCGGTGGCAGCTGGGGTTATTACGTCACCGTGTGGGAACGCCAGCGCGATGGGACCTATCGCTGGACCTACGATATGGGCGCGCCCGACACGGCACTGACGCAGCGCGAGAACCGCGACCGCGAGCCCCAGACGGAGGACGAGTCCGTGATCGTCGTCCAGGCTATCCCGATGATCCAGGGCGAGGTGGCGGATTGCCGCACCGCCGACGCACCGCCGGCTGACCCTGCATGGTCCGATGCCCCCGGCGCAGCCTCGGGCGGCGGCATCTCGCGCGACGGGACCCTGACCTGGCGCTGGCAGCAGCGCGCCGACGGTCGACGCCTGTTCGCGGCGCAGCATTGGCGCGGCGGACAATGGCAGCCTGCGCTCGACTTCGCGGTCACCGCCGATGGCAGGTTCGACCCGCAATGAACGAACTCTTCGTATCTGCCTTCATCACGCTGTTCGTGGTGATCGATCCGCCGGGATGCGCGCCGATCTATGCCGGGCTGACCAAGGGCGCGAGCGCGGCCGAGCGGCGCAACATGGCGATCCGCGCGAGCGTGATCGCGCTGGCGATCCTGCTCGGTTTTGCGCTGTTCGGCGAACAATTGCTCGGCGCGCTGCATATCCAGCTCGACAGTTTCCGCATCGCCGGCGGCTTCATGCTGTTCTGGATCGCCTTCGAGATGGTGTTCGAGAAGCGCACCCAGCGGCGCGAGGAACGCGCGGAAAAGATCGCCGCCTCCGAAGTCGAGGATGTCTCGGTCTTCCCGATGGCGATGCCGATGCTCGCGGGTCCCGGAGCGATCGCGGCGATCATGCTGCTGATGAACGAAGCGGACGATCTCAACGATCAGCTGATGGTTCTGGGGGCGCTGGCGACGGTTCTGGTGATCACCATGGTGGCGCTGGTCGCCGCCGGACCGCTGATGCGGCTGTTCGGAGACCGCGTCGAGGCGGTCGTCACCCGGCTGCTCGGTGTGCTCCTCGCGGCACTGGCGGCGCAATATGTGATCGACGGACTGAAGGGCAGCTTCGGGATTTAACGCATTCCCGGTCCATTCAGGCTTCCTCTCCTAGAGCTGCGCAACCCGTGGGAGTTTGTGCTTATGGTCCGTCTCGTTCTCCTGGGCATGGCGATCGCTTTCGGACTGCCTCTTCAGCCGGCGCTGGCCCAGCCTCTGGAACGTCTCGACCCCGCTGAATTGGAACGCGCCATCGGCGCGGGCAGGCTGGGCAGGATCGTCGCTCTCGCCGCAGAGCAGGGAGGCAAGACGGTCTATCGCAAGCGATTCGACGAAGGTCGGTTGGGAGATCCGGTCGACATCCGCTCCGCCGGCAAATCGATCACCGCGCTCGCGGTGGGAGCCGCGATCGCGGATGGGCATCTGGCGGGAACGGATGTCGCGGTCTGGCCCTATCTCGGGCACAAGCGCGGGGAGCCTTTCGACTCCATCACCGTCGCGGATTTGTTGGGCATGTCCTCGGCGCTCGATTGCAACGACTGGGATCGCAAGTCGCCCGGGCAGGAAGAGAAGATGTACCGCACGCGCGCTTGGCGCGAATTCGTACTGGCGCTTCCTTCGAGAGCATATTCGCGGGACGAGCACGGTAGCGGTCCCTTCTCCTATTGTACCGCCGGAGTGTTCCTGCTCGGCCAGGTTGTGGAACAGGCGACGCAAGAAGCCTTCGATGGCTATGTTCAGCGTCGCCTCTTCGATCCGCTGGCCATCACGGGCGTCGTCTGGCGGCGTTCGCGCAGTGGCGAAGTCCAGTCGGGCGGGCAATTGACGATCGGGGACGACGCGCTGCTCCGCCTCGGTCGGCTCGTCCTCGAGAGGGGCGAGAGCAACGGCGAACGCATTCTCCCCGCGAACTGGATCGATACCATTCTGACGCCGCGGCACCGCATGGGAGAACATGTGTATTACGGCGATTTGTGGTGGTTCACACCGATTCCGACACCGGAAGGCTATGCCGGTGCGTGGATGATGAAGGGCAATGGAGGCAACATCGTCGCCATCGTGCCCGATTACGATGCGGTGCTCGTGGTGCAGGCCAGGAATTACAACGAGGACAGTGCCGAGCGGAACGCATTCGTGGCGCTGGCATCCATGCTATCCGCGATGGAACCGCGGACCGATCGCTCGCAGGACTGATCGCCTCACTGCAAGGTCACCTTGTCGTCGCCGCCATCGCGCAGCGCGAAGAACTGCATCAGCTGGATCAGCAGTTCGCAGCGCTCGGAGAGATTGTCCGCCTCGAGCAGCGCCTGCTTGGCGGCGACGTCGAACGGCGCGATCTGCGACACCCCGTTGATCAGCGCTTCGTCGTCGAGCCGTTCGACCGAATCCCAGTCGACGCTGTAGCCCTGAATGTCGGCGAAGCGGCGCGCCTCCTGCTCGAAGCCGGCGCGCTCGACGCTGGAAAGATAGGCATCGCGGGCATCGACGATCGGCTCGCCCTCGACCTGGCGAAAAGGTGTGGCGACATCGAGTTCATGGAGCAGCCGGAAGCGGCTCTCGCCCTCGAGGATGAGATTGTAGCGTCCGTCGTCAAGCGCCTCGACCTCGCCGATCTTGCCGACGCAGCCGACCGAATAGAGCGGCGAACGGTCACCGCCGCGCAAGGGCTGGATCAGCGCGATGCGCCGGTCGCGCGCCAGCGCATCGCTGGTCATCGCGCGATAGCGTTCCTCGAAAATATGCAGCGGCAGTTGCAGACCCGGGAACAGGATCGCACCGGGAAGCGGGAAGATGGACAGCCGCATGCGCGCCGCTTCGCTCAGCCGAACAGCAGGCGCGAGAGACGGCGACGGGTGGCGACCACCCACGGATCTTCCAGACCCACCGCCTCGAAGATCTGCAGCAGCTTGGCCCTTGCGGCGCCTTCGTTCCATTCGCGATCGGCTTCGATCATGGCGAGCAGCTCGTCCGCCGCGGCATCGCGCTGGCCGGCGGCGAAAGCGGCTTCGGCATAGGCGAGCCGGTCTTCCATCGCGCCGCCCTCCGCCTTCTCGCGCAGGGCGGCGAGCTCGCCTTCGTCGGGGGCATTGGCGGCCAGTTCGAGCGCGGTCTTGGCAGCGCCGAGCTGGGCATCCTCGACCAGCGCGGGGTTCTGTTCGGCGGCGGTCAAAGCGAGGCGGGCTTCGTCGAGCTTCCCGGCTTCCACCAGTGCGCGGACCAGTCCGGCCTGCGCTGCGCCATTGTCGGGCGCCATCTCGACGACCTGCGCGAAGATGCCCGCCGCACGTTCGGCATCGCCATCGGCCAGCACCCGCTCGCCCATGGCGACGAATTGCGCCACGTCCTGCTGCTGCTTTGCTGCAGGATCGCCTGCGCCCTCGCCCAGCGGCAGCTTCTCCAGAAGCTGATCGAGCATCTGCTTGAGCTGGCTCTCGCCGCGCGCGTTCGTCAGATCGGCGACCGGCTGGCCCTGGAACATCGCATAGACCGTGGGGATCGAGCGGACCTGGAACTGGCTGGCGATGAACTGTTCCTCATCGACATTGACCTTGGCCAGCACCACGCCCTTGTCGGCATATTCGGTCGCGACCTTCTCGAGCACCGGGGTCAGCGCCTTGCACGGCCCGCACCATTCGGCCCAGAAGTCGAGGATGACGAGTTTCGACATCGAGGGTTCGACCACTTCGGTGCGGAACCGGTCGACTGCCTTTTGTTCGTCGATGCTCAGAGCCATGCTCGCCACGTGCGCGTCCTTTCGAAAAGCGGGAATTTCCTGCGTCCCATGTGGGGCCTCGCGCGCCAATGTGAAGCCCGCAGGAAGGAAGGGCAAGGACGCGATTTTTGCCTTGCGCGGGTGGGGTACCGCTGCTAATCGCGCGCCTCCCACCGACGGTTCGACCGTTCGGAAGCGTCAGTGAGCGGGCGTAGCTCAGGGGTAGAGCACAACCTTGCCAAGGTTGGGGTCGGGCGTTCGAATCGCCTCGCCCGCTCCATCGACTAGCCGGAGACCAGCCCGATCCGGGTGTGGTCCGGTCCCGGTCCGGGGCCGAACCTTCCCGGTTCAGCTCTCCACAGCGAAGGTCAGCGCGGCACGGCTCTCGAGCCGTTCGACCAGCTTTGTGCCCAGGAACGAGCCCGGTGTTCCCACACCGCCTTCGCCGGAGTTTTCGAGCAGCGCCATGCCGGTTTCGGCGATCATCCGGCTGGTCGAGCCATAGCCCGGATCGTAGCGGCCCTTCACGCCGTAGCGGATCGAGGTCCCGTCGGGAAAATCACCCACCAGCAACACGTCGTAGGAGCCGTTCTCGCGTTCCTCGGGCGTCGGCCCTTCGCCGGGCTTGGGCGGCTTGGCGCCGAACGGGTTCTTGAGCAGCGCGACCATCGCATCGGCGGCCCTCTTGCCCGCTTCGCCCGGGCTGGTCAGCACCATCTCGTCGTAGCGGAAATCCTCGCCATAGCGGTGGCCGAGCAGGAAATTGGTGCGGTGGACGTTCTTGGTGTTGATCGCGGCCATCACGAAGGGCGCGGCCCATTTGCCCAGGTCCTCCTCGTAATGCGGCACCATGCCCGAAGGCTGGTCGGGGCCCTCGAAACCGGGGGTCAGCGCAAAGGGCGAACGCAGCAGACCGATGATCTTGGGATTGGTCGCGGCCGCCTTCATCGTCGCGGTCAGGCTGGCCGCGGTGCCGCCCGAGAAGGTCCCGTTCATCGACCGCACCCGGCCGCGAATCCGCGGCGCGGGCTTTCCGCGCGTCGCCAGCGCATGCTCCTGCAGCATCAGCACGCCCAGATCGAAGGGGATCGAATCGAAGCCCGAGGAGAAACAAATCCGCGCCCCGCTGGCCCTGGCGGCCTCGTGATGGAGGTCGATCTGCTCGCGCATCCAGGCGGGTTCGCCGCACAGATCGGCATAATCGGTGCCGGTCTTCACGCAGGCCGCGACCAGCGCGTCGCCATGGATCTGATAGGGCCCGACCGTGGTGAGCACGACGCGGGTGCGCTCGCACATGGCGATCAGCTCGCCCTCGTTCTCGGCATCGGCGACGATCAGCGGGGTCGAGGCAGGCGCGCCAATCTCGTCGCGCACCTCTTCCAGCTTGGACAGGCTGCGGCCCGCCATCGCCCATTTCGGCGCCTCGGGGCCGGTGCCATATTCGCGCACGAAATGCTCTGCCACCAGCCGCCCGGTGTAGCCGGTGGCTCCATAGACGATGATATCGAACTCGGCGGTGCTCTTGGTCATGGCGTTCTCCCGTTGCGCGCAGAATGCGCGCGCCGGGAGGCGCTGTCAAAGCCGCAGCGTCACGGCGGGTTTGCCGGAGCTTGGCCTAAACTTTGCCTAAACTTTGGCCGCGAGCCTGTCCCGGGGCCCGGCCTACAGCTTGGGCAGGGTCACCCCGCGCTGGCCCATGTATTTGCCGGCGCGATCCTTGTAGCTGGTCTCGCAGCGCTCGTTGCCCTGCAGGAACAGGAATTGGCACGCGCCCTCGTTGGCGTAGATCTTGGCGGGGAGCGGGGTGGTGTTGGAAAACTCCAGCGTGACGTGTCCCTCCCAGCCCGGCTCGAGCGGGGTGACGTTGACGATGATCCCGCAGCGGGCATAGGTCGATTTGCCCAGGCAGATCACCAGCACGTCCTCGGGCACGCGGAAATACTCGACCGTGCGGGCGAGCGCGAAACTGTTGGGCGGGATCACACAGACATCGGTCTTGCGATCGACGAAGCTGTTGGCGGCGAAATCCTTGGGATCGACCACGGCCGAATCGACATTGGTGAAGATCTTGAACTCGTCGGCGACGCGCGCGTCATAGCCGTAGGAGCTCAGCCCGTAGGAGATGCAGCCGTCGCGCCGCTGCGCCTCGGTGAAGGGTTCGATCATGCCCTCGGCCTGTGCCTTGGAGCGGATCCATTTGTCGGAGAGAATCGCCATGCGCCGGACGATCCTTCACCCGGCTGCGGCGCGCAAGCCTCGGACCCGGGCTTATCCCTAGTCGATCTGCGGCGCGCGCAGCTGCGGGTTCCGACCGGTGATGTGATTGAGCCATTTCTTGGGGCGGCGCAGCATGTCCTCGGGGTAGGTCACCCGCACCCCGACGATCTGCGCGATCGCGCCGACGAAATGGATGCAATTGCGCGTGGCGAGATCGTAATATTTCCCCGGCGCATCGCGCCAGCGCGCCACTTCCTTGCGGATCGCCCAATATTTCGCATCGTCGATCACGACGGTGAAATGCCGGTTGGTCCGGTCGATCCATTTGTCCTTCTCGACCATCACGATATGCTCGACCGGACCTGCCAGCACGGCGGGCGAGGCGCTCTTGGCGGAAAAGCCGTAATTCTCCTTGATCGGTGTCCCGTCCGCGAGTTCGCCTTCCATCGACACGAAGGCGTGCGGATAGCGCCCGAACAGCACCGAGCCGTCGAAACTGTGGAAGGTCACCCGGACTTCAGCCGAGGCGGCGGCGGCCCAGAAGAAGGCGGTGAGCGCGAGTGCGAGTTGAAGAAGGCGTCCCATGGCGTGCCCCCTAACCCACAGCCGCTCGAAGCTTCAATGAAAACTCCCGCTCTCCCGCCTCATCCGGCGAGCAGAGTGGCATTGCCCCCCGCCGCGGTGGTGTCGATGCAGACGACGCGCTCGGTCGCGAACCGCGCGACATAGTTCGGTCCGCCCGCCTTGGGTCCGGTTCCCGACAGGCCTTCGCCGCCGAAGGGTTGGCTTTCCACCACCGCGCCGATCTGGTTGCGGTTGACGTAGAAATTGCCCACCCGGGCGCGCGCCTCGACGAACTGGCGCGTCGTCTCGATCCGGCTGTGGAGGCCGAGCGTCAGTCCGTAACCGGTGGCGTTGATGTCATCCACGACCTTCTCCAGTTCCTTCGCCTTGAACCGGGCGACGTGGAGGACGGGGCCGAAATTCTCGCGGCGCAGGTCCGAGATCGATTCCAGTTCGATGATGGTCGGAGCGACGAAACAGCCATTGGCCACGCCGCGCGGCAGCTTGCGGCGCCACACGGTGCGCCCGTTCTTGCGCCGGCGCGCCACATGGCGTTCGAGCGCGGCCTTGGCATCGGGATCGATCACCGGGCCGACATCGGTGGCGAGATCGCCCGGATCGCCGATTACCAGCGCCTCGAAGGCGCCGCGGATCATCGCCACCATCTCGTCGAAGACCTCGTCCTGGATGTAGAGCATCCGCAGCGCCGAGCAGCGCTGGCCGGCGCTCTGGAACGCCGAGGCGACCACGTCGCGAGTCACCTGTTCGGGGAGCGCCGAGCTGTCGACGATCATCGCGTTCTGCCCGCCGGTTTCGGCGATGAAGGTGGCGATGGGTCCGTCGCGCGCGGCCAGCGAGCGGTTGATCGCATGCGCGGTCTCGGTCGATCCGGTGAAGGAGACGCCCGCTATGCGCGGGTCGGAGGTGATGAACTGGCCGACCTCGCCGGCGCCGGGAAGCAGCTGGAACACCTCGCGCGGGATGCCCGCGCGATGGCACAGCTTCACCGCCAGCGCGGCGATCAGCGGGGTCTGTTCGGCGGGCTTGGCGACCACGCTGTTGCCCGCGGCAAGCGCGGCGGCGGCGGGGCCGATGAAGATCGCGAGCGGGAAGTTCCACGGCGAGATCGTGGCGAAGACGCCGCGCCCGGCCATCGTCAGGCGATTCTCTTCCCCGGTCGGGCCGGGCAGGGCGAAGGAGCCGGAGAACAGCCGCCGCGCCTCTCCGGCGTAGAAGCGCAGGAAATCGACCGCCTCGCGCAGTTCCAGCACCGCATCGGGCAGGGTCTTGCCCGCTTCGCGCTGGCACAGCGAGAGGAACTCGTCGGTGTGTTCTTCGAACAGGTCCGCCGCTTCCTCGAGCAGCAGCGCGCGCTTCTCGCCGCCAAGCGCATTCCAGCCCGGCTGGACCGCATCGGCGATCCGGATCGCCTGTTCGACCTCTTCGGGCAGCGTGTCGCGCCGCGTGCCGACCTCGATGGTGAGATCGTGCGGCTTGGTGATCGGCGCGACCTCGCCCTCCTGATCCTCGAACAGGAAGGTGGGCTCGGCGTGCCAGCGGCGGGCACGCAATTTGTCGAGCCGCTCGATCAGCGGTTCGCGGACCAGCGGATCGCCCAGATCGACCCCGGCGCTGTTGCTGCGGTTGGGGAAGATGTCGCCCGGCAGCGGAATCTCGGGGTTTCGCTTGGGCTCGAGCGACGCGAGTTCCGCCACCGGATCGGTGGCGAGATCCGCGGCGGGGACGCCGGCATCGGCCATGCGGTTGACGAAGCTGGAGTTGGCGCCGTTCTCGAGCAGGCGGCGCACCAGATAGGCGAGCAGATCCTTGTGGCTGCCGACCGGCGCGTAGATCCGCACCGGGGTCCGGGCGTTGCCCTCATGCTTGGCGAGCGCGCCGTAGACGTCCTCGCCCATGCCATGCAGGCGCTGGAATTCGTAGCCGCTCTCGCGCGACTGGCTCTGCGCGAGCGCCTTGACCGCGCCGATCGTATAGGCGTTGTGGGTGGCGAAGGCCGGGTAGATCGCCTCGCCCGCCGCCAGCAGGCGCTCGACGCAGGCGAGATAGGAGACATCGGTGGCGACCTTGCGGGTGAAGACCGGGAAGTCCTTGTAGCCGCCCACCTGGCTCAGCTTGATCTCGGTGTCCCAATAGGCACCCTTGACCAGCCGGACGAACAGCTGGCGATTGTGGCGGCGCGCGAGCTTGGCGGTCCAGTCGCACAGCGGCACGGCGCGCTTCTGATAGGCCTGGATCGCGAGGCCGAAGCCGGTCCAGCCGCGCGCGGTGCCGTTGGCGAACAGCGTGTCGTCGGCGACGAGCGCCTCGAGGATATCGAGCGAAAGTTCGAGCCGCTCGGCTTCCTCGGCATCGATCGTGAAATGGATATCGGCATCGCGCGCCTTGCCGGCGAGATCGCGCAGGATCGGCACCAGCGCCTCCACCGCCGCCTCGCGGTGGAAGAAGTCGTATTTGGGATAGAGCGCGGAGAGCTTGACCGAGATCCCCGGCGAGCCGTGGACGCCCGCGCCGGCTTCGCTCGCCAGCCGCTCGATCGCGCCCTCGTAGGCGATCCGATAGCGTTCGGCATCGGCGTAGGTCATCGCCGCCTCGCCCAGCATGTCGAAACTGTGGGTCAGCCCGCGCGCCCGTTCGGGCGCCGCCCGCTTGAGCGCTTCGTTGATGGTCCGCCCGAACACGAACTGCCCGCCCAGGATCCGCATCGCCTGCAGGGTCGCCTGGCGGATGACCGGTTCGCCCAGCCGGTTCATGGTGTTCTTGAAGGTGCGCGCCATACCGCGCTGCTGTTCCAGTGGCCGTTCGAGCACCTCGCCCGTCAGCATCAGCGAGAAGGTCGCGGCGTTGACGAAGGTCGAACTCGAGGCGCCGACATGTTCGGACCAGTCAATATCGCCGATCTTGTCGCGGATCAGCGCATCGGCGGTGCGACCGTCGGGTACGCGCAGCAGCGCTTCAGCCAGACACATCAGCGCAATGCCTTCTTCGGTGGCCAGACCGAACTGGTGCAGGAAGGCGTCGAGACCGCTCGCCTTCTGGCGCCGCGCTCCTTCGACCAGTGTGATCGCCAGCGCCTGCGCCTCGTTGTGGAGGGCAGCGACCGGGCGCGCCTGCGCCAGCCGTTCGGCGATGCAATCCGCTTCCTCCTGGCGATAGGCGAGGCGCACGGAGTGGCGGTCGAGAAGGCTATTGGGGTCGTTGCGGGCCATAGGGAGGAGACTCGGGGGTTCGATTTGCGACGTCGGTTGCGATAACGGGCGGCCCTTGGACCCGCTCGCACGCGCGATCAAGCGAAGTCGCCGCCCTGCTCGTTCAACCAATCCGCGACGCGCCGTTCCGTTTCCGCAGGGAGGTGCAGTCCGAGCTTGCTGCGACGCCAGAGGATGTCCTGCGGGGTGCGCGCGAATTCCTCTTCCACGAGGTAGCGCAGCTCGGATTCGTAGAGATCGCCGCCGAAATGATCGCCCAGCCGGTCGAGCCCGTCGGCGGTGCCGACGACCTTGTCGATACGGGTGCCGTAGGCCCGCGCCAGCCGCAGCAGCATTTCCGGTGGCATCCACGAAAAGCGTTCGCCGGCGCGCCACAGGAAGGCCGCGAAATCCTCCATCTCGCCGCCCGGCAGCGGTGCGGTGCGGGTCCATTTAGGGCCCATGGGAAGCTGCGGCGCCAGCCGGCCCAGCGCATGTTCGGCCAGCTTGCGAAAGGTGGTGATTTTGCCGCCATAGACCGACAGGATCGGTGCGCCGCCCTGCGTGTCGAGCTCGAACGCATAGTCGCGGGTGACGGTCGAATTGCGGGCGGAATTGTCTTCGTAGAGCGGGCGCACGCCGGCATAGGTGGCGACGATTTCGTCCTCGGCGATGCCGCTGCGGAAATACTCGCCGGCGGCTTCCCGAAGATAGCGCACCTCCTCTGGAGAGATCGTCACGCTGTCGAGTTCGCCTTCGAACAGTTGATCCGTGGTCCCGATCAGCGTGAAGTCGCGCTCGTAGGGGATCGCGAAGACCACCCGCCCGTCGCCGTTCTGGAAGATGTATGCGTGCTGGCCGGGATATTTGCGCGGGACGATGATGTGGCTGCCCTTGACCAGCCGCAACCTGGCGGGCGGGCCTTGCCCGAGCGCTTTGCGCGCCACCTCGTCGACCCAGGGCCCCGCCGCATTGGCGAGCGCGCGCGCCTCGACGGTGCGCTCGGTGCCGTCGCGGCTGCGCAGGGTCGCTCGCCAGTGAGTTGGGTGGCGTTCGAGCGCCACGCATTCGGTGCGCACGAGGATTTCCGCGCCGCGATCGCGCGCATCCATCGCGCACAGCACCACCAGCCGCGCATCCTCGACCCAGCAGTCCGAATATTCGAACCCGCGCCTAAGCCTGTCCTGCAGCACGCCGCGGTGCGGCGGCTTCGTCAGATCCACCCTGCGGCTGCCCGGCAGGCTGCGCCGCCCGCCGATCGTGTCGTAGAGCGCCAGCCCGATCCGCAACATCCAGGCGGGGCGCAGCCCTTTGTCGTGCGGCAGCACGAAGCGCAGCGGCCAGATGATGTGCGGTGCGGCCTTCAGCAGCACCTCGCGTTCGCGCAGCGCTTCGGCGACCAGCCGGAATTCGTATTGCTCGAGATAGCGCAGGCCGCCATGGATCAGCTTGGTGCTCGCCGAGGAGGTGTGCGAGGCGAGATCGTCCTTCTCGCACAAAGTGACCGACAGTCCGCGCCCGGCGGCGTCGCGGGCGATGCCCACCCCGTTGATGCCGCCGCCTATGACCAGCAGATCCTGCAAGTCAGCCCCGCTCCTGCGCCAGCAACCGCCCGGCGACGGCATCGAGTTTGGTCATCAGCCCGCGGTCGCGCTGCTCGGGCGCGGTGATGACCGCGAAATCGAGCGCGCGGTCGATCGGCGAGGACTCGCGCCGCGGCGGGAGTGAACGGATCAGTTCCTCGACCGCCCGGCGCGCCAAATCGCCATTGGCTTCCATCTGCGCGAGGATCGCACCGACGTCGACCGTCGCCTCGCCGTCGCGCCAGCTGTCCCAATCCGTTACCATAGCCAACAGCGCGTAGGGCAGCTCGGCTTCGCGCGCGAGCTTGGCTTCGGGCATGCCGGTCATCCCGATCACCTGCGCGCCCCATTGGCGGTAGAGCTTGCTCTCCGCGCGGGTCGAGAATTGCGGGCCTTCCATCGCCAGATAGGTGGCGCCGCGCTTGGGTGCGCCGCCCGCCCGCTCGACCGCGGCGGCGGTGATATCCGTCAGCCGCTCGCACACCGGATCGCCCATCGCGACATGCGCGACGAAGCCGTTGTCGAAGAAGGTGGAGGGGCGGCCCTTGGTGTTGTCGATGAACTGGTCGACCAGGACGAAGCTACCCGGCGCCAGTTCCTCGCTGAGCGAACCGACCGCCGAGATCGCGAGGATATCGGTGCAGCCTGCGCGTTTGAGCGCGTCGATATTGGCGCGCGCGTTGAGCCGGCAGGGAAGCACGCGGTGCCCGCGGCCATGGCGCGGCAGGAAGCGGACCTGGACATGGCCGATCCGTCCGCAGAGGATCTCGTCCGAAGGCTCGCCCCAGGGCGACTGGACCGCGATCCACTGCTCGTCCTCCAGCGCCTCGATGGCGTAGAGACCCGAACCGCCGATAATGCCGATGACCCACTCGTCGCTCACTGCAATCCCCGTTCGCCGATAGTGCAGGGACGGGGGTTAGCGGCTTATTGCGCCGCTGCAAGCGCAGGCAGGACTGCGCCCGCCTATTGCCGCACCTTCATCAGCATGTCGGTGAGCGAACGCGCGGTCCGGCGCAACATCCCGCGCATCGCGAACTCGACCACATGCGCCGCCCTGGTCTGATACTCGAGGATCAGATCGCGCAGGCTGAGCACCGGAAACCCCCAGATGAAGCTGATCAGCGGGCGGACTCGAACCCGCTTCGCGACGATTTCGATCACCAGCGGCTCGTAGGGTCCGAAGGGTTCGATGATTTCCACATTGGCGGCGAACAGCAGCAGTCTGCCGGGATGGCTGTCGTCCATCTGGAACAGCGCGCCGGGCTGCGGGTCGACGAAAGGAGCGAGCAGCGGCTTGACCAGTTCGATCGCCGTGGCCGGGTCGGTCGCGCGGTCGGTGCAATAGAGCCCGATCGTGATCTTCCCGACCGGCTCGAGCGTGGCGCCGCGGGCGTGCTCGTATTGGGCATGCAGCGCCGCAGCGAGGCTTCCGCCGATCGCCATCTGCAGTTCGAGTTCGCTCTGCTGGTCGAAGATCGAGTCCGCGTAGAGCGCACGGATCAGCGCGTCGATCGCCTCGCGCTGGGTTGCGATCAGCGCCGCCCGGCCCGCGACATGCGCCTGCAGCCGGTCCGACAGCCACTGACCGAAGCCGATCGCATCGGCCATCGGCGTGGCATCGACCGACAGCCTGAAACGGGCGAGGGCGTTGTGTTGGGAAAGCGCTTCGGCCTGGGGCATCCATTCGACGAGATATTCGGCAAATTGGGCGGCGAGCAGCGGCTCGAGCTCCATCTCGTAGGCGGTCGCAAACTGATCGAGCAGCTCGATCAGTACGTAGTGCAGCGGCTGTCGCGCCGGGGCAAGCTGGCTTGCGGCGAAGGCGGCAACTGGCTGGGCGGCGATCTGCAGAATGCCGTTGGGGATACCCTCGTAGGCATTGAGAATCGCGATCGCGGCGCCGTCTCTCGCCATGAGTTCGGCGAGTCGCTCGATCCGCTTGTGCGCCTTGGCCTGCGCGCGCGGTTCGCCGGCGAAGAACTCGCGCACCATGGTGAGATATTCGTCGATGTAATAGGCAAAGCCGGGGATCGGCATGCCGTCGGTCGGGCGGATGATATCCTGCGCCAGCTGGACCCATTGCTCGCGGCATTCGATAGTGTCGCGGCGCGGCATTCCCACATCGATCAGCTCGGCCTTGCAGCTCCGGCTGAACGGCGCCTCCTCGTCTTCCAGATCGCGCTGGGTTGAAGGCGTCTCGGGCAGTGATCCGGGATCGGGGGCGGCATCGGCGAAGGGATCGGCCGCGATGCCGATCGGCAGCGGCAGATGGATGAGCTGCGCCGCATTGGCGTTGAGCAGCGAGTAGAATTCGGCCTTCTTGCGCATCAGCGCGACAAGCAGCCGGTTCGAGACTTTGCGATAGACCGCGTACCATTCGTCGGCGGGCAGGTCGGGATCGATCAGCACCTGGCTGTCCCAGTCGTTCGCGCCATCCTGAGGTCGGCCGAACAGATAGGCCAGCGCCCGCCCGCCTTTGAGGAAGAAGCGGACATGGGGCTGCACATCCGGGTTCATCACGACCTGCTCGAGATCGATCATCGCATGCGCCAGCCAGTCGGTCAGCCATTGCTGCCGGTTGAGCGTTGCGGTGAGCGCGCCGCTGGCATTTGCCACCTGATCGTCGGTGAGCTGGTGCCGGGAGCGAACACGATAGCTCACCAGCAGGCGCAACAGGTAAAACGGCTCGATGACGTAGAAGGCCTGCACGCTGGCATCGCCCTCGACCGCTTCGCCGAGCAGAGCGATCGCCCGCTTGAGGTTGGCGAGCACGGCGGGAGCGGTGCCCGGAGCGCCGATGAGGGGGTTGGCCTGCGCCACGCTGGGCGCGATCGTCGTGGTGGGGTTCTCTGGCGGCAGATAAGGACGCGCCACGTGCTGCAGCGCCCTGCGGGTTGCGTCGATCCGGGCCGCGCCGCCGCCACCGCCGGCCAGCGCCTCGCGTGCCGCGTACCATTCCTGCCGGGCGTGGCGCATCGCATCGCCAGGCAGCGGGAAAGGCGCTCCGTCGAAACCTTGATCGCGGCCGACTCCCAACAATCGGACGCTGCTCGCCTCGAAAAAGAAATACTCCCCCAACGCCGCGGATTCTCGCTCGCGTTGGCGCGCGGGATCGCCGCCGTGCTCTTCCGCCGCGCGAACGAAGCGGCGAAACGAGCTCTCGAGCGCCTGCATCGGATGGACCGCCGCGGCGCCCCACAGGAAGGCCTGATCCTTCTGCGCGGCGAGCTCGACCGGCAGATTGGTCTGCGCACTGGCGATCTGCGCCACCCGATCGAGGGCGCGTTTGGCTGGAGGCAGTGCCATCGCCTAGCGCCCGGCCCGATTGGCGCGGGGGCCTGAAGCCGGGTCGGTGCAGGTCCCGCTCACCCGTCGCTGTCCTGCCGATGGGGAGCGGGGTTACGCTTGATCCGGTCCATCGCTTCTTTGACCTGCGCGATCGCGGTTTTCACCGCGTCATCGGCGAGATTTCCTGCCTCGCGCATGGCTTTCTCGGCAAGGGACATCTGTGCCTCGCGATCCAGCCCTGCCCCGGCGTACGCCTTTTCGGCGTCCTTCATCGCGTTGGCGGCGGCCTCCATCGCGTCGTCGAGGAGCTTCGATGGGAGCGCCACAGGTCTTTTCCTTGGACTGGCTTTGGCTTTGGCTTTGGTCGTCATTTGCTCGCCTTCCGTTTGCTCTTGCGGGAGATTTTCCGTCGAGCCGGTGCACGCGCGCGCTTCGCTCCTGCCGAGCGGCTGCCACCGGAATCGCGGCGCAGCTCCGCTTCCACGAAAGCCGTTGCACCGCCATCGAACCGTGCGAGGGTGATCGCACCGGTCGGGTCGAGCCGCACGACCGCTTCTTCCTTGGGACCGACGGGGAACAGGCAGGTGGCGCCGTCCTGCTGCATAAAGGCCGGACCGATCCCGTAGAACTGGATCACGCGGTTGGCGCGATCCAAATAGCTCCGCACCGCCAGTTCGGCGGCCAGCCCGGTCTGATTGGTGTAGCCGCTCTCGGCGACGATCTGCTGGATGCCTTGCGAAATCCGCAGGAAACCGAGCTGACGGCCGGCGAGCATCCATTCGCTGATTGCCGCCTCGACCTGCAGCGGGCCCACGAGGCCCGGGGCGTCGGGACAGACGAGAGTGGGGAACATCAGCGGGCCCAGCGCATAGACGGCGCGCTCGGCCAGCTCGTAGCGTTCATCCGAAGATTCAAAAGGATCGTCGAAGTTCCGCATCAGATCGATAAAGGTGCGGGTGTAATCGGCGAATTCGATCGGCGATCCCGCCTGTTCGAGCGCGAATTGCGCGGCTTCGACGCGCAGGTCGGATTGGCCTGCATCCGTGATGCGCTCATCCTCATGCAGCGCGAGCAAGCTCAGCCGGTCGTCCAGCGTCAGCACCTTGAAGAGCGGTTCACCCGCCACTTCGAGATGCTCGAGCAATTCGTCGACCGCATCGAGATCCGCGAGCGTCGCCAGACTGTGCCGGGCGAGAATCTCCCGCAGTTGCGGTTCGTCCGGGTCGATCTCACCCATTGCGGCGCGGCGCAGGGTCTGCAGTTCGCGCGGGTTCATCGTCATCAGCTTGACCGGGGCGACGGGCAGATCGATCCCGCCGACGAGCATCAGGCGCTGGGCGTGCAGCCCCGATTGCACTGCGGAGACCAGCGTGCTTTCGTCGGGAAACGCGTAGGTCCGGTCGCTCGCGCCGATCGCATAGTCCAACCAGTGCAGGCCCCCGTCGATCAGCCCCATCACCAGGCGTCCGGTCTCGGACAATCCGAAGGCGCTGCTCAGGGGCGTGTCGGCGATCTGGACGGTCATGGCGGTCTCGCTTCAGCTGGAGGGGCCCGACGGGAAGGAGCTCAACACCTTGCCCGCCGCCTCGCCGACCGCGGCGAAATCCTGGATCGCCGCGGTCACCATGGCTTGTGCGCTGTCGAGGGTGGGCTGGTAGGGCCCCGCATTCCCCGTCGCGAGGATCTGGGCCAGCGCCACCCCGGCGGCGGTGCTGGCAACGGTGGTGACGTTGCGCAGCGCATCGGTGGCATCCTGCACCGCGATCGCGGTGGATTGCGCCACCGACTGATAGGCTTTGCCCTGGCCGCTGGCCTGGATCGGCCCCGCGGCAAGCGTGGCGCGCTGCGTCTGGCTGATGACATCGGTGATGAGCGGATTGACGTTGGCCATGGCGCGGCTCTCCTACTTCTTGCTCTTGGG
>Ga0208179_1000163_pt1 | contig 49645 bp, 48 predicted proteins | sample Malvired_Geostar_FD_184238 | JGI IMG/M metagenome (GOLD analysis project Ga0208179, IMG submission 184238) | Marine viral communities from the Global Malaspina Expedition - Malaspina viral metaG DeepMed_Geostar (SPAdes) (version 2) | ecosystem: Environmental > Aquatic > Marine > Oceanic | place... | reverse complement strand
TCGACATCAACTTCTAGGACCCAACCCCTCCCGGCTCCGGCCGGGAGGGACAGTTCTCGAAGATGTCGACGGCCATCGGCCAAAGACTTCAAACGCCCCGCCCGGCTCACGCCAGGCGGGGCGTTTTTTTTCAGCCGTGCGTCGGGCCCGGCTTTGCGGCGCGAACCGGCGCCGGAGGCTCAGAGAAAGTCCGTATGCGGCTGATTTTTGTCGCCTTGCATGGCTAACGCCGATCGGCGCCCCGGCAGGGCCCATGTTGCTGCACTGCAACACAACGGGGGCTGTCACAAAAACGAAGCACATCTGTCTTCCGAGTGTCGGGAGTGAGGCCTAAACGGCGCGTATCCATCATGGTCGTACGCATCACTATCGCCCGCCGGGCGCTGCACGACCGCAGAGAGGGGATACTCTGAGAATGAGACTCAACCAGCTGGCTTACGGCGCTTCAGCGGCCGTCATCGCGCTGGCGGCCTCCTCGGCCGTCTTCGCCCAGGAAACCACCGGCGGCATCCGCGGCCAGGTGACCGACGAATCGGGCATGCCCGTAGCCAACGCCACCGTGGTCGTGACCCACGTGCCGTCGGGCACCCGCTCCACCACCATGACCAGCGCGTCCGGCGAGTATAACGCCCGCGGCCTGCGCGTGGGCGGCCCCTACGCCGTCGACGTCGCCGCCCCCGGCGCGGAGCCCACCACCGCCCAGATCGCGTCCATCGGCATCGGCGACGCCGCCACCGTCGACGTGGTGGTGTTCTCCGGCGCGACCACGGTCGAGGAAGTCCTCATCACGGCCCAGGCCGGCGCCGGCCGTACGGCGATCGGCCCGAGCGCGGTCTTCACCGCGGCCCAGCTCGAGCGCACGCCCACTGTCAACCGCGACCTGCGCGACGTTATCTCCATCGATCCCCGCATCCACCTGGACTCGGGCTATCAGGACGGCATCCAGTGCGGCGGCGCCAACCCGCGCTTCAACAGCCTGACGGTCGACGGCGTTCGCATGAACGACAACTTCGGCCTGAACGACAGTGGCTACCCCACCGAGCGCATGCCGTTCTCCTTCGACTCCATCGAACAGGTGGCCGTGGAGCTGGCGCCGTTCGACGTCGAATACGGTCGCTTCACCGCCTGTAACATCAACGCCGTGACCAAGTCGGGCGGCAACTCCCTGTCCGGCGGTCTGTTCTATGACTTCACCAACCAGGACCTGACCGGCGACTCGCTCGACGGCGCCGACGTCGACCTGGGTGAGTTCGAAGAAACCCGCTGGGGCGTGCACCTGGGTGGCCCGATCATCCGTGACCGCCTGTTCTTCTTCGGCTCCTACGAGCGCCTGGAAGGCACGAACGTCTTCTCGCGCGGCCCGGCCGACTCCGGCGCCGGCACCCCGGTCCAGGGCCTGTCGCAAGCCGACTACGACCGGATCCTGAACATCGCCCAGGACGTCTACGGTTTCGATCCCGGCGGCATTCCCACGCCGCAGGCCAACGAAGACGAGAAGATCTTCGTCAAGCTGGACTGGAACATCTCGGACCGTCACCGCGCCGCGTTCATCTACAACTACAACGAAGGCTTCAACGTCGTTGAGTCGGACGGCGCGTCCAACAACTTCGAGTTCTCGAGCCACCTGTATCGGCGCGGTTCGGAGATGGAGTCCTACATCGGTCAGATCTTCTCGGACTGGACCGACAATTTCTCGACCGAGTTCCGGATCGCCTACTCCACTCTGGCGAACTCCGTGATCCCCCAAGGCGGCTACGACGTCGGCGAACTGCGCATCCGCACGTTCAACCCGGCCACCAGCTCGTCGGCCACGGTGTACATGGGCGCGGACGACTCGCGTCACTCCAATCTGCTCGAGTACGACACCTTCAGCATCAAGGCGGCGGGCTCCTACACCGCCGGGGACAACCTGTTCACCTTCGGCTACGAGCGCGAGGAACTGGACATCTTCAACATGTTCGTCCAGCACTCCCTGGGCGAGTTCTACTTCGACAATATCGATGATTTCGAAGACGGCCTGGTCACCGACGTCGACTACGGCAACGCCCAGTCGCTGAACCCCATCGACGCCGCCGGCGCCTTCTCCTACGCGACCAACACGCTCTACATGCAGGACGAGCTTCGCCTGACGGACCGCCTCACGGTCACCGCCGGCCTGCGCTACGACTGGTATGAAACGAGCGACGCTCCGGCCTACAACGCCGCTTTCGAGGCGCGGAACGGCTTCGCCAACACCGCGACCCTCGACGGCGTCAACCTGCTGCAGCCGCGCTTCGGCTTCACCTATGAGGCTTCGCCCTCGCTGCGCATCCGCGGCGGCGCCGGCCTGTACTCGGGCGGCAATCCGAACGTCTGGATTTCGAACAACTTCTCGAACGACGGCATCACCAACGTCCAGGTCGATCTGGCGAGCCTGGGTCTGGCCTCCAGGGACAACAAGTACGACCTGTTCGGCAACGGCAACACCAACCCGCTGGACATCCCGCCGGAGCTGATCGACTACGTCGAGAACAACCAGGCGAACGTGGGCGTGAACGCGCTGGATCCGGCCTTCAACATCCCGGCCACCTGGAAGTTCGCCCTGGGCGCGACCTGGTGGGTGGATGCCCCCTATGTGGGCGAAGGCCTGCGGGTGGACGCGGATCTGCTGTACTCCGACACCCGGAACGCCGCGGTCATCCGCGACCTGGCGCTGGTTCAGGTCGGCGAGTCGCCGGACGGCCGTCCGATCTACCGCCGCGTCGACAAGAGCGATCCGGACTGCCTCACCGACCCGGGCGACACGTCGGTCTGCCCCGGCCGCGGCTCGTTCAACGACTTCCTGCTGACCAACGCCAACGGCGGTTCGCAGTTCGTGGCCTCGATCAACCTGAGCCAGTCCTACGACTGGGGTCTGGATTGGTCGCTGGGCTATGCCTACACCCAGGCGGAGGATGTCTCCCCGATGACGTCGTCGGTGGCCTTCTCGAACTTCGCCAACGCTGCGGGCGTCGACCTCAACAACCTGGACGTCGCCACCTCCAACTATGAAGTCCCGCACCGGATCACCATGCAGGTGAACTATGAGCGAGCCTTCTTCGGGGACTATCTGACGCGCTTCACCCTGTTCGGCCGCGCCAACCAGACGCGTCCCTACAGCTTCGTGTTCGCCCAGACGGACGGCGCGATGTTCGGCGACGGCGTGAACTTCTCGCACCTGGTGTACATCCCCACCGGCGCGAGCGACCCGAACGTGCTGTTCTGCGGCGGCGCCGCCCAGGCTGCGCCCGAGTGCGCCATCCGCTCCGGCGGCGTGATCACCGGCTACCGCACCTTCGATCAGTCCGCGTTCTTCGACTTCGTCGACGAGCAAGGGCTGAGCAGCGGCACCCCCGAGCGCAACAGCCAGGAAGGCGACTGGTGGACCAAGTTCGATCTGCGGATCGAACAGGAACTGCCGGGCCTGATGGACGGTCATCGCACCTCGGCCTTCCTGGTCGTCGACAACCTGGGCAACCTGCTGAACGACGAGTGGGGCATTCTCGAAGAGGCCAGCTTCCCGCTGACCGACGACGTGGTGCAGGCCAGCCTTCAGAACGGCCGGTACGTCTTCGAGCAGTTCAACGCGCCCAGCCTGTCGGGCCGCGTGACGCGCCCGTCCCTGTGGGAAATCCGCGTGGGTCTGCGTTACTCCTTCTAAGACGAAGGTCAGACGACAGTCTGGAAAGGGCGGGCCTTCGGGTCCGCCCTTTTTCTTTGGGCGCTGTGCAGGTTGAATGCGGGGGCGGGCGTGGCTATGTGCGCGCGCCGCCCCTTTCGCGTTTCAGGACCACGCCATGACCGTCATTCCCGCCGAGTGGAGCCCGCACCGCGCCATGTGGGTCGGCTGGCCCAGCCATGGCGAGCTGTGGGAGGAGAACCTCGAGCCCGCCCAGGCCGAGGTGGAAGCCCTGGTGCGCGCCCTGGCGGGGCCGGGCCGCGAGCAGGTGCGCCTGCTGGTGGGCAAGCCGGAGGCCCTGGACGACGTCCGCGCCCGCTTCGCCGCCGTGGCGAATGTGGAGGTGGTGGACGGCCGCTTCGGCGACATCTGGCTGCGCGACACCGGCCCGATCTTCGACGCGGACGGCGTCGCCAACGCTTTTGAATTCAACGGCTGGGGCGGCAAATACGCGCTCGAGCACGACGACACCGTGGCCGTCCAGATCGCCGGACACGCCCGCGCGGCCCTGACGCCCCACCCCTTCGTTCTCGAAGGCGGCGCGGTGGATCATGACGGCGCCGGCACGATCCTGACCACCCGCCAGTGCGTGCTGAACCCCAACCGCAACGCTGGCTGGGACGAGACGACGGCCGGGACGGCGCTGACCGCGGCGCTGGGCGCCCGCAAGGTGCTGTGGCTGGGCGACGGCCTGTTCAACGACCACACCGACGGCCACGTGGACAATCTGGCGCGCTTCGTGGCGCCGGGCGCGGTCGCCTGTCCCGTCGCCTGGGGGACGAAGGACCCCAACGCCGACGTCTATGACGCCGCCGCCCGCGATCTGGCCGCCATGACCGACGCTGACGGAAACCCCATCCGCGTCCTGCGCATCCCGTCGCCCGGCGTGGTGGTGGACGAGGACGAGAAGGTGGTCCCCGCCAGCCACATGAATTTTCTCATCGCCAACGGCGCGGTGATCGTGCCGACCTATGGCGACGACACGGCCGCGGGCCTCGCCTGCAAGGCCCTGTCCGAGGTCTTCCCCGACCGGGAGATCATTCCCCTGCCCTCCCTCGCCATCCTCTCCGGCGGCGGGTCCTTCCACTGCATCACCCAGCAGGAGCCCGCCTGATGCCCCGCACGATCAGTGTCGCCGCCATCCAGACGTCCTACGGCCCGGACATGGATGCGAACATCAAGAAGACCGTCGCGTTTGTTCGCGAAGCCGCCTCGAAGGGTGCGCAGGTGATCCTGCCGTCCGAGCTGTTCCAGGGCCCCTATTTCTGCGTCACCCAGGAGGAGGACTGGTTCGCCACCGCCTATCCCTGGCGCGAGCATCCGTGCGTGACCGCCCTGGCCCCGGTGGCGAAGGAGCTGGGCGTGGCCATCCCGGTCTCCATCTTCGAGCGCGACGGGCCGCATTATTACAACTCGCTGGTCATGCTGGACGCGGACGGCGAACCGCTGGGCGTCTACCGCAAGAGCCATATTCCCGACGGCCCCGGCTATCAGGAAAAGTACTATTTCCGCCCCGGCGACACGGGCTTCCGCGTCTGGAACACCCGCTTCGGCAAGGTGGGCGTCGGCATCTGCTGGGACCAGTGGTACCCCGAGACGGCGCGGGCCATGATGCTGATGGGGGCCGAGGTGCTGATGTACCCCACCGCCATCGGGTCCGAGCCCCACGACCCGTCGCTGGACACCGCCGAACCGTGGCGCCGCGCCATGCAGGGCCATGCCGTCTCCAACGTCGTGCCCGTGGTGGGCGCCAACCGCACCGGCCACGAGCAGGTCACGGAGGCGGGCCAGACCTTCTACGGCTCGTCCTTCATCGCCGATCACCGGGGCGATCTGGTGGAAACGCTGGGCCGTCATGACGAGGGCGTTCTGGTGCACAGCTTCGATCTGGAGTTCCTGGACCGGCACCGCGCCGCCTGGGGCTTCTTCCGCGACCGTCGCACGGACCTGTACGGCGCCCTGACCGGCAAGCCCTAAAGGCCGCGCTCGACCCGGTTGTCCCGGACCACATTGCCCGTGGCGCCGTCGCCGTCATCCTGACTGCTGCCGAAGGGATGGCCGGCGTCGGCGTCGCAGTAGCGCCGGTTTCCCTCGCGCGACCCGACCACCACGGCGCGCGTCGGACCGAACCATGAGGCGTGGAAGGTGTTGCCGGTGATGCGGTTGTTCGACGGCGTCTGATGCCGGACGATCCGGTCCTCGCCGCAGTTGCGGTACAGGAACACCCCGCCCCGGTTGGTCAGGCCGCCCTCGCTGAGGGCGATCGTGTTGCCCGTGATGACATTGCCCGCCGAGCCGTCGATGGCGATAACCTCCCGGCCCGTGCGCACGGCGATGGTGTTGTCGGTGAGCACGTTCAGCCCGCTCTCGGCGTCCAGATAGATCGCGGTCGACACCGAACGCCCGTCGAGCCGCGACCCGGTCAGGCTCAAGCCGGTGACGCCCGGCCCCACATAGAGCGGGATGGAGCCCGTGCCGGTGAGGGTCACATCCTTGAGGCGCACGCCCGTCGGCGCGGCGGCCTGCAGGCGGCGGGTGTGGTCCGCCCGATAGGAGGACCGGCGCAACTCATCCATCCGCTGGCCTGCGCCCACGCCCCACACCCTGATCGCGCCGTGCACCTGACAGCCCTGGATCAGGATGTTGCGCGGTCGGCTCCAGTCCTGCCCCTCGCGCCGCGACCAGATGGCGATGGTGGGTGCGCGGGTGGTGACAGCCTGACCGGCGCGCCCGATGACGGATCCATCGCAGATCAGCCCCGCGCCCGAGCCCTCCGTTCCCTCGATCAGCACGCGCCGCGTCACCCGATCGCCCGGCCCCAGCCGCGCCCGACATGTCAGACGCACCGGGGGATCCTCATGGGTTCCAGGCGCCAGAAGGGCCGCCGTCTCCCCGGCCGAACAGGACCGCGCCGGCGGCTCGGCCGCCAGTTGCAGGGCGATCAGGGCGACCAGCAGGGTCAGGACGGGGTTTGGCCAAGGGCGGCGCGCTCCGCCGCGCAGCCGGGATTGAGCCGCCCCAGCGTGCGCGCCTGCGCCACCTCGACGCGGGCGGCGGCCAGATCGGCCTGATAGTCAGGCGTGTTCCGTACGGCCTCGAACAGGGCCACGCCCAACGCGTGACCGGCGGCCACGTCGGACGGATAGTGCAGGGCGCAGACGGCGCGGCTGACGCCGATCTCGTCGCCGATGCGGATCAGGGCCCCGGCCTCATCGGGCGCGACCTCGGCCATGATGCGGCCCCACAGGGCGCCGACCGTGGCGTGGCCCGACGGGTGCGAGGCGCTGGACCGGAGATCGTCATCCACCCGGATGCAGGCGCGGCGCTCCGGATCATCGGCGATCGGACGCGCGCGAAAGCCTGTGGCCTTGGCGGCGTTGGAGGCGATCGAGGCATCCCGCAACGACCGCCCCAGCAGGCGGACCAGCGCCGGGGGCGGATCGTCGGCCAGGCGGGTGTTCAGCGGACAGTCAAAATGCTGGACGGCCAGCTGCGGCCGCACCTCCGCATGAGTCTGGGCCAGCCGCCAGCGGTCGCTGTCCTCCAGCGCCACAAAGCGCAGGGAGGCGCGCTGATCCGCCTCGGCCGCCGTCGAGCCGTCTGTGACAGGCGGGGGCGCCGCAGAGGCCAGCGAGGCCAGCCCGTCAGCCGCCAGATAGGGCGCGGCCTGGACCGGCGCCTCGACACGCGCCGGGGCCGGGAAGGAGTCGTTGAAGGCGCAGCCTGCCGCCAGCAATGCGGCGCAGGCCGCCCCCGCCAGCCGCACGGCGCGCGTCATCCCCCTGCGCCCCAGACCAGCTGGACCGACGTCCCCCCATCCTCGGCGGGGGTGGCGAAGACCGACAGATTGGCGCCGTCGTCGGTGGAATGAGCGCCGTAAGCCCGGGACTCGCCCTGGTTCATGGCCATGACCGAAGCCAGCCCTTCGGCTTCCGCCCGGGTGCGATGAAAAGCGATCACGGCGTCCGGCGACGCGGTGGTGACATAGGTGACGATTCCGCCCGGGCCGGCCTCGCTTTCGGCCGGCGCCTCCTCCTCGTTGATCACGCCGCCGGGATAGATCACCGCAAAGGCGGGGGCGTCCGGCGCCGCCAGGCGCGCCTCTGCATCCGCAGGAATTTCCGCCTCCGTGGCGGCGGTGGGCGTCGCGGCGTCCCCGGCGGCGGGGGCTTCGGTTTCGGCGGCGCCTTCGGCCTCTGCGGCCGCCTCGGCCTCGGCCTCGGGCGATTCGGGATCACCGCCGCCGCACGCGCTCGCGCCGACCAGAATAAGGGCCGCGAAGCCCAGGCTGAGACGCCTCATGAAGACCGTCCTCTATCGATACGGTGCGCACCGTGGCGCATCGCCGGGAAGCGGGCAAGCGGCCAGATCACGGCTCAGCCGGTGGCGGCGTCCGCGTCGTCCCCGGGGCCGCCCTTGCCGCCCTTCCCGCCCGCGTTTCTGACCGCGCTGGCCCCGTTGGCGTCGCCGTCATCCTCGGCCGCGGCCATGCCCTCTGTGGTCAGGACCCGGTCGATGGCCTCCTGATCCGGGTCGATGTCCGAGCCGGAGGCCGATCCGCCGCGCAGGGACCCCGCGCGGGTGTCCGATCCCGCGTTGGTGCCGGTCAGGGCCCCGTCGAGGGTTTCGCTGAGATGGTCAGGCGTGCGTCCAAGGTCGGGTCGTTCGCCCCGATCCGTGGCCGTCCCCTGGGTCTTGTCACGGGATTGATCGGTCGCGGGCTTCGCATCGTCGGTCATGGGAAGTCTCCTTCTGAACCGATTCAAAGCATGGCCGGGACGGCGGTTCCCGCTACTGGAACTGGGCCTCGAGGTCGGCCAGGCGGGCAGCCTGATCCTCGGCGATGAGAGCGTCCAGCACCGGGTCGATGTCGCCCTCCAGAATCTGGGGCAGGCTGTGCAGGGTCAGGCCGATGCGGTGATCGGTCACCCGCCCCTGCGGGAAGTTGTAGGTGCGGATGCGCTCGGACCGGTCGCCGGAACCCACCTGCGACTTGCGGGCGTCCGAGCGGGCCGTGTCCTTGGCCTGACGCTGCTGGTCATACAGTCGGATCCGCAGGTTCTTCATGGCCTTGTCCCGGTTCACGTGCTGGGACTTCTCCGACGAGGTCACCACGATGCCCGTGGGCAGGTGGGTGATGCGCACCGCCGAGTCCGTCTTGTTGACGTGCTGGCCGCCCGAGCCCGAGGCCCGGTAGGTGTCGATGCGGATGTCCTTGTCGTGGATCTCGATCTCCACGTCTTCCACCTCGGGCAGCACCGCGACGGTGGCGGCCGAGGTGTGGATGCGTCCGCCGGCCTCGGTGGCGGGCACCCGCTGGACCCGGTGCACGCCGCTTTCGAATTTCAGCCGCCCGAACACCCCGTCGCCGGAGATGGTGGCCACGATTTCCTTGTAGCCTCCGGCCTCGCCTTCGGACGCCGAGTCCACCTCCACCCGCCAGCCGCGCGTCTGGGCGTAGCGGGAATACATGCGGAACAGGTCGCCGGCGAACAGGGCCGCCTCGTCGCCGCCGGTCCCGGCGCGCACTTCCAGCACCGCGCTGGCGTTTTCGTCGGCGTCCCGGGGCGCCAGCAGCAGGGCCACCTGACGCTCCAGTTCGGGCAGGTTTTCCTTGAGGGTCTCCAGCTCCTCGCCCGCCATGGCCGCCATCTCGGGGTCACGGGCCATGATCTCCAGATCGGCCAGCTCCTGACGCGCCTTCGACAGGGTCTGGACCGCGTCGGCCACCGGCTTGATCTCGGCGTGCTCCTTGGACAGGCGCACGATCTCCGCGCCGTCCGCAGCCGCGCCCATACGGGCCTCCACCTCGTGGAAGCGGTCGAGCACCTGGTCGAGGCGGGCCTGGGGCAGTCGCAAGGATCACGTCTCCGTCGGAGGATTGGAAGGCCGCTGTTTACGCTGCAATGGCGGGGCCTGTCGATGCGGCGTCCCCGGCGCCGCCGCTTGGGGATTATCTGCGGCGCCCCCGGAGAAAAAATCAGAAGGCGGCGGGCCTGCAAACGCGATATGCGCGTTGATGACGGGGCGCCGGACAGTCGGCAGGGCCCCATGGGCGCGCGCTTGGAGATCTTCCTCATCTTCCTGCTGGTAGGCGTTCTGGCCCAGGCCGTCGACGGCGCCCTGGGCATGGCCTACGGCGTCATCGCCAACACCGTGCTGCTGGCCTTCGGCGTGCCCCCGGCCACGGCGTCCGCCAGCGTCCATGTGGCCAAGATCTTCACCGGCGCGGCGTCGGGCGGGTCCCACCTCTATCACCGCAACGTCCAGTGGTCGCTGCTGTGGCCCCTGAGCGCGGGCGGCGTGGTGGGCGGCGTCATCGGCGCCTATGTGCTCACAGGCGTCGATGGCGACATCATCAAGCCGTTCATCCTGGGCTATCTGCTGATCATCGGCCTGTGGGTGCTGTACCGGGCCTTCGGCGCGCGCACGCCCAAGGGCTTCAACGAACGCTACAGCGGGCCGCTGGGCGTGGTGGGCGGCTTTCTGGACGCCATCGGCGGCGGCGGCTGGGGGCCGGTGGTGACCTCCACCCTGGTGGGCGCGGGCGCGGAGCCCCGGCGCGCCATTGGCACGGTGAACACCGCCGAATTGTTCGTCACGACCGCCATCTCCGTCGCCTTCCTGGCCGCCCTGCTGACCGGACGCTGGGCGGGCGGGGCGTTGCAGGATCACGCCTGGGCGATCGGCGGCCTGGTGGTCGGCGGGCTGATCGCGGCGCCTTTCGCAGGCTGGATCACCAGGATCATCCCGGCCCGGATCCTGACCTTCATGGTCGGCGGCCTGATCGTGGCCCTGGCCCTTTACCAGGGCCTGCAACTGGCCGGGATCGCGCCCTAGACGGCGGGGTGGGTCTGGCGGAAGCTGTCGCGCGCCTCAAGCGCCGCCTGCAGCGCCGTCAGGTTCGGGCGTCCGGTCTTCCAGTCGACGTCCGGATGGCGGAAGCCGATCCAGGTCACCGCCACGCCCGTGGTGATGACGCCCATATCCAGAGGCTCGGCGCGGGGCGCGGCGGCCTCCAGCGCGTCCAGACCCAGCGCCATGTTGCGGGTCCAGCGCGCGATCCACGACGGCGACCGCTCATGCTCGGGCCGGCGCTTTTCCAGCACCAGCTTGACGCCCATCTCCAGCACGCCGCCCGCCAGGGTCTCCAGCCGCTTCACCCGCCAGCGCTCCGGCCCTTCAGCCGGCAGCAGGCGGGGTCCCGCGCCCAAGGCGTCCAGATACTCGCAGATCACCGGGCTGTCGGTGATCGGCGCCCCGTCTTCGGCGATCAGGGCCGGAACCTGCACCAGCGGATTGGCGGCCAGCAAGGCGGGCGCATCGCCGTAGGGATCGGCGACGATCTCCTCGATCCGGTCCGCCAGCCCCTTCTCCCGCGCCACGATGCGGCACTTGCGGGCGAAGGGCGACGGCGTGGTGATGTAGAGCTTCATGGGGCGGCCCTTTCCGGCGTCAGACGTCCACTTCGGCGTCCAGGGCGTTTTCCTGGATGAACTCGCGGCGGGGCTCCACCACATCGCCCATCAGCTTGGCGAACAGGTCGTCGGCGCTGTCGGCGTGGTCCACCTGCACCTTGAGCAGGGTGCGGGCGTTGGCGTCCAGGGTGGTCTCCCACAGCTGGTCCGGGTTCATCTCGCCCAGCCCCTTGTAGCGCTGGATGGACAGACCCTTGCGGCCCGCGTCCAGCACGGCGGCCAGCAGGTCCATGGGCCCGCGGATGGTGGTGGACTTGTCCTTGCGCCGGAAGATCGCCGGCTCGCGGAACAGGCCGTCGAAGGCCACCGCCCGCTCGCCCAGTCGCCGCGCGTCCAGCGACCGGACCAGAGCCTCTTCCAGCACGATCTGCTCGGCCACGGCGCGGCGTGTGCGGCGGAACACAATGGCCCCCTGCTCGCCCGCCTCGCCGGACCAGGGGCCGTCCCCTTCCTCGGCGTACAGGTCCAGATGCTGCGCGGCATAGACAGGATCGCCGCCCTGTTCCGAGAACAACCCCGCCAGGGCCGCCTGCTCGATGGCGAAGGCCGGGGCCCGCGACGAAAGCCGGTCCACCAGCGCCTTGAAGCCCTTGGCCTCGCGCACCAGGGCCTGCAGGTCCATGCCCGTGCGCCGCTCGCCCGAGGGGAAGTCCAGCTCGGCGCCGTCCGATCCTTCCTCGATCAGATAGCCGTCCATCTCCGCCTCGTCCTTGAGGTAGCGGGACTGCTTGCCCTTGGCGACCTTATAGAGCGGCGGCTGGGCGATGTAGACGTGGCCCTTCTCGATCAGCTCCGGCATCTGCCGGTAGAAGAAGGTCAGCAGCAGGGTGCGGATGTGGGCGCCGTCCACGTCGGCGTCCGTCATGATGATGATCTTGTGGTAGCGCAGCTTCTCGATGTTGAAGTCGTCGCGCCCGATGCTGGTGCCCAGCGCCAGGATCATGGTGCCGATGGTGTCCGACGACAGCATGCGGTCGAACCGCGCCCGCTCCACGTTCAGGATCTTGCCGCGCAGGGGCAGCACGGCCTGGTTCTCGCGGTTGCGGCCCTGCTTGGCCGAGCCGCCGGCGGAGTCGCCCTCGACGATGAACAGTTCAGACTTGGCCGGGTCGCGCTCCTGACAGTCGGCCAGCTTGCCGGGCAGGGAGCTGATCTCCAGCGCCGACTTGCGCCGGGTCAGGTCGCGGGCCTTGCGGGCCGCCTCGCGGGCCGTCGCCGCCTCGACGATCTTGGCCACCACCTGGCGGGCCTCGGTGGGGTGTTCCTCAAACCAGGTGGACAGGCCTTCCGAGCAAAGGGACTCCACCGCGGGACGCACCTCGGACGACACCAGCTTGTCCTTGGTCTGGGAGCTGAATTTGGGATCCGGCACCTTGACCGACAGCACGCAGGTCAGGCCCTCGCGCGCGTCCTCGCCGGTGACCGAGATCTTCTCCTTCTTGCCGATGCCCGAGCTTTCCAGATAGGCGCTCATGACCCGCGTCAGGCTGGCGCGGAAGGCCGACAGGTGGGTGCCTCCATCCCGCTGGGGGATGTTGTTGGTGAAGCACAGCATGGTCTCGTGGTAGCTGTCGTTCCACCACAGGGCCAGGTCGATCTCGATGTTCTCCTTCTTGCCCCGGATGACGATGACGTCCTTCAGGATGGGAGACTTGGACTTGTCCAGGTGGCGCACGAAGGCCTCGACCCCGCCCTCGTAGTGCAGGATTTCCTCGAACGGCTCGGCGCCCCGGTGATCGGCCAGCTTGATGACCACGCCCGAGTTCAGGAACGCCAGCTCGCGCAGGCGGTGCTCCAGGGTCTTCAGGTCGAAATCGATGTGGCTGAAGGTCGTCACCGACGGATAGAAGGTGACCTCGGTGCCGGACAGGACCTTGCCGTTGTCGCGCATGGGGGCGTCGCCCACCACTTCCAGGGACTTGACCGTGTCGCCCCGCTCGAAGCGCATCTGGTGCTTTCGGCCGTTGCGGTAGATGACCAGCTCCAGCCAGTCGGACAGGGCGTTGACCACCGACACGCCCACGCCGTGCAGGCCGCCGGAGACCTTGTAGGAATTCTGGTCGAACTTCCCGCCCGCGTGCAGCTGGGTCATGATGACCTCGGCGGCGGACACGCCCTCTTCCTCGTGGATGTCCACGGGAATGCCGCGTCCGTTGTCGGTGACCGTGACCGAGCCGTCGGCGTTCAGGATCACCTGCACCAGGTCCGCGTGACCGGCCAGGGCCTCGTCGATGGCGTTGTCCACCACCTCATAGACCATGTGGTGCAGGCCCGAGCCGTCGTCGGTGTCGCCGATGTACATGCCCGGCCGCTTGCGCACGGCGTCGAGGCCTTTCAGCACCTTGATGGATTCTGCGCCGTAAGCGGCTTCCTCGGCGGTGTCCGGGGTGCGGTTCTGGTCGGTCATTCAGTCATCCGATGGGGCGAGCGTTCCTGCGTCGACGCGCACGAACCGGCCTCGCCCGTGAAGGTCAGAGAAGAGCGTTTCGTCGGTGCCGGTCAGGAAAGCCTGAAGGTCCAGCGCCACGATCTCCTCGAACAGGGCGGCGCGCCGGCGGGCATCCAGATGGGCCGGCGCTTCATCCAGCAACAATACAGGGTTCGCCCCTGAATTGGCCAGTGATTCCGGGCCTTCCGGCAGGGTTTTCAGCCGCGCGACCTGCGCCAGAATCAGGTTGAGAACCAAGGCCTTCTGCTCGCCGGACGAGCCTTCGGCCGCCGGGCGGTTCTTTTCCCGGTGAAGGGCGGTCAGATCCGACCGGTGCGGACCGAAAAGCGAGCGCCCCGAGGCCGAATCGCGGGCCCGCGACGCCTTCATCCCGGCGACGATTCCGGCGGCGATATCAGCCGCCTCCGCGCCCTCTGCGGCCCGCTGCTCGGCCTCGCCGGTCAGGCCCAGATCGGCCTGGGGGAAAGGCCGGTCGCCCCGCGCGTCGATGCCCGCCTGCAGGTCGCCAAGGGCCCGGGCCCGGGCCATGGCGGCGGCGGCGCCCTGCTCGCCCAGTCTTGCTTCAAGCGCGTCCAGCCAGGCCGGATCGGCGGGCCGCTTGCCCTCCGCCGCCTCGGTCAGCAGGCGCAGGCGTTCCCGCAGCGCCTTCTCATAGGCCGAGACGCTGGCCGCGTGGCCGGGGTCGGCGGCGAACACCAGCCGGTCGAAGAATTTCAGCCGCTCGGCCCGGCTGTCCGAGAACAGCCGGTCATGCTCGGGCGTGGCCCAGACCGGCCTCAGATAATCCAGCATCCGCCCGGGCTGGGCGGTCTCGCCGTCGATGCGCACGATGCGGCGCGACGCCCCCGGGGCCTGCACCCCCGTGCCCAGCCGGATGTCGTCCCCGTCCGCCCCCGCCAGCACCGCCGCCACGGCCCAGGCGCGGCCCGTCGCCTCGCCCGGCTCGCGCCGCCCCAGTTCGGCCACCGGCGCCCCGCGCAGACCCCGCCCCGGCGTCAGCAGGCTGACCGCCTCCAGCAGATTGGTCTTGCCCGCCCCGTTCGGCCCATGAAGCACGATGGGGCCAGCGCCCACGCGCAGGGTCGCGCTGGCGTAGGAGCGGAAATCGGTGAGGGTGAGGGACAGTAGGGTCAAATTATCCGCTCATCCCGGCGAAAGCCGGGACCCAGTTGTGTCCAGCCTGGCGCAACGGTTCAGAAGAGCGTGTCGAACAGGTCATTCCATGCCGGATTGGTTTTCTCGATCAGTTCCAGCTTCCAGACCCGCTTCCATTCCTTGATCTGGCGCTCACGCCTGAACGCGCCGGAACGCATGTGGTGGGTTCATACCAGACCAGCAGCGAAACGCCGTGTTTCGCCGTGAAGCCCGCGAACCGCTTCTCCCTGTGCTGGACGATGCGGCTGATCAGGTCGTCCGTCGAGCCGGTGTAAAGCGTCCCGTTCCGCCTGCTGGCCACGATGTAGGTGTAAAACACGCCATCGCACTCCGCTGGAAAGAACTGGGTTCCGGCTTTCGCCGGGATGAGCGGAAATTATCCCTACACCCTCAGCGGCATCAGCACGTACTGCACGCCCGGGTCGCCCGGATCGAGCACCAGGGTCGGGCTGGCCGGGTCGGCGAACATGTAGGTGGCGGTCTCGCCCTCGATCTGGCCGGCCACATCCAGCAGATAGCGGGCGTTGAAGCCGATCTCGAAGGCTTCGTCGGAATAGCCGATCTCGACCTCCTCCACGCCCTGCCCGGCTTCCATGTTGCGCACCGTCAGGGTGACCCGGTCGTTGTCCAGACCCAGCTTCACCGAGCGGCTCTTCTCGGCCGAGATGGTGGAGACCCGGTCCACCGCCTGGGCGAACACGGCGTTGTCGATGTCGGCGCGCTTGTCGTTGCCCTTGGGGATGACCCGCAGATAGTCGGGGAACGAGCCGTCGATGACCTTGGAGGTCAGGCTGGCCTGGCCGAACTCGAAGCGGATCTTCTGGGCGCTGACCTGCACCTCCACCGGGCCGGAGCCGTCGTCCAGCAGGCGGCGCACCTGATCAATGGTCTTGCGCGGCACGATCACGCCGGGGCCGCCCGCCGCGCCTTCCGGCGCCGGGGTCTCGGCAAGGGCCAGACGGTGGCCGTCGGTGGCCACGGCGCGCAGCAGCGCCTGCCCGCCCTCGGACACGGTGTGCAGATACAGGCCGTTCAGATAGTAGCGCGTCTCCTCGGTGGAGACGGCGAAGCGGGTCTTGTCGATCAGCCGGACCAGGTCTTCCTTGAGCAGGCTGAACCGGGCCCCGGCGCTGTCGGCGGACATGACCGGGAAGTCCCCGGCCGGCAGCACCGGCAGGTTGAACTTGGACCGGCCGGCCTGGACCACCAGACGCGGATCGTCGCCGGAGTACAGCAGCGACACCTCGGCGCCTTCCGGCAGCTTGCGCACGATCTCGTACAGGGTGTGGGCCGGGGCCGTGATCTGGCCCTCGGTGTGCACCATGGCCTCGGCCTCATCCACCATCTCCATGTCCAGGTCGGTGGCCGCGAAGCTCAACCGGTCCCGGCCCGCCGACAGCAGGACGTTGGACAGGATCGGGATGGTGTTGCGTCGTTCGACGACGCTCTGCACGTGGCCAAGGGCCTTCAGGAGCGCCGCGCGTTCGATCGTCAGCTGCATTTGGTCTCGCCCGGATGACGACGACTCAACCGCCGCCGCTGCAATTGTGGGCCTTGGACATTAGCGGCTTGCGCGCCCGCTTCAACAGGGGAAACGGGCGCTCCACAGACCGGGGGCTCTTATCCCCGCAGCTTGCGGGTCAAGGTCTCCACATCGCGGGCGATCTGGTCGTCCGCGGGCATCATCTCCTCGATGCGGCGCACCCCGTGCAGGACCGTGGTGTGGTCCCGCCCGCCGAAGCGGCGGCCGATGTCGGGATAGCTGCGCGTGGTCAGCTGCTTGCACAGATACATGGCGATCTGGCGCGGCCGGGCGATGATGCGCGTGCGCCGCTCGCTCAGCAGGTCCGCCTGCTTCAGGTTGAAGTGCTCGGCCACCGTCTTCTGGATCTCGTCCACGGTGATGCGGCGCTCGGGTCCACCGCGCAGGGCGGCGCCCAGCAGCACCGAGGCCTCGTCCGCCGTCAGTTCGGCCAGACGCTGCCCGGCCGAGGCGGCCAGGGTGTTCACCGCGCCCTCCAGTTCGCGCACCGAACCCGGCGTGCGGTCCACCAGCTGCTCCAGAACCTCGGGGCGCGCCTCGCCGGACACCAGGCCCAGGCGGCCCAGGGCCTCGAACCGCTTTCTGGCCACCGCCAGTTTCACGGCGCGGTCCGCGGGTTCCACCGGGCAGGTCAGCCCCGCGGCCAGATGCGAGCGCAGGCGCGGCTCGATGTCGGTCATGGCCGTGGGCGGCTTGTCGCCGGCCATAACCACCCGCTTCCCGTCCTCGATCAGGGCGGTCAGGGTGTTCAGCAGCTCTTCCTGGGTCGAGCTCTTGCCGCCCACGAACTGGACGTCGTCCAGCAGCAGCATGTCGGCCGAGCGCAGGCTCTCCTTGAAGGCCGCCGTCTGGCGGTCCTGCACGGCGCGCACGAAGGTGGACAGGAACCGCTCGGCGGTCAGGTAGATCACCTTGGCGTTGGGGCGCAGGCGCTGCGCCTCCCAGGCGATGGCGTTCAGCAGGTGGGTCTTGCCGTGGCCGTAGGGGCCGCACAGGAACACCGGGTTGAAATGGCCCTCGGCCCAGCTGGCGGTCTGTCTGGCGATGGCCAGGGCGAAGGCGTTGCCGGGGCCTTCCACGAAGGCGTCGAAGGTCAGACGGTCCTGCAGGCCGGCGGCCCGCACGGCGCGGGGGCCGTCGGTGACCGGGCCCACCGTGGCGCGCGGCGGCGCCACCGGTGTCTGGCCCTGGGACGCAGAGCCGGAGATGGTGGGGGCGGGCGAGCCGAACTCGGCCCGGCAGCGCACGTCCAGATGGCGCGACAGACCGTCCAGGCCCAGCCACAGCTCGTTCATGCGGCGCAGGGCGTTCCTGCGGACCCAGTCCCGGGCATAGGCGGTGGGCGTCACCAGAACCAGCCGGCCCGAGGCGTCAGCCCGGACCGCCGACGGCGCAATGTACGAGCTGAACGGACCCTCGCCGATCTCGGCGCGCAGACGCGTCGCCGCTTCGTCCCAGATCCGTTCCGGATCCGTCAGTCTCTGTTCCGCCACGCTGCCCGCCATTTCGTAAGCCACCTCTTTCAGTTCACCAGCCATAAAGCCCGCCTTGCCTTCGGGACGACTTCTCCTGACCTCCGGAACAGGGGTTCCGGCGGTGGGGTCGGCCTCGCAGACGGACTTCTCCCGCCGACGCAGAACAGGGTCCTGCGCCGTCTTCATCCGTGATGGGATGGAAGTGCGTTAGGCCCCAAAACTTACGCTCAGCGGGGTCGCCGTCAACGCTGATTCGCGGGCCCGAATGCGGATAAATTGTTTGACTCCGCTAAGCGCCTCGCCTGCTTGGAGAAACCGCCGATCGGGTGTGGCCAGGGGTGCGAAATTATATATTTCAACTTAGCCGCACACGGCAAAACGGCGAAGGAGACAATGCCCCTTCGCCGTTGAAATCGTTAGATTTTGCTGTGACAGGCCCGTGACAGGCCGTCAATCAGGCTGCAGCCAGCTTCTTCAGCTGGGCGTGCAGACGCGACACCTTTCGGGCGCCGGTGTTCTTGTGAACCACGCCTTTGGACACCGCCCGCATCAGCTCGGACTGGGCGTTGAGGAAGGCGCTCTTGGCGCCCTCAACGTCCCCGCCGGCGACGGCGGTGTCGAACTTCTTCAGGAACGTGCGGACGCGGCTGCGGCGAGCCGTGTTCACTTCAGTCCGGGCGGCGATCTTGCGGATCGCCTTCTTGGCGCCGGGGTTATTGGCCATCAGTCAAACCTTCGAACGGAAAACGCCGCGGAGCACTCCTCCACGGCGTGGAAATCTCAAGAGGGCGGGCCTATAGCCGATGCCTGCGCAGGGGTCAACGCGACTCTGGACTCAACGCCCTTTGAAATCCGGCTTCCGCTTGTCGACGAAGGCGGCCATGCCTTCCTTCTGGTCCTCGAAGGCGAACAGGCTGTGGAACAGCCGGCGTTCGAAGCGCACGCCCTCGGTCAGGGTGCTCTCCAGCGCCACATTGACCATCTCCTTGTTGGCCATGACCGCCAGCGGGCTGTGGGCCGCGATCTTCGCCGCCGCCTCCCGCGCCTCGTCCAGCAGGCGCTCGCCCGGCACCACGCGGCTGACCAGCCCGGCGCGCTCGGCCTCGGCGGCGTCCATCATGCGGGCGGTCAGCATCATGTCCATGGCCTTGGACTTGCCCACCAGCCGGGTCAGGCGCTGGGACCCGCCGATGCCCGGCGCCACGCCCAGATTGATCTCCGGCTGGCCGAACTTCGCGGTCTCCGAGGCGATGATAAAATCGCACAACATGGCCAGCTCGCAGCCGCCGCCCAGGGCATAGCCCGACACCGCCGCGATGATCGGCTTTCTGAACCGCGTGATGCGGTCGTGCCCGGCGGCGAAGAAATTGTCGGTGAACATCTGGGCGTAGGACTGGTCCGCCATCTCCTTGATGTCGGCCCCGGCCGCGAAGGCCTTTTCCGAGCCGGTCAGGACGAGGCAGCGCACCGCGTCGTCGCGCTCCACGCTGTCCAGAACGGCCGTCAGATCGGCGAAGACCTGGCTGTTCAGGGCGTTCAGCGCCTTGGGCCGGTTCAAGGTCACGACCGCATAGCCGTCGGCGTGGCGTTCGATCAGCAGGGTTTCATAGTCGGCCATGGGTTCTCTCCTCGGTTCGCGTCCCGTCTAGCGCGTCCCTCCGGTCACTGGAACCGGGGCGGCCGCCTCAGTCGCGCTTCAGCCGGCGGGCGTTGGCGCTGACCGCCGCCTGCACCGGGGCCAGAACTTCAGCCTGAATCCGCGCCGTCTCGGCGTTCAGGCCCAGGGCCGTCTCCGCCGCGCGGCCCCACCAGCCCAGCGCCCACTGGGCCTGGATCACCGCCGCCTGGGCCGCGTCCGGGGCCTTCATGGCCTGATCCAGCGCCCTGGCCCCCAGATCGGCCTCCACGGCCCAGGCGCTGGCGAGGCGGCCCGCCACCGCCCCCGCGCCCGCCGCCGAGCGCCCGGACGCCTCGGTGAAGGCGGCGACCTTCTCGTCGCTCATCAGGGCCAGTTCGGTCAGGTCCGCCCCGGCCGGGTCGCACAAGGCCTCGGCCATGATCTCCAGCCGCCGCTGGATCACCGTCCCCGCGTCGCGCATCAGGCGGTCGTTCATCTCGGCGGCGCTCAGGGCGGTGTCAGGCTTGCTCATGCCCGGGAGCCTGGGCCCGACGCCGCCGCCATGCAAGCGGCGGTTCAGGGCGCGACCTCGGCCGAGAAGGCCTTCACGTCGGCCAGCAGGGCCGGGACCGCCGCATCGATGATGCGCTGGCCCTTTTCCGGCGAGGCCTGGGCCGGATCCGAGCCGATGCGCCCGTCCGGGAACCGCGCCCGGTAATCCAGGGCGTCGCGGATCGGTCCCACGGGCGCGATCTGCGGCGCATAGTCCGCGGTCTTGATGCGGTCGGGATAGGCGGCCTGGGTCACGGCGATCTCCGACGGGGTGGCGTGCATGCCATGCCCCTTGGGGAAGATCTCGGAACACAGCCGGTGCACCCCCGGCAGGTCCCACCAGTTGACCAGCTTCAGGGCGAAGGGCGGGCGCTCCTCCACGAACGACCATTCGGCGTAGATCTCCGAGAAGGTCGCCTCGATGGTGGCCACGTTGCCGCCGTGCCCGTTCAGGAAATAGATGCGCTCGAAGCCGTGCCGGCTCAGCGACGAGACCCAGTCGGTGATCGCCGCCATGAAGGTCGAGGGCCGCAGGGAGATGGTGCCGGCGAAGGCCAGGTGGTGCTGGGCCATGCCGATGTTGAAGGTGGGCGCCACCACCAGACCGTCGTCCTGCTTCTCCGCCGCATGGGCGATGATCTCGGGGCACAGCCAGTCGGTGCCCAGCAGGCCCGTGGGCCCGTGCTGCTCATTGGAGCCGATCGGCACGACCACAGTCTTCGTCGCCTTCAGGCGCGCGTCGATCTCGGGCCAGGACGACAGGTGGATCAGCATGGAAAACTCCGGAACTTGAGATAGTGGTCCGCTTGGCAAGCGGCGGTCCAGCGCATACGCCTGTTTCACCGGCGCCGCAAAGACGCGACCCTCCCCGAACGGAGCCCCCATGACCGACCACACCCGCATCCCCGTCCCCGCCCAGGTGGCCGCCGACGCCCACATGGACGCCGGGGCCCTGGCCCGAACGGTCGAGAGCGCGGCGCGGGATCCTGAAGGATTCTGGCGCGGGGTGGGCGAGCGGCTGGACTGGTCGAAACCCTTCACCGAGGTCAGGGACGTCAGCTTCGACAAACAGGACTTCCGCATCCGCTGGTTCGCCGACGGCGAGTTGAACGCCAGCGTCAACTGCATCGACCGCCACCTGCCCGAGCGCGCCGACCAGACCGCCATCCTGTTCGAGGGCGACGACCCGTCCGTCGACGGCAGGATGACCTATGCCGAGCTGCACGCCGAGGTGTGCCGCATGGCCAATGTGCTCAAGGACCTGGGCGCGAAGAAGGGCGATCGCATCACCCTGTACATGCCCATGATCCCGCTGGCGGCGGTGGCCATGCTGGCCTGCGCCCGCATCGGCGCGGTGCACTCGGTGGTGTTCGGCGGCTTCTCGCCCGACAGCCTGTGCGGTCGGATCGAGGACTGCGGCTCGACCATCGTCATCACCGCCGACGAAGGCCGGCGCGGCGGCAAACGCATCCCGCTCAAGGCCAATGTCGACAAGGCGCTGGAGAAGGTCGCCGTCGACAAGGTGCTGATGATCCGCTGGACCGGCGCCGACGTGCCCCTGACCGAAGGCCGCGACGTGGTCTATGAAGACGTGCGCGAGGCGGCGTCCACGACCTGCGAGCCCGAGCCCATGAACGCGGAGGATCCGCTGTTCATCCTCTACACCTCCGGCTCCACCGGAAAGCCCAAGGGCGTGCTGCACACCACCGGCGGCTATCTGGCCTGGGCGGCGTACACCCATGAGCTGGTGTTCGATTACAAGCCGGGCGAGATCTACTGGTGCACCGCCGATGTGGGCTGGGTCACGGGGCACAGCTACATCGTTTATGGCCCCCTCGCCAACGGAGCCACCACCCTGGTGTTCGAGGGCGTGCCCACCTGGCCCGACGCCGGGCGCTGCTGGCAGGTGGTGGACAAGCACCAGGTCAACATCTTCTACACCGCCCCCACCGCCATCCGCGCCCTGATGCGCGAGGGCGACGACTGGGTGACGAAGCACGACCGTTCGTCCCTGCGCCTGCTGGGGTCGGTGGGCGAACCCATCAATCCCGAAGCCTGGCTCTGGTACTACCGGGTTGTCGGCGACGGCCGCTGCCCGGTGGTGGACACCTGGTGGCAGACCGAGACCGGCGGCATCCTGATCAGCCCCCTGCCCGGCGCCACGGAACTCAAGCCCGGCTCGGCGACCAGGCCCCTGCCCGGCGTCATGCCCGCCATCGTCACCCATGAGGGCGACATCCTTCAGGGCGAAGCCGAGGGCCCCCTGTGCATCACCGAGTCCTGGCCGGGCCAGATGCGCACCGTCTACGGCGACCACGACCGCTTCATCGAGACCTATTTCACCACCTTCCCCGGCAAGTATTTCACCGGCGACGGCGCCCGGCGCGACGCGGACGGCTACTACTGGATCACCGGCCGCATCGACGACGTGCTGAATGTCTCCGGCCACCGTCTCGGCACCGCCGAGATCGAAAGCGCCCTGACCAGCCATGAGGCCGTGTCCGAGGCTGCGGTGGTCGGCTATCCCCACGACATCAAGGGTCAGGGCGTCTGGGCCTATGTGACCCTCAAGGCCGATCACGCGCCGTCCGACGATCTGCGCAAGGCGCTGGTCGCCCACGTCCGCGCCGAGATCGGCCCCATCGCCAGCCCCGACGTAATCCAGTGGGCCCCGGGCCTGCCCAAGACACGCTCGGGCAAGATCATGCGGCGGATCCTGCGCAAGATCGCCGAGAACGAGACCGGCGCCCTCGGCGACACCTCCACCCTCGCCGATCCCTCGGTCGTGGACGACCTGGTCAGGAACCGGCCGGGGTGACCGCACACGCCGTCATTCCCCGGCTTGACCGGGGAATCCAGACACGCTGAACGTTCAGGGCGACCTCGGCGCGGACCGCGTGTCCGGACCCTCGGGTCAAGCCCGAGGGTGACGGAAGGATTTACAATTTGGCGCGACGCCTGAAATGGCCCCCCGACCCGGACCGGGTGGAGGAGATCTTCGCCCGTCTCGCGCGGGTGATGCCCGAGCCGAAGACCGAGCTGAATTTCACCAACCCGTTCACCCTCGTCTCGGCCGTGGCCCTGTCGGCCCAGGCCACGGACGTTGGGGTGAACAAGGCCACGGCGAAGCTGTTCGCCGTGGCCGACACGCCGCAGAAAATGGCGGCGCTCGGGGTCGAGGGCCTGACCCCCTACATCGCCTCCATCGGCCTGTACCGGAACAAGGCGAAGAACCTGATCGCCATGTCGCAGATCCTGATCGAGCGGCACCGCGGCGAGGTGCCGCTGAACCGCGAGGACCTTCAGGCCCTGCCCGGCGTGGGACGAAAGACCGCCTCGGTGGTGCTGAACGAACTGGGAATCGAGCCGGCCATCGCGGTGGACACCCATGTGTTCCGCGTATCCCACCGCCTCGCCCTGGCCAACGCCAATACCCCGGACAAGGTGGAGGCCCAGCTACATGACGTGGTGCCCGAGCACTGGCTGCCCAAGGCGCACCACTGGCTGATCCTTCATGGCCGCTACACCTGCGTCGCGCGCCGCCCGAAGTGCGAGGCCTGCGTCATCTCCGACCTGTGCCCGGCGCGGCCCGACCTGATGGCCGAGGCGGCGGCGGTTCAGCGTCCGACCCGCTCCACCACAGCCCGTGCGAAGCCCGCGCCGCGTTCCGGGTCGAAGCCCAGATAGAAGTCCGGCTCGATCAGCTCGGCCTCGATCAGCACCGGTGACCCGTCCGGCCCGGGGACCAGGTCGATGCGGGCGTACAGCAGATCCTCGCCGACGATCGACAGCACCTGCTGCGCCACCGCCATGGCCTCGTCGGGCGGGGTGATTGACGTGACATGGCCGCCGAAGTCCGGCTGGCTGCGGAAATCGCCCGCCGCCGGCACCTTGCGGATGGCGTGGCTGAAACGGCCGCCGAAGAACAGCAGCGACAGTTCGCCCTCCGTCTCCAGCCTTTTCAGATAGGGCTGGATCATGGCCGTGCCGTGGGGCGTCTCGGTCAGGGTCTCGCCCCGGCGCAGGCGGGTGGTGCGGTAGGCCCCGCCCGAGACGGCGGGCTTCACGATCAGGGTCTCGGCGCTGAAGTCGGCGAAGGCGGCCTCGATGTGGTCCTGCGTCACGCCCTCGGCGTAGACGGTCGGCACGATGGGCGCCCCGGCCTCGGCCAGCCGCCCCAGATAGCGTTTGTCGGAATTCCAGATCAGCACCCCGGCCGGATTGGCCACCGGAACCCCCGCCGCGCGCCAGGTCTCGCAGGCCGCCAGCCAGCGCCCGTGATCCCGGTGGTAGCCCCAGGCGATCAGCGGCAGGACCAGATCAAACCCGGCCAGACCCGCCGCATCCTGCTCATGCTCGGTCCACGGCGTCGGCGCCGGCTCCAGCCCCGCGTCCCGCAGGGACGGCGCCAGACGGTCGAACACCGCGCGCCAGCGGCCCGCATAGGACGGATCATTCGGCGCGGGGGTCAGGATGGCGATACGGCTCATGGAAGCTCCTTCAGCGCGGCCAGGTCAGTTCGTCGGCGCCCAGCACCTCGCCGGCCAGATACAGCGAGCCGCAGATCACCACCCGGCCCGCACCGAAGCGCACGGCCCGCTCCAGCGCCGCGTCCAGCCCCTCGCAGGGGGTCGCGCCCAGACCATGCCCGTGGGCCACGGCCGCCAGGGCGGCGGGATCGGCCGCCGCGCCCTCGAATGGCACGGTGAAGACGTGGGCGCCCGTGCCCGTCAGCGCCTCGAAGAAGCCGCCGGCGTCCTTGTTGGCCAGCATGCCGCAGATCAGGGCCAGCGGGCGGGGCGCGCGGGCCTGCATGCGCGACAGGGCGTCGGCCAGGGCCGCGGCGGCGTGGGGATTGTGCCCCCCGTCCAGCCACAGCTCGGCGTCGGCTTCGCGCGCCACTTCCGCATAGCGCCCCTCGGTCAGCCGCTGCATGCGGGCGGGCCACCGGGCCGTCTCCACGCCCCGCACGATGGCGGCCTCCGGCAGGTCCAGCTCCAGCGCCACGGCGACGGCCAGGGCCGCATTGTCGATCTGGTGCGCGCCGTAAAGAGATGGGGCGGGCAGGTCCAGCAGCCGGTCCTCGCCCTGCCAGGCCATGGCGCCCCGCTCGGGCCAGGCGTCGAAGTCGCGGCCCATGACGGTCAAGCGCGCGCCCACCCGGGCGGCCTCGGCCTCGATCACCGCCATGGCGTCCTCAGCCTGCCGCGCGATGACGGCCGGGACGCCGGGCTTGAGTATCCCGGCTTTCTCGCCCGCGATCACAGCCCGGTCGGTCCCCAGAAACTCGGCGTGGTCCAGATCCACCGGGGCGATCACGCTGACCAGCGGCCGGTCGATGACATTGGTGGCGTCCAGACGCCCGCCCAGCCCCACCTCGATCAGGGCCAGATCGGCGGGGGTCTCGGCCATGGCCAGCAAGGCCGCCGCCGTGGTCGCCTCGAACACCGTGACGGGCGCGCCCGCAGCCTCCACCCGGTCCAGAAGGCCGTTCAGGGCCTCGGTTTCGATCAGGTCGCCGGCCAGCCGGATGCGCTCATTGAACCGCACCAGATGGGGCGAGGTGTAGACATGAACCCTCAGCCCCGCCGCCTCGGCCATGGCGCGCAGGAAGGCCACGGTCGATCCCTTGCCGTTGGTCCCGGCCACATGGACCACGGCGGGCAACCGGTCCTGCGGATCGCCCAGCGCCGCGCACAGGGCCCGCATCCGGTCCAGCGACAGGTCGATCTTCTGGGGCAGCCGCTCGAGAAGGCGTCGGGAAATGGGGTCCATGGCGGGCTTTTAGGCCGCGCGCCGCCGTCCGCCCATCAGCATCGACAGGATGGCGCCCAGCTCCTTCGGCAGGTCGGCGCGTTTGACCACCCGGTCCACCATGCCCTTTTCCTGCAGATATTCGGAGCGCTGGAACCCGGGGGGCAGCTTCTCGCGGATGGTGGTCTCGATCACGCGCGGCCCGGCGAAGCCGATCAGGGCGCCCGGCTCGGCCAGATGCACGTCGCCCAGCATGGCGTAGGACGCCGTCACCCCGCCCGTGGTCGGATCGGTCAGCACCACCGCATAGGGCAGTTGCGCCGCCTTCAGCTCCTGAATGGCCAGGGTCGTGCGCGCCATCTGCATCAGGCTCAGGGCGCCTTCCTGCATGCGCGCGCCGCCGGCGGCGGTGAAACAGACCATGGGGCAGCCGCGCTTCACGGCCTCGCGCGCCGCAGCGATGAAGGCCTCGCCCGCCGCCATGCCCAGCGACCCGCCCATGAAGGCGAAGTCCTGCACGATGACCACCGCGGGGGTCCCGTCGATCTCGCCGTAGCCGATGGCCATGGCGTCCTTGGCTCCGGCCTTCTTGCGCGCCGCGTTCAGACGTTCCCTGTACGGCTTGCCGTCCGAGAATTTCAGCGGATCCTCGGGCACATCCGGGGTGTCGATCTTCTCCCAGGCGCCGTCATCGAAGGTATAGCGCAGGCGCGCCTCGGCCCCGATGCGCATGTGCCGGCCCGAGGGCGTGACCCACAGCGCGGTCTCCAGATCCGGGCGATACAGCATCTCGCCGGAGTCCGGATCCTTGACCCACAGGTTGTCGGGCGTGTCACGGCGGCCCACGATCTTGCGCACGCCGGGCGCGAAACGGGACAGCCAGCCTTGGCGCGGGGGAGTGGTCTTGTCGATCATGCGGGGGCCTTTAGACGGTTTCCGCGACGCGCGCACCCCGGACCGCGTCCGACAGCGCCTTCACCTTCGACAGAACCCGCGGCGCGGCCGGTTCGTTCGCGTCCAGCGCCGCGGCCACCTCGTCCACCAGCACCGACCCGGCCACCACCGCATCGGCCACCCGGGCGATCTCGGCGGCGCGCTCGGGCGTCTTGACCCCGAAGCCCACGGCCACCGGCAGGCCCGAGGCCTTGCGGACCCGCTCCACGGCCGGAGCCACCGAGGCGGTCTGCGCCTCCTTCACCCCGGTCACGCCCGCCACCGAGACGTAATAGACAAAGCCCGAGGTGCGCGAGACGACGATCTTCAGCCGTTCGTCGTCCGACGTCGGCGTGGCCAGACGGATCAGCGACAGGCCCTCGGCGTCCAGGGCGTCGGTCAGCGGCCCGGCTTCCTCGGGCGGGCAATCCACCACGATCAGGCCGTCGATCCCGGCCGCATTGGCCGCACGGGCGAAGGCCTCATGGCCCATGCTCTCGATGGGGTTCAGATAGCCCATCAGGATCACCGGGGTGGCGTCGTCGCCCTTGCGGAAGTCCGCCGCCAGATCCAGCGTGCCCTGAAGCGTCAGCCCGGCCTTCAGGCCCCGCTGCGCCGCCCGCTGGATCGGCGGCCCCTCGGCCATGGGATCCGAAAACGGAAAGCCCAGCTCGATGATGTCGGCCCCCGCGGCCGGCAGACCGCGCAGAATCTCCAGCGCCTGGTCCCGCGTGGGATCACCCGCCATCACATAGGCCACGAACCCGGCCCGGCCCTCGGCCTTCAGCGCCGCGAACCGGGCGTCGATACGCGCGGTGGTCATTCGCCGGGAGCCGCCATGGCTCCGGCCTGCAGGCATGGCGCGTCGAGGCTCATCGCCATGCCGATGTAGCCCGGGGCGCCCGCCAGCTGATCTTCCGGCAGGTCGAAGTCGTAGAAGGTGATCAGCTCCAGAACGTCACAGCCGCCTTCAGAGCGTCGCTGGAAAACGGCCTGGTTCGCGGCGCCGCCCAAGGGTTCCCACCCCGATTGCAGCACGGCGCTCATATAGACTTCCGCCGCATCGGCGATGATCGGCAGCTCGCCGGTCATGCACTGGAAACGTTCGGCCAGCTCATAGAGGCCGCCGCAGTCCGGCGCCGCCGAGATGCCGGGAATCAACGGCAGGCGGAAGGAGTCAGGGGTCGGGGCGGCCGGGGTCTGGGCCGCGCCCTGCGCCAGCGCCGGCGAGGCGAGGGCCGCCACGGCGGCAACGATAGAAGCGATACGAATCATAATTCCACTCCCAGATGTTTGGCGACCGTGAAGATGTCCTTGTCGCCGCGTCCCGACATTAAGAGCACGATGTCGCCGTCCTTGCCCACCTGCTTCGCCACCTCGCCGGTCCGGGCCAGGGCGTGGGAGGGCTCCAGGGCCGGGATGATGCCTTCCAGCCGCGAGCACATCTGGAACGACTCCAGCGCCTCCTCGTCGGTGGCCGACAGATATTCCGCCCGGCCGATGTCGTTCAGCCAGGCGTGCTCGGGCCCGATGCCGGGATAGTCCAGCCCCGCCGAGATGGAGTGCCCCTCCACGATCTGGCCGTCCGGGTCCTGCAGCAGATAGGTGCGGTTGCCGTGCAGCACGCCCGGCCGTCCGCCCTTCAGGCTGGCGGCGTGGTCCGGCGTGTCCAGACCGTGGCCCGCCGCCTCGACGCCGATCAGGCGCACGCCCTCGTCGTCCACGAACGGGTGGAAGGCCCCGATGGCGTTGGAGCCCCCGCCGATGCAGGCCACCACCGCGTCCGGCAGGCGGCCGATCTGGTCCATGGACTGGGCCTTGATCTCGCGGCCAATCACACTCTGGAAATCGCGCACCATGGCCGGATAGGGGTGCGGGCCCGCCGCCGTGCCGATGATGTAATAGGTGTCCTCGACGTTGGTCACCCAGTCGCGCATGGCCTCGTTCATGGCGTCCTTCAGGGTCGCCGCGCCCGCCGTCACCGGCATGACCTCGGCCCCCATCAGCTTCATGCGGAACACGTTGGGCTGCTGCCGCTCCACGTCCACCGCGCCCATATAGACCGTGCAGGGCAGGCCGAAGCGCGCGCACACCGTGGCCGAGGCCACCCCGTGCTGGCCCGCGCCCGTCTCGGCGATGATCCGGGTCTTGCCCATGCGCCGGGCCAGCAGGATCTGGCCCATGCAGTTGTTGATCTTGTGCGCGCCGGTGTGGTTCAGGTCCTCGCGCTTCAGCCAGACCCGGGCCCCGCCGAAGTGGTCGGTCAGGCGTTCGGCGAAATACAGCGGGCTGGCCCGGCCCACATAGTGGGTCAGGAACCCGTCCAGCTCGGCCTGGAACGTGGGATCGACCTTGGTGGCCTCATAGGCCTGATCCAGCTCGTGGATCAGCGGCATCAGGGTCTCGGCCACGAACTGCCCGCCATAGGGGCCGAACCGACCCTTGTCGTCGGGCCAGGCGTAGGCGTTCTTCAGGGGGGCGTTCGTCAGAGGAGCGTTCATTCAGGCCACCAGCGTCAACGTGGGGAGGTTGCGCGCACGGCCTCCACGAAGGCCGCGATCAGGGCCGGTTCCTTAACACCCGGCGCGCTTTCCACGCCAGAAGATACGTCCACCATGGGCGCGCCGGATGCGCCCAGGGCCTGCGCCACATTGTCCGCATTCAGACCGCCCGCCAGGAACCACGGCCCCACGAAGGCGCGCCCCTTCAGCATGGTCCAGTCGAACGACAGCCCCATGCCGCCGGGCAGGCTGGCGCCCTCCGGCGTGCGGGCGTCGAACATCAGGTAATCCGCCGCCCCGGCCCAGCCATCCGCCGCGTCCAGATCCGCCGGGCCGGACACCGGAATACATTTGATGATCCCGGCCCCGGTGATGGCCCTCACCTGCCCGGCCCGCTCGGGCGTCTCGGCCCCGTGCAACTGGATGAAGTCCGGGGCCATCCCCCCGGCGATGTCCTGCAGCAGCGCGTCGTCCGGATTGACGGTGACCGCCACCACCTTCGCCGGCCGCGCGCCCCCCATGCCCGCCGCGTCCAGCAGCGCCGCCGCCCGTCCGGGCGCCACCGCCCGCGGGCTGCGCGGATAGGCCACCAGCCCCACGAAATCGGCCCCGGCCTCCACCGCCGCGCGCAGGGTCTCGGGCGTGCTCAGGCCGCAGATCTTGACCCGGGCGTCCATCAATTCACTTTCTTTGGATCGATCGGGACGGGGGGCAGGGGCGCGCACGGCACCCCGTCTTCCTTCAGGGCCCGGACCTCGGCGGGGGTGGCGTGGCCATAGATGCCGCGCTCCTCGGATTTGCCCTCGTGAATAGCCCGCGCCTCGCGGGCGAAGGCGTCGCCCACATTGTCGAAATTGGCCTCCACATGGGCGCGCACCTGACCGGCGGCCTCCATCATCATGGACTGCACCTTCCTGGCCGTCTCGGGATCGGGCGCGGACCGCTTCGTGCCCGCCACCGCCGGGGCCATGATCTGCTTGACCACCTGGGACGAGCCGCAGAACGGGCATTCCACCAGCCCGCGCGCCGCCTGATCGTCATAGTCGGACGACGAGCCGAACCAGGCCTCGAAACCGTGGTCGTTCTCGCAGGACAGGGCATAGCGGATCATGGGAGCGCCAAATCAGTGAGCGGGCGGCGGATCGAAGTCGCGGTCGTGGGTCAGTTGCGGCACCGCGCGCCGGGCCCGGTCCACCGCCTCCATGTCCAGATCGGCCATCAGCACGCAAGGTTCATCACCTTCGGCGCGAACCATAACCTCGCCCCACGGCCCCACGATCATGGACCGACCCCAGGTCTTTCTACCGTCCTCGTGCCCGCCGCCCTGGGCCGGGGCCAGGATGAAGCATCCCGTCTCGATCGCCCGGGCCCGCAGCAGGGTCTCCCAGTGCGCCTCGCCGGTGGGGCGGGTGAAGGCGGCCGGAACCGCGATCATGGCCGCCCCCGCCTTCGCCAGCTGGCGATACAGATGGGGGAACCGCACGTCGTAGCAGACCGTCATCCCCAGCCCGCCCCAGGGCGTGGTCACGACCACCGCCCCGTCGCCGGGCCGGATGACCGAGGATTCCTTCCAGCTCTCGCCGTCCGGCAGGGTCACGTCGAACACGTGAAGCTTGTCATAGGACGCGACGATCTCGCCGCCGTCATCGATCAGCAGCGACCGGTTCGCCGCCCGCCCGTCGCCCTCGCGCCCTGATTTCACGATGGCCGAGCCGATCAGCAGCCAGACGCCCAGTTCGCGGGCCAGGTCGCGCAGACCCGTCACCGCCGCGTCCGCATCCTGATCCGTCACCGCCTGCTCGCGGCGCTCGCGCCGCTGCTCCAGCAGGTTCACCCCTTCGGGCGTCAGGATCAGCGTCGCCCCGTCCTTCGCCGCCTGACGGATCAGGGGCGCCACGTGTTCCAGCGCCGCCTCTTGCGTGGCGGGCGTGCGGGTCTGGATCAGGGCGACGCGCAGGGTCATCAGGCGGCCAGAAGCGCGTCCAGCCCGCCGCGCGCATCCAGCGCGTGCAGGTCATCGCTGCCGCCCACATGGGTGTCGCCGATGAAGACCTGGGGGAAGGTCCGGGCGCCGTTCGCGCGCTGGATCATTTCCGCCTTCTTCTCGGGATCGAAGGCGGCCTCGATCTCCTCGACGTCCGCGCCCTTGCGTTCCAGCAACGCCAGGGCGCGCACGCAATAGGGGCAATAGGGTTTGGTGTAGATGACGACCTTGGCCAATTCGCAACTCCTTCTGGTGCTCTATCTAGGGTGTCGGGGCGCCGGAGTTAAGCGCCTCAGTCACGACAGGGTTCGCGCCGTGCGCACCCGGGCCACCACCGCCAGGTCCACCGCCCGCGCCCCCGCCGCCATCAGGGCCTTCGTGCAGGCCTCCCCCGTGGCTCCCGTGGTCAGCACATCGTCGATCAGCAGGACGCGGCGGCCCTTGACCTGTTTCCGGCCTGCGTCCGTGACGGCGAAGGCCGCGCGCACGTTCAGCCGCCGCCCCCGCGCGCTCTTGCCGCCCTGGCTGTCCGTGCGCCTCGCCCGCACCAGGGCGTCGGGCAGATAGGCCAGCCCGCTCATGCGGGCCAGCGGCCGGGCGATCTCGGCGGCCTGGTTGAACCGGCGCGAGATCAGGCGAAAGGGATGCAGCGGCACCGGGGCGATGGCGTCGGCGTCCGCGATCAGGTCCGCCGCCGCCCGGCTGATCCAGCGGGCGAACAGGGGCGCGTGCTCGTGCCGGTCGCCGTGCTTGAACTTCAGGATCAGATCACGCGAGGCGTCGTCATAGACACAGGCCGCCCGGGCCCGCTGAAAGGCGTAGGGCTTCGCCAGACAGGCCGCGCACCGATCCGCCGCAAACGCCCCGCCGTCGAACTCGAACCCCGCCCCGCAGCCGTCGCAGACCGGGGCCTCCAGAAAGGTCGCCCGGCTGAACCCGTCCGCCGTCAGACCCGAACTGCCGGCGGGCTCTGCGGCGTCCCAGGCCACGGGCGGAAACAACGCATCCGCCGCCGTGCGCCCCATGCCTGCGGCCAGACGCCGGGCCGCGCCGCCCAGTTCGGGCAAACGCGTCTCTTCCCATCGCCGCCGCCAGCCGCCATCTAGAAGGCTCATGTCCGCCCCCGCTTCCCCTTCGGCGCCCCCGCGCCTGTTCGATCCGCGCCGCCGGGCCGCCCGGCTGGCCCGCGCCGCGCGCCGGTTTTCCGACGCCGACTTCCTGCACCGCAGAGCCGCCGGGCACATGGCCCAGGATCTGGAATTCATCCTGCGCGACTTTGACGCCGCCGTCGACGTCTCGGCCCACCCCGGCCTGTTCGAGGCCGTGGCCCGTGAGGAGGGCGTCGCCCGTCTCGGCCCCGTGTCGGTGATCGAGGACCCGGCCCAGCGCGCCCAGCCGGCCTCCGCGCCCCTCCCGGTGGCGGACGGATCGGCGGACCTGATCGTGTCGATCCTGTCGCTGCACTGGGCCGACGACCTGCCCGGCGCCCTGGCCCAGATCCGTCGCGCCCTGAAGCCCGACGGCCTGTTCCTCGGCGGCCTGTTCGGCGGGACCACCCTGAACGAGCTGCGCGGCGTGCTGACCGAGGCCGAGCTTGAAATCACCGGCGGCGCCCAGGCCCGCATCTCGCCGTTCGCGGACGGGTTCGACGGCGCGGCCCTGCTCCAGCGCGCCGGCTTCGCCCTGCCCGCCGTGGATGTGGACCGCATCACCGTGCGCTATTCAGGGCTGCCCGCCCTGATCCGCGATCTGCGTGCCATGGGCGAGACCAGCGCCCTGGCCGGCCCCGCGCGCCCTGTCCGCCGCGACGTCCTGGCCCGCGCCGCCGCGCTCTACGCCGAACGCCACGCCGACCCGGACGGCCGCCTGCGCGCCACCTTCGAGATCATCCACCTGACCGGCTGGGCGCCCCACGACAGCCAGCCCAAACCCGCCCGCCGAGGCTCCGCCACCGTCCGCCTCGCCGACGCCCTCAACACCCGCGAGATCACGGGGGAGGACGGCGAAGGCTAGATTTTTTTGAAGAGATGGTGCGGGTGGTCGGACTCGAACCGACACTCCTTGCGGAACCGGATTTTGAGTCCGGCGCGTCTACCAATTCCACCACACCCGCGATGGCCGTCCTCTAGCCGATGATCCCGGAACGCGCATCCGCTTTCTTCAATCAGGGATGACAAAGCCCCCGTGCTGGCCTATATGGCCGCTCACATCGTTATCGACGGGCGTCGGACGACGCTTTTCGGAGCGGCGGCCGCAGGGTCCGCCGCTTTTTTATTGGAGTGCATGGCCTTGCGGGCGAAGACGGCCGAAGACCGCATGCTGATCGAGCTTCTGGACCCCATCGCGGAAACGCTGGGTCTGGACGTGGTGCGGGTGCGCCTGATGGGCGGGACCCAGCGTCGCCGGCTGCAGGTCATGGCCGAGCGGCCCAGCGACCACGACATCTCGGTCGAGGAATGCGCGCGGCTCAGCCGGGCCATCAGCGAGGTGCTGGACGCCGCCGATCCCATCGCGGGCGAGTATCTGCTGGAGGTGTCCTCGCCGGGCATCGACCGGCCGCTGACCCGCCTGATCGACTTCCAGCTGTTCGAGGGCCACGAGGCCCGGATCGAGACCGACCGCATGGTCGAGGGCCGCCGTCGTTTCCGCGGCCTGCTGGCCGGGGTCGAGGACGCCGACAGCGCCAATCCCATGGTGGCCATCGATCTCGAGAACGAGGACGACACCGCCCTTCTGCCCTTCGCCTGGCTGTCCGAAGCCAAGCTCATCCTGACCGACGCCCTGCTCAAGCGGGGCGAAGAAATCCGCCGCAATCGCGGCGACACTGACCCTGACCAAACAGAGGACGAAGCCTGATGGCTGTCACCGGTATCTCCGCCAACCGCATGGAGCTGCTCTCCATCGCCAACGCCGTGGCCATGGAGAAGAACATCGACAAGGAGATCGTCATCGAGGCGATCGAGGAAGCGATCCAGAAGGGCGCCAAGTCGCGCTACGGCGCGCACCACGACATCCGCGCCAAGATCGATCCCAAGACCGGCGAGCTGGCCCTGACCCGTCACGTGACCGTGGTCGAGGACGACTGGCAGCCCGAGGACGAGCTGGAGGAGTTCAACGACTCCGCCATGGTCCGTCTGACGGACGCGCAGAAGCGCGATCCCGAGGCCGAGGTGGGCAAGGAATATGTCGAGGAGCTGCCGCCCTTCGACTTCGGCCGGGTGCAGACCCAGATGGCTCGCCAGGTGGTCATGGGCAAGGTCCGCGAGGCCGAGCGCGCCAACCAGTACGAAGAGTTCAAGGACCGCGTGGGCGAGATCGTCAACGGCACGGTCAAGCGCGTCGAATACGGCAACACCATCGTCGACCTGGGCCGGGGCGAGGGCGTCATGCGCCGCGACCAGTCCATCCCGCGCGAGGTGTTCAACATCGGCGACCGCATCCGCACCTACATCTATGACGTGCGCCCCGAGGTGAAGGGCCCGCAGATCATGCTGAGCCGCGCCCACCCGGGCTTCATGGCCAAGCTGTTCGCCCAGGAAGTGCCCGAGGTCTACGACGGCGTCATCGAGATCCGCGCCGCCGCCCGCGACTCCGGCTCGCGCGCCAAGATGGCCGTGCTGTCCAACGACAGCTCCATCGACCCCGTCGGCGCCTGCGTCGGCATGCGCGGCTCGCGCGTGCAGGCGGTGGTCGCCGAGCTGCAGGGCGAGAAGATCGACATCATCCAGTGGAACCCCGACGAGCCCACCTTCATCGTCAACGCCCTGGCCCCCGCTGAAGTGGCCAAGGTGGTTCTGGACGAGGAAGCCGGCCGCGTGGAAGTGGTCGTGCCGGACGAGCAGCTGTCGCTGGCCATCGGCCGCCGCGGCCAGAACGTGCGTCTGGCCTCCCAGCTGACCGGCTGGCAGATCGACATCATCACCGAAAGCCAGGACTCCGAGCGCCGCCAGCGCGAGTTCGCCGAACGCACCCAGCTGTTCCAGGACGCCCTGGACGTGGACGAGGTCATCGCCCAGCTGCTGGTCACCGAAGGCTTCGCCACCGTCGAGGACGTGGCCTTCGTGGAAGCCTACGAAATCTCCGACATCGAGGGCTTCGACGAGGAGACCGCCGAGGAGCTGCAGGCCCGCGCCAACGACTACCTGAGCCGCCAGGCCGCCGAGCTGGACAACAAGCGCAAGGAGCTGGGCGTCGAGGACGGCGTGCTGGAAGTCCCCGGCGTGACCCTGCCCATGGCCGTCGCCCTGGGCGAGGGCGGCGTCAAGACGGTCGAGGATCTGGCCGATCTGGCCACCGACGAGATCCGCGGCGGCTTCGAGGTGAAGAACGGCGAGCGCGTGCGCGTCCCGGGCGTGCTGGAGAGCTTCAGCCTGCCGCAGGAAGACGCCGAAATGCTGATCCTGCAGGCCCGCGTGGCCGCCGGCTGGATCGACGCCTCCGAACTGCCCCAGCCCGAGCCGGAGCCCGAGGGCGACGAGGAAGAGGGCGTCTACGATGAGGCCGAGGCCGTGTTCGGCGGCGAAAGCCAGCCGGGACAGCCCGAGGACGAGGGTGTCGAACAGGCCGAGCTGGCCGGGGACGACGCGGAGGTCTTCGCCGAAGACCTCGAAAAATCCCGCGACGCGTGATGGGAGCCGCAGCCGTCCATGGGTCTCGCCGCAGCCACATCAGAGCGTGAACGCCGCGACCTCGTCACCCGCGAGGTCATGGAGGAATCACGCCTGATCCGCTTCGTGGCGGGACCGGACGGCGCGGTGGCGCCCGACCTGGGGCGCAAGCTGCCGGGCCGGGGCCTGTGGGTGGCGGCGGACCGCGCGTCGGTTTCCACCGCCGCGGCCAAGGGCTTGTTCGCCCGGGCGGCCAAGGCGCCCCTCAAGGCCGCGCCCGACCTGGCCGACATGGTCGAACGACTGCTGGTGCGGCGCTGTCTGGACCAGCTGGGTCTTGCGCGCCGCGAAGGCGCGCTTATCTCCGGCTTCGAGAAGTCCGCGGCGGCGATCCGGGGCGGCCAGGCCGCCTGGGTGATCGAGGCGGCGGACGGCGCGGCGGACGGCCGCGGCAAGATTCTGGCCCTGGCCGCGCGTCAGCCCAGCCCCCCCGAAGTCTGCGGCGCCTTCACCGTCGAAGATTTGGGTTTGGCCCTGGGGCTGGAAAATGCGATACATAGCGTCCTGCTTGCGGGCGGGCGGGCTGATCGCTGGACCCAGGAGGTCGGGCGACTGGCGGGATTTCGACCGCTCCGACCCCAGGACTGGCGTCAGGCCGGGTCTTCGGACCGGCCCGACGCTGCGACTGAGAGCGGGCCAGCGGGAGCCTTCGACGGGCGCGGTTCCGTTTCCTGAGAGGGAAGCGAGACCACGCACGGCTGTTTGTGTTTTTTGAACCAATGGGCGGGCGACCGCCGCGAGTAAAAGCGACCGGATGAGCGACGAGAACGACAACAAGACCGACGGCAAGCCGCAAGGCGGAACCCCTTCCACGACGGGACCGCGCGCGCCGCTGAGCCTGCGGCCGCGCCAGGCGGGCTCGGTGTCCACCGGCACGGTGAAGCAGAGCTTCAGCCACGGCCGGTCCAAGACCGTGGTCGTCGAGACCAAGCGCCGTGTCGGCGCCTCGCCGGGCGTCCAGCGCCCGCAGGGCTTCGACGTGGCCCGTAACCGGCCCGCGCCCGCCGCGCCGTCCGCTCCGCCCGCTCGCGCCCCGCGCGCCGAGGGCCCCGGCGGTCTGTCCGCCGAGGAGATGGAGGCCCGTCGCCGCGCCATTGAGCTGGCCAACCGTGAACGCGCCGAGCGCGAGGCCCAGGCCCGCGCCGAGCAGGACAAGGCCGCCCGCGAGGCCGCCGCCCGCAAGGACGCCGAAGCTGCGGCCCGGGCGGCCGCCGAAGCGCCCGCGCCCAAGCCGGTCGAGGCGCCCGCGCCCAAGGCCGCCGAACCTGCGCCGGTCGCGGCGAAGGCGCCGACCGCGCCCGAGGCGAAGGCCGAGGCCGCCCCGGCCCCGACGCCCGCTCCGACCCCGACGCCCGCTCCGACCCCGGCTCCGGCTCCGGCTGCGGCCCCCGCCGCGCCGAGGCCCGATCTGTCGGCGCCGCCCAAGCGCGCCCCCAAGGTGAATTTCGGCCAGCGCGCGCCCCGCAAGGATGCGCCGCGCGAACGGCCCCAGCCGCCGGCTTTCGGCGGCCAGTCCGCCCGCGAAGCCGCCATGAGCGGACGTCAGGACGCCCCCTCCGCTCCGTCGGCCGCGCCGACCAAGACGGTTCGCTATTCCGCCCTGGCGCCCAAGCCGGCCCCCGGCGCGAACCGCTCTGACGGCGGACGCGGCGGCGCTGCGGCCCGCGGCGCGCCGAACCAGCCCCCCGCCACGCCTGAAGTGGCCCGTCCCAGCCGCGCCCCCGGCGCCGGCGCCGGTTTCGGCCGCGCCCGTGAGGACGACCGCGATCGCCGCGACGCCAAGCCGGTGTCGCGCGGCAAGGGCGAGCCCAAGCGTCGCGAAGGCCGCCTGACCATCCAGGCCCTGGCCGGAGGTGATGAAGACGCGGCCGAGCGCATCCGCTCGCTGGCCTCGGTCCGCCGGGCCCGCGAACGCGAGAAGGAAAAGCGCAAGGGCGGCTCCACCGACGCGCCGAACCGTCCGCGCGAAGTGGTCATTCCCGACATCATCACCGTGCAGGAGCTTTCCAACCGGATGGCCGTGCGTGGCGTCGACATCATCAAATTCCTGATGCGTCAGGGCCTGATGATGAAGATCACCGACGTGATCGACTCCGACACCGCCGAACTGGTGGCCGACGAGTTCGGCATGGCCGTGCGTCGGGTGTCCGATTCCGACGTCGAGACGGGCTTCCTGTCCGACGAGGCCGACAAGGATGCGACCACGCCCCGTGCGCCGGTTGTGGCCATCATGGGCCACGTCGACCACGGCAAGACCAGCCTGCTGGACGCCCTGCGCACCACCGACGTGGCGGGCGGCGAGGCCGGCGGCATCACCCAGCACATCGGCGCCTATCAGGTTCGCCTGAAGGACGACCAGCGCGTCACCTTCCTGGACACCCCGGGCCACGCGGCCTTCTCGTCCATGCGGGCCCGCGGCGCCAATGTGACCGACATCGTCATCCTGGTGGTGGCCGCCGACGACGGCGTCATGCCCCAGACGGCGGAAGCCATCAGCCACGCCAAGGCGGCCGGTTCGCCGATCATCGTGGCGGTCAACAAGATCGACAAGCCTGACGCCAATCCGCAGAAGGTGGTCAACGAGCTGCTGCAGCACGAGATCGTGGCCGAAAGCTTGGGCGGCGACACCCAGGTGGTCGAGATCTCCGCCAAGAACCGCACCAACCTGGACGGCCTGATCGACGCCATCCTGCTTCAGGCCGAACTGATGGACCTGAAGGCGGACCCCGAGCACCGCTCCGAGGGCGTGGTCATCGAGTCCAAGCTGGACAAGGGCCGCGGCCCGGTGGGCACGGTTCTGGTCAAGCGCGGCACCCTGCGTCGCGGCGACATCGTCGTGGCCGGCTCCGCCTGGGGCAAGGTCCGCGCCCTGCTGAACGAGCGCAACGAACAGCTGGCCGAGGCCGGTCCCTCCACCCCGGTCGAGATCCTCGGCCTGGACGAGGCGCCCGATCCCGGCGAGCCCTTCGCCGTGGTCGAGAGCGAGGCCCGCGCCCGCGAGATCACCGAGTTCCGCTCCCGCAAGAAGCGCGAGAAGGCCACCGTTCCGGCCGCCGTCTCCCTGGCCGACATGATGTCCAAGCTTCAGGACAAGAAGGTCTCGGAACTGCCCGTCCTCATCAAGGCGGACGTGCAGGGCTCGGCCGAGGCCATCGTCGGCTCGCTGGAGAAGATGGGCAACGACGAGGTGCGCGCGCGCATCGTCCACGCCGGCGCCGGCGGCATCACCGAGAGCGACGTGACCCTGGCCAAGTCGGCCGGCGCGCCGGTCATCGGCTTCAACGTCCGTGCGTCCAAGCAGGCCCGCGATCTGGCCGAGAAGGAAGGCGTGGAGATCCGCTACTACGCGATCATCTACGACCTGCTCGACGATCTGAAGGGCGTGCTGTCCGGCATGCTCGCGCCGATCCAGCGCGAGACCTGGCTGGGCAACGCCAAGGTGCTGCAGGTGTTCGACATCTCCAAAACCGGCAAGATCGCCGGCTGCCGGGTTGCCGAAGGCGTGGTCCGCAAGGGCGCCAAGGTCCGTATCATCCGCGACGACGTGGTGGTGCTGGAACTGGGCACCCTCGCCACGCTCAAGCGCTTCAAGGACGAGGTCAACGAAGTCCCGTCGGGCCAGGAGTGCGGCATGCACTTCCAGGGCTTCCAGGACATCAAGGAAGGCGACCTCATCGAGTGCTTCACCGTCGAGGCCATCCAGCGCACGCTGGAGTAGGCCATTCCCTCTCCTCCCCACAGCGTGGGGAGGGGGACCGCGCGGGCGATTCAGCCCGCGTGGTGGAGGGGGGCGGCCCGGTGTTCGCCGGTTCGCCGCCACCCTGCTTCCATCTGCGCAGCCCCCTCCGTCACGGGCGTCTGAACGACGCCCGCGCCACCTCCCCATCCTTGATGGGGAGGAGAGACGAGGCGCCTTTTCCTCGCCTTCACGGCTGTCTAGAACCATGGCCATGAAACGCGCCGCCGCCCTCGCCGCCCTGGCCCTGCTCGCCGCCGCCGCTCCGGCGCGCGCCGAGACCCTGTTCTATGCCTATGACCCCGCCGATCCGCTGACCCTCAGCCTGACGCGCGGCATCACGCTGGAGCTGGAACGGGGCTTTCTGGGCGGAACCGCCATCCGTCGTCTGTTCTCCACCGGCGGGCGCGGGTCTGCGGCCCTGGAGCGGGGCGGACCCAATGGCGTCATCGACGCCCTCCCCGGGGATGCGGACGAGCGCACCGTCTATCGCATCGTGCCTGAAGGCGACGGCCGCGCCCTGGCCAACGCCCTGTGCCCGGGGTCCGAGGACGCCTGGTTCGTCTCCAGCCGCATTCGCGGCCCCCGCGCCCTGACCCTGCACGCAGTCGGCCGCTGGACCGACGGCCAGTTCCGTCACTGCGCCCCTCTCAACTATGAGTTCCGCGGCGAATGGGCGGGGACCGACGCGCCGCCGGCGGAAAGCGACGCCTCCAGCGCCCCGCGTCCGCAATAGACCATGCGCGGCGTCGCCCTCGCCGCCCTGCTGGGCCTGATCGCGGCGCTCCTCACCTGGACCCGTCCGGGCGACCCGACCCTTCCGCCGCCCACGCCGGGCCGCGGGGTCGCCATTCACATTCTGGACAACGGCTTTCACACCGACATCGCCCTGCCCCGCGCAAGGCTTGAGGCGCGCGGCGGGCCGCTGGCCGAGGCGGTGCGCACGCTTGGTCCCGGCGACTGGGTGCTGGCGGGCTGGGGCGACGCCCGCTTCTATGTGGACCAGAGGCCCATCCACCACCGTCTGCCCGACGGCGCCCGCGCCTTCCTGCGGCCCGGCAACCCGTCCGTGGTCATGCTGGACCCGTATGGCCGCGACCCGGCCGTGGCGTGGGGCGATGAGCGCCGTCAGAGCCTGACCCTGTCGCCCCGCGCCTTCGACGCCCTGGTCGACCGCATCGAGGCGTCCCTGGCGCTGGAGAACGGGCGCGCCCGCATCGCCACGCGACGTCCCGGCGACGACGCGGTCTTCCTGGCCAGCCACGAGACCTTCTCGGTCCTGCGCCTGTGCAATCACTGGTCCGCCGAGGTGCTGAATGCGGGCGGGGTGGCCGTCCGGCCGGCCCACGCCTTCTTTTCGGCCGAGGTCATGGGCGCCGCCCGACGGGCCTCGGAACTGGACAGGACGGCCTCAGGGGACTAGACCGCGCCCCCTCCCGTTACCCCCGCCGGGTTCGATCCCCGGCAAGCGCGTCAAGGAGGCGCTCATGGGCCGCAAGCAACACACCCGCAACGCCACCCCCCAGGGCCCCAGCCAGCGCCAGCTGCGCGCGGGCGAGCTGATCCGTCACGCCCTGGTCGAGGTGCTGCGCGAGGAAGACATCCACGACGAGGCGCTGACCGGCGTCTCGGTCACCGTGACCGAAGTGCGCATGTCCCCGGACCTGAAGCACGCCACCTGCTTCGTGGAACCGCTGGGCGCCGGCGTCGACGCCGCCCCCACGGCGGGCCACGTCAACGAGATCATCGACGCCCTGAACGCCCACGCCAAATTCCTGCGCGGGGTGCTGGGCCGCCGCATCGACATGAAGTTCACCCCGGACCTGCGCTTCCGCCACGACGAGAGCTTCGACGCCGCCAGCCACATGGAGCAGCTGTTCGCCGACCCCAAGGTCCGCGCGGACATCGAGGCGGCCGACGACGAGGACGACGGCGCGGCAGGCCTGAAAGACTGATGGCCCGGAAAAAGCGCGGCGATCCGGTCCACGGCTGGGTCAATCTGGACAAGCCCGTCGAGCTGGGCTCCACCGAGGCGGTCAGCCGCATCCGCCGACTGTTCAACGCCCAGAAGGCGGGCCACGCGGGCACCCTGGACCCGCTGGCCTCCGGCGTCCTGCCCATTGCGCTCGGCGAAGCCACCAAGACCGTGCCGTTCCTGATGGACGCCGAGAAGGTCTATCGCTTCACCGTCCGCTGGGGCGTCTCCACCGCCTCGGTCGACCGCGAGGGCGCGGTGACCGCCCGCTCCGACGTCCGCCCCTCGATCGAGGCCGTAAAGGCCGCCCTGCCCGCCTTCTCCGGCGAGATCCAGCAGGTGCCGCCCATCTTCTCCGCCATCCGGGTGGACGGCCAGCGCGCCTATGATCTGGCCCGCGAGGGCGTCGAGGTGGAGCTCAAGGCCCGCCCGGTCACCATCCACGCGATCGCCGTCTCGGACAGCCCCGACGCCGACCACGTCGAGATCACCGCCCGCACCGGCAAGGGCGTCTATGTGCGCTCCCTGGCCCGCGATCTGGCGGTCATGCTGGGCGCCGAGGGCCACGTCTCGGCCCTGCGTCGCGAAAGGGTGGGGCCCTTCGCCGCGGAAAACGCCGTAACGCTGGAAATGCTGGAGGATTTGGCGTATAGGGGCGCCGCCCTGGAAGGTCTACTTCCGGTCGCGACCGCTCTGGACGACATCCCGGACCTGGCCGTGACTGGATCGGACGCCTTCTCGCTTCGGCAGGGACGGCCGATCGTTCTGCTTCCCCGACAGGTCGAAACGCTCAAGGACCGGCTCAAGTCCGGTTCGCGAACCGTTTCGGCGTTCGAGGACGGAACCCTGGTCGCCCTCTGTCAGATGCGGGCCGGTCGACTCGAACCCGACCGCGTTTTCAATCTGTCCTGAAGCCCCGCCAAAAGCGGCGCCGAGGGCACATCCAACGCCCTCAAGCAGCGAGGCCTCGCAGGCCGAGCGTAGGGCAAGAAAGGATCTACGATGTCGATTACGGCGCAACGCAAGGCCGAGGTTATTTCCGAGAACGCCCGCGCTGAGGGCGACACCGGTTCGGCCGAGGTCCAGGTCGCGATCCTGACGGAACGCATCGCCAACCTGACCGACCACTTCAAGACCCACAAGAAGGACAACCACTCCCGTCGCGGCCTGCTCAAGCTGGTGTCGCAACGTCGTGGCCTTCTGGACCACCTCAAGAAGACCGATGAAGGCCGCTACGGCGCCCTCATCGCCAAGCTGGGCCTGCGCCGCTAGGGCCAGGTGACGGGAAGGGCCCGCCTGCGGGCCCTTTTCGCTATTCGGAGGCTGAACGCCTCCATGACGCGAGGGCCATGCCGGTCCTCTCTCAACCCGCCCGGTCCGCGACGTCGCTGACCGGGTTTTCGGGACCGAAGGACTGAAACAAAGCCTGACGCTCCGCCCCCGCTGGAATTCGCCCGCGGGACACGAAAGAGAAAAAATGTTCGACATCAAACGCAAGACCATCGACTGGGCCGGGCGCCCGCTGACCCTGGAAACGGGCCGGATCGCCCGCCAGGCCGACGGCGCCGTGCTGGCCACCTATGGCGAGACGGTCGTGCTGGCCACCGTGGTCTACGGCCGCGCCCCCAAGCCGGGCCTGGATTTCTTCCCCCTGACCGTGAACTACCAGGAAAAGACCTTCGCCGCCGGCAAGATCCCGGGCGGCTATTTCAAGCGTGAAGGCCGGCCGACCGAGAAGGAGACCCTGGTCTCGCGCCTCATCGACCGTCCGATCCGCCCCTTGTTCGTCAAGGGCTTCAAGAACGAGACCCAGGTCGTCATCACCGTGCTGCAGCACGACATGGAGAACGACCCCGACATCGTCGGCATGGTCGCCGCCTCCGCCGCCCTGACCATCTCGGGCGTGCCCTTCATGGGCCCCATCGGCGCCGCGCGCGTGGGCTATATCGAGGGCGAGTACGTCCTCAACCCGACCCTGGAGCAGCTGCCCACGTCCGACCTGGACCTGGTCGTCGCCGGCACCCAGGACGCCCTGATGATGGTCGAGTCCGAAGCCAAGGAGCTTTCGGAAGAGATCATGCTCAACGCCCTGATGTTCGCCCACCGCGGCATGCAGCCGGTGATCGACGCCATCATCGAGCTGGCCGAGCACTCCGCCAAGGAGCCCTTCGACTTCCAGGCCGACGACGTCTCGGACGTGGTGGCCTCCATCAAGAAGCTGGTCGGCGACGACATCAAGGCCGCCTACACCCACACCGGCAAGTACGACCGCCGCTCGGGCGTCGACACCGCCAAGAAGAAGGCCGCCCAGGCCCTGGTCGCCTCGGACGAGAACCCCGACGGCGTCGAGCCCGGCAAATTCTCCACCGCCTTCAAGGAGTGTGAAGCCGAGGTCCTGCGCCGCGACATCATCGAGAACGCCCACCGCGTCGACGGCCGCGCCCTCGACAAGGTCCGCGCCATCGTCTCGGAAGTCGGCGTCCTGCCGCGCACCCATGGTTCGGCCCTGTTCACCCGCGGCGAGACCCAGGCCATGGTCGTGGCCACCCTGGGCACCGGCGAGGACGAGCAGTACGTCGACGCCCTGGCCGGCACCTACAAGGAGAAGTTCCTCCTGCACTACAACTTCCCCCCCTATTCGGTGGGTGAGACCGGCCGCATGGGCGGCGCGGGCCGTCGCGAAATCGGCCACGGCAAGCTGGCCTGGCGCGCCCTGCGTCCCATGCTGCCCAGCGCCGAGGACTTCCCCTACACCATCCGTCTGGTGTCGGAGATCACCGAGTCCAACGGCTCGTCCTCCATGGCCACCGTCTGCGGCGGCTCCCTGGCGCTGATGGATGCGGGCGTGCCCCTGATCCGTCCCGTCTCGGGCATCGCCATGGGCCTGATCCTGGAGCCGTCCGGCGAGTTCGCCATCCTGTCCGACATCCTGGGTGACGAAGACCACCTGGGCGACATGGACTTCAAGGTCGCGGGCACCGAAGTGGGCATCACCAGCCTGCAGATGGACATCAAGGTCGCCGGCATCACCGAGGAGATCATGAAGCAGGCCCTGACCCAGGCGTCTGCCGGTCGCCTGCACATCCTGGGTGAAATGGCCAAGGCCATGGACGCCCCGCGCGGCGAGCTGGGCGCCTACGCCCCCAAGATCGAGGCCATCAAGGTCCCGGTCGACAAGATCCGCGAAGTGATCGGCACGGGCGGCAAGGTGATCCGCGAGATCGTCGAGAAGACCGGCGCCAAGATCAACATCGAGGACGACGGCACGGTCAAGATCGCCGCCTCGGAGCAGGAAAAGATCGACGCCGCCAAGGCCTGGATCCAGTCCATCACCTCCGAGCCCGAGCCCGGCGCCATCTACACCGGCAAGGTGGTCAAGCTGGTCGACTTCGGCGCCTTCGTGAACTTCTTCGGCGCCAAGGACGGCCTGGTCCACGTCAGCCAGATCGCCCTGGAGCGCGTCGCCAACCCGGCCGACGTCCTCACCGAGGGGCAAGAGGTCAAGGTCAAGTTCCTGGGCATGGACGATCGCGGCAAGACCAAGCTGTCGATGAAGGTCGTCGATCAGGAAACCGGCGAGGACATCACCGACAAGATCAACGCCGAGCGCGCTGAACGGGGTGAAGCCCCCCTGTCCGACGACACCGGCGGCCGTCCCAAGCGTGACGGCGATCGCGGTGGCGACCGCGGAGGCGGCGACCGCGGCCGCCGCCGTCGCGACTGATCGCTCTGATCGTTGAATAGAAAAGGCCCCGGTGATCCCTCACCGGGGCCTTTTTTTATCCTCCCCTGCGCCGCAGGGGAGGGGGACCGCGAAGCGGTGGAGGGGCTGGTCAGGGCCACGCCCCGCCCGATCTTCCCTCTCCCGCTGGGAGAGGGCTGCGCGCAGCGGGATGCGAAGCATCCGTCCTTCGCGCGCAGAGTGAGGGTCGAACCTCACCCCTTCTCCCCCAACCGCGCCTCGATCCGCAACAGCGCATCCCGGATCTCCCCCAGCACCGCCCCGTCCCCAACCGCCGCCGGACCCGCCGCAACCGCCGCAGCCGGCGCCGCAAAGCCCCGCTCCGCCAGCCGGTCCCGCTGCTCCAGGATCTGGTCGCGCATGCGCCGGGCGTCCATCACCCCGGTCAGGTCCGCCTCCGACTTGCCCGTGGCGGCGCTGCGCTGCCCCGCCGTCTCGAGGCGCAGGCTCAGCAGCCCCAGGGCGCCCAGCAGCGGCCCCTCATGGATCGAGACGTCCTGGATCTTGTCCAGCGGAATGGTCAGCTCCTGGCGGAAGAACACCCCCTTGCCGATCACCACGCTGCGCTCGGTCAGCCGGCACGACAGCGAGGCATGATACCGCGAGGCCCACCAGCCCCCCACGAACACCCAGAACGGCAACAGCAGAATCCCCGCCACCGTCGCGATCAGGATCAGCGCCCCGCTGATCCAGAAATAGACCTTCAGCTTCGGACTGAACCGCGCCTCGACGATGGAATTCGATTGAGCAGACATGGATCACCCCCCGGTTGGTTCAGAGGCGCATACAGCGGTGGGGCAGGGGGAGCAAATGGGGGGCGTACATGTTCCAACCTCCGTCAGCCGCGCCCCGCCAGCAATCGGACATTCGAATGCTGCGGCGGCGTCCTAGCCATGGAAGAAGCTATGCGGTTCGCTAACATGCCGCGAAAAGGAATCCCATGTTCACCGCGCCAACCACCTTCGTCATCGGTGCCGGATGCAGCCGAGAATATCAGTTCCCGCTGGGGGTAGGCCTACGCGATGAAATCGCGGATATGCTAACCAACGTCGGGTTCGACCGACCTAGCGGATACGATGACGGCGTCTGGTTCGGCTTCAGCGACGGCAAGGACGGGGCTTTCAACCGAGCGATTACCAACATTGCCGGGCAACATCATTTCCAAGAATGGTATCGCGTTGCCCAACAGATGGGCCGCGGCCTCAGACACGCATCATCCATAGATCGTTACCTGGACCATCACAGCGACGATGAGGTGATGGTGCGGATCGGCAAAATGGCTATCGGCCGTCGCATAATCAAAGCCGAGTCAAATAGTACACTCCGCGTCCGCGACGGTTCATCGCTGGATATGGACCAAATACACAAGGAAAATGGCCAGAATCCGCACTGGCTGAATGAGCTATTCCTACGCCTTCAAGAAGGCATACGGCGCGGCAATATCGACCAGATTTTTTCGAACATCACGTTCATCTGCTTCAACTACGACCGCGCCATCGAGCATTACCTACACGAAGCAGTGAAAGTGTTCGGAAACCTATCTAACCGTGACGCCACGGCGGTCATGAAGAACCTAAAAATTTATCATCCTTACGGAAGTCTTGGCCCCCTCCCTTGGCAGGAGGAAGATGGATCGCCAAGCATCCAATACGGGAGCGAGTTGGATGATCACCGGTCCATTCAGACCATAGGCGAAAGCCTTCGCATTTTCACAGAGACAATTGAGGAAAATCACGAAATAAACTGCATCCGTGACGCGATGTTAAATGCGAATAAGATCGTATTTCTTGGATTTTCCTTTCTCCAACAGAACATCGACCTGATCCGACCTCGCAGAAGATCGAAGGTTGAACAGATTTGGGCTACGTCACTTGGGATGTCTCGCTGGGACACGGACGCCGCCCAAGTTGCAGTTTCAAACATGCTCAATGGCACCAATTCACCGGAGTTAAGGAGCTTCCATATGAATTCTCAGCCATTAACAGCGGGTCAGTTCATGGCAGAAGCTGGCAACTCTCTCCGGTCCTGACTCGCGACGGAGACAGAAGGCCGATCCGCCCCGGTGGCCTTTCTTGAAATCAGATCGACAAACAGTCGGCCCTGCGGCTGACCTTGCTCCTTTCGGGGGTCCACGCTCGGCCGCTGGATCCGCGCATCGCCCGGGTGCTGGCCCTGTTCCACGATGACCGGACCAGCGGGCGCATGGCAGCGGCCGAACTTTTTCGTCCCCCTCCCCGCCCACGCTCTTATAATGGCGCGGCGGGCATCGGGCTGTGGGGCGATTTCGGACAATTCGTACAATTCGGACCCTGTTTTTTCCGATCGGAGTCCGGCATGCGGCGGGGATCGCCCGGCGGCGGAACAGGGCGAGGGGGCCATGCGGGATTATACGACCATCGACGGGGGCCAAGCGCCGCCCACGGACGCCGACCTGCGGCTGGCCTTCGTCCATTCGGGGGTCCGCGCGCGGCCGCTGGATCCGCGCATCGCCCGGGTGCAGGCCCTGTTCCATGAGGACCGGACCAGCGCGCGCATGGCGGCCGTGCAGTTCGATCTGGATCTGGACCCGGCCTGGGCCTTCTACCTGCAGCGCAGGCGCCTGCCCGAGACCCTGTTCTTTTACGAGCTGTTCCGCAGCCTGGACTTTCTGGAGGCTGTGCCGGGGGTGGGAACCCTCCGCTGGTCGCCGGCGACCCTGAACGACAGCCGGGAGGGCCGCGTGATCGGCCAGGGTCAGGGGCTGACGCTGGTGGACGGCTGGGGCGCCTTCGCCGCGCTGGCGGGCTGGATTCGCGAGGGGGGCCTGTTCATGCACGCGGCCAGACCCACGGACCGGCGCGCCCTGTCCCTGACCCAGGGCGTCGCGCGCGCGGCGTTCAGCGGCCAGATGCGTCAGGGCTCGTGCTACCGGGGCGGCGCGCCCTGGTGCGACTGGTTCAGGGGCGAGGGGGAGGATGCGACCCTGGTCTTCATCGACCACCGTACGGGCGTGGCCACGGTCGTCCTGCTCACCGACGGGCCCTGAAACGGGGGTGAACGCCGCGGCGTCCGGGGTTTTTCATCCCACCCCCTTCCACGCCCCTATAATGGGGGGCGGGCGTCGGGCCGCAGGGGGCGAATCCAGCAATTCAGACTGTCTTTTTTCCCAGCCCCGGGGTCTGAAATCCAGCCCTCCGGGCGACGGACGGCCGGGCCGGTTTCAGCAATTCAGACAATTCAGACCGTGTTTTTTCGCCCGGTCCGCGCCGGTTCCAACAATTCAGACAATTCAGACCCTGTTTTTGGGGTCAGGCCGTGCACTCGTCGGGCACGTTGTCGTCGTCCTCCCACAGGGCGCAGCTGCGGTCGATCTCCCCCTGGATCATGGCGCAGGGGTTGGCTGTGTTGCAGGGCGGATGGGTGGCCGGGCTGACCCGCACGCACCGCTCCACCAGGGCCTGGGCCGCCGCCTGTCCCCGCTCCTCGGCGCAGCTGCCCACCTCGGTCCCGGGCAGGAGCCCGGGCGTGGGCGGCGAGGCCGTCGGCGTGGGATCGGGGGCCGGCGCGGGCGCCTCGGCCGCCGCCGGGGCCTCGGCGGCCGGGGCCTCGGGCGCCTCCGGCTGCTGACAGGCGGCCAGCAAGGCCAGGGATGCGAGGGGGACGATCAGGCGGCGCATGGTCGGAACTCCTTGAGGCGTCAGGGGGGAACGCGCCGGGCCGGGTCCGGGTCCCTAGTCCAGGGCGCAGATGTCGGGCAGGCCGCGCAGGCGTCCGCCCGCGTCCAGCCCGTAGCCCACCAGGTAGCGGCTGGGGGCCTCCCAGCCCACGAAGTCGGGGGTCAGGGCGCGGGGCTCGGGCCAGGGCTTGCGGGCGAAGACGCAGGTCAGCACCTCGGCGGCGCCCGCCTCGCGGGTGATGCGCACGGCCTCGGCCAGGGAGAGGCCGGTGTCGAACACGTCGTCCAGGATCAGCACCCGGGCGCCGTCCATGGGGCGCTGGCAGGCGGCGCGCACCTCCACCTGGCCCTTGCTGGCCTGGCCGTCGCCGTAGGAGGCCAGCCACAGGGCGTCGAAGCGCACATGCCGGCCCAGCCGGGCCAGGGCGCGGGTCAGGTCGGCGGCGAACCACAGGCCGCCCGTCAGCAGGCACACGGCGATGGTCTCGTCGTCGATGACCGGGGCGATGCGCGCGGCCAGGTCCGCCACATGGGCGGCCACCTGGTCTTCGGGCAGCAGGACGGCGGGCGTTGCGGGGTCAGCCATGGGAGGCGGATAGCGCCTCGCGGGGCAGGGTGTCGAGTGGCTCGGCCTCGATCACTCCCCCGGGCCGGTCCAGGCCGATGGGCCCGCGCAGCACCGGCTCGGCCCGCACCTGCACCGGCGCGGGCCCATCGGCCTGGACCGGCCC
>Ga0208179_1000161_pt1 | contig 50055 bp, 54 predicted proteins | sample Malvired_Geostar_FD_184238 | JGI IMG/M metagenome (GOLD analysis project Ga0208179, IMG submission 184238) | Marine viral communities from the Global Malaspina Expedition - Malaspina viral metaG DeepMed_Geostar (SPAdes) (version 2) | ecosystem: Environmental > Aquatic > Marine > Oceanic | place... | reverse complement strand
TGGGGAGGGGCCGGGGGTGGGCCTCCCCCTCAAGGGGGAGGAGAAGTGCGCTAGGCGGCGTCGGGCACCCAGCGGCGCAGATCGTCCCCGGTCTCGCCGGCGAGGATCGTACCAGCACTGCCCACCGGCTCGTGTGCCCCGCTGGTCAGAAGGTCTAGCGTCGCCTTGTCCTCGGGTGGCACACTTGCCAAAGTCCGCGCCCCTGCGGGTGTCCGCGCCACGACGGTTCCGAGCCTTGGCGCACCGTCGCGGGCATAGTGCACCGTGTAGGTCTCTATTGCGGCCGGCCCGCAATAGGCCTCGTCGAGCGGAGGGATTTCTCCGCGCAAGGCGTCGGCCTCGGCCTGATAGTCGAAGTCCTGCGGGAATTGCGCCTCGGTCGGTTCGGCGGAGAGCAGGATCGTGTGGTTGTGCGTGGCATAGCCGCCATTGGCGAACAGCAGGCCACGCCCGCCGGTCTCGCGCAAGGTCTCGACCATGCAGGCCACAGCATGGCTCATGTAATTGCCGATCGGTCCGCCGCCGAAGGTCAGTCCGCCGAACCGCGTGATCGGCCTGTCCAGCGGCCAGTCGAGCACGCGCCGCGCCATCTTCGGGACGCAGGGGAAGCAGCTGTAGAGCTCGACATGGTCGAGATCGGCCGCAGTCACGCCGTTGAGTTCGAGCGTCCGCGCGATCGACACGGTCAGACCGGGCGAGCCGGCGTAGCTGTCGCGCTGGAGGAAATCGCCATTCTCATGCGCCGCGGCGCCATAGCCGATATGGATCAGCCGCTCCTCGGGGATCCCGCGCCGCCGCGCCTCGGCAAGGCTGGTAACCAGAAACCCCGCTCCCTGATTGACCGAGGAATTGGCGACCTGGAGCTTGGTATAGGGAAAGGCGATCGGGCGGTTGCGCTCGGACGGCGTTACGATGTCTTCCGCCGCAACCGCATCGCGGATCCAGGCATGGTCACATTGCGCGGCGATTTCGCTCATCCCCGCCCACAGCGCACCGCTCTCGGCCTGGCCCTCAGCGAGTGACTGGCCATAGGCGGCGCGTCCGGCGTTCTCGTAGAGCGGATAGACATCGACCGGCACCGTCAGCCCATAGCTCTGGGCGTAGCCCACGCGCCGCCGGTAGCTGGCGTCGCGCAGAGCGTTGGGCTTGTCGTCGCCCGCCTTTGCCTTGGCCGCGGCCAGCTTCGCCGCAGTCCGCAGCGCTTCCGCGCCGACCACCGCGCAGATCCGCGCATCGCCCGCGCCGATCCGGTTGGCGGCCTCGTGCAGCAGGCGGATCGGGCTGTCGCCATTGGGCATGGCGGTCTGCTCACTGTGCGCGGGCGCAATGCCGAGCGCTTCGGCGAGCTTGCCATCGACCGGGTTGAGCTGCGGCCAGGCCAATTGGCTGACCACTGCCAGCGAACCGCACTCCGCCAGCATTCCTCCGCCGGCATCGCGATCCGCGCGCCGCAACGCCTCGGCCATCAGCCCGACCGGGTCGAGCCCGTCCTCGGGCCGCTCGGGGCGATCGTTGAACTGACCAACCCCCACGATCACCGGTGTTCGCTCGTCGATCGCGTCCCGCTCGTCCATCCGACATCTCTCCCTTGCGCGCCTCTCGTGCGACCGATACGCGTTGCAAAACGAAACACAAAGGGAGAGCCGCCATGAAGACCCGCATCACCGAAATGTTCGGTATCGAGCATCCGATCATCCAGGGCGGAATGCACTACGTCGGCTTTGCCGAGCTCGCCGCGGCGGTTTCCAACGCTGGCGGGCTGGGGATCATCACCGGGCTGACGCAAGGCACCCCCGAAAAGCTCGCAGCCGAGATCGCCAAATGCCGCGAGCTGACCGACAAGCCCTTCGGCGTGAACCTGACCTTCCTCCCCAGCGTCAACTCGCCCGATTACCGCGGGTTGATCAAGGTCATCATCGAGGGCGGGGTCAAGGTGGTCGAGACCGCGGGCAACAATCCGCAGGCGGTGCTGCCGCATCTCAAGGATGCCGGGATCAAGGTCATCCACAAATGCACCAGCGTGCGCCACAGTTTGAAGGCGCAGGCGATCGGCTGCGATGCGGTCAGTGTCGACGGCTTCGAATGCGGCGGCCATCCCGGCGAAGACGACATCCCCAACATGATCCTGCTCCCGCGCGCGGCTGACGAGCTCGACATTCCCTTCGTGGCCAGCGGCGGACAGGCCGATGCGCGCAGCCTCGTCGCCAGTCTCGCGATGGGCGCCGAGGGCATCAACATGGGCACCCGCTTCATCGCCACCAAGGAAGCGCCGGTGCACGAGAATGTGAAACAGGCGATCGTCGCCGCTTCCGAGCTCGACACCCGGCTGGTGATGCGCAGCCTGCGCAACACCGAACGGGTGATGACCAACGACGCGGTCGAACGGCTGATCGAAAAGGAACGCAAGCTCGGCGCCGATCTCAAGTTCGAGGACATCATCGAAGAGGTCGCGGGCGTCTATCCGCGGATCATGATGGAGGGCGAGATGGACGCCGGCGCCTGGTCCTGCGGCATGGTCGCCGGACTGATCCACGACATCCCGACCTGCAAGGATCTGATCGACACGATCATGGCCGAAGCCGACCAGATCATCCGCCAGCGCCTGACCGGCTTCCTGAACGCCTGAGGACCAGACCCATGCTCGATACCGCCAGCCGCACCGCCTACAGCGAGGACCACGAAGCTTTCCGCGGCACCGTCCGCAAGGTCTTCGCCGAACACATGACACCCTTTCTCGATCAGCACGAAGAGGAGGGCATCGTCGGGCGTGAGGCGTGGAAGGCGCTGGGCGAGGCGGGCATGCTGTGCCCCACCGTCGCCGAGGAGAACGGCGGGCTGGGGCTCGATTTCGGCTTCAACTGCGTGGTCACCGAGGAACTGGCCTATCTCGGCAGCTCGGCCGGTTTCACGCTGCAGAACGACATCACCGCCAATTACTTCGAGCGGCTGGGGACCGACGAGCAACGCGCCAAATATCTCCCCGGCATGGTCTCGGGCGACGTGATCACCGCCATCGCCATGACCGAGCCGGGCGCGGGCAGCGATCTGCAGGGCATCCGCACCACCGCCACGCTCGAAGGCGACCACTGGGTGGTCAACGGCTCCAAGACTTACATCACCAACGGCCAGAACGCCGATTGCGTGATCGTGGTCGCCAAGACCGACCCCAGCCAGGGCGCCAAGGGGACCAGCCTGATCCTCGTCGACGCGGGCACCCCCGGGTTCGAACGCGGGCGCAATCTCGACAAGATCGGCCAGCATTCGGCCGACACCTCCGAACTGTTCTTCCAGGATTGCCGCGTGCCCAGGGACAATCTGCTCGGGCAGGAAGGCCGCGGCTTCATCCATCTGATGGAGGAACTGCCGCAGGAGCGCCTCTCCATCGCCGTCGGCGCTCAGGCCGGGGCGCAGCGTGCTTTCGACGAGACGGTCGCCTTCGTGAAGGACCGCAAGGCCTTCGGTCGCACCGTGATCGAGTTCCAGAACACCAAATTCGTCCTCGCCGATCTCAAGGCGAAGCTGCAGGTCGGCTGGGCGCATCTCGACTGGGCGATCACCCGCCATCTGCAGGGCAAACTCACCACCGACGAGGCCAGCGCCGCCAAGCTGTGGCACACCGAATTGCAATGGGAGTGCTGCGATACCGGGCTGCAATTGCATGGCGGCGCGGGCTATCTGAACGAGTATCTGATCGCCCGGCTGTGGCGCGATGCGCGCGTCCAGCGCATCTATGGCGGGACCAGCGAGATCATGAAGGAAGTGGTCGGACGCGCCATTTGAATTTCGCCAGCGCTGCCGTCACAATCGGGTCACACTAGCCAGCCAATCCGGAGGCTCTCCCAAGGAGGGGCCCGGGGTGGAAACCGTCACGATATTCCTGACCGCCGAACTCGGCGAAGCGCTCGACGCATTCGAGCACGAAGGCACGCGCTTCGTCTTCGCACGACTGGGAGCCGATGGGCCGGACCGGCTTGCCGAAGGCGCGGTCTGGGTCTTCGTCGACTGGGTGCTCCCCACAATGGCGGGGCTCGAGATGTGCCGCCGGCTGCGCGCCGATCCGCGGATGCAGGATGCGCATGTGACCATGGTGCTCGAAAGCGGCGACGCCGAGGATTGCCGCCGCGCGCTGCAGGCGGGGGCGGACGATTATCTGATCGGCCCGCTCGATCGCCGCAGCGTGCTCGACCGGGTGCTGGCGCTGCGCTCGCCGCTCGAGCAGCGCCATCTTGCCAAGGTGCTCGATCTCGGGCCGCTGACGATCGACATGGGCTCGCTGCAGGCGCGCTGGGCTGGCAAGCCGGTCAGCCTGCGCCCCAATGAATTCCGGCTGTTGCGGTTTCTTGCCGAGAACCCCGACCGGGTGCTGACCCGCCAGGCGCTGATCGCCGGGCTGGGCAAGGACGGGGACCCGATCGACGAACGGACCGTGGATGTCTGGGTGGGGCGGTTGCGCCGCGCGCTCGAAGCGGCCGGGGCCGAGCCGCCGCTGCGCACGGTCCGCTCGGTCGGCTACGTCTACGATTCGGTCTGAACCTTACAGCGCAACAAAAGAAAAGGGCCGCCCCGCAGGACGGCCCTCGCTCTACTGGTGAAGCCCGCCCGGCTCAGAACTCTGCGGAGAGCCCGACCCCGAAGCTGCGACCGACCTCATAGGTGTTGATGTCGATCCGCTTGGTGCCGTTGTCCTGGAACTCGAGATGGTCGCGCCCGGTAAGATTGCGCGCTTCCAGTTTGAGCTCGAGTGGAATGCCGAAGGCGTCGAGCCCCTGGCGATAGACCAGATCGACCCGCAGGCCCGGATCCTCGACGATGTCGGGCAGCGATGCGGTGCCGCGGCTGGTCACCCGCTCGCTCGCGTAGCTGAGCAGAACGGTGAACTGCTGCAGCTCCTCCTGATCTTCCAGCCCGAGCTGGAGATTGACCAGATGGTCCGACTGACCGGTCAGCGGGACACCGTCGCGGAAGAAGTTGGTCGCCGGCTGATCGGCGAAGGGGAAGACCCGCGCGATGTCGTCGGGTCCGACCTTCAGTTCGGACTGGGTGTAGGTGTAATTGGCGATCATCAGGAACTGTTTGCTCTCCCAGAACCCGCCCCAATCATACAGGTCCCACGTCACCTGCGTCTCGAGCTCGGCGCCGTAGAGAGTGGCCGAGGGAGCATTGGCGAAGCCGCTGATCTGGTCGTTGTCCGAAAAGCTCGAGAAGACCTCGATCGGATTCTCGATATCCTTGTAGAAGCCGGCGAGGCTGATCCGGTCGCCACCGCCGAGGTAATATTCCAGACGTGCTTCGTAATTGGTCAGTTCGCTGTCGATCAGCCGCGGATTGCCGTTGAACTGGCGGTTGGTCTCGGGATCGAAATAGGTCTGGAAGATCAACTCGCGAAACTGCGGCCGGGCGATGGTTGCGGATGCGCTGATCCGGGCCTGCAGGTCGGGTGTGATCTCATAGGTCAGGGTGCCCGCGGGGAGGAAATAGTCGTTCGCGATCAGCGTCGAACTGGCGGAACCCAGCGGAGCTGCGAACATTTCGACCGGATCGACGGTCTGGACCGCGTCTTCGTAGCGCACGCCGGCGTCGAGCGTTAGTCCGGGAGCCGCCGTGATGTTGAGCTTGCCGTATCCGGCATGGATCTTCAGCGTCGCCGCGAAGGCAGGGTCGGATTGGGTGGTCTCGAAAATATTGAATTGGAACGGGTCGAAACCGGCCGCGGCCTGCGCTTCCGGACTGAAGCCGAGTTCTATCAGCGAATCCCCCAGCAGATTGTCGGGTCGGAAGGCGCCCAGGACATCCGGGAAGCCGGTCGAGGCGCGGATATCGAATTCGCGCCGGGTCGAGAACCGCTCGGTATCGGTATAGGCGTAGCCCACCGTCGCGCTCAGCCAGTCCGTCATCAGATAGCTGATGTCGATCCCGCCGTAATAGAGATCCTCGGTGAGATCCGAGAAGGAGACGATCGCTCCGCCGCGCTGCGGGTCGAGCGTGTTGAGGAAGAGATCGCCTAGCCGGTCGTTGGGATTGTTCGTCCGCGTGTAGGTGAACTCCCAGTCGAATGGCGCTTCGCGCTGCGTCTGGGCGTAACCCCCGCGCAGGTCGACGGACAGATCGCCGAATTCGAGCTCGCCGACGAACTGCGTATCGAGCAATTGGCGTTCGAACCACGCGGTGTTCTGGATCAGATCGGTATCGTCGTTCTGGAAATCCGTTCCCAATTCCAGCGAGGCACGCTTGAGCGTGTCGCGGATGAAGACATTCGTGAAGCGAAACTGATGTTCGCCGACTTCCAGGCCGAAGCCGAGCAGGGCGTTGGCCAGGATCCGGTTGTCGGTGACGAATTCGACGAAATCGCTGTCGAGATCGAGATCGGAATTGATCGCGCTTTGCGAGATGATGCGGCGATTGCGCCATTTGTTGCTGAGCGAGGCGGTGGCGATGACGCCGAACCGACCGGTCTCTCCGAAGTCGAACGACGTGCCGGCGGTAATTCCCCCGGACATGTTGATCGGGAGCATGTCGTTCTCTTGCAGCAGGATACGGTTGGGATTGCCGAGTTCGAGCAATATGCCCTTGGTGTCGACATCCTGATCGCCGATCCGCGCGCCGCTGTCCAAGAAGCCCTGCAACTGCGGCCCGGGATCCCGGCTGCCGTCGTCGAAGCCGAACCAGTCGTATTGCGAGCCGTAGTAGGTATACCCCTTGGAGAAGGTGGTCTGCTCGTCGCCGCTTCCGCTGACGCTGATTTCCAGAAAGCTTTCGTCGGGGATGGCTTTGGTGGTCAGATTGATCACGCCGCCGCCGAATTCGCCCGGGAAGTTCGCGGAATAGGTCTTCTGCACCAGCGATGATGCGATGACGCTGGTCGGGAAGATGTCGAGCGGCACCACCCGGCTGAGCGGCTGCGGCGAGGGCAGGGGAAGCCCGTTGAGCAGCGCCAGCGAATAGCGATCGCCCAGTCCTCGGACGTAAACCAGGCCGTTGCCGGCGGTCGAGAGGCCGGTCACCCGGCTCAGCGCCCCCGCGATATCGCCTTCGCCGGTGCGCGCGATGCTTTCCGCGCTGAGGACCGAGACCACCTGCGTGGAGGAGCGTTCGGGATCTGTCCGCCGCCGCCCGGTGACGACGATCGTGCCGCCGCCGCCGGGGATCGAGACGTCGGGCTGCTGTTCTTCGAGCGCGTCGGGTTGCTGAGTCTGCGCGGTGCCTTGCGCGGTATCCGTCAGAACCTCGTCGGCATTCTCGTCGGGCGTCGTTCCCTCCGCGCCGGTGTTGGGCGGGCCGCCCGTACCTTGCGCGTAGGCGTGGCCCGGGAAGGACAGCGCGGTTGTGAAAAGCAGCAACCCTGCCAGCCGCTTACCAGTCGACATGTGGTGTGACCCCCTCATTTGCGGTCGTAATTTCAAGGAACCGAGGGCTCCTGCGTTGGAAGAGGGGAGCGACCGCCCTGCGGCGGCCACTCCCCGGTTCCGTCCGATCAGTAGACCGGCAGCGAAGTGCAGTCGGAGACGCCGGAATCGAATGTCACCGTGGCGGAGTTGCACGTCCAGCCGTTGATCCAGGTTTCGTTGCCCGGATAGACCGCACCGATGTTGGTCGGCACCACGAAGAAGGTCGAGAACACCGTCGGGTCGAACACCGGGACCCCGTTCTCGTTCGCGCCGTTGACGAAGGTCATCGAGAGGGTGTCGGTGAAGTTGGCATTGTTGTTCGAGCCCGCGTCGAAGACTGCCTGGGTCTGCGCGGCCGTGGTGCCGCCGGAGCCGTTGCGGAAATCCGTGGCGCAATCGAGCACGAACGAGTTGAACACCGGCGGCCCAGCCTCGTCCAGGGCAGCATTCGCGCCGCGAAGCGTGATCGCCTGATCGATGCGCAGGCAAGGCGTGGCAGCGGAAGCATCGACCAGGATCGAGTTCACGATCGCATAGTCGGTGCCGCCGCGGATGCGGATTGCATGGTCCTTCGCACCGCTGTTGGCGATGAAGGTCGCGTTCGAGATCCGCGTGTTCTGGCGCGGAAGCTGCTCCTCGAGACCGTTGGTCGAGTCGGCTTCGATGATGCCGTCGCCGACATTGGGCCGCTGCACGGCGATTACGAATTGCAGGTTCGCCTTCACTCCGGTGTCGGTGTCGATCGAATCGTCCTCGGCGCCGACGACGATCAGCCGCTTCATATTGACGAAGCCGCCGAAGAATTCGACGCCGTCATCCGAGCTGTTGTAGCTCATGACGCGATCGAAGGTTGTCTCGGTTCCGGTCCCACCGGTGGTGAGCGACTGCAATTCGTTGTCGCCCGAGAGGACGAAGCCCGAATAGCGGATCTGCACGTAGGCCAGGTCGCCCGAATCATCGTTGGTGGTGGTCCCGCCGAACAGCGCCGGCTGGGCCGCGCCTTCGACCTGACGTTCGCAATTGATCGAGCCCGCAGCGGCACCCGGCGCGATACAATCGGTCACGGGAGCGCGACCGGCGAGGACGATACCGCCCCACTGGCCCGAAGAGTTGACGTTGTTCAGGCCCTGAACATTGTCGCGGCTGGTGAAGATGATCGGGCGCGACTGGGTCCCCACGGCGCTGATGTCGCTGCCGCGGTTGACCATCAGGAAGCTCGACCCGCTGGCATAGGTTCTCACACCCGGCTCGAAGGTCAGCGTGACGTTGCTGTCGCTCAGGCCATCGCTGGCGTCTGGGGCGGGTCCGCCGTCGGTCCCGACATCCACGCGGCCATTCATCCGGTAAAGCAGGCCCTGGTTGAACGGCAGCGTCGTCGAAGCGGTAAAGCGCGCAGGCAGGGTGCAGACGCGATAGGTGCCGGTGGGGCCGCTGATCGTGCCGCTGTCGGTCAGCTGGTCGGGATTGGAAATGGTCGGGCAGCCGGCTGCGGCAGTGACCAGCGAACTGGTCGGCGTCGGCGTCGGCGTGGGGGTTGGCGTCGGCGTGGCCGGCGGATTGTTGATGGTGATGTTCCCGCCCGTTCCCGGCGAGACGATTTCATCGGCACCGCAGCTCGCCAAGGCGAGAGCGGAGGTACCAATTACGAACGAGCGAGTGATTGTTTTCACGGTTTGCGGTCCCCTCAAAAACCGGATGGAAAGGCGCGAAATTCTGATCGCGAATCACCCGCTAGGCCCGCCACGTGACAGTTTTGGTCTCTCCATGACATTTCCGCGACATTCGCCGGAGAAAGCCGCTTCGATGGATAGATGCGGCAGGATATGACTCAACAGTGACAATGTTACAGATATGTTGCAGGGGCTTTTGCGATGTGTTCAAACGGCTCTTCATTGAACTGAAGGAGAGAGATCATGTTCGGGCTCGCAGAGGGGATTGCCATTCTGGCCATGGTACAGGCACCGGTCGCAGACGATTTCGGGCATCAGGCTCTGGTCGACGGACGCGATGCCGCCGCGATCGCCGCGATCATGGACAACGACCAAATCGAGAACGACGATCCGGCGCGGCTGATCAATCTCGGTATCGCCTATGCGCGCAGGGGCGATGAAGCGCTGGCTCGGCAATTGTTCGAGGCTGCGCGGGACAAGGCCGAGCGGGTCGAACTCGAAACCGCCGAGGGCGAATGGATCGACTCCCGCCGACTCGCGCGGCAGGCGCTCGCCATGCTCGAGCGGGGCGAATTCGCTACCGGCTCCCGCGTTGCGGCGCGATAGGTCGGTTCGGGCCCGACCGGTTCCTGACGGATAAAAGGCGCGAACCCTCGGTTCGAACTTCGCACTGAAGATTTCTTTGTCACCCGCGTGTCATGTATAGCCCCCATCGGGGTTCTGACTGTGGAGGGCGCCATGATTCGTGCCGCGTGCACGCATAGCCTCCTGGCGATGAGCTTGGCCTTCGGTGCCACGCAAGCCAGGGCGGACGTGTTGCAGATTGATGGAGAAAACGCACGCTGGATCGCCGGCGGCGCATCCGTCGTGTCGGATCGCGAAACCGTCGATGTCGAATTCGACACCGGCCTCCTTGATGGTGTCGATGCCGAAACCGGGTTTTCGACCGGTATCGCACATCCCGAACACATCGTCGGCGACGCCGCCCGCCATGCGCAGGGCGTGCCGCAGGCCTACCGCGCCAAAGTCGCCGAACTCGCCCGCCGGTTCGATCTCAGCGCTTCATTGATCGAAGCATTGGTCTGGCAGGAAAGCCGCTGGCGCGCCGATGCGATCTCGCCGGTCGGTGCGCGCGGATTGGCGCAGCTGATGCCCGGCACGGCGCGCGAACTGGGGGTGAACCCCGATGATCCCTTCGCCAATCTCGAAGGCGGCGCCCGCTATCTTCGCGAACAGCTCGACCGCTTCGACGGCGATCTGGAGCGCGCTCTGGCTGCCTACAACGCGGGGCCGGGAAGGGTCATCCGCGCCAATGGCATCCCGCGTATCCGCGAGACCCAGCATTATGTCGCGGCCATCATGGGCCGCCTGTCCGATCATTCCCGGGAGTAGCTTTTCGATGCGTTCGATGTTCCGTATTCTTGCCCTGGCGCTTTTCGCCGCACCGACCGCCGCGCTGGCGCAGGCCGCCGATCCTGCGGGATCGGGCCCGGTCGTGGCAGCAGTCGGCTGGCTGCAGGGCACGCTGCTCGGCAATGTCGCCACCGCGGTCGCGGTTATGGCGGTCGCCGCGGTGGGCTTCATGATGCTGACCGGGCGGCTCAACTGGCGCTTCGGCGCCACGGTGATCCTGGGCACCTTCATCCTGTTCGGTGCCGCCTCGATCGTCGCAGGCATCCAGCAGGCGGCGGGCGCCTGAAATGCAGCAGCTCGTCCGCCACCCCGTCCATCGCGCGCTCACCCGGCCGCAGATGTTCGCCGGGGTGACGTTCAACTATTTCATCATCAACGGCATGGTGACGACCGAGCTGTTCCTGATCACCGGCAGCTTCTGGGCCTTGCCCGCCGCGCTGCTCATCCACGGCATCGGCTATTTCGCCTGCCTGCGCGAACCGCGCATCTTCGATCTGTGGATCACCAAGGTGTCGAAATGTCCGCGGGTAAAGAATTACAACCGCTGGGGCTGCAACAGCTACGCCGCCTGAGGCGTAACGGACGAAGGACCGCGACCGCATGAGCAAATGGATCGGAGCTGCCTCCTGGAGCGCCAGGGAAGCGCGCGCGGGCGACCGGCTGCCCTATGCGCGGCTGGTCGACGGCAACACGCTCCTGCTGCGCGACGGTTCGCTGATGACCGCGCTGCAGGTGCCCGGCCTGCTGTTCGAAACCGAGGACAGCGAAGCGCTCAACGCCCATGCGGCGACGCGCGAGATCATGCTGCGCTCGACGCTGGATGCGCGCTTCGTGATGTATCACCACGTGGTGCGGCGCCGCGTCGAGGTCGATCTCGAGGGTGTCTATCCCGACGATCTGAGCCGCCATATTTCGGAGCGCTGGAAGGAGCGGCTCGGTTCGGGCTCGCTGTTCATCAACGACCAGTTCGTCACGCTGATCCGCCGCCCCGCGCGGGGCAAGGCTGGCCTTGTGGAACGCGCAGCCAAGAGCTGGCGCCGCAAGGGTCGGGCCGAGATCGAGGCCGACCCCAAGGACCTGCGAGCGCTGAAATCCGCCGCGACCGGGCTGATGGCTTCGCTCGCCGCCTATGGGGCGCAGCCGCTGGGCGATTACACCGGACCGCAGGGCGCCACCAACAATGAGCTGCTGGAACTGCTCTCGGCGCTCTACAACGGCGAAATGCGGCCGGTGCGGCGGCCTGCCGACGATGTCGATATCGGCAATATGCTGCCCTATCGGAGGGTTTCTTTCGGGCTCGATGCGCTGGAGCAGCGCGGCTCGGGCGCGCCCGAATTCGCCGCGATCCTGGGGCTCAAGGATTATCCCGAGGCGACCAGCCCGGGTCTGCTCGACGCGCTGCTGCGGTTGCCCTTCGAGATGGTGGTCAGCGAGAGCTACGCGCCGCAGGAGCGGCAGACCGCGCGCGAGCGGATGGATCTGGCGATCCGCCGGCTCAAATCCGCCGACGAGGAGGCGGCCGCCGAGCGGGCCGACATGCTCGCCGCGCGCGATGCGCTGGGCAATGGCGCAGTGGGTTTTGGCGATCATCATCTCACCGTGCTGGTGCGCGAGCGTGATCTCGCTCGGCTCGACGATGCGACCGCCGCCTGTGCCGCAGCGCTGGCCGATACCGGCGCGATCGCGGTGCGCGAGGACACCAATCTGGAACCCGCCTTCTGGGGCCAGTTCCCCGGCAACGAGGGCTATCTGGTGCGCCGCGCGCTGATCTCGAGCGCCAATATGGCGAGCTTCGGTTCGTTCCATGGCTTCGCGCTGGGCAAGGCCGAGGGCAATCACTGGGGCGAGGCGGTGACGCTGCTGCAGACGACCAGCGCGACGCCGTTCTTCTTCAACTTCCACCATGGCGATCTGGGCAATTTCTCGGTCATCGGCCCCTCGGGCTCGGGCAAGACCGTGGTGATGAACTTCCTCGCCGCGCAGGCGCAGAAGTTCAAGCCGCGCACCGTGCTGTTCGACAAGGATCGCGGCGCCGAGCTGTTCATCCGCGGGATCGGCGGGCGCTACGATCGTATCAGCGCGGGCGAGCCGACCGGTTTCAACCCGATGGCGCTTGCCGACAACGCCACCAATCGAGCCTTCCTGCGCGACTGGCTGGGCGTCCTGCTCAAGGCCGAGGGACCCGAAGAAGCCGCGACCATCGCCGCTGCGGTGGACGCCGCCTACGCCAACGACGGTTCGCTGCGGCGGCTGCGCCATTTCAAGGAGCTGCTCTCGGGCACCCGTCGTCCTCAGCCGGGCGATCTGGCCGACCGGCTTGGTGCGTGGATCGGCGAGGGCGAGAACGGCTGGTTGTTCGACAACGCCGAGGATCGGCTCGATCTCAGCACGCGGGTGGTGGGCTTCGACATGACCGCGCTGCTCGAAAACCCCAAGCTGCGCACGCCGACGATGATGTATCTGTTCCACCGGATCGAGGAGCGGCTCGACGGCGATCCGACCATGATCCTGATCGACGAGGGCTGGAAGGCGCTCGACGACGAGGTCTTCGCCGCGCGGATCCGCGACTGGCTCAAGACGCTGCGCAAGCGCAACGCGCTGGTCGGTTTCGCCACCCAGAGCGCGCGCGATGCGCTCGAAAGCCGCATCTCCACCGCGCTGGTCGAACAGACCGCGACCATGATCTTCATGCCCAACAGCCGCGCGCGACCCGAGGATTATTGCGACGGGTTCGGGCTGACCCAGCACGAGCTGGCGCTGATCCGCACGCTGCCCGCCCACAGCCGCTGCTTCCTGATCCGCCAGCCCGATGCCAGCGTGGTGGTCCGGCTCGACCTCTCGGGTGCGCCCGAAGTGCTGACCGTGCTTTCGGGACGCGAGGGTTCGGTGCGCCGGCTCGACCTGCTGCGAGAAGCGGTCGGCGACGATCCGGCGGACTGGTTCCCCTCGCTCACCGGCGCGGCCTGGCCGGGCGGCGGCGCGAACGACAGCCTCGGCTACATTCCCGAACGACTGGCCGCCGAATGACGGTGAATTGCCAGCAGGTGGCCCAGGAGGTCGGTTCGGGCGTCGCGGCGGCGCTGCGCGCGGTCGATTGCACTGCGGGCAATCTCACCGCGCAGGCCTTCGGGCGACTGTTCGCCCCCGGTGGCTCGATGGCCACGGTGCTGACCATCTTGCTCACGATCTATATCGCGATTTTCGGGCTGCAGTTGCTGACCGGCCGGTCGAGCATCGGGGTGCGGGCCCTGACCCCGCGGATGATCACCGTGGGTCTGGTGCTGACCTTCGCGACCAGCTGGGTCGCCTATCAGAGCGTGGTCTGGAACCTGGCCATCGGCGCTCCCGACTGGCTGGCGGGCGTGCTGACCGGCACGACCGAATCCGCCACCACGACCTTCGCGCAGAAGATCGATGTGGTGTTTCTTGCGATCCAGCAGGCGAGCGCGGGCGCCGAGGACATCTCCGCATTCTCGCCCGAGGGGATGATGTGGCTCGGGGCGATGCTGTTCATGCTGGGGACCGTCGGTCTGCTGGTAACCGCGCGCATCGCGCTGGCGGTGCTGGTGGCGCTGGGGCCGGTCTTCGTCGTCATGGCGCTGTTCGAGGGGACGCGCGGTCTGTTCGCCGGCTGGCTCAAGGGCGTGACGATGCTGGCGCTAGCACCGCTGTTCGCGGTGATCGGCGGCAGCGTGATGCTCGAACTGGCGGTGCCGGTCCTGTCTACGCTGGTGGCGACACCGGGGCAGGTCGATGCGCAAGCGGCGATGGGCTTCTTCATGATCGGCGCGGTTCACGTCGCGCTGATGGTGCTGGTTCTCAGGACAGCCGCGACCATGGTGGGCGGCTGGACCGTGTTCGGTCTCGCCCCCTCTGAAAGCGACCGTCAGGATGCGCCCACAGTCATCCATACCTCCACGCCCGCAGCCGCCGCGGGGCAACCCGCGACCGAGCAGGCGCAGGCCACCTCGCAGGTGCTGGCGCAGGCGCGCCGCATCGATATCGCCGCGCAGCCGGTTGCCATGCCGGCCAATGACGCGGGCGGGTCGGCACAGACGGCGCAGGCCCGCACCACCCGGGTTCTCAACGCCGCTTCGGGCGCCGCTCCGGCGCAGCCCGGTATCGCCCCGATATCGCGTGCGCATGGCGTGGGAAGCCGCTTCCGCTCGGCCAATACGAGTCCTCTGGAGTCCAAGAAATGATCCGTCCCACCGCTACCGCGTTGGCGCTCGCCCTGTTCGCCGCGCCTTTGTCTTCGCCGTTGTCGGCGCAAGACGACCGGCTGGTCGAGATACCCTATGACGAATCGCAGGTGGTCCGGGTCAACGGCCAGGTGAAGGTCCAGGCCACGATCCGCTTCGACGACAGCGAAGCGATCGAGAACGTCGCCATCGGCGACTCTACGGCTTGGCAGATCACGCCCAACAAGCGCGCCAACCTGCTGTTCGTGAAGCCGCTCGAAGCTCGCGCCTCGACCAACATGACCGTCGTGACCAACAAGCGCACCTATCTGTTCGACCTGGTGGCGAGTCCGAATGCGAAACCGCTCTACGTCCTCAGCTTCACCTATCCCGATGAGCCGAAGGAAGAATCGCCGCAGCTTGCCGGCGCAATCCCTGCGGCAGAGGCAAGCGCAGATCCGCTTGCGTCGGTCGATCCCGCGGAGCTCAACTTCGCCTGGGCGGCTTCGGGCGACACGGCGCTGCTGCCGGTGCGCATTTTCGACGATGGCGAGGCGGTGTTCCTTACCTGGCCGCAGGGGCGCGCCGTTCCAGCCATCCTCACCACCAATGCCAAGGGCGATGAGGGGCCGGTGAACTTCACGGTGCGCGAGGATGTCATCGTGGTCGACGGTGTGCCGCGCGAGATCGTGCTGCGCTCCGGCGAGGGGAAAGCCACGCTCGTCAACACCGGCCCAGAACGGACCCGACGCGAAACACGCGCCGAAACGGCTCCCGTTTCGGCAGGAAAGGTGGAATCATGAAACTGGCCATGCGCATGCCGCCCAAGAGCGGGATCTCCGGACCCGCCAACGACGTCGATCCGCGCGACGATGCGGATGCCGAGATCATCGATCTGGCTCAGCGTAACAGCTTTCCGGCGGTCGCCGCCAGGAAGGGGCGCAGCGAAGGGGTCGGGATGGTCGCGGGTATCGCGCTGGTCGCCGCGCTGGGTGCGGTGACGCTGTGGAGCATGAATTCGGCGCGCGTCGCCGAGCCCGAAGGGATCGGAAGCGCGCAGCCTGCGCCGCAAGCTGCTGCCGCGCCGGTGCCGGTCGCGGCACCGCTTACGGCTGAAGCCGCCGCGCCCGTGCCGATGGCGCCGCCCGCGCCCTACGCGGATCCGGCACCTTCGCCGGTGTATTCGGCGCCGCCGCAATCGATGCCGGCGAGCAATCCCTATTCAAGCCCGACGCTGGTGTTCGATTCCGGCTCCTCCGCGGCGACCTTGCAGGCCGGCCCGACCGCAGCCGGCGAAGCCGCTGCAACGAGCGCTACCGGCAATTCGGCTAGCGACTTCGCCAGCCGTGTGGGCGGTGTCGGCGGCGCGCCGGCGCAGGCGAAGGCGATGACCAATCCATCGACCACGGTGACGCAAGGGACGTTGATTCCCGCCGTGCTCGAGACCGCGATCGACACCAACGTTCCGGGTTATGTTCGCGCAGTGGTCAGCCAGGACGTCAAGAGTTTCGACGGGACCCGGGTTCTGGTTCCCCGGTCGAGCCGGCTGATCGGTCAGTACCAGTCCGGTCTCCAGGGCGGGCAAAAGCGCGCCTATGTGATCTGGACCCGGATCATTCGGCCCGACGGGGCATCGGTGAACCTCGCCTCTCCGGCGATCGGTTTCGACGGGACCACCGGGCTCCAGGGCAAGGTCAGCAACAGCTTCTTCAAGCGGTTCGGTTCGGCGATGCTGTTGTCGGTCGTGGGCGGCCTGAGCGCACTCGGGTCGGGCGGCGCATCGGTGGTGCTGGGCGGTGCGGGGCAATCGGCCGCTAGCGTCGCTGCGCAGCAGGATGGCCAGCGCGGTCCGACGGTGCGCGTGCGCCAGGGCGAGCCGATCCGCATCTTCACCGCGCGCGATCTCGACTTCACCCAGGTAAGCTGAGGCGATCACGAGCGATGAGCGCGGATATTCACACCCTCCAGCCGGGCGAGATCGAGCCGCTGCAGCCCGTCGCCGGCGAGCGCAGCGTCTATCTCGATGCCTATCTCGCGCCGTTCCGGCACTGGCTCGATCGCGACACGGTCACCGAGATCCTCGTCAACCGCCCCGGGGAGGTGTGGATCGAGGATTCCGCCCATCCCGGAATGCAGAAAATTGCGGTGGCCGAGGTCGATGACCGGCTGGTCCAGCGGCTGGCCGAACAGGTGGCGCGGGTCAGCCACCAGGGGATCAATCGCGAGCATCCGCTGCTCGGCGCGACCTTGCCCGACGGCGCGCGGATCCAGTTCTGCGGCCCGCCGGCTGCGCGCAAGCACTGGACGATGGCAATCCGTCGCCATCGCCGGCTCGACCTTACGCTCGACGCCTACGATCAGGGCCCGCTCACGCCGCGCCGCGACGCAACGCTGCCCGATCCGCACGCCGAGCCGATCGCCTTTCTGCGCGCCGCGATCGGGCAGCGGCGGACGATCCTGATCTCAGGCGGCACCAGCACCGGCAAGACCACCTTCCTCAACGCCATGCTGGGAGAAATTCCGCGGCACGAGCGGGTGGTGCTGGTGGAGGATACGCCCGAACTCAAGCTGCCGGGCGAGAACGGCGTCGGTCTGGTGGCAGTGAAGGGCGAATTGGGCGAGGCCAAGGTCACCGCCAACGAGCTGCTTCAGGCGGCGCTGCGGCTGCGCCCCGATCGCATCGTCCTGGGCGAATTGCGCGGCGCGGAAAGTGTCAGCTTCCTGCGCGCGATCAACACCGGTCATCCGGGCAGTTTCTCGACCATCCACGCCAATTCGCTGAGCGGCGCGCTCGAGCAGTTATCGCTGATGGTGATGCAGACCGGGATCGGCCTGACCCGCGCCGATACGATCGCCTATGCCGCGAGTGTCATCGACGTTCTGGTTCAACTGGGCCGTGATGCTCATGGCGGACGCGGCATTGCCGACATTTCGCTGAGCAGCGAACTGGTTTGATGGCGCCGCCGACCGGCTCTCCGGAAAACGAAAAAGACGCATAATGGAGCCTGTGCGCAACATAGCTGCGTAGAGGGTTGCCAGCAATCGGCGATCTGTTACCTTTCCGTGTCTAAGCCGCAAAAATAGACGGCTGGATGAGGAGAGGGAATTATGAGGGTTAAGGCCACCCTTCTGGCCGGCATTTGCGCCGGCGCAGTTGCAGTTCCGGTTCACGCACAATCTGCCGCCGATAGCGATCTGGAGAATCCGCGCTTCAACGCACCGACGATCATCGTCACCGCGCAGCGTCAAAACCAGACTTTGCAGGAAGTGCCGATCGCGGTCAGCGCGTTCGATGCCGAAGCGCTCGAGGCGCAGCAGATCGAAAATGCGAGCGATCTTCAACTCACGCTTCCCAACGTCTCCTTCACCAAATCGAACTTCACCGCTTCGAGTTTCACCATTCGCGGGATCGGCGATCTGTGCGTCGGGGTGACCTGCGACAGCGCGACCGCGATCCATCAGAACGGAGCGCCGCTGTTCGGCACGCGCCTGTTCGAAACGGAATATTTCGATCTCGAACGCATCGAGGTCCTGCGCGGTCCGCAGGGCACGTTGTTCGGGCGCAATGCCACGGCAGGCGTGGTGAACGTCGTCACCGCCAAACCCGATCTGTCCGGCTTCGGCGGTGCCGCGACCTTCGAATATGGCAATTACGACAGCATCAAGGCGACCGGCATGATCAATGTGCCGGTCGGCGAAGCCATCGGTGTGCGCGTGGCCGGCTTCTACCTCAACCGCGATGGCTACACGACCAATCTCTTCGACAATTCATCGATCGACGGGCGCGACATGTACGCCGTGCGCGGTTCGCTGCGGTTCGAGCCGGGCGCCAATACGACCATCGACCTGATCGGCTATTACTTCCGCGAGGACGACGACCGTCTGCGCATCCAGAAGCAGACCTGTCAGCGCGATCCCACCGGGGTACTCGGCTGTCTGGCCAACCGTCGCGACTTCGACAGTACCAATGCGAATTCGACGCTCGCATCGGTGCTTTCTTCCTCGGAACTCTACGCCATCCAGGGTCTGCCCCCCGGCTTCGGCCTCGGCAGCATCTACGGTCCCGACGGCTTCGCCAATTTCGACGAGCCGAATGATGTCCGCACGGTAAATACGCCGTTCACGCCGGAATATTTCACCGACGAAATGATCCTCCAGGCGCGGCTGGAGCAAGCCATCGGCTCGTTCGACCTGTCGATCGGCGGCACCTATCAGGAAAACCGGGTCGATTCCCGGCAGGACTACAATTTGGGCGTGCTCGATCGCAGCGGCTATGCCGGAGCGCTCAACCAGTTGGCAGCTTTCGCCCAAGCCCCCGGGATCGGGGCCTATCTGGCACCCATTGCCAATGCCTTGATACCCAACGGACCCAACGGAATCCTGTGCGCTTCGGACAATGACGACGGCAACCGGGGCGTCTACGAAGGCAATGCCGTCTGCGCGGATGTGCCGCTGGCCTTCGATCGCTCGAACCAGGACAACAAGGCCTGGTCGGTCGAAGGAATTCTCTCGAGCGATTTCGACGGGCCCTTCAACTTTTTGGTCGGCGGCATCTACGCCAATGTGACCACGGATACGAACAGCTACTACGTCAACTCCTTCGGCCTCGATTATGCGACCGGGATATTGGGTACGTTCAGCGCGCTGGGGGCGGGCGCGCCGCCTTCCTATCTCGCGACCTCGATGTATCGCAACAACACCCGGTCGTTCGAACTGGAGAGCTTCGGCATCTTCGGCGAGGTCTATGTCGACCTCACCGACCGGCTCCAGTTCACCGGCGGGTTGCGTTACAATGACGACACCAAGGATGTCACCGCCCGCACCACTCTGGCAAACTTCCTCAATCCCTTCGGCGGCGGCGATCCTTTCGATTCGCCCTTCGTCGGCGGGTTCGATGCCGACCCGGGCACGCCCGGCAATCAGCTGGTGCAGCAGCGGTCCGTCTCGTTCGACGAGATCACCGGGCGCGCGGTGCTCGATTTCGCGGTCACCCCGGACAATCTGATCTACGCCTCCTACTCGCGCGGCTACAAGTCGGGGGGCATCAATCCGCCGCTCTCGCCCATCTTCGCGGTTCCCGAATCCTTTGGCTCGGAGATCATCGATGCGTTCGAAATCGGGTCGAAGAACTCGCTTGCGAACGGGCGGCTGCAGCTCAATGCCACGGCGTTCTACTACAAATACTCAGGTCTCCAGCTCAGTCGCATCGTGGCGCGCACCTCGGTCAACGACACCATCGATGCCATCGTTTACGGTGCCGAAGTCGAGGCGGTCATTGCGCCCGATCCGGCCTGGCTGATCAACATGTCGTTCAGCTATCTCAACGCCAAGGTCGACGGTGACCAGTTCTTCTCCAATCCGCGCGATCCGGGCGGCGGCGATCCTAATGCCGTGATCATCAAGGACATCTCCAACGGTTCGCTCTGCGCGGTCACCGGTGCGAATGCCAACGCCTTCGTTGCGACGATCAATCCTGCGCTCGGGCTGCGCGGTCCGACCGCCTTCCCGAGCGATGGCGGAATCGCTTCGACCGGCGCCTTCAGCATCTGTTCCGCGCTCGAGGCGCAGGCGCAGGCGGTTGGTGCGGCGTTCGGAGGAATCCAGGTCCTGAGCCCCGGCGTCGAGGTCAACCTCAACGGCAACAAACTGCCTCAGGCGCCCGAAATGAAAGCCTCGGTCGGCGTTCAGTACACGGCCGACTTCAACAACGGCTGGTCGCTGGTGCCACGGTTCGATCTCGCCTTTACGGGCGAACAGTACGGAAATGTGTTCAACGGCAACGTCAACAGGATCGAGCCCTTCGTCCAGGCGAATGCGCAGATCCAGCTGAACGGGCCCGACGATCGCTTCTTCGTTCGGGGTTTCATCCAGAACATCTTCGATAGCGACTCGGTGACCGGTCTCTATCTGACCGATGCGTCTTCGGGCAATTTCACCAATATCTTCACCCTCGACCCGCGCCGCTACGGCATCGGGGTGGGTGTGACTTTCTAGACTTTCGCTTCCTTGGGAGAGGGAGGGGGCCGGGCGCATCGTCCGGCCCTTTTTTTATGCCGGAGTCGGTTAGCTGCGCGTGCTGGCGAAGGGCGAGAAGTCGGTGTCGGTATCGTATATTTCGATGTCTTCGCGCCGTTTGAGCCAGCCGATCACCAGATAGGTAAAGGGCGTGAGCAACGCCTCCCAGGCGGTCTTGATCGCCCATTGCGAAAGCACGACCTGCCACAGCAATTCGGGGGGCCAGCCGGCCAGCCCATAGAAGGCGAGCGGGTAGAAGATCAGGCTGTCGAGCCCCTGACCGACCACCGTCGAGCCGATCGTGCGGCTCCACAGCGCCTTGCCCCTGGTCCAGACCTTCATCCGCGCGAGGACATAGCTGTTGGCGAACTCGCCCGCCCAGAAGGCGATCATCGAAGCGGCGACGATCCGCCAGGTGTTGCCGAACACCTGCTCGTAGGCGGCTTGCCCGGTCCAGCCGGCGGCGGGCGGGAGCGCGACCACCACCCACGCCATGAAAGCCATGAACGCGAGCGCCGCGAACCCGGTCCAGATCACCCGCCGCGCCCGGGCGTAGCCATAGACCTCGGTCAAGACGTCGCCGATGATGTAGCTGACCGGAAAGAACAGCACCCCCGCACCGAACGACCACTCGCTGCCGTCGGGCAGGGTGATGAAGGAGGGCTTGGCTGCGCCGATCAGATTGGACAGGATCAGGATGGTGACGAAAGCCGCCATCACCAGATCGTAATATCGGAAGCGCGGCGGTTCGGCGGTGGCCGGGACGGCGGGCGGCGCAGGATTTTCCATCGGGCAACGTCCTATCGCCGATTGGCGCAAAGGCAAAGCCGCGCTATTGCCCCACGGGTGCGCGCCCGTAGCTCATCTGGATAGAGCGCGAGACTTCTAATCTTGAGGCAGCAGGTTCGAGTCCTGCCGGGCGCACCATTCCCCTTCGGCTGTTTTCGTCCCGAGCCGCGGAGTTGCGTCCGGGTGATTACCGGCGGAGCTATCGGTCGGATTGCTCCGGCAAGTGCGCCAAGCGATGCTCCAACTCCTTCATCGATGTGACATCTCTGAAGGAAACTGCGGCACGGTCGCCGGGCAGGGGCGAGATCCCCAGGTCGAGCCAGCGACCGCTGTCCTTCAACTGGACCGTCGCCCGGCGCGGTTTGCCTTCGTCGAGCGCTTGGCGCACCTCGGGGAACAAGGGCGGTTCGAAGGGAGAATTCGCTTCGTCGAGCAGTTCGCCTTCCAGCGACGACCCCAGCATGCGATCGGCCGCCGGATTGGCTTCGAGAAAACGGAACCTGGACGGGTCTTCGGTCCCTGCAGCACCGATCAGCAGGAAGCCGTCTTCCATCGCCTGGAACAGCGTTCGATAGCGTTCCTCGCTGATGCGCAACCGGTCCTGGGCATCGCGGCGCTCCGTAATCTCGACGAAACTGAGCACGATCCCCCTCGATACGATCCTCGACGGTTCGATAGGGGCGCAGCCGCATCATCAGCCAGCGGCCGTCGCGCGTCTTTACCTCGTTCTCGATCGGGGAGAGATCGCGCAGCACGCGGCGCGCATCGTTCTCGACGCCGTCATATTCCAGCTTGTGCGTGAAATCGGTGATCGGCCGACCGACATCGCTTTCGCTGACGCTGAAGAGCTGTTCGACCGCGGGCGTCAGCATCTTGATGCGCAAGTCGGCATCGAGAAACAGAGTGCCGATTTCGGTCGCGTTGATCAGGTTCTGCAGGTCGCTATGGGCGCTGGCGACGTTGTCGAGCTTGGTCTTGAGTTCGGAATTCACCGTCTGCAGCTCTTCGTTGATCGACTGCAACTCCTCCTTGCTGGTCTCGAGTTCCTCTGCAGTGGAGCGATATTCCTCGTTGATCGACTGCAGTTCCTCGTTGGCGATCCGCAATTCCTGCGCCGAGCTTTCGTGCTCGCGTCGGCTGGCGTCCAGCCGCTCCTGCGCGCTGCGCACCTCTTCGCGCAACCGGCGGACTTCGCGCGCGCCATCTCCTTGCCCGACCTCCTCCGTCTCCTCGCCTTCCGCCACAGCGCCGCCGTCCAGAAACATGACCAGCGCCTGTGCGGCCATGTGCGGTTCGCTCGGCTGGGCGGCGACGAACATCGTCACCCGCCGTCGCTCGCCATCGAAGCCGACGTTGACGGGCAGGGTGATGTTCGCTTCCTGAGACGCGAAGGCGCGATGCAACGCGCTCCTGAGCTCTCCGCGCAGTTCGGGCCGGACGATTTCGGACAGATCGTGCGTAAGCGGGCCTGCGGGCGGCATGATGTACCGGCCGGCACCCGGCGACAGGTGAAGTATCCGCTGATCTTCGTCCACCAAGACGCTTGGCGGCGCAACGCTTTCGAGCGCGGCGGCGTGCGCTGCCACCGGAGAGCGCTCGGCACGACCGGTCGCCTGAGACGGCTTGGGCAGGTCCTTGCGATGGCTGCGTGGCAGCTGGTTGAGCAGTTCCACCGAATGCTTGTTGCGAGGCTTGGCCGTATAGATCTGCGCATCGCGGGCGTGCGAGGCGAACAGGTCGCTGCGTGCATCCGCGCTTTCGGCCGAACCGAGGAACAGGAATCCGCCGGGATCGAGCGCGTAGTGGAACAGCGCCAGCAACTGCCGCTGCAATTCGCGTTCGAGATAGATCAGCAAATTACGGCAACTGACCAGATCCAGATGCATGAAGGGCGGGTCCTTCATCGCGCTGTGATGCGCGAACAGCACGAGGTCGCGAACCTCCTTGCGGACGCGGTAATGTTCGAGTTCCTGAAGGAAGAAGCGCTCGAGCCTTTCTTCGCTGAGGTCGGCCTCGATCGCGCGCGGATAGCGGCCCTCGCGCGCCGTCCGCAGCGCGCCTTCGTCGAGATCGCTCGCGAAGATCTGGATATCCGGGCGAACGCCGCGGCGCTCGGCCTCTTCCAGCATCAGGATCGCGATGCTGTAGGCCTCTTCGCCGGTTGCGCAGCCTGCCGACCAGATGCGGATCGTGCCATGTTCGCCATGGGCATCGAACAGGGTCGGGATGACCGTTTCCGCCAGTTCGGCGTAGGATTCGCGGTCGCGCAAAAACGACGTCACCGAGATCAGCAGATCGCCGAGCAGATCCTGCGCTTCCTCCGGGGTTTGGCTGAGATAATCGGCGTAATCGCTCAGGCTGGCCTGCCGCGTCACCTCCATCCGCCGTCCGATCCTGCGGCGCACCGTCGCGCTCTTGTAGCTGGCGAAATCGTGTCCGGTGCGCGAACGCAGAAAGGCAAGGATCCTGTAAACCTGCTGATCGGCGTCTTCTTCCGACGTCTGCTGCAAAGCTCTTTTGCTCTGCAGCGTTTCGGCGATGCGCCGCGTCAGACCGGCGATCGGCTCGATAAAGTCGGCGACCCCGGTGGCGATCGCGCTGCGCGGCATCATGGCAAACTCGGCTTCCCTCGGATCCTGCACCAGGATTACACCGCCGGCTTCCTTGACCTTGCGAACCCCCACCGCCCCGTCGGAGCCGGCGCCGGTCATGACCACCGCGAAGCCGTCGCCGCGCGCCGCCGCGATCGATCGGAAGAACATGTCGATCGGTGCCCGCCGACCGCGCGGCTCGGTGAACGGCCGCGCCTTGACGTGATTCCCGGTGATGGACAGCTCCCGGTCCGGCCCGATGACATAGACGCAATCGGGCTTCAGTTCGGGCGTGTCGTCGACCTGATGCACCGGCATTGCAGTACACTGGCCAAGAATTTCGGCGAGGTGACTTGGGTAATCGGGGGCCAAGTGGACGATCACGACATAGGCGATGCCCAGGTTATCGTCTATCCGGCGGAAGAATTCCTGCAGTGCACCGATACCACCCGCCGACGCACCGATCGCGCAGATCGGCGTCGGTTCGGCTTCTTGATCCACTGTTACATCCATATCCGCATCAAAGTCCTTGTGGGGAGGTTGCCGAGCGACCGAATGTCCGTTTAGAACCGGGACAGGAAGACCGATGTACTAGACGGCGTGGTCTGGTTAATTGCGGCGAAACCTCTCTGACGGTAAGGCTCACCAAAGAGCCACTCGCTACAGGATATCAGCCAGATTGCCCCGTTTTTTCTTTCACTTTCACGATGGCACCTCGCAGACGCGCGATGATACCGGCGTCGAATTCGGTTCTGCCGAGGAAGCCTATCTGGGTGCATTCGGCGCCGCGCGCGACATGTGGCCGGAACTGATCGACGCCCGGCAGGATCCCATGGGCTGCGCGTTCGAGATCGCCGACGCGCAGGGGACGGCGCTGTTTCAACTGCCGTTCGCGGAAACGCTCGAATCCTGTCAGATGGCGCCGAAGAAGCCGGTTTCATCCGCCGAGATCCAGCGCGGCATTGATGAGGTTCACCGCCGGGTGCTGGCCGCGCGCACCGAGCTGCGGTTCGGCTTCGATAGCGCGCGCTCCTCGCTCGCCGAGGCGAAAAGACTGCTGGCTCGTCTGGATGTCCTGACTTCGCCAAGACCCCGGAAGGTGACCGAGCAACTCTAGCCTCCGGCTTCGCTGTCGTCCTTCGCGCCGATCCGGTCGAGCGGAGCGAGCAGCAACCAGGTCAGGCCTTCGGGCGTGAAATCCACCATCGTCTCGCCGCCAAGCGCGTGCGCGGTGTTTTCGGCGATCAGCCGACTGCCGAAACCGCTGTGCATCGGCTTGCGCGCCTCGGGGCCGCCCCGTTCCGCCCACTGCATCCACAAGCGGGGCTCCCCGGGACCGTCGATCACTTTCCACAACAGCTCGACGCTCCCGCTTTCGGTCGAAAGCGCACCGTATTTCAGCGCATTGGTCTGCAATTCGTGCAAGGCTAGCGCGATGGTCGTCAGCGCGGAAGCGGTCAATCTCAGGTCGGGTCCGCTGCAATGAATCCGGCCCGTTCCCTGGTGGAGTACCAGCGTTTCCTCGATCGCGCGCTTGAGCTGGCCGTGCCGCCAATCGCCCTTGGTCAGCGCGTCGATCGCCGTGCCCAGAACGGCGAGGCGCGCCAGCAGCGCCTCTCGCGCCTGATCGACGGGAACGTCGCTGCGAAGCGACTGATGGACCAGCGCCCGCGCGACCCCCACCAGATTCTTGAACCGGTGCGCCATTTCCCGGTCGCGCAGTTGAATGCTTTCCTCCTGCTCCGCGCTGCGGGAGACATCCTGGTCGGCGTGCGAGACGATCCGAATCTCCGGCCGGCAACCGTGGAGTTGCAAATAGCCGCTGTCGAACCCGGCCGAGCGCTCCAGACCCTTACGATCGAGGATATGCAATTCCTGACCGCTGATCTCGATCAAGTGGCGCGCTCTGAGTTCCTGCATCGTCCGGTTCACATGGACCGGGGTGAGCCCGAGAATATCGGCAATCTGTTCCTGCGTGATCGGCCAGGAGCAGTTCGAACCGTCGGCCAGGCCGACCGATTCGAGGCGGACCATGATTTCGCACATCAGGTGAGCCAGATGTTCGCGCGCGGATCGTCGCCCGAGATTGACCGAATGTTCCGCGAGGAGCGCGTTGTCCGCCGCTCCCAGCCATCCGAAGGCGGTGGCGAGACGATGATTCTGGTCCATCTGCGCAAACAGGTCCTCGCGATGGACGGACGCGATGCGGCACGGACTGAGGCTTGCTACTCCGCAGCCCGGCGCCTCCAGATACAGCCGGTCGATGTCGAGGATGTCGCCGGGCAGGCACACGGTGACGATCTGCCGACGTCCGTCGGCAATGGTCCGATAGCGGCAGGCCCAGCCATCGAGCAGGACATGGAGGCGGTCCGAAGCATGATCCTCGGCCACGAAGTCCTTCTTCGCGGGAACATCGACGGGGCTGGAGAAGATCGTATCGAGAGCTGCAAGATCGCCGTCTTCCACCAAATCAAGTCGGCCGAGCCGTTCGAGAAAGGTATTCGACTGTCCGCCGACGCGTGACGGGGCGGAAGGAGTGGTGTAATTATTAACTTGCATCAGTTTTTCCATGGCAGTCTCGATTGCCTGCTAGCGTGATTTTATGCTGATACACTATAAAGTGTTGGGAAGGGAGTTGGGTCCGCTGGCGAACCAAACACTTATGCGCGTCGGACCGGCGACTTGTTTGAGATCTCCACCATGCTAGGATGCAGTCGGCGCTACTGGGTATCAGGGCCTGCGCCGAGGGTGACTTCCTGTCCGAAGGCGGGAGCGCACATGCTACACCAGACTCGTATCGTTTCGACCAACCGCCTGCTGCGCGGGCTGGAGGAGCACGATCTCGCCCTCCTCGAACCGCACCTGCATCGTCGCTCGGTCGAACGCGGCGGCGAACTGTTTGCAAAAGGCGAGCGAATCGAGACAGTGTGGTTTCCCGAAAGCGGTCTCGGTTCGATCGTGACGACCACACCCGAGGGGCTGCGCGCGGAAAACGGCCTTGTAGGACGCGAGGGTTTTCTGCCGGTTTCGATGGTGCTGGGCGACGACCGCTCCCCCCATAAAGGTCTGATGCAGCTACCGGGTGAATGTCTCTCCATTGCCGCGGACGCCGTGCGCGAGGCGCTCGCGCAAAGCTCCAGCCTCCAGCTCGCGTTGTTGCGCTTCGCGCAGGTCCTGTCGGTCCAGACGGCCTACACCGCGCTCAGCAACGCGGTTCATCAGGTCGACGAACGGCTGGCCCGCTGGTTGCTGATGTGCCTCGACCGGGTGGACGACCAGGAGCTGGAACTGACCCATGATTTCCTCTCGATCATGCTGGCAGTCAGGCGACCCACCGTCAGCCTCGCCCTGCAAAAGCTCGAGGGGATGCATCTGATCAGATCGGATCGCGGCTGCGTCAGAGTGCGCGACCGTGCGGCACTCGAAGAGTTCGCAGGTGCCAGCTACGGCGCCCCGGAAGCCGAGTACGAGCGGCTCATCGGCACCTTCCGCTGATCGTCAGGTCCGCCGATCGCCGGGTCCGCCGATCGTCAGGCGCTGCCCACGAAGATGCTTTTCGCATTGGCGAACTCCTTGATCCCGAAACCGCCGTGCTCCCGGCCATAGCCGGAATTCTTGACGCCGCCGAAGGGCATCGAGGGATCGGCCACGCCGTAGGTGTTGATATACACCATGCCGGTGTCGAAATGGCGCGAGGCCAGTTCGATCGCGCGGTCGACGTTCCGGGATAGAATTCCGCCGCCGAGCCCGTAGCGGCTGTCGTTGGCGATCCGCATCGCGTCCTCGTCGTCTTTCGCCTTGATCACCGAGGCGACAGGGCCGAACAACTCGTCCTCATAGGCGGGCTGGCCGGGCGCGACATCGGTCAGGATCGAGGCGGGATAGAAGGCGCCGGGTCCCTCGGGGATCGCGCAACCGACGGCGACGGTGGCACCCTTTTCGATGCTCTGGTCGACCTGCTTCTGGAGCGTGTCGCGCAGATCGACGCGCGCCATCGGCCCCATGTCGGTATCGTCGGCATTGGGATCGCCGGTCTTGACCGCCTCGAAGCGCGCCCTGAACTTGTCCAGAAACTCGTCGTAGACCTTCTCGGTAACGATGAAGCGCTTGCCGTTGATGCAGGTTTCGCCGTTGTTGTAGAGCCGCGCATTGGCGCAGACCTTTGCAGCCAGATCGAGATCGGCGTCCTCCAGCACCATATAGGCATCGTTGGAGCCCAGCTCGAGGACGGTCGGCTTGAGCACCTTGCCCGCAGCTTGGGCGATGGTCTTGCCCGCCGTGTCCGAGCCCGTGAGCGTAACGCCGCGGACTTTCTCATGCTCGATGATGGCATCCGAGGTGTCGTGATCGATCACCAGCACGGTGAAGAGGTTTTCGGGGAGCCCGCCCTCGACGAAGATTTCCACGAGCTTCAGCCCGCTGCCCGTGCAATTGCTGGCATGCTTGAGCAATACGCCATTGCCCGTCATCAGATTGGCGATCGCGTAGCGGGCCACCTGATAGGATGGGAAGTTCCACGGCTGAATGCCGTAGATCACCCCGATCGGCGAGAAGGTGACGATGCCGCGGCCGGCATTGCTTGGCTCGCGCTGCTGATCGGCGAGTTCGGTCGGCCCGTTGGCGGCGGTATAGTCGCAGATCGCGGCGCACAGCTCGACCTCGTCGCGGCTGTCCTTGATCAGCTTGCCGACCTCGTCGGTCATCAGCTGCGCCAGCTCTTCCTTGTTGTCGCGCAGGGCCTGGCCAATGCCCTTGATCACCTTGGCGCGCTCGTCGAGCGATTGCAGCTTCCATTTCTCGAAGGCAGCGTGGCAGGCTTCGACCCTGTCGCTCGCTTCGTCGCGGCCGATCTGTTCGTAGGATGTGAGGTCTTCGCCGGTCGCCGGATTGACGGTGGTAATCGTGCCCATGATGAATGCGTCCTTGTCTGAAAGTCTTGTCCGAGAGTTCGACGAAAGAACGGTTTCGAAGCGCCACCCGTTCCGCTTCGGTGGCGAAACCGCGATCAGCCGGTGATGGCGCGGGTCAGTCGCCGCGCATGGCGCGATCGAGCATCTCGGAGACGATGGGATAGCCGGCGTCTTCGGGGATCCTGAGCACGGGCGCCGCGCCGCTCTCGTCGACCTGCGGCGTGATGATCCGCACCGGCGTTGCCTCGGCATGCGCGCGGGCGGCGGCGAAATCGCCGAACAGCGCCAGCCGTTCCAGATTGCGCCGCGTGGGGAAAATCAGCGCGATCTCCTCGCGCTGCGCCATGGCGAGCGCGCCTTTCGCGCTGACCCAGAACAGCTGGGTGTTCTCGGTTGCATCGACTTCCACATCGACCGCGCCGGTTCCCAGATCGGCGAGATAGAAGCGGGTGTCGAAGATGCGGCTGTGCGCCATGCCCAGTGGCAGCCAGCGCGCGAAGGGAATGATAGCGTCGCGATCGATCGTCCAATCGAAACGGTCGAGCACCGGGGCGAGCGCGCCGTGCTTCAACAGCTCGGCGCGTGCATCGCGGGCGAGGGCGGCATCGATCGTCCCGCGCAGCCCCACCGCCAATCCGGTCTCCTCGAGCGTTTCGCGGATCGCGGCGATGCGATGCGCGAGTTCATCGGGTTCCTCGTCCCGCTCCAGCTGCTGCGCCAGCGCGTAGTCCGCCCGATCGACCCGGCCGCCGGGGAACACCGCCATGCCGCCGGCGAAGGACATTTTTCGCGAGCGCACCACCATCAGCAATTCGGGATCGGGACCCTGGCGGCCCTCGCGGAAGATCACCAGGGTTGCGGCAGGGATCGGCTGGTCGGGCGAAGCGGTCATGGCCGCCTTAGTGCATGGCGGGTGGGCGCTTGCCAAGCTTGCAAAGCCTCGCGCTTGTCGGGAAAATTTACACTTGCAGGTCCGGCGGCTCGGGCATTAACCTTCGTGACCGGCAGGAAACCGCCTCGGAACGGATTTGGCACGAGGCGTGCAAGGATTAAGCATTCCTGATGGTCTTCGAACCGAGGCGGAGCCGCTCCTGGTCTGCGATCCCGCCTGCCCGAAAGCCCCACACAAAAGGCCCGCGTGACTTTGGTCGGTCACGCGGGCCTTTCCCGTTGTCGTTGCGATTCGGTCCGGGACTGCGGGGCGGCTCAGCCCTCCGCCTTGGCGACCTGCTTTTCGTCCATGAGCTGCTGCAATTCGCCCGCCTCGAACATCTCCATCATGATGTCGCTGCCGCCGACGAACTCGCCCTTGACGTAGAGCTGGGGAATGGTCGGCCAGTCCGAAAAGCCCTTGATGCCCTGGCGGATTTCCATGTCCTGCAAGACATCGACGCTTTCATAGGCGACGCCGCAGTGATCCAAGATGGCGATTGCGCGGCTCGAGAAGCCGCACTGCGGGAACAGCGGCGTGCCCTTCATGAAGAGAACGACGTCGCTGTCGCCGACGATGCCGGTGATACGGGAATTCACATCGGACATTGGGGTGTCCTGCCTTCCATTACGAATTTGAACAGGGGATTCAGGTGGGAGCTTGGGTCGTCAGTTGCAAGGCGTGGAGCTCGCCGCCCATTCTGCCGCCCAGTGCTTCATAGACCAGCTTGTGCTGCTGGACCCGGCTCTTGCCCGCGAATTCCGGCGCAACGACATGCGCGGCGAAATGGTCGTCGTCGCCGGCCAGATCGCGGATCTCGACCTGCGCCTCGGGCAGTGCATGCTTGATCAGGCGTTCGATTTCTTCGGCAGGCATCGGCATTGCTTCAGCCCTGCTCGCTCATGAACTGGCGGCGCGCCTCGATCGAGCACTCCTCCAGCTTGATGCGAATATCCGCCTCGGTCACATCGTTCGCGGCTGCGGTCAGATCGCCCAGCAGCTTGCGGACCACATCCTCGTCGCCCGCCTCTTCGAAGTCGGCCTGGACGACCGCCTTCTTGTAAGCGTCGGTCTCTTCGGGGGTGAGGTCCATCAGTCCCGCCGCCCATTCGCCCAGCAGACGGTTGCGCCGCGCCGCGATCTTGAAGGCGGTTTCCTCGTCCATCGCATATTTGGCTTCTTCGCCGCGCTGGCGATCCTTGAAATCGGTCATGGTGATCCTCGTGGGGCAGATGCAATCGGCCCGGGGGATAGGCCTAGCGGCTCCCTCCGGCAACCGGATTGTCAGCCGGGCATCGTCACCACCAGCTTGCCGATCGCGCCGCGATTTTCCAGCTTGGCGATGGCTTCGTGGGCGCGTTCGAGCGGATAGGTCTCGCTGACCATCGGGTTGATCTTGCCTGCCTTCCAGAGATCGAACAGCTCGGCGATGTTGGCGGCGTTCCGCTGCGGTTCGCGTGCGGCCCAGGCGCCCCAGAACACGCCGCGGATGTCGCAGCTCTTGAGCAGGGTGAGGTTGAGCGGCATCTTGGCGATCCCGGCGGGGAAACCGATCACCAGAAAGCGCCCTTCCCAGGCGATCGAGCGCAGCGCGGGTTCGGAATAGTCGCCCCCGACGATGTCGTAGACGATGTTGGCGCCATCGGGCCCGACCGCGGATTTGAAATCGCTTGCGAGCTGTTTGGACTGGTCCTTGTCGAAGGGCGCGCGGGGATAGATCACCACCTCGTCGGCACCCGCCTTGCGCGCGACCTCGCCCTTTTCCTCGGTCGAGACCGCAGCGACGACGCGGCAGTCATAGGCCTTGGCGAGCTCGACCGCCGACAGTCCGACCCCGCCGGCTGCACCGAGCACCAGCACGGTTTCGCCCGCTTCGATGCCGCCGCGATCCTTCAACCCGTGGATGGTGGTGCCATAGGTCATCAGCAGCGCGCTGGCTTGCACCAGGTCGATGCCCTCGGGCACCTTGAACAGCCGTGCAGCCGCGACGGTCACCTTCTCCTGCAGGCCCCCGCTGCCTGTGCCGCACATCACCCGGTCGCCCACTACGAACCCTTCGACGCCCTCGCCGAGCGCCTCGATCGTCCCCGAGATTTCGCCGCCCGGGGCGAAGGGCCGGGGCGGCTTGAACTGGTACATGTCGCGGATGATCAGCGTGTCGGGGAAATTGATCGCGCAGGCGGCGACTTTGACCAGCACCTCGCCGGCGCCGGGCTTGGGATCGGCAATCTCCTCGACCACCAGCGTTTCGGGGCCACCGACCTCTTTGGACAGCACGGCTTTCATCATGAATTCTCCCTCGGATTGTCGAGCCAGGGCAGCGAGGCGGCCCGGCTGCGTTCATAGGTGGAAATGGCGGCATCGCGCGCCAGCGTCATCCCGATTTCGTCGAGTCCATGCGAAAGGCAATGCTTGCGGAACGGATCGATCGCGAAAGCGAACCGATCCTGATAGGGGGTTGCAACGATCTGGCTATCGAGATCGATCGAGATCGGGTGCTCGCGCGCTACCTCCATCAGCCGGTCGATCTGCTCCTGCGGCAGCTCGACCGCGAGGATGCCGTTCTTGAAGGCGTTGCTCGAAAAGATGTCCGAGAAGCTGGGCGCGATCACCGCGCGGATGCCCCTATCGAGCAGCGCCCAAGCGGCATGTTCGCGGCTCGAACCGCAGCCGAAATTGTCGCCCGCGATCAGGATCGGCGCGCCGAGATTTTCGGGCCGGTCGAACACGTTTCCGGGTTCGGCCCGCACGGTCTCGAACGCGCCTTGCGCCAGCCCTTCGCGGGTGATGGTCTTGAGCCAATGCGCGGGGATGATGATGTCGGTGTCGACATTCTTCGCGCCAAAGGGGATCGCCCGGCCTTCGATGTTTGCGACCGGCTGCATCAATCGGTTTCGGGGTTCTCGCCCGAAGGGGGGATCGGCCCCGGCTGCTCGGGCCGGTTCTTCTTGCGATTGGATACATAGAGCATCGCCGCGGCGATGGCGGCGGAACCGATGGCGCCTGCGATGGCGGCCTTGCCTGTTTTCTTGCGTGTCATGCGGTTCTCATGGGGCAGCGGGGACGGGGCTGGCAAGGGGTCATTCGGCCAGCAGTTCGCGGACATCCGTCAGCCGCCCGGTGACCGCTGCGGCGGCCGCCATCGCCGGGCTGAGCAGATGGGTGCGCGCTCCGGGACCCTGTCGGCCGACGAAATTGCGGTTGCTGGTCGAGGCGCAGCGTTCGCCGGGGGGAACCTTGTCGGGGTTCATCGCGAGACAGGCCGAACATCCCGGCTCGCGCCATTCGAAGCCGGCCGCGGTGAATATCCGGTCGAGCCCCTCGGCCTCGGCCTGACGCTTGACCAGCCCGGAGCCCGGTACCACGATCGCCCAGCGGACCCCGGCAGCCTTGGATCGTCCTTCGAGCACCCGCGCGGCGGCGCGCAGATCCTCGATCCGGCTGTTGGTGCAACTGCCGATGAAGACGTTTTCGATCGCGATATCGGCGATCCTGGTGCCGGCTTCCAGTCCCATGTACGCAAGGCTCTTCCGCGCCGCCTCGCGTTTGGCGGGGTCGGCGAAGCTGTCGGGCGAGGGGACGCTGCCGCCGACCGGAACCACATCCTCGGGGCTGGTCCCCCAGCTCACCGTGGGCTCGATCGCGCCCGCATCGATGACCACACTGCGGTCGAAATGCGTACCCTCGTCGCTGCGCAGCGAGCGCCACCAGGCCAACGCGCGGGTCCAATCCTCGCCCTTGGGAGCATAGGGGCGGCCTTCGAGATAGGCGAACACCGTTTCGTCGGGGGCGATCAGTCCGGCGCGCGCGCCGCCCTCGATGCTCATGTTGCACACCGTCAGCCGGCCTTCGACGCTCATGCTCTCGAACACGGCGCCGCGGTATTCGATCACATGACCGGTCCCACCCGCGGTGCCGATGCGGCCGATGATGTGGAGGATCAGATCCTTGGGGGTGACCCCGGGGCCGAGCGCGCCTTCGACCCGCACCTCCATCGTCCTGGACGGCGCGAGCAGGAGCGTCTGCGTCGCCAGCACATGCTCGACCTCGCTGGTGCCGATCCCGAAGGCCAGCGCGCCGATCCCGCCATGCGCTGCGGTGTGGCTGTCGCCGCAGACGATGGTCGCGCCGGGCAGCGAGAAACCCTGCTCGGGGCCGACCACATGGACAATGCCCTGTTCGGCGGCGGTCGCCGCGATATAGCGCACGCCGAACTCGGGGGCATTGCGTTCCAGCGCAGCGAGTTGGGCCGCGCTTTGCGGATCGGCGATCGGCAGCGGCGTGCCGTCGGGCGCGAGCCGCGGGGTGGTCGGCACATTGTGATCGGGCACCGCCAGCGTGAGGTCCGGCCGGCGCACCTTGCGACCAGCGAGCCGCAGCGCCTCGAAGGCCTGCGGACTGGTGACCTCATGGACCAGGTGCCGGTCGATATAGAGCAGGCAGGTGCCATCCTCGCGCCGCTCGACCACATGGGCGTCCCAGATTTTCTCGTAGAGTGTGCGCGGTTTGCTCGCCATAGGGGGCCAGTTTTGCGGCATGGCGGCAACAGGCGCAATCTTTCCTCGCCCAAGCAATAGCCGTGTCATGGAAAAGAAAGGTATCAACGCCTAACTAACACATATGTCAGCAAAGCCATTCGCCTTTCCGATCACCGTCGTGCCCGACGACATCGACTTCATGGGCCACGTCAACAACGCCCGCTACCTCGGCTGGGTGCAGGATGCGGTGCTGGCGCACTGGCGCAAACTCGCGCCCGCCGAAGAGGTGGCGAGCAAGGCCTGGGTCGCGCTCAAGCACGAGATCACCTATCGCAAGCCCGCCTTTCTCGAGGACGATGTCATCGCGCAGACCGTGCTCGAGAGCTTCAAGGGCGCGCGCGCCTTCTATTCCACGGTCATCCGCCGGGGCGAGGAAGTGCTGGCCGAAGTGCAATCGGCCTGGTGCTGCATTCATGTCGACACCCACCGCCCTGCCAGGATCGACGACGGGATGCGCAGCATCTTCTTCCCGGGCGAGGACTCATCGAACTGAGCGCCTGCCTCGCATTGTCGCGGCGCGGCTGACCGGCGCCCATGACGCCCGCTCCCGCCGCCGCCCTTCCGGCGCGCCGCCCGCGAGCCGCGCAGGGCGCGATCGGCCTCGCGCTGGCCGCCGCGATCGTCGCGAGCTGGCTGGCGCTCCATCTCTACGCGATGTTCGCTTTCGACCTGACCTGGAGCAGCCTGCCGCTCGCGCTGGGCATCGCCATGCTGCAATGCTGGCTCTCGGTCGGGCTGTTCATCGTCAGCCATGATGCGATGCACGGCTCGCTGGTGCCCGGCGGCGGAGGGATCAACGGCGCGATCGGCGCAGGTCTGCTGTTCCTCTATGCCGGCTTCGGCTGGCGGCGGATGCGCGATGCGCATTTCGCGCATCACAAGGCCCCGGGCTCGGCGCGCGATCCCGATTTCGACGCCGCCAACCCGACCCGCTTCTGGCGCTGGTACGGCACGTTCCTGAAACGGTATTTCGGGTTGGGCTCGGCGCTGTTCGTGTGCTGCGTGGTCACGCTCTACTGGCTGGTGTTCGCGGTTCCGGTCGCAAAGATCGTCCTGCTCTACGGGCTCCCGGCGATCGCCTCCTCGGTGCAATTGTTCTATTTCGGCACTTTCCGCCCGCACCGCCATCACGATACGGCCGAGGGCGAGGCCGGCTTCGCCGATCGCCACAACGCCCGCAGCGAGGCCTATGGCACGCTGGCATCGCTCGCATCCTGCTTCCATTTCGGCTATCACCACGAGCATCATCGCGCGCCCGATGTCCCGTGGTGGGGGCTGCCCCGCCTGCGTCGGCCAGAGCCGGAATCGCGCAACCGGAGCAAGTGAGACAAGCATGACCGTCCCCGCCATCATTCTGACCGTCGCGCTGGCGGTGCTGGGCATGGAGGTGTTCGCCTGGTGGGCGCATAAATACGTCATGCACGGCTGGGGCTGGGGCTGGCACCGCGACCATCACGAACCGCACGACAAGACGTTCGAGAAGAACGATCTCTATGCGGTCACCTTCGGCACGATCGTGTTCTTCATGTTCCTTGCGGGCTATCTCTATTCCGAATTGCTGTGGTGGGTCGCTTTCGGGATCACGCTTTACGGTGTGATCTACACGCTGGTGCACGACGGGCTGGTGCATCAGCGCTACTTCCGCTGGGTGCCCAAGCGCGGCTACGCCAAGCGGCTGGTGCAGGCGCACAAGCTCCACCACGCGACGGTGGGCAAGGAAGGCGGAGTGAGCTTCGGCTTCGTCTTCGCGCGCGACCCGGCCAGGCTCAAGGCCGAATTGAAGCGCCAGCGCGAGGCGGGCATCGCCGTGGTCCGCGACAGCGCGGGCGGCTGAGCGCCGGACCGGAGCGCGAGCCTGCCGAGGGACCGGAGCAAAGCCACACCTTAGTCTCACACGGAAGCGGGTTTTACGCGGTTCCGCCCTTGCGGATTCGGCGCTGTTTTTCAGCGGCTTGCGCGTGGCTCTCGCAACCCCGCCGTGGCTTTCGTCAGCGCCAAAACTGCAGGGATGTGTGGCTTTCCGATTACCCGCCCTGCCGCGCGATTGCGCGGTCCGCGGCGAATCCAACAAGGCGGGAGACAGGGCCATCGGGCGAGTGTGGCAAATCGCGCGCGTGTAGGAAAATGGCGCGTGACCGGCGTGGCGCTGAACCGTGCCCTAGCTGTGCTGTCGCCGCCGGTCGCTAAACCGGATATCGGCGAAACGAGCCCCATCGGCCGTGGGCCGACTGCTCCGGGGTACGCTTTCGCGGGTGCGAATGGCTTCGTCCGAGTGGTTCGCGGTCATTCGACCGGAGGTCGGCCAGAATCATACAGAGGGCCAAGACCCCAGCCCGGCGGCAGGTCCAGATCGGTTTGGTCCAAATAGGTCAGGGTTCCGGCCTTGAAGTAGTCGCTCTCTTCCAAATCCAAACGAGCCCTCCGCATCGCAAGCATCAAAGCTTGGATGCTGTCGATCCCGGCAGTTTCCTGGCTGCTGATTCGGTCCGGCCATTGGATCCGCCAACGGCAGCGATACTCACCTCCGGGGGCAAGATATGGCGCTTCGAAGTGCGCCAATACTTCGCCCTCCGGTGCTGAAAAAGTGCGTTCGACGAATGCCATTGGATCGCTTTTATGCCACCCAGCGACAATGTCTGCAATTGGCTCGCAAGCTGCCATGCAGCTTCTGGCACAGAATCGCAGAAAGCCGCCAGTCCGCTTTTGGTGACCAGCGACCGAGGCGCGAACGTCCGAAATTGGGTGGAAACCGGACATTGCCGTCACGCATTGTCTGACTGGTTATCGTCTGCCAAGGGGCCTCAATGACATGGCTTAAAGACCCCCCGGTCCTTTGGATGATAGGCGCGATTGCGCTTCTCGTGGGCGGACTTGGCGCGCTCTTGATGGGCACATTGTTCGGTCTGCCAGTTTCGCTAGGTGCTGCCGCACTAGGATATACCCAAGAGCAAGCAATCACGGTCATCGTTTACGGAGCCGTTCTTTGGCTCCCACTTGGATTTGGTATGGGTCTCGGGACTGCATTGAAGTTTGTGAAGGGCTACAAGGCCTTGGGCGGTGACCAAACGTCCGATGGAGCTAAGGGCTAAACATCTGGTCCGGCCCGAAGGCGGGCGCTACGCGAACGTCCGCATCTGGGTCGTTTGCTGCCGGTCCGGTTCGGGGCCGGGGTGGCGGGTAGCTCTGCATCGAGGACAGCGAAGCGATACACAGCCGGGCTTGGCAGCAGCGCAGATCGTCGCTTTCGCCGCGCGCGGCAGGACGGGAGTTGCTATCCCACCTCTCAGGCAATCAGCCACGGCACCGCACTCAGGACTTGTTCACGCTTTCGCGTTAGAGCATAAGGTATGGCAGTCTTGCCTTGTACTTCAATCGGTTGGTGGGAGAACTGACGATGCGGAAATTCGGTTTTGGCGCCTGGCTCGCTCTGCTGCTGGTTGCGCCCTCGGCGATGGCCAGCGCCCAGCCGCTCGAGTTTCAGCCGCACCAAATCCAGCAGCTCGAGCTGCGGCATCTGGAGCAGCGGCTCGCCACCACCGCGCGGGAAAATCCCGGCGAATACGGGATCGCCGCGCTCGATCTGGCCACCGGTCAGACGATCGGGGTCAATGCCGACATGGCCTTTCCCATGGCGAGCACGATGAAGATCGCGGTCGCCGCGGCCTATCTCGCCGAAGTCGATGCCCGGCGGCGCTCGCTGGGTGAGACGATCGGCGCTTCCACCGCCTACGAGCTGATGGACCGGATGATGGTCCGCAGCGACAACCGCGCGACCGACGAGCTGATCGCCACGCTCGGCGGCCCGGCGGCGATCCACCGCTGGCTGCGCGGCCATGGGCTCGAGGGTATCCGCGTCGATCGCGACATCGCCGATCTGCTCGCGGCGCGTCGCGATCTGTGGGATGTGCGCGATTCCAGCACCCCGCTGGCCATGCTCGAGCTGCTCCGCCTGATCGATGGCGACCGGGCGCTGAGCGCGCAGAGCCGCGCTACGCTGATGGATATGATGCGCCGCTGCGCGACCGGATCCAATCGCATCCGCGGGCTGATGCCGCCGGGCACGGTGGTCGAGCACAAGACCGGCACGCTCAATCGCTATACGACCGATGTCGGCTTTGTGACCCTGCCCGACGGCCGCCGTCTTGCGGTCGCCTTCTTCGCGCGCGGCGGCGACAACCGCCCGGCGGTGATCGCCACCGCCGCGCGTGCGATCTACGATGGCTTCGCGCCGCGATTGGCCGCCGCCAATCCTGCGCCCGGCACGGTGCAGACCACGCTCCAGGGCGGCGGACGCGCCTTGCTCAGCGCGGAATACTGAGCCGGAGCGGCCCAGCGCTCGCTGCGCCCGCGACGGTCAGAAACCGAGCAGGCGCCGCAGCAGCCGCGGTTCGTCCTCCATCGGCAGCACCCGACCGTGCTTCATCATCCTGAGGCTCGCGTCGCTATAGGGCCGGGGCACCGACCATGCGTCGGGACTGCTGCTGCGATAGCTTCTGAGCGACATGGCTAGGCTCCTTGTTCTACGATGAAACGTTCCTCATGTAGGACGAGCCGAGCTGAATGACCCCTGAATCCAAGCGGCTGCCTCGCTGCGCAGCGCGCGGCGCAAAAGAACATTTTCAACCGGGTAGAGGGTGGACCTCAGACCGGCCGGGCGAGCACCCAGGGGGCGCTCGCGCGGCAAGCGATGAAAGCCGTCAGGCGGCCCGGTTGCTGCTGACCGGACGGCCGATCTTGGGCTGCGTCCGGGTCGCGGTGGCGACCCCGACCCGATTGCCGCCGCCCGATTTGGCGGCGTAGAGCGGACCATCGGCGGCCTGCAGGGCGAGCGAGGCGCTGCACGGCCTGTCGATCCGGGCGAGGCCGACGCTGGCGGTCAGCGAGAAGGTGGAATCATCGGGCGCGGGCAGATCCAGCGCGGCGACCGCGGCGCACAATTCCTCGCACAGCGCCACCGCCTCGGCGGGGTCGTGGTTTTCGGCGATCAGCGCGAATTCGTCGCCGCCCAGCCGGGCGAAAAAGCGCTCGGGCGCGCTCAGCCGGCCCATCGCCGCGGCGACCCGGCGCAGAGCCATATCGCCCGCGTCGTGGCCATGCGTGTCGTTGACGCATTTGAACCGGTCGAGATCGATGATGGCGAAGACGAACGGGCGATCCGCGGCGTAAGCCAGCTGGGCGTCGAGATGGCGGAGGAAAGCGCGGCGGTTGGGCAGGCCGGTGAGCGCGTCGGTATCGGCTTCCTGCAAGGCGCGCAGCTCGGCCTGTTTGCTGGCGGTGACATCGCGGATGGTGACGGCGTAGCCCGCGATCCGGCCCGCGGTTTTGGCCAGCGGAACGGCGCGTACCCGCGCCTCGAGCCAGATCTGCTCGTCGCCGCGCAGCACCGGGCGCTCGAGCACGCAGGTCCGCCCCGGTTCGTTGGCGGCGTGGCCGAGGACGCTGAGCACGAGCGCTTCGTCGAGCGGCTCGAAGAACGCGGTAAGGGGACGACCGATCAGCTCGTCCCTGCCGCTCAGCCGCTCGCTGGCGGGAGAGGCGAAACGCACCAGACCCGCGCTGTCGAGATTGAGCAGCGCATCGTCCGAATGGTCCGAAATAAGCCCCTTGAGTGCCCGTTGCTCCTCGAGCTCGTCGAACAGCAGCTGGCGTTGCTTGAGCGCCACCGAGACCGGCAGCGCGAGCAGCAGCAGCACCGCGAGGTAGAACTGCAGGAACAGGACCTTGTCGCCAAAGGCATTCAGGACCGGGAGCGAAAAGCCGGCACCGGTGGAGAGCGAACCGATGGCGATCACGGCGATGGTGATCAATCCGATCGACGCGCCGGTCCGACCCAGGCGGAACGCCGCGAACAGCAGCGGGACGATGGGCAGGAACAACAGCGGCAATTGGGCTTGCAGGAACACCAGCGCGGTAACCGCGCCGACGGTCAGCGCGTGAGCGGTCCCTTCGAGGATGAGCGGCAGGCCGACGGCTGCGGCGCCTTTCGGACGTGCGTGCGAGGCGGTCAGATAGACGATCGGGAAGCCGAGCAGCGTGCCCAGCGCATGGCTGGCGACCCAGTCGACGGCGTGGGGGAGCCAGCCGCCCGGCGTGACCAGCGCCACCATGAAAGCTCCCGGGATCGCCGCGAGCGCGGGTCCGACGATACCGCCCGCCACGATCAGGACGATCATTCCGTCGACGCTCTCGAGCCAGTCGCGCTGCGGTCGCAGCGCAAGCAGCAGGCGCGCGATCACGTAGCCTTCGAACACATTGGCCGCGGCCAGTTGCAGCGCCATGTGGGGGCCGAAACCGAACAGGCTGGTGGCTACCGCGCTGAGCGCTGCAAAGCACCAGATGACCGGCGTCCAGTGCGCTCTGGGGAGCGCAATCAGCGCGGTGACGAGGATTGCGGTGCCGAACCACACCAGAGCGAGCGCATCCCCGAACCGGGTCAGCGCGATGGTCAGCGACGTGACTGCGAAGAAGGCCAGCGCCAGCAGGGCGGTCTTTCTCCCGCCCGGGATGTGGCTTTCAATCCATCTCATCATGCCCGGACTAGCCACCATCGATTGAAAAACTGTTGCCGAGCCGCCGAAAAGTTGGGCCCTAGGCTCAACGCGGTCCGACCGGCAAGCGATTTGGAGTTCGCAAGAACCGCTGGCCCGTGGGCGTCGGAGTGAGCCTGGAGGCCGCGATCCTTCATTCGTTGCGCGTGGCGATCCAGCTCCCGGCGATCACCAGGATCGCGATCGAGACGTAGTACCAGGGGGCGCCGAGCGTGAAATAGGTGAACACCGCTCCGGTCGCCATCGCGCCCACCGCCAGCGTCTTGGCGGAGCGGCTGATCGCCCGGCGTTCGCGCCAGTCGCGCACCTGCGGCCCCCAGTGCGGATGATCGAGGATGCGCTGTTCCCAGGCGGGATTGCTGCGGGCGAAGAAATAGACCGCCAGCAGCAGGAAGGGCACCGTCGGCATCAGCGGCAGGACGGCGCCCGCGATCCCCAGCCCGAGGCTCAGCAGACCGGCGACGCGATAGAGCGCGCGCATCTCAGCCCGCGGCGATCCGGGCGGCGTGTTGCTGCACCAGCGCGATCATGTTGGGAACGCCCTGCGTGCGGTTGGAGGAAAGCTGGTTCCTGAGATCGAAGGGGTCGAGCGCGGCGGCGACATCCATCCGGGCGACCTCGGCGGCAGGCCGATCCTGCACCGCGGCGATCACCAGCGCGACGATGCCCTTGGTGATCGCGGCATTGCTGTCGGCGAGGAAATGGAGCTGGCCGGCCTGTTCGGTGGGATAGACCCACACCGATGCCGAGCAGCCCCGGACCAGCGTGGCATCGGTCTTGAGCGCCTCGGGCATGGGATCGAGTTCGCGGCCCAGCTCGATCAGCAGGCGATAGCGTTCGTCGCCCTCGAGGAAATGGTATTCTTCGGCGATGTCGTCGAGGTTTCTCATGGCGCTGCGTCTAGCGGCGGCGCAATGCTGCGTCCATCTCAGCCGGACAGGCCGCCGGGCCGGGTCAGCGCGTAATAGACAACGTAGAACCAGCCCAAAAAGCCCTGGATCGCAGCCCAGAGGATCGACTGGTGCAGGCTCCAGGAGATCGCGACCGCGATCGCGCTGCCCAGACCGATCCCGACCCTTGCGGCATCCTGCCGGGCTGTGCTCACAGATCCACCCCGCTGGCGATCGCCTCGAGCTTGCGGATGCGCTCCTTGAGATCGGAGATCTCGATCCGCGCGGCGCCCATCGGCGAGCCGGGCTCGCGCGGTTCGCTGCGGTGGCTGTCGAGTTCGCGCTGCTTGAGCGCCAGCCACCCCCGCCAGCCCAGCAACAGCGTGATGGCGACGATGCCCAAGCCGATCAGCGCGGCGGCAGCGATGACGAGTGATGGTTCGAACATTTCCCTCATGTCCTTCCTGGTACCCGGTGGTTGTTACTCGGCCTGCCTGTCGCGCAGGTCTTCGATTTCCTGGGCGATGCGGCGGCGCTCCTGCGCCTCCTGGCTGTTGGCGTCGGTTGCGATGCGTTCGAGCACCTTGATGCGGTCGTTCAAGCGTTCGATTTCACGGCGGGTCTCGTCGCCTTCGGGATCGGCTTTCGAGGGCGCGAATACCGGATTGCCATCCTCGTCGCGCGTTACGCCCAGATCGCGATCGTGGCGACGGGTATAGATCTGGACGATGCCCCAGATCAGGACGATGATGACGGCGGCGGTCCAGAAACTCATTGCGTGGTCCCCTTTTCGCGCTTCGCGCCGCCGTGGTCGCGCAGCCGGTCGATCTCGCCGGTCAGATGATAGCCGCTGTCGGTGACGATGCGTTCCACATTGACCAGCCGGTCCTTCATCGAGCCCAGTTCGGCGCGCAGTTCGGCGTTTTCCTGCGTCAGCAACCTGACGCGCTCGGCAGTCTGCCCGTCGGTGGAGGGCTTGAGCGACTGCCCCCACATTCCCTCCAGCGGGTAGCCGTGCTTGATCTTGAGACGGGTGGTGTGGATCCAGCCTAGGGTCCCCAATGCACCCAGCGCCAGCGCGGAGCCGATGATCCAGGGAAGGTGCGGGACGATTTCTGCGGCTTCGTTCATCGGGCCTGCTCCCTTTGCGTGACGGCCAGCGGGGTGCCGCCATCGCTATAGGTGTCCGTGCGGTCGGCGGGCGAAGCGAGCGCGGGTCCGCGGTCGCGCAGCGCCTCGATCTCGTCCGCGAGCGAATAGCCCTTGTCGGTCACGATCCGTTCGAGCACCTGCATCCGCTGGTCGACCTTGCCCAGCAGCGTACGCAACTCGGCGTTTTCGGCGCGCAATTGCTCGGTCTCTACGCTGTCGGCGGGGTTGGCGCTGCGCTCGGTCTTGCCGCCCCATTCGTCCTCGAGGGCGTAGCCGTGCTTGGCGCGGATCCAATTGTTGATCAGCCAGGCCAGCGTGCTGAAGGCGATGATCGCAAGGATGAAGACGGGTCCCTCGAATTCCATTACGCCACTCCTCGCTGCTTGGTTTCGAGCGAGACGCCCGCTTCGGTCTCGTCCACCCGGCGCTGGTCACGCAGCGCATCGATCTGGGTCGCGATGTCGTAGCCCTTCTCGGTGACGATGCGTTCGAGAACCCGGACCCGGTCTTCGAGCTGCTGGACCTGCGAGGCGTATTGCGCGGCGCGTTCGGCGGTGTTGCTGACGGTCGCGTCGACCTGCATCTCGATGATCTTCTGGCGGTGCTTGGTCCAGATCGCGACGATCGGTATCGACAGCGCCAGGATCGGGATCAGCAGTGCGATTACGCCTTCCATTGGAATTCCCCCGTGATTGTGTTGTTGTTTTTGACGCCGCTCAGCGTAGCCGCTCGATCTCGGCGTGGAGGCGCGGGTTCGAACTGACGTAGAAGGTCTCGACCTCGGCCAGCCGGCGATCGACATCCTTCATCTTCGAGCGGATCTGGCGTGCGGTGCGCTTGGGGTTCTGGCGCACGCCCTGCCAGTATTTCTGCTCTTCGGGCTTCTCGCGGTAGAGATATTCGGGCTTCTTGTTGAGCAGCAGCCCGGCGAGGAAGTAGAGCGGCAGGACGACGGGGCTGAGGACGCCCGAGAGCACCGCGATCAGGAAGCCGAGCCGGATCCAGAGCGGGTTGACCCCGGTGTAGTCGGCGATCCCGGCGCAGACGCCCATCAGTTTGGCGTTCTGCTTGTCGCGGTAAAGCGTGGTGCGGGGGCTGTTCATTTGCTCGCTCCTTTCTTCTCGGCAATGAGTTCTTCCAGTTCGCGCAGCTGCTGGTTGTCGACCTCGGAATCATGCACCAGCCGCGCGGGCTTGAAGCCGGGATTGTCCGAGGCGACCAGCCGCTCGACCGTGTCCATCCGCTCGTCGAGGCGCTTGGCGAGGCTGTAAAGCTCTTCGAGCAGCGCCTCGTCGTCGGTGGTGATCGAGGCGGAGGTCTTCCACTTGGTCACATAGTGGAGGATGATCCACGGGAGAAAAACGAAGATTGCCGCGATTGCGAGTACTTCTTCCATGGCTCAGTTCCCCTGTTTGGTGTCGCCGCTCTTGCCGAGCGCGCGCTTCATCTGTTCGAGCTCGTCGTCGATCGCATCGGCGCCCTCGAGCGCGGAGATCTCGTCGGCGAGGGTGGCCTTGTTGCCGCCTTCGGCGAGCGACAGCGATTCCGCGCGGCCCTCGGCGTAATCGACCCGGCGTTCGAGCTGGTCGAAGCGCGCCAGCGCGTCGTCTGTGCGTTCCGAGCTCATCAGCGTGCGCAGCTTGACCCGGTTCTCGGCGCTTTCCAATCGTGCGGCGATCGCGGTCTGGCGGCTGCGCGCCTCGCGCAACCGGTTCTGCAGCTTCTGGATATCCTGCTCATAGGCGCGCAGCGCATCGTCGAGCACCGCGATCTCCTGTTTGAGCTGGTCGGAAATATCGGCTGCCTTCTTCTTCTCGACCAAAGCGGCGCGGGCCAGATCCTCGCGCTCCTTCGACAGCGCAAGCTGGGCCTTGTCGGCCCAGTCGTCCTGCAACCGGTCGAGCTGGACGGTCTTGCGGTGCATTTCCTTCTGGTCGGCGATGGTGCGCGCGGCGCTGGCGCGGACCTCGACCAGCGTTTCCTCCATCTCGAGGATGATCATGCGGATCATCTTGGTGGGATCGTCCGCCTTGTCGAGCATGTCGTTGAAATTGGCGGCGACGATGTCGCGGGTGCGGCTGAATATACCCATCAAAGGTGCTCCGTTGGAGAAAAACTCGGTGATCTTGTCGGCGGCTTCCCAGGGGTCGCCCTTGGTGCTGCCGCGCCGTGCGCCGGTGCGCTGGCCCGCGCGCTCGCCCCGGTGGGACGCCTGCGCTGCGCGGGGGGACCGGCGCAGGCGCTCGACCTCCTCCTCGATCCGCGACGGACGCGGCTCGCGGTCGGTACCGGGGCGGGCCGAAGCCTCTTGCGCGCCGTTTTCGGAGCGGTCGGGACTGTCGGGAGAGCGAGGCTCCGGCCCTAGGGGGTTGGTCGGCTTGCTCACGCCAGTTCCACCTGCGGGTGGATGGCGAGCGTGGGGAGGGGCTCGGTGACTGCGATCTGGCTGCTGAAGCCGACGAAGATCACCATCGCGCCGATGCTTACCAGAGCGGCGCGTCCCAGGCGGGTGGCGAAGAAGCGGCGATCGTACATTTTGGGGTTCCTCCCGTGAGATGGGCCGTTTGACTGGCTGTGTTGCGAGGTATTTTGCAAGCGGTGTGCCAAACCGCGAGACTGGCGGATTTGCGCAGGGTTCGGACAGCGCGGCACGGACATACATGGCGCCTATTGCCAATCCTTGGGGAAATTCGCTATATCTTGGCTATGGAGCGGGAAAATCAGTTCGTCGGTCAGTCCGGCGCCTTCCTCGACGCGGTGGAGCGCACCAGCCGCGCCGCGCCGATGCGGCGCCCGGTGCTGATCGTCGGCGAGCGGGGGACGGGCAAGGAGCTGATCGCCGAACGGCTCCATCGTCTCTCTACCCGCTGGGACGAGCCGCTGGTGATCATGAACTGCGCGGCTTTGCCCGAAACGCTGATCGAAGCCGAGCTGTTCGGCCACGAGGCGGGCGCCTTCACCGGCGCCACCAAGCACCGCGTCGGGCGGTTCGAGGAGGCCGACAAGGGCACCTTGTTCCTCGACGAACTGGGCACGCTTTCGATGGGGGCGCAGGAGCGATTGCTGCGCGCGGTCGAATATGGCGAGGTGACGCGGATCGGCTCGAGCCGACCCGTGCGGATCGACGTCCGGATCGTCGGCGCCACCAATGAGGACCTGCAGGCCAAGGCCGAGCGCGGCGAGTTCCGGCCCGATCTGCTCGACCGGCTGAGTTTCGAGGTCATCACCCTGCCGCCGCTGCGTGTGCGCGAGGGCGATATCCAGGTGCTGAGCGATTATTTCGGACGCCGGATGGCCGCCGAGATCGGCTGGGAAGGCTGGCCCGGCTTCGCCCCGCATGTCGCCGAGCAGCTCGAGAACCATCCCTGGCCGGGCAATGTCCGCGAATTGCGCAATGTGATCGAGCGCGCGGTCTATCGCTGGGACGACTGGAACGCGCCCATTGCCCATGCGGTGTTCGATCCCTTCGATAGCCCGTGGAAGCCGGCGACCCCCAGCCATGCGCTACCGCAGCCGGAGGAGGGCGCAGCAAGCCCTGTTTCCGCGGTTGCCGATCTCGATTCGGTCGACGATCTGCGCGCCGCGGTGGACGAGCACGAGAAGCGCATTCTTGAACACGCGCTGGGCCGGAACCGCTGGAACCAGCGCCAGACCGCCAAGGCGCTGGGGTTGAGCTACGATCAACTGCGCCACGCGATCAAGAAGCACGGCCTCGCCGACGACGGCTGATCGCTCTTGCAATGTCGCACCTTTGCGCCTAGCTGACCCTCAATCCCGATACTGTTGCGACATTGAGGGGCTGGCGCCGCAAGGGGCCGGCGCGAAACCTCGTTGACGCATCATGGTGGTATCGCCGGAACGCACGAGAAACGCACACACGGAGACCGAATGGCCGACATCGAGCGCCTGATACAAGTGATCGAACCCGAAGCGCAGGCGCTGGGCTTCGAGCTCGTGCGGGTGAAGATGATCGCCTCGGAAGCCGGCGACGGCGGGCAGGCGCTGCAGATCATGGCCGAGGACCCGGCGACGGGCCAGCTGGTGATCGAGCAATGCGCCGCGCTCAGCCGCCGGGTTTCGGAACGGCTCGATGCGCTCGAGGAAGAAGGCACCGTGCTGGTACCGGGCGCCTATCACCTCGAGGTCTCGAGCCCGGGGATCGACCGGCCGCTCACCCGCGCACAGGATTTCGCCCGCTGGACGGGGCACGAGGCCAAGATCGCGCTGACCGAGAAGGTCCAGGGCCACCGCAATCTGCGCGGGCCCCTCGTGAGGATCGAAGGCGAATTGGTCACCGTGGACGACAACCGTGCCGGCGAGGTTTCCTTCCCGCGCAACCTTATCCATTCCGCGAAGCTCGTCCTGACGGATGCGCTCATCGCCGCGACTCAACCGCTCGACACCCAGGGTGTCGAGGACGTAATCGAAACCGAAGAAGAAGAGAGTAACAGCTGATGGCCAGTGCCATGTCTGCCAATAAGGCCGAACTCCTCGCGATCGCCAATTCGGTCGCTTCCGAGAAGATGATCGACAAGGAAATCGTCATCGAGGCGATGGAGGAGGCGATCCAGAAGAGCGCACGCAACCGCTATGGCGCGGAAAACGACATTCGCGCCAAGCTCGACCCCGTGACCGGCGATCTGCGCCTGTGGCGCGTCGTCGAGGTGGTCGAGGAGGTCGAGGACTATTTCAAGCAGGTCGATCTGGCCGCCGCGCAGAAACTCCAGGCCGATGCCAAGGTCGGCGATTTCATCGTCGATCCGCTGCCCGCGATCGATCTGGGCCGCATCGACGCGCAGAGCGCCAAGCAGGTGATCTTCCAGAAGGTCCGCGACGCCGAGCGCGAGCGCCAGTTCGAGGAATTCAAGGACCGCGCCGGCGAAGTCATCACCGGGGTGATCAAATCGGTCGAGTTCGGCCATGTGATCGTCAATCTGGGCCGCGCCGAGGGCGTCATCCGCCGGGATCAGCAGATCCCGCGCGAAGCCGCCCGGGTGGGCGAGCGCATCCGCGCGATCATCAGCAAGGTGGAGCGCAACAATCGCGGTCCGCAGATCTTCCTGTCGCGCGCGCATCCCGATTTCATGCGCAAGCTGTTCGCGCAGGAAGTGCCCGAGATCTACGACGGCATCATCGAGATCAAGGCGGCCGCCCGCGATCCCGGCAGCCGCGCCAAGATCGGCGTCATCAGCCACGACAGCTCGATCGATCCGGTCGGCGCCTGCGTCGGCATGAAGGGCAGCCGCGTCCAGGCGGTGGTCCAGGAACTGCAGGGCGAGAAGATCGACATCATCCCCTGGAGCGAGGATCAGGCGACCTTCATCGTCAACGCGCTCCAGCCCGCCACCGTCAGCCGCGTCGTTCTCGACGAGGAAGAGGGTCGGATCGAAGTGGTGGTGCCCGACGACCAGCTCAGCCTGGCGATCGGTCGCCGCGGCCAGAACGTGCGGCTCGCGAGCCAGCTGACCGCCAATCAGATCGACATCATGACCGAGGAGGAAGCGAGCGAGAAGCGGCAGAAGGAATTCGCCGAACGCTCCAAGACCTTCGAGGAAGAGCTCGACGTCGACGAGACGCTGTCGCAGCTGCTGGTCGCCGAAGGCTTCGCCGAACTCGAGGAAGTCGCCTATGTCCAGCTCGACGAACTGGCGGCGATCGAAGGCTTCGACGAGGAACTGGCCGAAGAACTCCAGAGCCGCGCGCTCGAGGCGATCGAGCGGCAGGAAGCCGCCTATCGCGAAGAGCGCAAGGAGCTGGGTGTCGAGGATGCGCTGGCCGAGATCCCGCATCTCACCGAGCAGATGCTGGTGGTCCTGGGCAAGGCCGGGATCAAGGAACTCGACGATCTCGCCGATCTCGCGACCGACGAACTGATCGCCAAGAAGCGTGAGGCGCCGCGGCGTCGCGCCAACCCGGATGCCGCCGCCGCCGGTCCGCCGATGCGGCGTCCGCCGCAGCGCGAGCAGGACAAGGGCGGCGTGCTGGGCGAGTTCGGCCTGAGCGAAGAACAGGGCAATGAGATCATCATGGCTGCCCGCGCGCACTGGTTCGAGGACGAGACGCCTGCTGCGGCTCCTGCCGAAGCGGATACCGCTGCAGCTGGCGAGCCTGAAGTCGGGCCCGACACTCAGGAGGCCGCCGATGCGGACTCCACCCAATGAGCGCCTGACGCCCGACATCGCCGAAGCCTCGCGGCCCCGTAGAGCGGAGCCCGAGGAGCGCTGCCCGGAGCGCCGCTGCATCCTCAGCGGCGAGACCGGGCCGCGCGAAGGCCTGATCCGGCTGGCGGTTTCGCCCGACGGGCTGGTGCTGCCCGACGTCCAGGCCAAGGCGCCGGGCCGGGGTGCCTGGATCGGCGTCAGCCGCGGCGAACTGGCCGAGGCGCTCGCCAAGGGCCGGCTGAAGGGAGCGCTGTCGCGCGCCTTCAAGACCGGGGCGCTCGAGATTCCGGCGGATCTGCCCGAGAAGGTCGAGGATGCGCTGAGAAAAGCGCTGCTCGACCGGCTGGGGTTGGAAATGCGCACCGGTGCGCTCATATTGGGCACCCACCGCATTGCCGAAACGGCGCGCGGAGGCGCGGTTTCGCTGCTGCTTCACGCCAGCGATGCCAGCGAGGACGGGCGCCGCAAGCTCGACCAGGCATGGCGCGTCGGCTCCGATCGCGAGGGCTCCGGCCTGCGCGGAACGGTCTTGCCACTGGACCGCGCGGCGCTGTCTGTGGCATTGGGCCGCCTGAACGTCGTCCATCTGGCGCTTGCCGACGATGGAGCGGCCGGGCGAGTCTCGGGGCTTCTGCAGCGATTGTTGCATTTTACCGGCGGCAGCCAAGCCGCCTCCACCGACGACGTGCCTGCTTCCGCAGAGCGCCGGATCGACGATACGAATACCTGAAGGACAGTTGAGCTAGATGAGCGACGAAGACCAGAAGCCTGCCCGCAAACCCCTCGGCCTGAAACGGTCGGTCGATGCCGGCGAGGTCAAGCAGACCTTCAGCCACGGCCGCACCAACAAGGTGGCGGTCGAGGTCAAGCGGCGCCCGTCC
>Ga0208179_1000159_pt1 | contig 50175 bp, 44 predicted proteins | sample Malvired_Geostar_FD_184238 | JGI IMG/M metagenome (GOLD analysis project Ga0208179, IMG submission 184238) | Marine viral communities from the Global Malaspina Expedition - Malaspina viral metaG DeepMed_Geostar (SPAdes) (version 2) | ecosystem: Environmental > Aquatic > Marine > Oceanic | place... | reverse complement strand
GGCGCCGGTTCAGGCGCCGTCTGGGCGACCACGGCGCCGGCGGCGAGGCCGGCCAAGCCCAGGCTGAGGATCAGGGCGCGCGAGCGGCGCATCAGCCGACGCCTATTCCGGCGTCCAGGGCAGGTAGTCCCCCGTCGCCTTCTGACGCTCGCCGCCCCGGGCCAGGGAGCCCTGGGGACGGTAGGCGTGGATGGTGCCGGTCAGATTGGGCCGATGGTCCTTTTCCCAGGGCTGGCGCAGCAGGGGCGCGGTCACCGGGGATTCATCGAAGGTGTAGTGCAGCCAGCCATGCCACTCGGCCGGCACCTTCGAGGCCTCGGCATAGCCCGAAAAGATCACCCAGCGGCGCTTGCGGCCGTCATAGGAATCCGACGCATCCTTGGCCTCGTAATAGCGATTGCCATAGTCGTCCTGGCCCACGAAGACGCCGCGGCGGCCGATGTGGAACCGGGCGCCGAGCGCGGCGCCGTTCCACCAGGTGAAGATCGCTTTGAACACGTTGGACTGACCCGGCTGGCACGAATTGCGGGCGGACTATAGGTCCCCGCCCCCGGATCGTCCAGCGCCCCGCGGGCCTCAACATCTTGGGGACGAAGCCATTGTCGCACGCAACATCTATTGCTCGGTTGGCAGGCCCTTTCTAGGCTGCGCCCAAGGGAGTCTGAGATGAGTCTGGAGAGCGGCAGGGTGGAGCGGCGCACGCTGGAGCGCAGAGGCGATGTGGTCGAGGTCGCCGCGCCGTCCGCCTGGCCCAACGCCCGGGTCGAGGCTTGGCTCGACTGGGCCGACGGCGACACAGATCTGCCCGCCGCCATCTTCCGGTTCGCCGAAGCGCAGGTGAAGGCCGGCCAGCGGCTGGGTCTGTTCGAGGGCGTGGGCGCCCGCGGCCGGTTCCGCCGGGAACTGGGCGCAGCCCTCCTGGCCGGACAGATCGCCCTGCGCGCCGTCTCGCCCTCCGCCTCGGACATTCTGGAAGAGCCCGAGACTCTGCTGGAGAGTCTCGCCCGCCACCGGGCCGCCCATCGGGGCCGACGCAGCGCCATGGAGGCCGCCGCAGCCCTGGGCGAAAGGCTGCAGGCCGTGGCCGACGCCATCCATCGCTGCCACGGCGATCCGGACGCCTGCGCTGATCCGCAACGCAATCCGAGCCTGGCCCGCGCCGCCGAGGCCGCCCGGGCGGCGGGCGCGTCCGACTGGGCCATTCTCGACGCCATCAGCCTGGCCAAGGCCGGCGAAACCCGCCTGCCCGCCACGGCGCCGGTCCTGCCGGACCCGGCGCCGCTCCTGGCCCGCGCCCCTTCAGAGGCGGTCCCGGCCGTGGACCGCGCGCTGGCCCTCACCGCCTGGGAAACCGGCGATCTGACCGTCGCCTTCGATGCGCCGGCGCCGCCGGCCCAAGCCCTGGGCTGCGTCAGCCTGATGGCCTTCGGCGGCGGCGAGGAGTTCGACGTCGGCGGCTTCGAGGCGGCGGTGGGCCTGCTGGCCACGGCGCTGGCCTGCCTGGCCGAGGGAGAACCCGCCGTGCTGGGCCTGGCGGGCCTGGCCGAGTGGCTGGCCGCCCAGGGCCTGGCCTATGATTCTGACGCGGGGCGGAAGGCCGCCCGCGACCTGTTCGAGCGCACCCGGCGGGCGGCCCATGCCGCCTGCCCCGCCCTCAATGGCGGCCCGGGCGTGTTCGACGATCCGGAGCTCGCCCTGATGCTCGGCGGGGCCAGCGCCGCCGGCGAGCCCTGGGAAGGCCCTGTCACCTTCGCCGAGACCGCCGATGGCCACATCGTGCGGGTGGTGAGCGAAGCCGCCCTCTGCGGCCTTCAAGCCCTCGGCGCGGATCTGGACGCCGCCCGCTGGCGGCTGCTGGGCCATGGCAGCCTGGAGACCGCGCCGGGCGTCGACCACGCCGCCCTGACGGCCCGGGGCTTCACCGAGCATGAGATCGGCGCGGTCGAGGCGGCCCTGCCCTATTGCCTGGCCCTGCGCGAAGCCTTCCGGCCCGAAGTGGTCGGCGAGGGCTTCCTGGCCGACGTCCTTGGCGCCCCGGGCGAGGACCTGCACGATCCGCGGTTCGACGCCCTGCGCGTCATGGGCTTCACCGAGGCCGAGATCGCCGCGGCCCAGGCCTACGCCCTGGGCGCCAACCGTCTGGAGGGGCCAGACCTGGACGCCGCCCAGCAGGCCGTCTTCCTCACCGCCGACGACCTGGGCCCAACCCCCTATCTCGCCCTGCTGGCGCACATCCAGCCGGCCCTGACGCAACCGGCCCTGGCCGACTTCACCCTGCCCTGGGACGCCAGCCTGGAGGACGTTCAGACCCTGATAGCCCAGGCGAGGCGCGCCGGGGTCTGCGCCGTGCGTATTCAGCGCGCCGAGCCCTCGGCCTATCAGGGCCTCGACCTGCCCCCGGTGCGGGAGCCGGCCCGGCCAGAATCCCTCCGCGCCGAGCCGCCGCCGACCGCCGCGGCCCCCCCGCCGGAAGAGCGGATCGTCGAGCGGGTGGTGGAGCGCGAGCGCGCCCGCCGCAAGCTGCCGGACCGCCGCAAGGGCTATATCCAGAAGGCCTCTGTGGGGGGGCACAAGGTCTATCTGCACACCGGCGAGTATGACGAGGGTGAGCTCGGCGAGATCTTCATCGACATGCACAAGGAGGGCGCCGCCTTCCGATCACTGATGAACAACTTCGCCATCGCCGTCTCCATCGGCCTCCAGTACGGGGTGCCCCTGGACGAATTCGTCGAGGCCTTCGTCTTCACCCGCTTCGAGCCGGCGGGTCCGGTGACCGGCAACGATTCCGTGCGCTCGGCCACTTCGATCCTGGACTATGTGTTCCGCGAGCTGGGCGTCTCCTATCTGGGCCGGGATGACCTGGCCAACGCCGATCCCGACGAACTCAACGCCGATGGCCTGGGGCGCGGCAAGGCCGACGAGCCGGCCCTCGCCGCCGGCGAGCCGCAGCCGGCCTCGCGCTACATCTCCAAGGGGTTTTCCCGCGGGGCGGCGCCGGACAATCTGGTGGTCCTGTCGCTGGCCGATCACCGGGCGAGCCGGGCCCAGAGCGCCCAGGCGGCCGATGTCTGTGCGGCCTGCGGCGACATCGCCGTGGTGCGCAAGGGCGCCAGCCTGATCTGCGAAACCTGCGGCGCCCGGGCCGGAAGGATCGACGATCAGGCCGGCTAGGCGGGTGACGCTCACCTGGCCTTAAGTTTGCAGGTCTAGGGCAGACCTGTTCCTCTGCTGACAAGGCCTCGCCCTATGAGACTGATGACGCCCCTCTTTGCCGTGGCGGCTGTCCTGGCGATGGCGGCCCCGGCCGCCGCCCAGAACGCCGGCCAGATCGCTCAGGCTCGCAACGGGGCGAACTGCCCCAAGTGCAATCTCTTCCAGGCGGACTTCAGCGGTCTGACCCTCAGCGGCAAGTCCTTCGCCGGCGCGCGGCTGCGCCAGGCGGACCTCAGCCTGTCGATCATGACGCGGACGAGCTTTGCGGGCGGAGATCTGCGGGATGTCGAGGCCTATGGCGGGGTCTTCACCGGATCCAATTTCGGCGGCGCGAACCTGACCAATGCGAGCTTCGTCGGAACCCACCTGCAGGGCGCCAGCTTCCGCGGGGCCAACCTGACGGGCGCCAATTTTTCCGGCGCGGAGATGGACCGGGCGACCGGCCTGACCCAGGGCCAGCTCGATGCCGCCTGCGGCGACAGCGCCACGCGCCTGCCGGGCAACCTCCGCATCCCCGCCTGCTAAGGTCGTAAAATTACTGCGATTTAAGTGGTCTTTCCGCCTGAGGCGTCACAGATGGAGGCTCGACACGGAGCCTGCATGACCCGACTGACCCGTCTTTTCCTCCTGATCGCCGCCCTGGGCGCCTTTGCGCCTGGCGTCGCCAGCGCCCTGACCGGCGACAAGGCGGTCGCCCGGATGGTGGCGTTCGGCGGCTCCTGCGCCAACTGTGAACTGTCGGGCCGGAAGCTGGCCGGCGCACGTTTCATGGGCGCCGACTTCACCGGCGCGGCCCTGGTGGGCTCGGACCTGCGCGGCGCGCGCTTCCACGGCTCGGACTTCAGCAACGCCGACCTGTCACGGGCCGACATGTCCGAAAGCTCGATGATGGGCGCGAGCTTCGAGGGCGCGAACCTGTCTGACGCCGTGCTCCGCTCGGCCGAAGCCAACGGCGCCGACTTCGCCAGGGCTGATCTCAGCGGCGCGGACCTGCGCGAACTGGAAGGCAGCGGCTCCAACTTCGCCTCGGCCAATCTTCAGGAGGCGCGGCTGGACGAGGCCGAGCTCAATGGCGTGAACTTCTCGCAGGCCAACGCCCGGGGCGCAGACTTCAGCGAGGCCGAACTCACGGCGGCCAATCTCCAGGGCGGCCGGTTCGACAACGTGTCGTTTCGCGACGCCGAGCTCGACATGGCCAATCTGCGCGGCGCCGCCTTCGCCGGCGCCGACTTCCGCGGGACCAGCCTGGACCGCACCAATATCGGCGGCGCCGATCTCTCCCGCGCCCGCGGCCTCAATCAGTCTCAGCTGGACGACGCCTGCGCCGACAGCAGCACGAAGGTTCCCTCAGGCCTGACGGCCAAGAGCTGTGGCGGACGGCGCGTGGTGGTGCGCGTGCGGCCTCCGCCGGCGCCGCCGGCCCCGCCGGCCCCGCCCGCCGCGCCACGCTATCTGGCGCCGCTGGCCGACTAAGGCCGCCAGGCCAAGGCGACCCGGCCTCAGGCCGGCTTGATCGGCAGGGCCAGACGCAGGCTGAGCTCCTTGAGCTGGCGCTCGTCCACCTCGGATGGCGCGCTCATCATCAGATCCTGGCCCTGCTGGTTCAGCGGGAAGGCGATGACCTCGCGGATGGCGCTCTCGCCGGCCAGCAGCATGACGATACGGTCGATGCCCGGCGCCAGGCCGCCGTGGGGCGGGGCGCCATAGCGGAAGGCGTTCAGCATGCCGCCGAACTGCGCCTCGACCACCTCCTGGCTGTAGCCGGCGATCTCGAAGGCCTTGATCATCACATCGGCCCGGTGGTTCCGGACGGCGCCTGAGCACAGCTCATAGCCATTGCAGACGATGTCGTACTGGTAGGCCAGGATATCCAGCGGATCCTTGGTCTGCAGCGCCTCCATCTCGCCCTGCGGCATCGAGAAGGGGTTGTGCGAGAAGTCGACATGGTTCGACTCCTCGTTCAGCTCGAACATCGGGAAGTCGACGATCCAGACGAACTCGAACCGGTCCTCGTCCACCAGCTTGAGGTCGGTCCCGACCTTGGTCCGCGCGGCGCCGGCGAACTTGTAGAAGACCTTGGGATCGCCGGCGGCGAAGAAGGCCGCGTCCCCCTGGCCAAGGCCGAGCGCGGCCATCAGGCCGTCGGTCTTCTCAGCGCCCAGGTTCTTGGCGATCGGGCCGCCCCAGCCGCCCTGGTCCTCGCTCCAGAAGATGTAGCCCAGGCCCGGCTGGCCCTCCCCTTGCGCCCAGGAATTCATCCGGTCGCAGAAGGCGCGGCTGCCGCCCTTGGGCGCAGGGATCGCCCACACCGCGTTCTTGGCGTCTTCCAGAATGCGGGCGAACAGGCCAAAGCCGCCGCCGCGGAAGTGGTCGGAGACGTCCTGCATCTCGATGGGGTTGCGCAGGTCGGGCTTGTCGGAGCCGTACTTGGCGATCGCCTCCCGATAGGGAATGCGCGGGAAGGGATAGGGCGTGACCGGCTTGCCCTGGCCGTATTCTTCGAACACCCCGTGCATCACCGGCTCGATGGCGGCGAAGATGTCGTCCTGGGTGACGAAGCTCATCTCCACGTCGAGCTGGTAGAATTCCAGGCTGCGGTCGGCCCGCAGGTCCTCATCGCGGAAGCAGGGCGCGATCTGGAAATAGCGGTCGAAGCCGGCGACCATCAGCAGCTGCTTGAACTGCTGCGGCGCCTGGGGCAGCGCGTAGAACTTGCCCGCATGCAGGCGCGAGGGCACCAGGAAGTCCCGGGCGCCTTCCGGCGAGGACGCCGTCAGGATCGGGGTCTGGAACTCGTTGAAGCCCTGGTCGGTCATCCGGCGGCGGATCGAGGCGATCACCTGGCTGCGCAGCAGGATGTTGCGATGCAGGGTCTCGCGGCGCAGGTCCAGATAGCGGTGCTTGAGGCGGATTTCCTCCGGATAGTCCGGCTCGCCAAACACCGGCAGGGGCAGTTCGGCGGCCTCCGACAGCACCTGAACGCCCTTGACCTGCACCTCAATCTCGCCGGTGGGCAGGTTGGGGTTCACCGTCTCCGGCGTACGGGCGACGACCTCGCCATCGACGCAGATGACGCTCTCGGCCCGCAGGCGCTCCACCGTGGCGAAGCCCGGGGTTTCCGGCGCGAACACCAGCTGGGTCAGGCCGTAATTGTCCCGCAGGTCGATGAAGACCAGCCCCCCATGGTCGCGCTTGCGATGAATCCAGCCGGAAAGGCGGACGGTCTTGCCCGTGTCGGCGGCGCGAAGCTGGCCGCAGGTGTGGGAGCGGTAAGGGTGCATGAGGAGTCGCAGAAAAAGCAGGGAAAACGAGGCGCGGAAGGGCGCATGCGGGGCCTGCCTTGTCAAGGCGGCGGGCCGGCTCAAGCCAGCCCGCGCTCTGAGATCGGCGGCCTATTTCGCGGGATCGACCAGGGCCTGGTAGACCAGGGTCCGGGTGGTGGTCCCGAGATCGGGCCCGCCCGTGCCGCCGAAGCGCTGGATCATGCCGACGAACACGATGTCGTTGGTGGGATCGACCCAGAACCAGGTGCCGGCCGCTCCGCCCCAGCTGAGCGTCCCCTTCCCTTCCAGGCCGCCGGCCTTGCGGGGGTCCTTGATCACCGCGAAGTCGAGGCCAAAACCCACGGCGTCATTGAAGCGCATGCCCACCGAGCCGTTGGACGACACCAGGGCCTCCTCCGGAATCATGTCGGTCCCCATCAGCTCGACCGTGGCCGGCGCCAGGATGCGCACCCCGTCCAGCTCGCCGCCATTGGCGATCATCTGGGCGAAGCGGGCATAGTCGGACGCCGTCGAGACAAGGCCGCCGCCGCCGGATTCCATGCGCGGAGCCACGGTGAAGTCCTGGGCCGGCGCCCCGGCCAGCTCCTTGGCTTCGAACAGACGCCCGCCATTGGGCGCGCCCACATAGACGGCCGCCAGGCGATCAGCTTGTCCGGTCCGGACCTGGAAGCCGGTGTCGGTCATCTTCAGCGGCCGGAAGATGCGCTCGGCCATGAAGTCGCCCAGGGTCTGGCCGGTCAGCTTCTCGACGATATGGCCCTGGATATCGACGGCGACGGAATAGCTCCAGTCCGTGCCGGGCTGGAACATCAGGGGAATGGTCGCGGTCTTCTCGACCATTTCCTGCAGGGAGGCCGAGCTCAGGACGCGCTTTTCGCGGAACATCCGATCGACGGCGTGCTCCTCCGACAGACCGTAGCCGAAGCCGGCCGTATGGCTCATCAGCTCGCGCATGGTCGGGTCGCGGGTGACCGGCTCCAGGATCGGCTGGCCTTCGGCGTCCGTCCCGGTCATCACCTTGAGATCGGCCAGTTCGGGGACGTACTTGCTGACCGGGTCGTCAAGACGCCAGCGGCCTTCCTCGAACAGGATCATCAGGGCCACGCCGGTCACCGGCTTGGTCATGGAATAGATGCGGAAGATGGCGTCCTTCTCCATCGGCCGCTGATCGGCCAGGCTCGCCTGACCATAGGTGTTGAAGGCCACCACCTTGCCGTGACGGGCCAGCAGCGTGGTCATGCCCGCCACACGACCGTCTGTGACCGCCTGGGCCATGGCGGCGTCCAGCCGCTTCAAGCGCTCTGAGGAGAAGCCCACCGATTCTGGACTGGCGGCGGCCGGCAGGGGCACGGGCGCCCGCTGGGCCAGGGCTGCGGGCGGCGCAGCCAGCAGGGCGACGGCCAGCGTCGCCGCGGCCAGGCGGTTGAAGTGGAACATGTGAGGCCTCCCCTAAAGCTCTTTGGGAGGGACCCTATCGGAGCTTGCGGCCGCCGCAATGGCCAAGCTGACCATGGCGGGGCGCGGCGGGTTTATTTCGGCTTGAACCGCTTGCTGGTGGGGAAGCCGCGGGGGGCGAGTTTACCGGCCCCGGCCCGGCGGCCCAGCCAGTCGCGCCACTCCGGCCAGACCCGTGTGCGGCCGGCCGGATCGATCCAGACAGCGCCCGTCTCAGCCTCGAACACCGTAGCGTCCCTCAGGCCGCCCTCGCGATAGGCCTGCAGCTTGACCCCCTTGCCCCGGGGCATTTCGGGCAGCTCGGCGATGGGGAAGATCAGGATCTTGCCGTTGTCGCCGATCACCGCGATGTGGTCGCCGCGCACGGCTAGGGTCGGCAGGGCGCCGCGCTTGTCCACGGTCAGCACCTGCTTGCCGGCCCGCCGTGCGGAGACGGCCTCGTCCTCCAGGAGCACGAACCCGTAGCCCGCCTTGGAAGCCAGCACACGGCGCACGCCTGGCTTGTGGGCGAAGACGTCGACGATCTCGACCTGATCCTCCAGGTCGATCATCAGCCGCAGCGGCTCGCCATGCCCTCGGGCCGAGGGCAGCTTGTCGCAGCCGATGGTGAAGAACCGGCCGTCCGAGGCCAGGATCAGCAGCTTGTCGGTGGTCTCGGCCGGCACGATGAAGCCGAGTTTGTCGCCCTCCTTGAACTTCAGCTCGGAGGGATCCTCGACCTTGCCCTTGGCCGCGCGGATCCAGCCCCGCTCGGACAAAATGACCGTGATCGGCTCGCGGGGGATCAGGGCCTCGATGGCGGCCTCGGCGTCGACCTCAGGCGCATCGGCGAAGATCGAGCGACGCTTGCCCACGGTGGTGTCGGGGCCCAGAACCTTGCGGACCTCCTTGAGGCCTACCCCGACCAGCTTCCATTGCCGGGGCTCGGACTCCAGCAGCTTCAGCAGGCCGTCGCGTTCCTCCGACAGTTCGCCGTGCTCGCGGCGGATCTCCATCTCCTCCAGCCTGGCCAGCTGGCGCAGACGGGTGTTGAGGATGGCGTCGGCCTGCAGGTCCGAGAGCTTGAAGGTCTCGATCAGCTTGGCCTTGGGCTCGTGCTCATGCCGAACGATGCGGATCACTTCGTCCAGATTGAGATAGGCGATCAGCAGGCCGTCGAGGATGTGCAGCCGGGCCTCGATCTTGGCCAGGCGATGGCGGGCGCGGCGCACCAGCACCTCGCGCCTGTGGTCGAGGAAGGCGCGCAGGGCCTCCTTCAGGCTCATCACCCGCGGCGTGCCGCGGGCGTCCAGCACGTTGAGGTTCACCGAGAACCGGCTCTCCAGGTCGGAGAGCTTGAACAGGCTCTCCATCAGGACTTCGGGCTCGATGTTGCGGCTCTTGGGCTCCAGCACCAGCCGCACGTCCTCGGCCGACTCGTCGCGCACATCCCCGAGCAGCGGGGCGCGCTTGTTCTCGATGAGGTTGGCGAGCTGTTCGACCAGATCGGCCTTCTTCACCTGATAGGGAATCTCGGTGACGATGATCTGGTAGGTCCCGCGGCCCGTGTCCTCGCGCACCCAGCTGGCCCGGGTGCGGATACCGCCGCGGCCGGTCTCGTAGGTCTCCAGCATCGAGGCGTGGGATTCGACGATCACCCCGCCTGTGGGGAAGTCAGGTCCCTTCACGTGGACCATCAGGTCGGCCGTGCTGACGTCCGGCGCATCCAGCATCAGCAGGCAGGCGTCGATCAGCTCGGCGGCGTTGTGCGGCGGAATCGAGGTGGCCATGCCCACGGCGATGCCGCTGGAGCCATTGGCCAGCAGGTTGGGGAAGCCGGCCGGAAGGACCACCGGCTCCTCGTCCTCGCCGTCATAGGTTGAGCGGAAATCGACGGCGTCCTCGTCGATGCCATCCAGCAGGAGCTGGGCCGCGTCGGTGAGCTTGCACTCGGTGTAGCGCATGGCCGCGGCGTTATCGCCGTCGATATTGCCGAAATTCCCCTGGCCATTGATCAGCGGGTAGCGCTGGGAAAAGTCCTGGGCCAGGCGCACCAGGGCCTCATAGACCGCGGTGTCCCCGTGGGGGTGGTACTTACCGATCACGTCGCCGACCACCCGGGCCGACTTCTTGGCCGAGGAGTTGGGGTCCAGGCGCAGCTGGCGCATGGCGAACAGCAACCGGCGGTGCACCGGCTTCAGGCCATCGCGCACGTCCGGCAGGGCGCGGCCGGTGATGGTCGAGAGCGCATAGGCCAGGTAGCGGCGCGACAGCGCCTCGCTCAGCGGCTCATCGATAATGCGGTCGCCGTCGCCATCGAACGGCGGAGGTGTGTGCTTGCTCATTGATTCTCCGTGGCCGCGATTCTAGCGCGCCGCGTCCCGTCCGTCACAGCCGGTCAGCGTCCGACAGGCGGTCGATCATCCAGACCCTGGCTGGCGGCAGGGGCCTGTTCAGGGGATTGAAGACGAAGGCCTCCAGGAAGTGGCCGGTCAGATCAAGGCCCGAACCGATATCCCCGGCCTCCAGCCCCCACTGGGCCGACAGCATGAAGGGCGGCAGGCGCAGAAGCTTGTTCTTGTAGGGCTCGCCCGCCTGGGCGCTGACGGCACGGCCCGTGCGGGGGCTGACATAGATCAGGTCGTCCACCGACCCCGTGGCCGCGCACTTGGACAGGTCCAGGCCAAAGCCCAGGTCCTGCAGCAGGCCGGCCTCGTACCGGACGAAGACCGCTGGCCAGATATCGGGGACCGCCAAGGCCCTGATCAGGGCCTCCAGGGCCAGATAGGCGCCATGGTGGGGTTCCCGTTCCGGCAGGGCGCCGGCGGCCACCGCAGCGGCCGCAGAGAGGCCATGCAGGGCCAGGGGATCATCGAACAGGGCGCCGGGCCCCTCGCCCATCGGCTCCAGGGTGGCTGCGCCCAGCTGCTCGGCGACCCGGGCCCGGAACCGCACCCGCACCTGGGCGCCCGGCTGCAGGAAAGGCTTCAGCCGCCGCGAGGCCCCGCCGGCCACATGGGCGGCGTAGCGGCCATGCTCTGAGGTCAGCAGATCGACGATGGCGCCGGTCTCGCCATGGACTCGGGCCGAGAGCACGAAGGCGTCGTCCTCGAACTCCATCAGACGCGCCCCATCAGACGTCGAAATCGAGGCCCACGTCGCCGTAGAACTCGCGCTTGTCGGCCCAGGTCTCGTCGACCTTCACATGCAGGAACAGGTGGACCTGGCGATCGAACAGCTCGGTGAGCTCCTCGCGGGACTTCTGGCCGATCCACTTCAGGGTCTGGCCGTTCTTGCCCAGGATGATCGGCCGCTGGCTGTCGCGCTGGACATAGATGGTCTGCTCGATGCGCACCGAGCCGTCACGGCGTTCCTCGAAGGCGGTGGTGTCCACGGCCGCCGCGTAGGGCAGCTCTTCGTGGACCCGCAGATAGAGCTTTTCCCGGGTGATCTCGGCGGCCAGCAGGCGGGCCGGCAGGTCGGCGGTCTGTTCGGCCGGATAGAGCCAGGGCCCCTCGGGCACCAGTTCGGCCATCCGCCGCTTGAGGTCGTCCACGCCTGAGCCGTCGGCGGCCGAGATCATGAACACCTCGGAATAGACGTCGGTGTCGAACAGACGCTGGGCCAGGGCCAGCATGCGCTCGCGCTTGACCCCGTCGATCTTGTTCAGCGCCAGGATGGCCTGGCGGCCGGAGGCCTTGAGCCCGTCGATGATGGTCTGGACGTCGATCACCGCCCGCTTGTCCGCCGGGCTGCCCTGGGCCTCGCCCACGGCGAGCTCCGCCTGGACGTCGATGAGATGCACCACGCCATCGGCCTCCTCGGCCCCGCCCCAGGCCGAGCGCACCATGGCGCGGTCCAGGCGCCGGCGGGGCGCGAAGATGCCAGGCGTGTCCACCAGCACGATCTGGCTCTCGCCCTCGATGGCGACGCCGCGCACCGGGAAGCGCGTGGTCTGGACCTTCTGGGTCACGATCGAGACCTTGGCCCCCACCAGACGGTTGGTGAGGGTCGACTTGCCCGCATTGGGGGCGCCGATGATGGCGACGAATCCGGCGCGGGTCATTGATGTCCTTCACGTTTAAGAAGCATCACCAGGGCGGCGGCCTTTTCGGCCTCCTGTTTGGAACGTCCCTGGGCGGCTTCGGGATCATATCCCTCAATCGTCACCTGTACGGTGAAAGATGGGGCATGGTCGGGGCCTTCACGGGCCACGACCTCATAGGTGGGTAGGGCCAGGCCACGGCCCTGCGCCCATTCCTGGAGCTGGGTCTTGGGATCCTTGCCGCGGGGGGCGTCGAGATCGGCGAAGGCCTTGGCCCAGAAATGCAGAAAGAAGGCGCGGGCGGCATCGAGGCCGGCGTCGATATAGAGAGCGCCGATCAGGGCTTCGCAGGCGTCGCCCAGCACCCCGTCGGAGTCCCGGGCCCCGATCTTGGTGGCGCTGGCCGACAGCCGCAGGGCCTCGCCCAGGCCAATGTCGCGGGCGACGTCGGCGCAGGCATGGAAGTTCACCAGATTGGCCAGACGGCGGCTGAGCTCGCCCTCGCGCGCCTCGCCGTCGAGGCTCATTAGCCGTTCGGCCGCCAGCAGGTTCAGCACCCGGTCGCCGAGGAACTCCAGGCGCTCATAGTGGCGCACCTTGGTCGCGCCCTCGCCCACGCTGGCATGGGTCAGGGCGCGCTCCAGCAGTTCGCGATCATGGAACACATGGCCGATCCTCGCCTCGAGTTCGGCGATGGCGGCCGCCCGGCGGTTCATAGGCGGCCGGTCACTGGAGGATATTGAAGAACCGGCCGGGCCGCGCCTCGGTCACCCAGGTCCAGGGCTTGAACAGCGAGGCGGCCCGCTCCCAGGACAACAGGATGATCTCGGCCTTGCCCACCAGGTTCTCGGCCGGGACGTAGCCCACGCCGATCTCGGCCGGCGCCCGGCTGTCGAGAGAGTTATCCCGGTTGTCGCCCATGAAGAAGTAATGGCCTTCGGGCACCACGAACGGCCCCTTGTCATCCATCTCGCCGTCGGGACCCATGTCATAGGTCACATAGCTGCGACCATCGGGCAGGGTCTCGCGGAAGCGCATCACTTCACGGGTGAAGCCATAGCCGGTGTCGATCAGGCCTGGCGACATCGCCTCACGCGGGACCGGCTGGCCGTTCAGGATGATCTGCCCGCCGCGGACCTCGATGCGGTCGCCGGGCAGGCCGATCAGCCGCTTGATGTAGTCGGTGCGACCGTCGCGGGGCAGCTTGAAGACGATGATGTCGCCGCGCGACGGGTCGCGGGCGGCGATCCGACCCTCGAACAGCGGCGGGCTGAAGGGGATGGAATGCCGGGAATAGCCGTACGCATACTTGGAGACGATGATGTAGTCGCCTTCCAGCAGGTTCGGCTCCATCGAGGCCGAGGGAATGGTGAAGGGCTGGAACAGCAGGACCCGCAGGACCAGGGCGATCAGCAGGGCGTAGACGACCGTTTTCACGATCTCGACGATCTCCTGCACCGCGTCGGGCTTATCGGACGCCGGCGCGCTGTGCACATTCTCGCTCATGCGTGTTCTCTGCGGCGCGCTGCAGCGCGCGGAATGGGTTTAGCTATCGTCTGGCGCCGGCTCTAGCAAGCCAGCCCCCCGTGAACTCGCCGTAATCGGCGATTCGCCGCAGGGCTGCGGCTATTCGGGCACGGCCTCGATGATCACGAAAGCCTGGGCGTAGGGGTGGTCGTCGGTCAGCGTCACATGCACCACGGCCCGGTGGCCGGCGGGCGTGATCTCCTGCAGCCGCTTCAACGCGCCGTTGGTCAGCGCCATGGTCGGCGCGCCGGACGGCATGTTGGCCACCCCCATGTCGCGCCAGAAGACGCCCCGGCGAAAGCCGGTGCCCAGCGCCTTTGAGCAGGCCTCCTTGGCCGCGAACCGCTTGGCGTAGCTGGACGCCCGGTCGGGCTTACGCTCGGAACGGCGGACTTCGATGTCGGTGAAGATGCGTTTGACGAACCGCTCGCCAAACCGCTCCAGGGTCTTCTCGATGCGCCGGATGTCGGCGAGATCGGAGCCAAGGCCGATGATCACGCCGCCAGCTCCGTCCGGGCCTGATCCATCAGGGCGCGCATCCGTTGGATGGCGGCCGGCAGGCCGATGAAGATGGCCTCGCCGATCAGAAAATGGCCGATGTTCAGCTCGGCCACCTGCGGGATGGCGGCGATTGGCTTGACCGTCTCATAGTCGATCCCATGGCCGGCATGGACCTCGAGACCCAGGCGCGTCGCCTCCACGGCGGCGGCCCTCAGCCGCTCCAGCAGTTCTTCAGCCCGGGGGTCGCCCTCGCGGACGGCGTCGCAATAGGCGCCGGTGTGAAGCTCCACCACCTGGGCGCCCATGGTCTTGGCCGACGCCACCTGCTCCAGGTCGGCGTCGATGAAGCAGGAGACGCGGATCCCCGCCGCGACCAGCCGGCCGACCACGGGGGCGATGTGATTGTGGCCCTTGACCAGGTCGAGGCCGCCCTCGGTGGTCACCTCTTCCCGCCGCTCGGGCACGAGGCAGGCCGCGTGCGGCAGGTGGCGCAGCGCAATGGCCTCCATCTCGGCCGTGACCGCCATCTCCAGGTTCAGCGGTCGGCCGCGCCGCTTCACGATCACCGCCAAGGCGTCGATGTCGGCGTCGGAGATATGCCGGCGATCCTCGCGCAGATGGGCGGTGATCCCATCGGCGCCGGCGGCGATGGCCATTTCGGCGGCTCTGACCGGGTCGGGATAGGTGGCGGCCCGGGCATTCCGGATGGTCGCCACATGGTCGATATTGATCCCCAGGCGCAGGCTCCTGCTCATGAATTCAGCCTCCGGCTGCCGGGGTCTTCCACCGGGATGGCCGCAAGTTCAGGGGGCAACTGGTCGGCGGGATAGGCCGGCACATCCAGCTTCGCCAGCGACAGGAACGGCGCGCCGATCTCGGCGCGGCCGCCGGAGCGGTCGACCAGGGCTGCGGCGCAGACCACCTCGCCGCCAGCCTCGCGGATGGCCTCGACGCATTCGCGCGAGGACAGGCCTGTGGAGACGATGTCCTCGACCATGGCCACCCGCGCCCCAGGCTTCAGGGCGAAGGCGCGACGGAACTGGAGACGGCCATCGACCCTTTCCACATACATGGAAGGCACGCCCAGTTGCCGGGCGGTTTCATAGCCGGGGATGATGCCGCCCACGGCGGGGGACACACAGACATCCACATGACCGACCTCGCGCCGGATCAGGTCCGCCAGGGCCTTGCACAGCCGCTCGGTCCGGTCAGGATACTGGAAGACGAGGTTCTTCTGCAGGAAGACACCTGAATGGAGCCCAGAAGAGAGGACGAAATGGCCCTCACGAAGGGCGCCGGCGCCGCGGAATTCCTCAAGGACTTCATCAGTGGTCATTTGGGCGCCTCCTTGTGGGCGAAATATCTGAGGGCGGCCTAGATGTCACCTTCGCCCTCCAATCTAGGGTTGGAGATTCGTAGGAGCCGCCGATGCCGGGGATTATCACAACCGAGCGCCTGACGCTGCGACCCGCCCGGGCGAGCGACCTGGAGGCCATGCACGAAATCCTGTCTTCGGCCCACGCCATGGCCTTCTGGTCAACCCTGCCCCACGAGAAGCTGGACGAGACCCGCCTGTGGCTGGAAGGGATGATGGCCACCCGCAATGACGACTTCATCGTCGAGACGAAGGCCGGCCAGGTGGTGGGCAAGGTCGGCTTCTGGGCCGATCCGGAAATCGGCTACATCCTTCACCCCGACGCCCAGGGTCAGGGCTACGCCCAGGAGGCCGTGTCGGCGGTGATCGACCGGGCGTTCAAGGACCGCGGCCTGAACGAGGCGACGGCGGACGTGGACCCCAACAACACCAGTTCGCGCCGGCTGCTCGAACGCCTGGGTTTCGTGGTCGTGGGCAGCGCCAAGAAGACCTATCTTCTGGGACACACCTGGGCCGACAGTCTCTATCTGCGTTGCACGCCCGAGACCTTCACCGGCGCCAAGACCCCCTGGACCTGGCGCGCCGTGCAGATGGCCTGAGGCGCTTTCGGCCGCCTCCTCTGAGATTAGTTGCGACTGGATTGCAACTATCTCGCCCCTAAGGTTAAGGTTGGGCCAGAGGCGTGATCGACGCCCGGTTCGATATCCGAGGAAACGGCCCATGTATCTCCAATCCAGCTCGCCGCCGGCGATCGGCGGGGCGAGGCGCCTGCGCGGCGTCCTGGCGTCCCTGGCGGCGATCACCCTGGCGGGCGCAGCCCAGGCCCAGACGGCCGATCTCCCGCTGGACCAGGGTGAGGTGGAGATCCGACGCACCGCCCACGGCGTGCCGCATATCCGCGCCCTGGACCGGGAAGGCCTGGGCTTTGGCGCCGGCTACGCCTACGCCCAGGACAATATATGTCTGATGGCCGACCAGATCGTCACCCTGAGCGGCGAGCGGGCGCTTACCTTCGGCGCCGAGGGCCAGACCACGGTGTCCTTCCGCCCCATTCCCAATGTCGAGGCCGACGTCTTCTTCCGGTCGATCTTCGATATCGACGCCCTGCGGCAGGCCTTCGGGGAGGTTGACCCCCGCTACGCTGACATGGTCCGGGGCTATGTGGCGGGCTATAACCGCTATCTCAGCGACACGGGCCCGGCGGCTCTGCCCGCCCCCTGCCGTGACGCGGGCTGGGTCCGGCCGATCACCCTCGACGACCTGCTGCGGCTGAACGAGGAAAAGATGATCCAGGCCAGCGCCGGGGCCTGGCTGTCGGGAGTCGTGGCCGCCGGTCCGCCGGGCGGCGCAGCGCAGGTGGCCCTGCGGGCGCCCGAGCCGGCGCAATATGCCGGATTGGGCAGCAACGGCTGGGCCTTCGGCAAGGCTGTTACGGCCCAGGGGCGGGGCCTTGTCCTGGCCAATCCGCACTTTCCCTGGGCGACCACCAACCGGTTCTACCAGATCCACCTGACCCTGCCGGGGGAACTGGACGTCATGGGCGTGACCATGGCCGGCCTGCCCGGCGTCTCCATCGGTTTCAACAAGGACGTGGCCTGGACCCACACGGTCTCGACCGACCGCCACTTCTCGCTCTTCCAGCTGGACCTGAAGCCCGGCGACCCCATGACCTATCTGGTCGATGGCTCCCCGCACCCGATCGAGCCGGTCACGGTCGAGGTTCCGGTCAAGGGCGAGGCCGAGCCGCGGCGTCGGACCGTCTATCGCACGGCCTACGGCCCGATCGTCGCCGCCCCGGCCAGCGGCTTTGCCTGGGACACGGCCCACGCCTACGCCCTGCGGGACGCCAATCGCGGCGGCCTGCGCTCTTCAGAAGCCTGGATGCGGTTCGGCATGGCGCGCTCGGTGGAGGAAATCCACCAGACCCTGGTGGAGACCCTCGGCATGCCCTGGGTGAACACCATCGCCGCCGACCGCCAAGGCCGCGCCCTCTATGCCGACATCACCGCAACGCCAAATCTGAGCGACGCCCACATGCAGACCTGCGCCGCCGAGGCGCCGGCCGCCGCCAACTGGCGGGCCGCCCGCCTCTTCGTGCTGGACGGCGCCCGGGCCGCCTGCGACTGGCCAACGTCGCCTGAGACCCCCGTCGCGGGGCTGATGCCTGGCGACGCGATGCCTGCCCTGTTCCGCGACGACTTCGTGGCCAACAGCAATGACAGCTACTGGCTGACCAATCCGGCCGCGCCCCTGACCGGCTATCCGCGGGTCATCGGCGAAGAGGCTGTGCCGCAGAACCTGCGCACCCGCTCGGGCCTGCTGGAGATCGCCGCGTGGCGAGCAGGCGGCGATGGGCAGCCCGGCCGCCGGTTGGACCGCAAGGCGGTGGAGACCATCCTCTATGGCAACAAGGTCCTGGGCGCCGATCTCGTCCTGGATGATCTGCTCGCCGCCTGCCGTCAGGAGCCGCGCCAGACCCTGGAGACCGGCGTCGTCGATCTCGCCCCGGCCTGCGCCATCCTCGCCCGCTGGGATCGCCGGGCGGACGCCGACAGTGTCGGAACCCATCTCTTCCTGGAGTTCTGGACCGCCGCCCACAAGATCCCCGACCTCTATGCGATCGCCTTCGACCCGCAGCAGCCGGTCAACACCCCCCGGGGCCTGAGTCCGGCGCCAGAGGTGCGCGCCGCAGCCCTGAAAGCCCTGGCTGAGGCCGTACGGCTCACCCAGACCCGCGGCTTGGCGCTGGACGCCCCCTGGGGTCAGGTTCAGGTCCGCCCGGTGGGCGCCGAGCGCCTGGCCGTCCACGGGGCGGACGGCGACATCGGCGTGCTGAACGCCCAGCGCTCGGTCTGGAGCGACGAGGCCAGGGCCTATCTGCCCGTCCATGGCTCAAGCTACGTGCAGGTGGTGGAGTTCGAGGCCGACGGCCCCAAGGCCGAGGCGGTTCTGAGCTATGGCCAGAGCGCCCATCCGGAGTCGCCCCACTATGGCGACCAGACCCGGCTCTACGCCGCCGAGGCCTGGTGGCCCCTGCCCTTCACCGAGGCCGAGATCGCCGCCGATCCGGCCCTGACGGTGACGCGCCTGACCCGCTGAAAGCCCGGCCGGGCGGCGGGCTCAGCCCTTCGCCCGGTCCACCGTCTCGACGCTGGGATTGGCGCGCAGACCTGCGGCGATGTGGGTCAGGTGGCGGGCGTCCTTCACTTCGAGGTCGAAATCGACGTCGAAGAAGTCGCGCTGGCGGTGGTGCATGCGCAGGTTGACGATGTTGCCGCCCGCCTCGCCGATCACCGTACAGACCTGGCCCAGCACACCCGGCGCGTTGCGGATGGTGGCGGCCAGCGAGGCGCGGGAAATGGTGTTGCGCTCGGCCTCAGGCGTCCATTGCAGGTCGCGCCAGACCTCTTCGCGGTCCTCGTATTCGGCCAGGGTGGCGCAGTCGATCGTATGCACCGCCAGACCGCCGCCTTCCGGGTCCAGGATGCCGACGATCCGATCGCCGGGGACCGGACTGCAACACGGCGCGAAATGCAGGGTCACGCCCTGGGTCAGCCCGCTGCCGCGCACATAGAGGCGCGCGCCTGCCCCGCCTTCGATCCGCCGCTGAGCGGTGGCGGCGTCGCGGTCGGCGGCTTTCAGGCCCGGGAAGATGACGTCCAGCACCTGGGTCGGGGTGACACGACCGCGGCCGACGGCTTCGAACAGGTCGTCCTCGGCAGCGGTGGCGAACCGGTCCAGGGCCGGGCGCAGGGAGACGTCAGCCCGCTTCTTGCCGGCCCGCTCGAAGGTCTGGTCCACCGTGGCGCGGCCCAGACGGATGAACTCGTCCTTCTCGCTCTGGCGGATATGCCGGCGGATGGCCGACCGGGCCCGGCCCGTGACGGTGAGCGAACGCCAGTCCGGCGGCACGACGGGTTTGGCGCCGCGAATGACCTCCACCACGTCGCCGTTCTGCAGCAGGGTGCGAAGGGGGCGCAGCTCGCCATTGACCTTCACGCCGATGCAGGTGTCGCCCACATCGGTGTGGACCGCATAGGCGAAGTCCAGGGGCATGGCGCCCCGCGGAAGGCTGACCAGCCGGCCCTTGGGCGTGAAGACGAACACCTGGTCGAGGAACATTTCGAGCTTGGCGTGCTCCACCAGCTCCTCGACATCGCCGCCGTGCTCCAGCAGCTGGACCAGATGGCGCAGATTGACCAGGGGATCGCGCCCGCCGGCCGCGGCCTGGGCCTCAGCGTCGAAGCCATAGCTCTCATTCTTGTAGCGCCAGTGGGCGGCGACGCCGTCCTCGGCCACCCGGTCCATCGCCTCGGTGCGGATCTGCATCTCGATGCGCATACCGCGGGGGCCGACCACCGTGGTGTGGATGGAGCGGTAGTTGTTCCGCTTGGGCGTGGAGATGTAGTCCTTGAACCGCTCGGGCACGCTGGGCCACGCCCGATGGATGACGCCCAGGGCGCGGTAGCAGTCCTCCTCGGAATCGACGATCACCCGAAAGGCGTAGATGTCCGAGAGCTGCGAAAAGCCGATCGATTTGCGCTGCAGCTTCCGCCAGATGGAAAAGGCGTGCTTCTCGCGGCCAAACACCCGGGCCGCGACGCTGGCGGCGGCCAGCTTGGCGGAGATCTCGCCCGAGACCACCGAGACCGCCCCGCCCTGCTCCTGGCGCAGGGCCTCCAGCCGGCGGCCGATGGCGTCGCGGGCCACCGGATTCAGGTGCAGGAAGGCCAGCTCCTCCAGCTCGGTGCAGATGCGGTGGCAGCCGATGGAGCGCGCCAGGGGCGCATAGATTTCCAGGGTCTCGCGGGCGATCCGCTCACGCTTGGCCGGGTTCTTGATGAACTCCAGCGTGCGCATGTTGTGCAGGCGGTCGGCCAGCTTGACCATCAGGACGCGCACGTCCTTGGAGATGGCCAGGATGAACTTCCGCAGGTTCTCGGCCTGGCGGGTGTGTTCGGAATTGCCTTCGAGCTGGGAGAGCTTGGTGACGCCCTCGACCAGTTCGCCGATCTCTTCGCCGAACAGCTGGTCGATATCGGCCCGGCTGACCGGACAGTCCTCGATCACATCGTGCAGCAAGGCCGTGACGATGGTCGCGGTGTCGAGCCGGTAGTCGGTGAGGATGCCCGCCACCTCGATGGGGTGGGCGAAATAGGGGTCGCCAGAGGCCCGCTTCTGCGAGCCGTGCATGCGCATGGCGTAGACATAGGCGCGGTTCAGCAGCGCCTCGTCGGCGGTCGGGTCATAGGACCGGACCTTGTCGATCAGTTCGTATTGGCGAAGCAGCTTGGGCGGACGCGCCGGAGCGGGCGCGTCCTTGGGCTCGGCGACGGGTTGGGCCGCCTGGACAGTAAGAGGGTCTGCGCCTTCGGGGCTCAGTACCGCTCCTCCTGACCGCCATCCCGGTCGCTCTGCAGGGCCCGGACCAGTTCCAGCTCGCTCATCTGGGCATGGGTCGGGTCGGCCAGCAGGGCCAGGGTTTCGGCCTCTTCCTCGGCTTCGGTGTGCTCGTCCACCCGCTGCAGGCTGGCGATCAGGTTCTCGCGCAGCTCTTCGGCGTCGACCACGTCGTCGGCGATCTCGCGCAGGGAGACGACGGGGTTCTTGTCGTTGTCGCGATCGACCAGCAGCTGGGCGCCGGCGGAAATGGCGCGCGCGCGATGGGCGGCCAGAAGAACCAGGTTGAAGCGGTTCGGGACCTTCTGGATGCAATCTTCGACGGTGACGCGGGCCATGAAATCCTCGGATTGGGGAGAGAACTGGAGAAAATAGTCGCTCACGCCCGATTGTGCAATGCCGCGGGGGGCGATTGGCGCGCGTGACGCGGACCACAGTCACCCCCTTCGCAGTTCGGCGTTGTACGCGGAGGGCCGTACTCGGTCTTGGCTTCTATGTACACATCAATTCGCCTCAAGCATCCGTCCGAAACTTCGCGCGAATTTTATTTAACCACCTGAAGATCACGATAATGGCAATGGCCCAAACCACTGACCCAAACGACAAATTTAAAGCCTCAGGCGAGGACAATAATCGCCACCGAGAAAAATGCGGAATAATTATACCCGCAGCCAAGCCAAGCATAACAGCGTTTGACCACGCGGAAATTAAAAAGGGGATTTTACACCACTTCGCATAAGTATAGATGCAAAATGCATAAATCGATAGAAATAACGTTGCCGCCACGCCCAACGTTAACTGAATTGATGTTGATATTTGCTCTAAGGTTGTGATCGACGACAAATTCATTCTCGCGTGCGCTGGCCCTTCAGGTCGTCAGGGATGCGCCTCGGCGGCGATCCGATCAGCATCAGTTGTCGCCACTGATCTGCTCTCAAACCGCGGTCAGCGCACCGTTGCCTAAACATGGACAGACTAAACCCTTGTTTGGGAATTGCCCACTCACCTCTCCAGCTCACATCGCCCGCGCGTCGCGCCCCACGCTCGCCTGCGCCGCCAGGGCCCGCGCCGTCAGCCCCGACACTGGATGGCGCCAGTCCGGCGCGATCTCCGCCAGGGGGCCCATGACGAACAGGCGCTGGTGGGCGCGGGGATGGGGCAGGATCAGGTCTTCGCTGTCGATCACCCGGCGGCCATGGGCGATCAGATCGAGATCCAGGGTCCGCGGCGCGTTCCTTTCGCCCCGATTGCGGTTGAATTCCGCCTCGATTGAAAACAGGGTATGCAGAACCGAACGGGGTTCAAGGCGCGTCTCGACAATCGCGACAGCGTTGCGATACTCCGGCTGCGACGGATCGGGCCAGGCGGCCGAGCGCCACCATCCCGATCGCCGAAGAACAGGCAATCCCGCCTGATCGAAACGAGCCAGGGCGGCTTCGAGAAGGGCTTCGGAAGAGCCGTAATCGCCGGTCAGATTGCCCCCCAGCGCGATCACGACCGCCTCGTCCCAGCCAGGTCCCGCGCCGTTTTCAAGGATTTCCACGCTTATGACTTTCTACCCCACCGACCGGCTCGCCCTCTTTATCGACGGCGCGAACCTGTACTCGGCGGCCAAGGGACTCGGCTTCGACATCGACTACCGCAAGCTGCTGGAGGAGTTCCGCAAGCGCGGCGTGCTGGTGCGGGCCTATTATTACACCGCCCTGGTGGAGGACCAGGAATACTCGCCGATCCGTCCCCTGGTGGACTGGCTCGACTACAATGGCTTCCGCCTCGTGACCAAGGCCGCCCGGGAATATACCGACGCGCAAGGGCGCAAGCGCTGGCGCGGCGACATGGATGTCGAGATCGCCGTCGACATGATGGAGATGGCCGAGCACGCCGACCACCTGGTGCTGTTCTCCGGCGACGGCGACTTCCGCTGCCTGGTGGAGGCCGTGCAGCGCAAGGGCTCGCGGGTCAGCGTCGTCTCCACCGTGAAGTCCCAGCCGCCGATGGCGTCCGACGACCTGCGCCGTCAGGCCGACGCCTTCATCGACCTGGCCGACCTGTCGGAGATCATCGGCCGGCCCTCGCGCCTGCCCCGGTTCATCCAGGAAAGCCGGATGAACAATGAGAGCGAGAACGAGGCGGATGCCGAGGCCTGAGCCGGCCATGAGCTCCGCCGCCGAACCGCCCCGCGACTGCCCGCTCTGCCCGCGCCTGGTGGCCTATCGCCAAGTCAATCGCGAGGCCCACCCCGACTGGTGGAACGGCCCGGCCCCCTCCTTCGGCGACCCGGCCGCCCGCCTCGCCGTGGTCGGCCTGGCGCCTGGCCGCATGGGCGCCAACCGCACGGGCCGACCCTTCACCGGCGACTTCGCCGGCGTGCTGCTGTTTGACACCCTGATCCGCCTGGGGTTCGCGAAGGGGACCTATGAGGCCCGTCCTGATGATGGGCTGGAGCTCATCGACTGCCTGATCACCAATGCGGTGCGCTGCGCGCCGCCGGGCAACAAGCCCGAGACCTCGGAGGAGGCCACCTGCCGGTCGTTTCTGACCGCGCGGCTGGACGAACTGCCCAATCTGAAGGTGATCGTGACGCTGGGCGACGTGTCCCGGCGCAATGTCCTGCGCGCCCTGGGTCTCAAGGCCTCGGCCAGCGTCGGCGGTCACGGGTCTGAGTTCCAGGCCGGTCCCTATACGGTGATCAATTCCTATCACTGCTCGCGGCTGAACACGAACACCGGGCGGCTGACGCCGCAGATGTTCGAGGACATCTTCGTCCGCGTCCGGGCCCTGCTGGACGGCTAGGGGCGAACCCTGGCAAGGGACGAAGTTCTCTTCCTTCCTCCGTCATGGTCGGACTTGATCCGACCATCCACGAACACCTCGGCAAGCCCAGTGTTCATGGACCCTCGCGTCAAGCGCGAGGGTGACGGACCAGCGGGCCTCAGACACACCGCCAGTACTGGTAGCGCCACAGGGGCGTAAATCCGGCGCGAGCGTAGAGGGCGCGGGCCGGCGCATTGCCCTCCTCCACCTGCAGGAAGATCTGCGTCGCGCCCTTGGCCAGGGCCGCCCGGGCAAGGCAGGCCACCACCTGGCCGGCCAGGCCCTCGCCCCGGCGGGCGCGGCGGGTGCGCATGCCGTGCAGGCTGGCCCAGCCCTCGGCCAGGCTCATCGCGCCAACAGCGTGGGTCCCCTCGGCGTCGCGGACGGCGGCGAACACCGCGCCCGGCGACTTCGACAGCACGGCCACCCGGTGGGCGCCATCCTGCGGATCGAACCCCTCGCCCAGGAACACCGCCGCCCAGTCTTCGTCCGGCGTCTCGAGTAGTGTCGCGCCGGCAGGCTCGGCGAATCTGGCCACCAGATCGAGATCAGCGGTCATCACCAGGGTGGGCTGCTGCGGGACATAGCCCCGCTGGGTCAGGGCTTCGGCCACGCTGGCCAGGCCCTCGACATCGGGCAGACGGAACACCGGTGACATGCCCTTGGCGCGATAAGCCGCCTCGATGCGGGCGAGCAGGCCCTCGTCGCGGACCAGGGTGTGGGCGAGCGGCGCAGCGCTTTGGGCCCGGCCGATGGAGCCGGGCCGAAGGCCCAGGATCCAGGGACCGATCACCTCGAAACAGTCATGGGCGACCGTGGCGATGGTGGCGCGCTCGATCGCCTCGATCTGCGCGGGACTAGGCGACGAGAGGCTCACCCCTTGTCGCGCAGCAGGCGGGCCTTATCTCGGGCCCAGTCGCGTTCGGCTGAGGTTTCGCGCTTGTCGTGCAGCTTCTTGCCCTTGGCCAGCGCGATCTCCAGCTTGGCCAGGCCCTTGTCGTTCCAATAGAGCTTGGTGGGCACGATGGTGCGCCCTTCCCGCTGGACCGCCCCGATCAGGCGGTCGATCTGCTTGCGATGCAGCAGCAGTTTCCGGGGCCGGCGCGGTTCGTGGTTGAAGTGGCTGGCCTTGGCGTAGGGCGGAATGTCGGCGTTGATCAGCACGATGTCGCGCCCCTCCACCGCGGCGTAGGATTCGGCGATATTGGCCTTGCCGGCGCGCAGGGACTTCACCTCGCTGCCGGTCAGGGCCAGGCCCGCCTCCATGGCGTCGTCGAGAAAATAGTCGAATCGCGCCCGCCGGTTTTCGGCGATGGGTTTTCCAGCCATGACGCGCGCCTAGACGATCCCGGCGTCGTGCAGAGCCGCCAGCACTTCCTTGCGCGCAGCCTCCGACGCCGGCGCGATCGGCAGCCGCGCATCTTCAGAGCAGAGCCCCAGGTGGGCCAGGGCGAACTTGGTCGGGGCCGGCGAGGCGTCGGTGAACAGCGCCTTGTGGAGGCGGATCAGCCGGTCCTGCCAATAGAGGGCGGTCTTCCAGTCGCCGCTGAGCGCGGCGTTGTAGAAGGTGGAGATCAGGTCGGGCGCCACATTGACGCTGACCGAGATCGAGCCGTGGCCCCCATGGGCCATGTAGCCCAGCGCACTGGGATCATCCCCCGACAGCATCACCCAGTCCTGGCCGCACAGCAGGCGCTGCATGGTCGGCCGGGTCATGTCGCCGGTGGCGTCCTTGACGCCGACGATGTTGGGCAGGCGCGAGAGCCGGCCCAGGGTGTCGTTGGAGATGTCGACCCCAGTGCGCGAGGGCACGTTGTAGACGATGACCGGCAGCTGCACGGCCTCGTTGATCGCCGCATAGTGGGCGTACATGCCCTCCTGGCTGGGGCGATTGTAATAGGGCGTCACCACCATGGCCGCGTCCGCGCCAACCGCCTTGGCGTGCTTGACCAGCTCGATGGCCTCGCGGGTCGAGTTGGACCCGGCGCCGGCGATCACCGGCACGCGGCCGGCCGCCGTGCGGATGCACAGATCGACCACCCGGCGGTGCTCGTCATGGGAAAGGGTGGCGGTCTCGCCGGTGGTGCCGACCGGCACCAGGCCGTGGACCCCGCCGGAAATCTGACGCTCGATGAGGGCCACGAAGGCGTCCTCGTCCACTGCGCCGTCCCGGAACGGAGTCACCAGGGCCGGCATCACGCCCCTGAATAAAGGTTCGGACATTGTCTGCAAAAAGCCGTGAAAGCGCCGCATGGTGTTGCGGCCTATGATGTTGCGCGGACAATATGTCCGGCGCGGCCATGCCCGCAACCGCCCTCTCATCCGAGGGGCGAGACCTGGAGAGTTCCTGCTTGTACGTCCTTGCGCCCAAGACCCTTCTGACCGCCGCGGCCCTGTTCCTCGTGGTCGGCGTCCCCCAGGCGCAAACACCCCCGGCCTCAAGCCAGGATCCCTTCCCCAAGCCCATCGAGCTGCAGGCCGTGCGCCGCCCGCCCTTGGCCCCGCTCTCAGCCAGCGAGAATCAGTTGCTGCGCCAGGCCCTGGAGGCGGCGCGGCGTAGCGACGTGGCCGGCGCGCGCAGCCTGATCGGGGCCATGTCCGACCCGATTTCGCGCAAGATCGCCACCTGGGCCCTGGTGGATGTGGCCGGCGAATCGGTCGGCTTCTTCGAGGCCGACCAGGCCCGCCGCGACCTGGCCGACTGGCCCCGCGGCGCCGGTCGCCAGGAAACCGCCGAAAAGCTGCTGGTCACCTCTGGCCTGTCGCCGCAGCAGACCATCGCCTGGTTCGGCGGCGAACAGCCGGTGACCGCCCGCGGCGCCATCGCCCTGGCCAACGCCCAGATCGCCGCCGGGCAAGAGGCCGAGGCCACCGCCCTCATCCGCCGCTTCTGGCGCGACGAGGTGTTCGAGGCCGACGCCCAGGCCTCCATGCTCGCCCAATTCGGCCGCTATCTGCGGCCCGAGGATCACGTGCGTCGCGCCGATCGGCTGCTCTATGGGCCGCAGGGACCCGCCGCCCAAGCCATGCTCGGCCTGCTTCCGGCCGACGAACGGGCGATCGCCGAGACCCGCATCGCCCTGCGCTCCGGCTCATCCAGCGCCGAGGCGCTGTTGGCCCGTCTGACGCCCGCCCAGGCCGCCCATCCCGGCATCGCCTTCGAGCGCGCGGCCTATTTCCGGGGGCGGGGCCAGGAGTCCCGCGCCTATGACGTGCTGACGCCCCTGCCGCCGGAGCATGCCGAGTTGAGCACCGCGGCCAGCCGGGTCTGGCGCGAACGCTATCCCATGACCCTGGCGGCGCTGCGGGCCGGTGACTATCGCAACGCCTATCGCGCCTCGGCCAATACGGGTCTGACTGTCGGCGCCTCGGCCGCCGAGGCGGAATTCTATGCCGGCTGGATCGCGCTTCGCCGGCTGAACGACGCCAAACTGGCCGACCGCCACTTCGCGGCCATCGCCGAGATCGGCTCCTCGCCCATCACCCGTGGGCGCGCCCTCTACTGGCGGGGCCGGGCGCATGAGGCCATGGGGGACGCCGCCGGCGCCCAGAGCTTCTATCGCGCCGCCAGCGAGCACAATACGACCTTCTATGGCCAGCTTGCCGGCGAGAAGGTGGGCGACGGGACCATGACCCTGCCCCCTGAGCCCGAGATCACCGAGTTCGACCGCGCGCGCTTCGAGGGCCGTGACGTGGTGCGCGCCGCCCGGCGCCTGCAGGAGATCGGCGAACAGGGCCTGTTCCGCACCTTTGCGCTCCACCTGAAGGACACCGTCCCGAACACCGCCGAGCAGGCCCTTATCGTGGACATGACCCGCGGCTATGGCGACCAGACAGCCTCCATGCTGGTGGTGCGCGGCGCCGCCACCCTGGGCCACATCCTGCCCCTGCGCGGCTATCCCTATCGCTCGCCGCCAGAGGTGAGCAATGCGCCGGAAACCGCTTTGACCCTGGGCATCACGCGGCAGGAAAGCGGCTTTGATCCCCAGATTCGCTCGCCGGCCGGCGCTCGCGGGATGATGCAGGTCATGCCGGGCACGGCCCAGATCGTGGCCCGCCAGATCGGCGTCTCCTATTCGGCCGGGATGCTGGACGACCCGGACTACAATATGCGGCTGGGCCAGACCTATATCTCCCAGATGCTGGGCCAGTTCAGCGGCTCCTATCCCCTGGCCATCGCCGCCTATAACGCCGGCCCCGGCCGGCCTGCCCAGTGGGTCAGCTTCTGCGGCGATCCGCGCGGCGCCGGCACCGATCCCATCGACTTCGTGGAGTGCATCCCGTTCTCGGAGACGCGGAACTATGTGATGCGGGTGATGGAGGGGGCGCAGGTCTATCGGGCGCGCCTGAACAACGGCACGGCCAAGATCACCATCTCGCAGGATCTCGCCCGGGGCGGTTATGGCTATTCCACGGCCCAGGCGGCGACCACTGGCGGTCAATAGGGGCGAGGCCTGCTGGGCCTAGTCGACCGTGATGCCGGCCAGCAGGCCGTCTATGGTTACGTGGATCAGCTCATCGACCGGCTGCCAGGGGAAGTTGGGGCGCGAGAGGCGCAGGGCGACCACGCCGTGGCAGGCTGCCCAGAGCGCCTGGCTGGCGCTGTCGCCGTCCCCCAGCCGCAACCGGCCCTCGGCGGCGATCTCGCGAACGACGCCGCTGAAGGAGTCATAGCAGCCCGCCCCCAACTCGGAAGCCGCGTCGGGCCCCCGGGGCAAGGGACGCACGGCTGAAAACACCAGCTGGTAGGCGTTGGGGTGTTCGAATCCCCAACGCATATAGGCGTCAAGCATCATGCGGGTGCGGCTGACGGCGTCGAGCGGGCGTTCAGCGATCTGGTTGTTGCGGTCCAGCAGTTCCTGCATCGCCCCCTGGCAGATCTCCAGCAGGATGCAGGCCTTGTCCTGGAAGTGCATGTAGAGGGCTGTGGACGACACCCCGACCTCGTCGGCGATCCGCCGGATGGTCGCGCCCTCATAGCCCTCGGCCACGAAGATGCGCTCGGCCGCCGCGAGGATTTCGGCCCGCCGCAGATGGCCGTCACCCTTGGCCTTGCGCGCCGACCGACGCCTTGTGGTGCTGACGCCTACCAAACCCAATTCCCCCTCAAAACAGCTGAACACCGGAAACCAATTTCCGCCATGTGACAACCCCAGGCCGGATTATCCAGACTTTTCAGCCGTTCGACGCCATACCCGACCCTATAGGATTTCATCCCCTGGCGTCGTCGGCGGCTTTTTCGTAAGCGAAGCCCATGACTTCACCACGCCCCACCGTCGCCGAGACCCCCGGCGTGATGCGCACCACCGGCTGGGCCGACTACGCCCTGCTGGATTCCGGGGACGGCAGGAAGCTGGAGCGGTACGGCCCCTACACCGTCGTGCGCCCCGAGCCCCAGTGCCTGTGGTCCCCGCGCCTGGACGCCGAGACCTGGGCCAGGGCCGACGCCACCTTCGACCCCAGCGACGAGGAGGACGCCGGCCGCTGGCGCTTCCAGGGCAAGCTGCAGGACTCCTGGCCCATGTCCTGGCGCCAGGCGAAGTTCAACGCCCGCTTCACCGCCTTCCGCCACCTGGCCTTCTTCCCCGAACAGGCGGCCAACTGGGAATGGCTGGAGACGCGCATCCGCAGCGACGCCCAGAGCGCGGCCGAGCCGCCGCGGGTGCTGAACCTGTTTGGTTATACCGGGGTCGCCAGTCTGGTCTGCGCCTCGGCAGGCGCAGCGGTGACCCATGTGGACGCCTCCAAGAAGGCCATCGCCTGGGCGCGCGAGAACGCCGAACTCTCGGGCCTAGCTGACCGTCCCATCCGCTGGATCTGCGAGGACGCCCGCCGCTATGTGCAGCGCGAGGTCCGCCGGGGTTCGCGCTATGAGGGGATCATCCTCGACCCACCGAAATACGGCCGCGGCCCCACAGGCGAGGTCTGGCGGCTGTTCGAGGATCTGCCGGAGCTTTCGGCCCTATGCGCCGAACTTCTCTCGGAAAAGGCCTCCTTCCTTATACTGAACGCTTATGCAGCCCGGATCTCCGGCGCGGCCCTCGCAGGCCTGTTGTCCGAGCGTCTGGCCGACCGCGGCGGGACTATCGAATGGGGCGAATTGGCCCTGTCGGAGCAGTCCGGCGAGCGGGAGATCGGCCTGTCCTTCTACGCCCGGTGGGCGGCGTGAGCGGGCGGACGGTCACCTCGCTGACCAATCCGACGGTCAAGGCGGTGCGGGCCTTGCACCAGCGCAAGACGAGGGATGAGACCGGCCTGTTCGTGGCTGAGGGCCTGAAGAACGTCACCGAGGGGGTCGAGACCGGTCACGCGCCGGAAATCCTGCTCTTTGGACGCGAGGCCGCCGATCATCCCCTGCTGCGCGCCGCAGCCGATGCGACCGACAAGGCCGGCGGCGAGGTCATCGAGGTGACCCAGGACATCCTCTCCAAGGTCTCCCGGCGGGACAATCCCCAGGCGGTGGTGGGCGTCTTCCGCCAGGTCTTTGCTCCCCTCACCTCGTTTCAGCCGAAGACCGCCAAGGCCTGGGTCGCCCTGCACCGGGCGCGCGATCCCGGCAATCTGGGGACCATCATCCGCACCGCCGACGCCGCCGGCTGCGGCGCGGTCGTGCTGGTGGGGGAATGCTGCGATCCCTATTCGGTGGAGGCGGTGCGGGCGACCATGGGCTCGATCTTCGCCGTGCCCATCGCCCAGGCCACAGAAGGCGAGTTCGCCGCCTGGCGCCGCGATTGGCCAGGCTCGGTGGTCGGCACGCTGCTGAGCGCAGAGGTGGACCACCGCAGCGCCGACTATGTCCACCCGGTCCTGATCCTGATGGGCAACGAACAACAGGGCCTGCCGCCGGAAATGGCCGCCCTCTGCGACGTCAACGTCAAGATCCCCATGCGCGGCCGGGCCGACAGCCTGAACCTGTCGGTGGCCACCGGCGTGATGATCTACGCGGCCAGCTAGCTTCGGGGCTTGGTCCGGGTGGTCGGGTCGGCCACGGACGGGTTTTCCGGCCACGGATGGCGGGGATAGCGGCCGCGCATATCGGCCCGCACATCCCGCCAGGAGCCGCGCCAGAAGCCCGGCAGGTCCTGGGTCAACTGAATTGGCCGTCGGGCCGGCGACAAAAGGGCCAGCGTCAGGGGCCGGCCCGCCACCATCGGGTGCTCATTCAGGCCGAACACCTCCTGCACGCGGATCTCCACCCGCGGGCCGCCCTCGGCCTCATAGTCGATCTGCGCCCGGTTTCCCGTGGGCGCAGTCCAGTGGGTAGGCAACTCCGCCTCGACCCGTCGCTGGAGGTCCCAGGGAACGAGACTGCGCAGGGCGCCGTCCAGCAGGTCCGGCGTCAGGTCGGCGAGCCCGCGAAGGCCGTGCAGCAGCGGCGTCAGCCAGCCGTCGACTTGCGCCACCAGGGCCTGGTCCGACAGGTCCGGCCAAGTATCCGCATCCCGCTCTCGCAGGAAGGCGATCCGCTTGCGCAGCGCCGTCGCCGCCGTTCCCCAGCGCAGGGCGCCGAGCCCCTCCCGCCGCAGGCGCGCGGCCAGGGCCTGGGCGATAACTTCAGCCGGCGGATTGTCATCCAGGCTTTCGTGCAGGGCGAGCCGGCCGAGCCGCGTCAGGCGACGCACGCGGATCCGGCCACCGGGGCTTTCCTCAACCCGGTCCTCGGTCTCCAGAATGGACGCGAAGGCGTCGAGAATTTCGTCCTGCGTCAGCGGCGCGGCCAGCAGGATACGATCTCTGCGATCCCCGCCGCCGAGCTCGGCCACCGCCAGCCAGGGCTCCCGGGCCAGGACGTCGCCCGGCTCGATGAAGGCGCCGCGGCCGGTGGCCAGTTGAAACTCTCCCAAGGGTCCCCGGGCCTTGGCCACCCGCTCGGGATAGGCCAACGCCAGCATCTGGCCGTCGCTGAGCGGCGCGCCCTTCCCGGCCCTCGTTCCCCGGATCCAGCGGTCGGCCAGGGCGCGGGCGTCCCGGGCGCGGGGCGAGCTGTCGCGGTCGAAGGCTTCCAGGCGGTGGGTCAGATGGGCTTCGCGGCCGCCCAAACTGCGCTCGGTGACCAGGGCCGCGATGCGTGCGGCGCGCAGGGCCTGTCCATGCTCGGCGGCCCGCAGGACCATGTGCGCCAGTCGCGGTGGCAGGGGCATGTCGGCGAGCGCCTCGCCATGCGGAGTCAGCACGCCGGCCTCATCGACCGCCTCCAGCCGGCGCAGCAGGGCTTGAGCCTCGGCCAGAGCCGCCCGCGGCGGCGGGTCGAGAAAGGCCAGGTCGTCGGCCGACTTCGCGCCCCAGCGGGCCATGTCCAGGGCCAGGCCCGACAGGTCGGCGTCGAGGATTTCCGGGTCGGCGAAGGCCGGCAGGGCGCGGGTCTCGGCCTCGTCCCATAACCGGTAGCAGACGCCCGGCGCCGTCCGCCCCGCCCGCCCGCGCCGCTGGTCGGCCGCGGCCCGGCTGACCCGCACCGTGGCCAGGCGGGTCAGGCCGCTTGAGGGGTCAAAGCGCGGCACACGGGCCTGGCCGGCGTCGATCACCACCCGCACGTCCTCAAGCGTCAGGCTGGTCTCGGCGATGGAGGTCGCCAGCACCACCTTGCGTAAGCCCGGCGGGGGCGCCGCCACGGCCCGGTCCTGGGCCTTGGGGTCCAGGGCGCCATAGAGCGGCGCGACCAGCACGTCGTCGCGCCGGAGCCGCTCGCTCAGCCGCTGGGCGGTGCGCAGGATCTCGCCCTGACCCGGCAGGAAGACCAGGACCCCGCCGGTCTCCTCGGCCAGGGCGCGCTCGATGGTCCGGACGACGGCGTCCTCCAGACGCAGGGGCTCGCTGCGGCCGAGATAGCGGGTCTCCACGGGAAAGGCGCGGCCCAGGCTTTCGATCACCGGGGCGTCGGCCATCAGCCGGGCGACGGCCGCGCCGTCCAGGGTGGCCGACATGACCAGCAGGCGCAGATCGTCCCGCAGCAGGCCTTGCACATCCAGAGCCAGGGCCAAGCCAAGGTCGGCGTCCAGGCTGCGCTCGTGGAACTCGTCGAAGATCACGCAAGCCACGCCCGACAGGCCGGGATCGGCCAGGATCATCCGGGTGAAGACTCCCTCGGTCACCACCTCGATCCGGGTTCGGCCTGAGACCTTGGACTGCATCCGCACGCGAAAGCCGACGGTCTCGCCCACCGCCTCGCCCAAGGTTGAGGCCATACGCTCGGCCGCCGCCCGCGCGGCCAGGCGGCGGGGCTCCAGCATGATGATGCGGTCCTCGCCCCGCCATGGCGCGTCCAGCAGGGAGAGCGGCGTGACCGTGGTCTTGCCGGCGCCGGGCGGGGCGACCAGCACTGCGCGGGTCCCTGTCGTCAGGGCCTCGTTCACCGCGCCTAGAACGTCATGGATCGGCAGATGGGACGTCAAAGGGATGGCCGCCTCTGGCCCGCTCAGCTGATCAGTTGGGGAAAGAGGCCAAACAGCAGGATCAGGAACACCGCGATCGGGCACAGCCAGGCGATCAGGAACCGCCAGAGGGTCAGCAGCGGCCCGCCCGCCAGGCCGGTTTCGGCGTCCACCAGCTTGCGGTCGGCGATCCAGCCGACGAACACCGCCGTGATCAGTCCCGACAGCGGCAGCAGGATTCGCCCGGTCACCCCGTCGAAGACATCGAACCAGTTGGCGTTCTCGAAGCCCGGGACGAAGGCCAGCGGCCGATGGTCGGCCCAGACATTGAAGGACAGCACAGACACCATGCCGATCAGGAAGAAGCTGGCGCCCAGGAGGCTCGCCACCACGGCCCGGCTGACCTTGAACCGCTCCACGAAATAGGCGGTGGAAATCTCCAGCAGGGACACCGAGGAGGTCAGGGCGGCGAACAGCACCAGGACGAAGAAGGCCAGCCCCACCAGGGCGCCGGCCGGCATGCTGTGGAAGGCCGCGGGCAGGGTCTGGAACATCAGGGTCGGGCCGGCGTCCGGCGTCAGGCCAACGCTGAACACGATGGGGAAGATGGCCAGGCCGGCGATGATGGCGACGGCGGTATCGGCCGCCGAGATGAAGCCCGAGGTCTGGCCGAGATTGGTGTCGCGCGAAGCATAGGCGCCATAGGCGACCATGGCCCCGCCGCCGAGGCTCAAGGAAAAGAAGGCCTGGCCGAGGGCCGAGTTCAGCACCTGGGGCTGCAGGGCGCGCCCGAAGTCCGGGGTGAACAGGAAGGTCAAGGCCGCGGCGAAGTCGCCGCTGATCCCAGCATAGATGGTGATCGCCACCAGTAGGACGAAGAAGGCCGGCATCAGCCAGGTGGCGGCCACCTCAATGCCGCCCTTCACGCCGCGAGCCACCACGAAGGTCGTCGCCGCGGCGAACAGGAAATGGGTCAGGGTCATCTGCAACGGATTGGCGAACAGGGCCGGCATCTGGCCCCTCACCTCCTCGACGCTCAGATGGGAGTAGGCGCCCGCGAAGGGCTGGCCAGCCAGGGTCGTGCGGACCACGTCGGCCGCCGAGGTTCCGATGTAGTAGAGCACCCAGCCGGCGACGACGCTGTAGAAGGTCAGGATCACATAGTTGGCGATCATGCCGACCACCGCCAGGCTCGCCCAGCCGCTGCTGGCGTTAGATTGCCTGGCCATCAGGGTTGCGCTGGCCACGGTCGATCTCTGGCCATGGCGGCCGATCAGGGTCTCGGCCAGCAGCAGCGGCGCGCCGATCAGGGCCACGCAGAGGATGTAGATCAGGACGAAGGCCCCGCCGCCATTGACGCCGGCCTCGGAGGGAAAGCGCCAGAGGTTGCCCAGGCCGACGGCGGAGCCGACCGCAGCGAGGACAAACGCCGCCTTGGACGACCAGTGGGGCTGAGCCGCAGCAGGGGCATTGGCGACCATGAAGATTTCCCGCGGCTAGACACGTCCGTGGGACGCCGAAGCCGCGACCTTGGCCAGCGTCGGACGAACAATCAAGCCAGGTGCGAGCGAGGCGCCGGGACCGGGGGACGTGCGCCCGGCCCCGGACGTCCCTCTACTGCCCCGCGCCGAGGGTTTTTTCGTGATAGCGCGAGTGCCAGTAGGCGTAGCCGAAATAGACCGCGATCCCGATGACCAGCCACACCACCAGTCGGACGAATGTCGCCGCCGGCAGGCTGGAGATCAGATAGAGGCAGGCCAGCATGCCGCCCGGCGCGACGAGCCACACCAGCGGCGTCTTGAAGGCTCGTGGCAGGTCGGGCCGCGAGATCCGCAGATAGAGCACCGCCCCACAGATCATCGAGAAGGCCAGCAGGGTGCCGACCGACACCAATTCGCCCAATAGCCCGATGGGGAACAGGCCGGCCATCAGGCCTGCGAAAATAGCCGTGAGCGCCGTGCCCGCCCATGGCGTGCGCCGCCTGGGGTGCACCTTGGAGAAGATCGGCGGCAGCAGGCCGTCGCGGGACATGGCGTAGAAGATCCGCGACTGGCCATAGAGCAGCGCCATGATGGTGGAGGCCAGCCCCACGGTGGCCCCGATGGTCACCACCGGCTTCAGCCAGGCCAGCTGCGGTCCGACATTGTCCACCGCCACATAGACCGGCGCCGGCACATTCAGCATCGTGTAGGGGGCAAGGCCCGTGATCACCAGGCTCATCAGGATGTAGAGCACCGTACAGATGGCCAGGGAGGCCAGGATGCCGATGGGCAGGGTCCGCTGGGGGTTCTTGGTTTCCTGGGCGGCCGTCGAGATGGTCTCGAAGCCGATATAGGCGAAGAAGATCACCCCGGCGGCGGCGAATATCCCGCCTAGTCCGTACTTGGAGGCGCCGGTGACGGGGTCCGTGGTCTCGGCGGGGATGAAGGGCTGCCAGTTGGCCGGGTTCACATAAAGGAAGCCGAAGATGATCACGAGGAGCACCACCGAGACCTTCAGCAGCACGATGGCGTTGTTGAAGAGAGCCGATTCCGTGATCCCGGCGATCAGCACCGCGGCGGTGATCGCGATGATGGCCATGGCCGGCACATTGAGGATGGCGCCGGTGGCGACCAGCTGGTGGGCGTCGTTGACCAGATAGGGCGCCTGACTCCAGGCCGCGGGTATGATCACGCCTAAGTCGGCCATCATGCCTACGAAATAGCCGGACCAGCCGACGGCGACCGTGGCGCCGGCGAACAGATATTCGACGATCAGGTCCCAGGCGATGATCCAGGCGAAGAACTCGCCCACTGTCGCATAGGCATAGGTGTAGGCCGACCCGGCCACCGGAATGGTCGAGGCCAACTCCGCATAGCAGAGCGCCGCCAGGGCGCAGACCAGGCCTGCGATGATGAACGAGATGGTGATGGCCGGCCCCGCATGGGCCTCAGCCGCTTGGCCGGTCAGGACGAAAATACCCGCCCCGATGACCGAACCGATGCCGAGCGCGGTCAGGCTGACCGGGCCGAGGCTGCGCTTGAGCGTATGCTCGCCCTGTTCCGCCGCCTGCGCCAGAAGCACTTCGATCGGCTTTTTTGCGAAAATCTTCATCGCAAGTCGTGTCCCCACGGGCGCAGCACAACGCCGCCCGAATGGCCGGAGCAATGCACGGCGCGCAGAGTCCGGCAATCGGTCTCAAGACGGGGCCTTTTCCCGCCTGTGCGAAACAGGGACAATGCCGCGAAAAGCGAAGGTGAACGCTCTTGAACCCATCGGAACCGCCCATCCGCGCCCTGATCGCGCCGGTGACTCCCCTGGCGCAGAACTGCACCATCGTCTGGTGCGCCAGGTCGAAGAAGGCGGCGATCATTGATCCCGGCGGCGAGGTCCCTCGCCTGCTCCAGGCGCTGAGGGACCATGATCTGACCCTGGAGAAGATCTGGATCACCCACGGCCACCTTGACCATGCCGGTGGAACCGCGGCCCTGAAGGCGGCCACCGGAGTCCCCATCGAAGGCCCCCACCGCGACGACGCCTTCTGGATCGACCAGATGGACGCCGACGGCGCCCGCTGGGGCATGCCCGAGGCGCGGTCCTTCACCCCCGACCGCTGGCTGGAGAACGGCGACACGGTGCAACTCGGCGAAACCGAGTTCGAGGTCTATCACTGCCCCGGACACACGCCCGGCCATGTGGTCTTCTTCCATCGCCAGGCCCGCTTCGCCCAGGTGGGGGACGTGCTCTTCCAGGGCTCCATCGGCCGCACCGACTTTCCCCGGGGCAATCACCAGGATCTGATCGAGGCCATCACCGGCAAGCTCTGGCCGCTGGGCGACGACGTGCGCTTCGTCTGCGGCCATGGGCCGATGTCGAGCTTCGGCGCCGAGCGGCGGACCAATCCCTTCGTCGCCGACGACATCCTGGCGCGCTGAATCCACGCATGCGCCTTTTACAGGCGTGAAATCTGACGGTTACCCCGGAGGGCGAAAATGGCTCGCATGCAGACGACGCTCACCGACGCCCCAGGCCCCACCGCCCGGATTCTGATGGTCGATGACGACCCTGGAATCCGCGACGTGGTGTCCGACTTCCTGGGCCGCCACGGCTATTCGGTGACCACAGCCGGCGACGCCCGCGAGATGGAGCAGGCCCTGGAGCGCGAGCCGGTGGACCTGATCGTGCTGGACGTCATGCTGCCGGGCGAGGATGGCCTGGCCATCTGTCGCCGTCTGGCGGTGGGCGAGGCGCCGCCGATCATCATGCTCTCGGCCATGGGCGAGGACACCGACCGCATCGTCGGCCTGGAGCTTGGCGCCGACGACTATCTCTCCAAGCCGTGCAATCCCCGTGAACTGCTGGCCCGCATCCGCGCCATCCTGCGCCGGGCCGAACAGCGGGGGTCGGGCGATGACCTTGGGGCTGCCTGCGAATTCGCCGGCTGGCGCCTGGACCTGGTGCGCCGGGAGCTGCGTTCGCCGCAGGGGGTGGTGGTCAATCTGTCCAGCGGCGAGTTCTCGCTGCTGCGCGCCTTCGTCGAACGGCCGCAACGGGTGCTGACCCGCGACCAACTCCTGGACTTCGCCCGCGGGCCGACCTCCGACGCCTTCGACCGGGCCATCGATGTGCAGATCAGCCGCCTGCGCCGCAAGCTGGATGACGGCGGCGGCCACGACCTGATCCGCACCATCCGCAATGAAGGCTACATGTTCACCCCCAAGGTGAAGCGTCCATGAGCCGAGCCCGGGACGGCCGGCCGACCGCCTCCCTGTTCGTCCAGGTGCTGATGCTGGTGGGGGTCAGCCTGATCACCGCCCAGGCGATCAGCGTCTTCCTGCTGTTCAACCTGCCCCCGCCGGTGCCGGACTTCTACCGCTTCTCCGAGATCGCCGAGGCCCTGCAGGGGCGGCCCGGAGACCTGATCGAGCGGCGCGATCTTCAGTACAGCCTCGCCGATTCCCCGCCGGAGGGAGAATCGACCGCCGACAGCATGATGTGGGCCCGGGACAAGCTGGCCGAGGATCTCGGCGTGGCGCCCAGCGCCATCGTCATCGCCAAGACCTACCGGCTGCCCATTTCGGACCGCCGGGTCTTTCGCATCGTCCGCGACCGCATGGAGCGGGAGGGCGGCGAAGGTCAGGAAGACCGGTTCCTGGTGGCGCCGTTCGAAATCGCCATGCAGCGCCCCGACGGCCAGTGGGCCGTGGTGCGGCCCCAGCGCGGCCTGGGCCTGAACGTCTGGCAGAAGCGGGTCATGCTCTGGTTCCTGCTCTCGGCCCTGGTCATGGCGCCGATCGCCTGGATGTTCGCCAGGCGACTGTCGCAACCGTTCCGTCTGTTCGCCCAGGCGGCCGAGCGCCTGGGGCGCGATCCCGAGGCGCCGCCGCTGACCATCCGCGGCTCGGCGGAGATCGCCATCGCCGCCGGGGCGTTCAACCAGATGCAAGAGCGCCTGCGCCGCTATGTGCAGGACCGGACCGCCATGGTCGGCGCCATCGCCCACGACCTGCGCACCCCCCTGACCCGTCTTCGGTTCCGGATCGAGAACGCGCCGGAGGACCAGCGCGCCAAGATGGCCGCCGATATCGATCAGATGGAGGCCATGGTGGCCGCCACCCTGGGCTTCGTCCGCGACGCTACGCGTCCAGGCCAGCGCACCAGGCTGGAACTGGCCTCATTGGTCGAGAGCGTCTGCGATGAGATGGCCGAAACCGGCGCGGCCATCGAGGTCGAGCGCGCCGAGAAGGTGGTGATCGAGGGCGACCCCGTGGCCCTGCGCCGGCTGGTCACCAACCTCGTGGAGAACGCCGTCAAGTTCGGCGACCGGGCCCGCGCCCGGGTGATCACCGCCGAGCGGGCGGTGATCATCGAGATCGACGACGAGGGTCCCGGCATCCCCGAGGCCGAGATCGAGCGCGTGTTCGAACCCTTCTATCGCCGTGAACCCTCCCGCAGCCGCGGCACCGGCGGCATCGGCCTGGGCCTGGCCGTCGTCCGCTCCATCGCCCGCAGCCACGGCGGCGACGTCACCATGGTCAACCGCCCTGGTGGCGGGCTGACGGCGCGGGTGACCCTGCCGGGCTAGGTCGATCTCGGGCGCGAAGCGTCGCCACAGACATGGCGTCGCCTAGATTCCGGGATAGCGCTAGCAAGGGGCCGCCCCCGGCGCGGCGCGGCCGCCCGCTGGAGCACAGGTTCCATGAGTCCGTCGCCATCACCCGGCCGTAGGTCCCTTTCACGCACGTCCCGCCCAGCCTGGGCCATAGGAGGGGTGACGCTGATCGCCCTGCTGATCGCCGGGGGCCTCATCCTGCGGACGGGCGAACCCAGGGCGGTCTACCGCACGGCGGCCGTTGAACAGGTCATGGGCGAGAGCGGCCGGCAGGTGACACGGGTCCCGGCCGCCGCCCTGGGCTGGAGGCCGACAGACGCGGGGTCACCCTCAAGGTTCCACAGCGCGGCGCGATTCTCCGGCGGGCCTCCTCGGCATGGCGCGCCCAGGGCCCCAGTGGCCGACATTCTCGATCTCGACGCCGCGCAGCAGCGGGTGTGGAAGCGCCTCTCCCTGGATCTCCGGCGCCAGATCACCCTTTTGGCGGCCCAGGCCGACGGCGATCGCGCGGCGGTAATCGAGAGCGTGGTCCGGGCCACCCATGAGGCCTTCGCCAAGCTGGAACCCAGCCTGCGCGCAGATCAGAAGGAAAAGCTGGCCAGCCTACGCGCCAGCATGGCGGCGGTCGGACGGCCGGAATCCGACGGCTACGATACTGGTGTGATCTATGTCCTGCGCGACGGCGAGCCCTGGGCCGTGCCTGTCCGCTTGCGCGCCACGGACGGATCCCTGACCGAAATCCAGGGCCCTCTGGCGGCGGGCGAACGGGTGATCATCGGCGGTTCGGAGTGACGGGTCGATGCAGCGGCGGCCGCCACTCCATGGGCAAGCTCGACGGCTGTAGCCCACTGTAAAAATTCCGGGATTCCCCGACGCAACCCCAGGCGCGATTCGCGGGTTGCTAGAGCGGAGCCTTACACGACCTTCCGGAGCCGGACTGTCGGGCGAGAGTTCCGACGCCGCCTGCAAGGAGTGACCCTGATGAGCATTGCCGACCAAAACCCCCCCCGCGCCCGTCGTGGCTTCGCCGCCATGAACCCCGAGCGCCGTCGTGAAATCGCGCGCAAGGGCGGCGCCAGCGTGCCTGGCGAAAAGCGCAGCTTCGCCAAGGACCGTGATCTGGCCGCCTCCGCCGGCCGCAAGGGCGGCGAGGCTTCGAGGGGCGGCGGTCGTCGTGACGCCGACGAGACGACCGAGTCCTAGAGGCGGCCGGGTTCAGGCTCCGCGCCTGAACCGCCCCTGCTCCACATCCTGAAGCGCGCCAGAGGTGATTGGGGCCACTCGCCTCCGGCGCGCTTCAAGCGCTCAGCAGGAAAATCCCGAACGCCGACGCGGCGCTAATCCAGCGCCGTTCCATCTTCCACCCCGCCTTGCCCGCCAGGGCCTCCAGCCGCTCGGGCGTGAACTTGTGTGAGTTCTCGGTGTGGATGGTCTCTCCCGCGGCGAAGTGGAAGCGCCGACCGGCGACCTGAACGTCCTGGTCTTTGCGCGACACCAGATGCATTTCGATCCGCGCGGCCTCGGCGTTCCAGAGCGCGCGATGGGAAAAGGCGGCGAGATCGAAGTTTGCGTCCAGTTCCCGGTTCATCCGGGCCAGCAGGTTCAGATTGAACGCCGCGGTCACGCCTTGGGCGTCATCATAGGCCGCGACCAGCACCGCCTCATCCTTGACCAGATCGGCGCCGACCAGGAAGTGCGCGCCATCGCCGAGCAGGTGGCGGGCGTTGACCAGAAATTCGACCGCCTCCTCCGGCGTCAGGTTGCCGATGGTCGAGCCGGGGAAGAAGCCGACCGCTGGCCGGCCTCGCGCGGCCGTCGGAAGGTCCAGGGCCGTAGTGAAGTCGTCGGCCAGGGGCGCGAGCGTCAAGGCGGGGTAGTCGGCGGACAGGTTGGCTACGGCCTCGTCCAGGGCGCTCGGGCTGATGTCGATGGGCGTATAGACCGCGACCTGCGGCGCATGGTCCAGGATTTGGCGCGTCTTCAGGCTGGCCCCACTACCGAACTCCACCAGCGCTGCGCCCTGTGGGATACAGGCTGCGATCTCTGCAGCCGCGTCCTGAAGAAGGGCGAGTTCGGTGCGGGTCGGATAGTATTCCGGCAGCCCGCAGATATCCTCGAACAGGCGCGAGCCCTCGGCGTCGTAGAAGTACTTGGGCGACATCGCCTTTTGCGGGCGCGCCAGGCCCGACAGGGCGTCGGCCTCGAAGGCGCTGCGGCGGCGGGGCTTGGGGGCCGCGCCGTCCTTGGCCAGGCGCAGACCCGAGAACATCCACCGCTGATGCGGGTGGAAGAAGTTGCGATAGGTGGTCCGCACATGGCCGGTTGGCGTGACGCAGGCGCCGCCGCGCAGCACCATCTGGCCGCTCATGAACTTGCCGTTGTACTCGCCCACCGCCCCTTCGGCCGGGGCGAAGCCCGGATAGGGGCCATAGGCGCTGCGGGTCCACTCCCAGAGATCGCCATACATCTGGCGCAGGCCAGACCCGCTGGCCGCCGTCGGCGCAGGACAGGCGCGGTCGAGGAAATTTCCGCGGCGGGGAAGTTGAGCGGCGGCATGCTCCCACTCGGCTTCCGTGGGCAGGCGCGCGCCGGCCCAGGTCGCGAAAGCGTCGGCCTCGAAGTAGCTGAGGTGGGCCACGGGCAGGTGAGGATCGATGGGGCGCAGGCCTTGGAGGCTCATGGCGCTCCAGCCAATCCCGACCTCAGCCTCCTGCCAGTAGAAGGGCGCGCGCCAGCCCTCGGCCTGGACGCTAGCCCAGCCGTCCGAGAGCCAGAGCTCGGCCCGCTCATAGCCACCGTCGGCCATGAAGCTCAGCCACTCGCCATTGGTCACCAGGCGGTCCGCCAGGCTGTAGGGCGCTAGATAGGTCTTGTGCCGCGGGCCTTCGTTGTCGAAGGCGAAGCCCTTTCCGTCATGGCCGATCTCTACAAGCCCGCCCTCGAAGCCCTGAAAGTTCGGCGGCCCGGGATCTGCCGCCAGGCCGGCGACAGCGCCGCGGCCATAGGCGGGCTTCAACGGCGACTGGGCGAAGAGATGCAGGATATCCATCAGGATCAGCTCCTGATGCTGCTCCTCATGGGCGACCCCCAGGTCGAACAGGTCCTCAAGAACCGTTTCGCCCGACAGCAGCAGACGGGTCATCGCCTCGTCCACATGGGCGCGATAGGCCATCACCCGCTCCTGAGAGGGACGGGTCAGAAGCCCCCGTTGGGGCCGAGGCTGACGGGGGCCAAGGGCTTCGTAATAGGAGTTGAAGAGGAACCCGAACCGTTCGTCGAAAACCCGATAGCCCGGCAGACCAGGGATTAGGAGGAAGGTTTCAAAGAACCAGGTGGTATGGGCGAGGTGCCATTTGGTCGGACTGGCGTCCGGCATCGACTGGGCCAGTTGGTCTTCAGGCGACAGGTCGCGGACCAGATGTTCGCTGCGCGCCCGGGTGGTGAGGTACCGTTCCAGCCGCGCCTGGGCGGGCGCATCCTGGGCGGCGAAGGTCATGGTTGCGTCGTCCGAAGGCGCCATTCCACCCCTCCCCCATCCTGGTTCCGCAGGCCGGCCGGCCGCGCCCCTCGCCAGTGCGAAGGTTCAGAGTTGAACGCTGATCAGGCGCCCCCTGTTCCTTAAGGTTGGTCCTCAGGTCCGCCGGCGCAACCCGGAACGGAAGACTCTTGTTCACGTTGGTGACTGGCGACCGATCAGCCCCCTATCGGCCACAAGGAGCAGGTGTGACGAGCGAAGGCTCCCAGATGACGCGCGACCGGTGGCGGGACGCCGTGGTGGCCATGATCCCGGCCTTGCGCGCCTTCGGCTGGTCGCTGACTCACAATGGCTCGGACGCCGACGATCTGGTGCAGGACACCCTGATCAAGGCCTGGGCCAATCGCGACAAGTTCGAGCCCGGGACCAATCTGCGCGCCTGGCTCTTCACCATCCTGCGCAACACCTACTACACCCAGATCGCCCGGCGGCGGCGCGAGGTGCGCGACGAGGACGGCGATTACGCCAAGCAACTGAAAACACCCCCCAGCCAGGACTGGAGCGTCGCCATGCAGGACCTCCAGGCCGCCCTCGCCCAGTTGCCGGACGAGCACCGGGAGGCCCTGATTCTGGTCGGCGCAGCCGGACTCAGCTACGAGGAGGCCGCAGAAATTTGTGGCTGCGCGATCGGCACCATCAAGAGCCGGGTGAACCGCGCCCGCAACAGGCTGATCAAGATCATGGAGGATCGCGAGGCTCCAGATCCAGAGCCAGAGGCGTCGAACGCGGTCACCCCGCGATAGCGGCTCGCGGGGCCGCGGGCGTCAGGTCGGTTTCACTCTGCGTCTGGGTCTGGCCGTCCAGCTGATCCACCATCGATATAATGCGGTCGGGCACGGCCTGGGACTGGATCTGCTGAAACATGGCCGACAGCTGCGCTGTCAGCTCATCCTTCGTCGGGGGCCGGTCGGCCGCCATGGGGAAGCTCCCTGTGCGAGACTCTGCGATGTTGCCGTCAAGAAGGTTAACGCAGCCTCTCCGACGGAACGAGTCGGAGACCGCGGGGGTTGAACCGGACCATCCAAGGAGACCCCCATGGCTGAACACCCCAAGCCGCCCGCCTCCTCTACCGAGCGCACCAGTGATGAGCCCGGCAAGACCCGTCCCGGCGCCCAGGCCTTTGGTATCGGCGCCGAAGAGGCGAGGCCCGAACCGAGCGGTATTGTCGATGAGCACAAGGCCTATGTGAAGGAAATCGGACATCCTACTGCGCCGGAGACCGATCTGGGCGAGCCGGCTGAGGAAATGCCCGATCCCGTGGAAAAGCCCTGACCTAGATATTTGCCGGGAACCTGCGCCGCTTCGACGGCCTTAACTTCGGCATGTTCCAAGCAGACGCCGCAGGCGGCTTCGAAGGCGGCCTGACGTCGCTGCTGCGAGACCACCCCGAGCAGGCTGGACTGGCGGTCGGCCTGCTGGTCTTCGCCGAAAGCCTCGCCTTCGTCGGCTTCTTCGTCCCCTCCACCCCGATGCTGCTGGCCATCGGCGCCATGCTGGGCGCTGGCCTCCTGGAACCTGGCCCCCTGCTCCTCTACGCCATTACGGGCGCCGTGGCCGGCGACGCCGTCTCCTACGAACTCGGCCGCCGGATGGGGCCCCCAGCCCTTCGCCATCGCGTGTTGATGCGTCGTCGCCGCGCCGTGGCGCGGGCGCGCCTGTTCATCCGCAAGGCCGGTATGTTGACCATGGTGCTCGGCCGCTTTACCGGCCCGATCCGCTCGCTGGTCCCCCTGGCCGCCGGCATGCTGAAGATGCGCCGTCTGAGCTTCCAGGTCGCCAACCTCATCGGCGCGGCGCTCTGGATCCCGGTGATGCTGGCGCCTGGCTATCTCGCCGCCCAGGGTCTCAGTCTTCTGCCGGAAGGCCTGTTGGGGCCTGCGCTCGCCGGCCTCGCTGTGATGGCCTTCGCCCTTCTGGTCTGGAAGTGGCGCAAAGGTCAGTCTGCGTCAGGCTGAGACGGCCACCATCGCATTGATCTTGGCCGCGAGCTCTTCCAGCCTGAACGGCTTGGCCACCATCGACATCCTGGCGCCGAGGAAGTCGGCCCGGATCGTGGCGTTTTCGGCGTAGCCCGTGATGAACAGGATCGGCAGTTGCGGCCGGTGAGATCGCGCGATCTCGGCGAGCTCCCGCCCATTCATGCCGGGCAAACCGACGTCCGAGATCAGGAGGTCGAACGGCATGGCCGAGGCCAGGATGGGGATCGCCGCATGCGGCTCGGCCGCCTCGACGGTGAGATAGCCCAACTCCTCGAGCACCTCGCGGACCAGCAGGCGAACAGCTGGATCATCCTCCACGACCAGAACCCGCTGCCCGTCCCCAGGCGGGGCGGCGTCGGTGGCGGACATCTCATCAGCCACCTCCTCCTCGGTGGCGGGTAGGAGAACCTCGACCGTGGTCCCGTCGCCCGGGCGGCTGTCGATCCGCACATGCCCGCCGCTCTGCCGGGCGAAGCCATAGACCATCGAAAGGCCCAGACCGGTTCCCTGCCCCAGGGGCTTGGTGGTGAAGAAGGGGTCGAAGACCTTCTCCACGAGGTCGGGCGCCATGCCGACGCCGCTGTCGGACACCGAGACCACCACATAGCTCCCCGGCGCGACACCCAGCCGCTGGGCGGCGGCCTCGCCCAGATCAGTGGCGCGGGTCCCGATCGTCAGCTCGCCCCCGTGGGGCATGGCGTCGCGGGCGTTGATCGCCAGATTCAGCAGGGCGCTTTCCAGCTGGTTGACGTCCACAATGGCCCGCGGAAGGTCGGGGGCGAAGGCGAACCGCAGCTGTATTCGTTCATCCACCGAACCCCGGATCAGTTCGTTGAGCGAGGCGGCCAGGCTGTTGATATCGGTGGGCTTGGGGTCGAGGGATTGCCGGCGGGAAAAGGCGAGCAGGCGCTGGGTCAGCGCCGCGGCCCGGCTGGCCGAGGCCTGCGCCGCGTCCATGAACCGGTCGATATCCTCCAGGCGGTTCGAGGCGATCCGCCGCCGCATGATGTCGAGGGAGCCGATCACGCCGGTGAGCATGTTGTTGAAGTCGTGGGCGATGCCGCCCGTAAGTTGCCCCACCGCCTCCATCTTCTGGCTCTGCCGCAGGGCGGCCTCGGCCTTGGCGCGCTGCGCCACCTCCGCCTCCAGTTCGGCCGTGCGTTCCCGAACCTTGAGTTCGAGGGCGTCGTGGCTTTGCGCCAGCAGGATCATCTGGTCGCGCAGGGCGAACTGCCGCCGCCGGCTGCGGAGCGCCACATCGACGGCGCTCAACAGCGAGCGTGCGCCCAGCGGACGCTCCAGCAGGATGGCGTTGGTGATATCGGCCAGCAGCCGTCCCGAGATGCCGTCGGCGGAAAGACGGGCGCTGTGGCGCCTGGAGGTCAGAATGAGCACGGGAACGTCCGACCAGGCCGGCTGATCGGCCAGCGCGGCAGCCAGCACGGTCGACGCGGCCACGCCCTCTTCCGTCGCCAGAACCGCTCCGGTGCTCTGATCAAGCGCGCTGACGAGCCGGTCCAGATCACCGAAAACCTGGGCGCTATAGCCGGCGCCCCGCAAGAGGCCGGCGATCGTCTCGCCGTCGCGACCGAAGGGGGCGCAGACAAGGATCGGGTTCCGCCCGACGTCTTCTCTAGGACTCAACGGCCCGCGGCTCCATCAAGGGCGTGGGCTCGCCGGCATATTCGGGCGTTCCCGTCATCACCCCTCTGAAATTGGTGAGCGGCTCTCCGATCCGGATGCCGCCGCTGTCGATGCGCAGCTCGCGAATGGTGTCCTCGTGGGCGCCGCCGCGGTTCTTGATGACGGAGATCGCCTTTCGCACCCGGCCCTCGGCTTCGAAGAAGCGGATGAGAACAACGGCGTCGGCGACATAGGAGATGTTCAACAACCCCGTCGCCATGCTTCCGACAAGCCCGGATTGAGGATTGATCAGGAAGGTCACCAGCCCCTGCTGGTTCAGATAGGACAGCAACTCGTGCACCTGCAGGATCAACTGCTGTTCCTGGGGCATGGCCGCCATATAGCCGCTGAGGCTGTCGATGACGACGATGCGCACAGATCGCTCCATCACCTCGCGACGGATCATCCAGGCGAACTGTCCGGGAGAAACCTCGGCAGGGTCGATCTGGGAGATGGTCAGGGCGCCGCTGTCGATATGCTTCTGCAGGTCGATGCCCATTGTCTCGGCGCGCACCAGGAGCGTGCCGATGCGTTCGTCGAACTCGAACAGGGCCGCGCTCTCTCCGCGCTCGCAGGCGGCATAGACGTATTGCAGAGTCAGGGTCGTCTTGCCTGCGCCCGCAGGCCCGGTCACCAGGGTGGTGGTCCCACGCAGGGGGCCGCCGGCCAGGAGCCGGTCCAATTCCGGCACGCCGCTCGGCGTCGGTTCTCCGGCGAAGGGCGCGTGGTGTTCGGCCGCAATCAGCCGCGGATAGACCTCCAGGCCGCCCTCCTGGATCGTGAAGTCGTGAAAGCCCGCGACGAAGTTCACCCCCCGCAGCTTTTGGACCTGCAGCCGCCGCCGCGCCGCGCCGAAATCCAGGGTCAGCCGCTCCAGAGTGATCACCCCATGGCAAAGGCTATGGAGGTGAGCGTCGCGCTGGCCGTGCTCGCCGGTGAGATCATCGACCAGCACAACGGTGATGTTCCGCCCGGCGAAGAATTGCTTCAGGGCCAGGACCTGCCGGCGGTAGCGCAGAGGATCCTGCGCCAGGAGGCGCATCTCCGAGAGGCTGTCGAAGACGATGCGGGTCGGCTGAACCGCATCGACCTTCTCCTGGATCAGCCGGACTGTGCCGCCCAGTTCCAGCTCCCAGGAATGCAGGACCGACTGTTCCCGCCCCTCGCCCAGCACCTCACTGGCCGAGGCGAGCTCGAAGAGGTCGATCCCGTCCAGGCTCCAGCCGTGGGACTCCGCCACCGCCTGAAGCTCTTCGGAGGTTTCCGACAGGGTCACATAGAGGACGCGCTCCCCCTCGCCTACGCCCTCGAGGAGGTAGCGCAGGGCCAGGGTGGTCTTCCCCGATCCGGGCGCGCCTTCAAGCAGGTAGACCCGGTTTGGCGGCAGTCCGCCCCGTAGGACATTATCCAGCCCGAGGCTGCCTGTGGAAACACGCACCGGCTTGGCCGGCTTACTCTCAGTCATGTGGCCCTCTCAAGAACCGGCTTATGGCGCGCATCCGATTTGAGCGCTGCCGTGGGGTTCAACGCCCGAACGTCACCATAGGCTCCTGAACGGCCCTAGGTTCGATGCAGCGCGGTGCTTTGAGTCAGAAGGTCTGGATCGACGCCGCCAAGCACCGCCTGCGCCACCGCCTCCAGACCCTGCGTCGTCACGCCGGCTGGCTGTGACGGCGGCGCATCGAGCTGGTCGAGATAGACCCGCAAGGTGGCTCCTTGAGTGCCGGTGCCGGAGAGACGAAACACCACCCGCCCGCCGTCGGACAGGAACAGGCGCACGCCCTGACCCTCTGACCTGGCGCCCGTCACCGGGTCTTCGTAGGCGAAGTCGTCCGCGCCCTCGATGAGCCGCTCGGCGACCGCCGTCCCGCGCAGGCTGGCAAGTCTGTGACGCAGGGACGCCATGGCTTCGGCCGCGCGTTCGCTCGGCAGCCCTTCCCAATCGAGCCGCTGGGTCGCCACGCGGCCGAAGCGCGCCCAGTGCCGGGTCACCACTTCTTCCACCGAAAGGCCGCCGGCGGCGAGGATGTTGAGCCAGTAGAGCACCGCCCAGAGGCCATCCTTTTCACGGACATGGTCCGATCCCGCCCCAGCGCTCTCCTCCCCGCACAGGGTGATGCGGCCGGAATCCAGCAAGGCGCCGAAGTATTTCCACCCCGTGGGGGTTTCGTAGCAGGGAAGCTCCATGGCCGCGGCGACGGCGTCCACCGCACGGCTGGTGGGCATGGAGCGCGCGACGCCTGCGATGCGCCCCCGATAGCCGGGCACCTGCTCGGCGTTGGCCAGCAGGATCGCCAGGCTGTCGCTGGCGCTCACCGGGAAGTGGGGTCCCATGACCAGGTGGCGGTCGCCATCGCCGTCCGAGGCCGCGCCCACGGCGGGCGCATCATCGGCGTTCATCCGAGACGCCAGCGCCTTGGCGTTGGCCAGACTGGGATCGGGATGGCCGCCACCGAAGTCGGGCAGCGGCGCGCCCCGCAGGATGGCGCTTTCCGGAGCGCCCAGGCGCCGACAGAAGATCTCGGCGGCGTAGGGGCCTGTCACGGCGTGCATCGCGTCGAACAGCAGGCCCCCGGCCGGCGCCCGGAGGAACTGGGCGATGCGGTCGAAATCGAACAACCGTTCCATCAGGTCCGCATAGTCGGCGGCGGGATCGACCACCTCCACCGCCAGGGGTCCGAGTTGCTGTGGTCCCAGCTGCGCCAGGTCGAGGCCTGCGCCGTCGAAAATCCTGTATTCGGAGATCTGGCGGGTCCGCGCGAAGATGGCCTCAGTGACGTCTTCCGGCGCCGGCGCGCCGTTGGGTCCATTGACCTTGACGCCAAAGTCGCCGTCGGGTCCCCCCGGATTATGGCTCGCCGACAGGACAATGCCGCCCCAGGCCCCCCGACTGCGGATCAGATGCGACACAGCTGGCGTCGATAGCAGGCCGCCCTGCCCCACCACCGCGCGCCTTGCGCCATTGGCCGCGGCGATGCGCAGGATTTCCTGGGCCGCCGGCTCGGTGAAGAAGCGTCCGTCCCCGCCCAGGACGATCTCGCCGTCGATCGGGCAGATGTCGAACACGGCCTGGATGAACGTCGCGAGGTAATGCGGCGCCTGGAACTGGCGTGTGGATTTGCGCAGGCCCGACGTGCCGGGACGCTGGTCGTCGAAGGGGCCGGCCGTGACGACGCGAACGCTCATGCGCCGATGTCCATGCGGCCAAAGGATCGGTGGGGCGGCTTTGAATTCATCGATTTCCCGTGGATGCCGACGCTGCGGGCTGACAGATTTTTCGAGCTAGGTCTCCGGCGCCCAACGACAGCGCCTCCCCAGCCAGCGTGGAAGGAAGCGCAGCAAGCGACCGCAGCGTTCCCCAAGACTGTGGGCGAGGCTCCGATGGCCCGCAAGACGATATTGGCCCGGATCAGATTGCTTTCCCGCCCGCACGAAGCCGCTGAGATCCAAGGCGCGGCTGACCGCCAAGCGCGCCGTCGGCGCCGTCTGCGGACAGCGGCTTTAATTCGTGGAGAATGGCGGTGACGGAGGGATTCGAACCCTCGATACCCTTTCAGGTATGACGATTTAGCAAACCGTTGCCTTCAGCCACTCGGCCACGTCACCTTGTTGATAACGCTCCGCTTTTCCGGAGCGCCTCCGCCATTTTGCAACCAGTTTGCAGCCGACTGCTTGGCGGAGGCCGGTTTCTACCCGAGGTCAGCTCAGATGCAAAGGCCTGAGGAGGAGATCGCTCCATGCCGTGCCTCGCATGAGACAGCCGATAGGCGGCGGCGCGGCTATCGCGCTCCGCTCATCGAGAACAGGCGCATCGCAGCGACAGATGCCGGGCGCGCTTTCTTCACCGGTAGAAGTGCGCGCCGCCAACGCCTGCGGACCAAGCAGGCGCCGACTTTGTGCATCAGCTCGCGGACTCCCCCTAG
>Ga0208179_1000157_pt1 | contig 50713 bp, 43 predicted proteins | sample Malvired_Geostar_FD_184238 | JGI IMG/M metagenome (GOLD analysis project Ga0208179, IMG submission 184238) | Marine viral communities from the Global Malaspina Expedition - Malaspina viral metaG DeepMed_Geostar (SPAdes) (version 2) | ecosystem: Environmental > Aquatic > Marine > Oceanic | place... | reverse complement strand
GGTCGATGGTCAGGCCGAACAGCTTGTCCCGGTACTGGCGGAGGCGGGGTGGCAGGCGGTCGTGCTCGAGGTCTTCCTCGGTCAGCGGATAGTTCGCCGCCCGGACGCCGTAGTGCAGCGCCAGGTAGACGCAGGTCGGCGTCTTGCCGGCACGGGATACCGCCACCAGGATCACGTCCGCGTCCGAATAGTCGATAGCGGCCCCGTCGTCGTGCGCCAGCGCGTAGTTCATCGCGTTGATGCGGCGGTGGTAGGTGTCGAAGTCGACGATGGCGTGGGCGCGGCCGACGTGCCGCTGGCGGGATTCATCCAGCTCCCGTTCCAGCGGCTCGATGAAGGGCGCGAACACGTCCAGCATCAGCGCCCCGCTCTCGGCGAGGGTCTCGCTGACGTCGGCATCCATGCATGAATTGATGACGATCGGGCGGGCACTATGGATCTCTGCAGCGGTCCGGATCCGGTTGGCCGCCTCGCGCGCGCGCTCGACGCTGTCCACGAACGAGATGCGCTCACCGATGAACTGGGTGTCGGTGAATTGGGTCAACAAACTGTGCCCGATGGTCTCGGCAGTGATGCCGGTACCGTCGGAAATGTAGAAAACCGGCCGCAACTGCGCCATCCGAACCCCCGCCCTTCTGGTCCAACAACAGGAAAAAGCCCGTCGAATCAATCTTGTAAGCATCCGACGCAGGAGCGATCATAGCGGCTTGGCTGCGACGGCCGTTCCTGCCCGATCCGCCCACCCCCACGGAGACCCCGCTTGAAAGAGAACATCCTCTGGCTGCACGCCCTGCGCCTCGACGACCTGGCCCGCGTGGGCGGCAAGAATTCCTCGCTCGGCGAGATGATCGGCAACCTCGCCAACCTGGGCGTTTCCGTGCCCGGCGGCTTTGCCACCACCGCCGAGGCGTTCAAGGACTTCATCGCCCACAACGATCTGGAGAAGCGCATCTTCGACCGCCTGGCTTCGCTGGACGTGGAGGATGTCGGTGCGCTCACCGCTGCGGGCAAGGAGATCCGGGGCTGGGTGATCGACGCGCCGCTGCAGCCGGAGCTCGACACTGGCATCCGAGAGGCTTACGCCAAGCTGTGCGGCGAGAACGGCGGCGGGGACGTGGCGGTCGCGGTGCGCTCATCGGCCACCGCCGAGGACCTGCCCGATGCCTCCTTCGCCGGCCAGCAGGAAACCTTCCTCAACGTCACTGGCGTCGAGGACGTGCTGGTCAAGGTCAAGGAAGTCTTCGCCAGCCTCTACAACGACCGCGCGATCGCCTACCGCGTCCACCACGGTTTCAAGCACGAGGATGTGTTCCTGTCGGCCGGCGTGCAGCTGATGGTGCGCTCGGACGTGGGTGCCTCCGGCGTACTCTTCACCCTCGATACCGAGTCCGGCTTCCGCGACGTGGTGTTCATCACCTCCAGCTACGGCCTGGGCGAGATGGTCGTGCAGGGCGCGGTGAACCCGGACGAGTTCTACGTCTACAAGCCGACGCTGGCCCAGGGCAAGAACGCGATCCTGCGTCGCTCGCTGGGCGCCAAGCAGCTGCGCATGGTGTACTCCGACCAGCCCGGCGAGCGCGTGCGCACCGAGGACACGCCATCCGAACTGCGCAATGCCTTCTCGGTGTCCGACGAGGACGTGCACGAACTGGCGCGCCAGGCGCTCACCATCGAGAAGCACTACGGCCGCCCGATGGACATCGAGTGGGCGAAGGACGGTGTCAGCGGCAAGCTCTTCATCGTGCAGGCGCGCCCGGAAACGGTGAAGTCGCGCTCGCACGCCACGCAGATCGAGCGCTTCCAGCTTGGTGAGCGTGGACCGGTGGTCTGCGAAGGCCGCGCCATCGGCCAGAAGATCGGCAGCGGCGTGGCCCGGGTGGTGCGCTCGCTCGATGACATGAGCCGTGTGCAGCCCGGCGACGTGCTGGTCGCCGACATGACCGATCCGGACTGGGAGCCGGTGATGAAGCGCTCGGCCGCCATCGTCACCAACCGCGGCGGCCGCACCTGCCACGCCGCGATCATCGCCCGCGAGCTGGGCGTCCCGGCCGTGGTCGGCACCGGCAACGGGCTGGACACGATCAAGGACGGCCAGACCGTGACCGTGAGTTGCGCCGAGGGCGATACCGGCTTCATCTACGAGGGTGACCTGCCCTTCGAGCGCCACGTGGCGGACCTGCAGGACATGCCGCCTGCGCCGCTGAAGGTGATGATGAACGTGGCCAACCCGGACCGCGCCTTCGACTTCGCGATGCTGCCCAACGCAGGCGTCGGCCTGGCGCGCCTGGAGATGATCATCGCCAGCCACATCGGCGTGCACCCCAGGGCCCTGCTGGAGTACGACCAGCAGGATCCGGAAACGAAGAAGAAGATCGACGAGCGCATCGCCGGCTACAGCAGCCCCGTGGATTTCTACGTGGATCGCCTGGCCGAAGGCATCGCGACGATCACCGCTTCGGTTGCACCGAATCCGGTCATCGTGCGCCTCTCGGACTTCAAGTCCAACGAGTACGCCAACCTCATCGGCGGCTCGCGCTACGAGCCGCATGAAGAGAACCCGATGATCGGCTTCCGCGGCGCCAGCCGCTATGTCGACCCGAGCTTCTCGGAGGCCTTCGCGCTGGAATGCCGCGCCGTGCTGAAGGTGCGCGAGCAGATGGGGCTGACCAACTGCTGGGTGATGATTCCCTTCGTCCGCACCCTCGACGAAGGCCGCAAGGTGGTCGAAGTGCTGCGCCAGAACGGCCTTGAGCAAGGCAAGGACGGGCTGAAGATCATCATGATGTGCGAGGTGCCGTCCAACGCGCTGCTGGCGGAGGAATTCCTCGAGATCTTCGACGGCTTCTCGATCGGCTCCAATGACCTGACCCAACTCACCCTGGGCCTGGACCGCGACTCCAGCATCGTCGCCCACCTGTTCGACGAGCGCGATCCGGCCGTCAAGAAGCTGCTGTCGATGGCCATCCAGACGGCAAAGGCCAAGGGCAAATACGTCGGCATCTGCGGCCAGGGCCCCAGCGACCATCCGGATCTGGCGCAGTGGCTGATGGAACAGGGCATCGAGTCGGTGTCGCTGAACCCGGATACCGTCGTGGACACCTGGTTGCGGTTGGCCAAAGCCAAGGCGAAGGGCTGAGCGGCGAACACGACCTGCTGACATCGCGGCTGCAAAAGTAGCCGCGCACCGACGCCCCGCCCGTGCGGGGCATTGCATTTGACGATGTGGAGGACCGATGGAAGCGACCAGCTGGATTGCGATGGCGAAAGCCGGTGAATGGACCGAAGCGCTGACTGCCCTCGGGCTGCGGCTCGGTCTGGCACTGCTGCTGTTCCTGGTCGGTCGCTACGTGATCGGTTGGATACTCAAGCTGGTCGACCGCGCGATGAGCCGCTCCGGCATCGAAACCACCGCGTCGCAGTTCCTGCGCAAGGTCGCCTATGTGATCCTGCTGGTGGTACTGGTGCTGGCGGCCCTGCAGGTGATCGGCGTGCCGATGACCTCCATGTTCGCCGTGTTGGGCGCCGCCGGCCTTGCCATCGGCCTCGCGCTGAAGGATTCGCTGTCGAACATCGCATCGGGCGTGATGCTGGTGACGCTCAAGCCCTTCCGGGTCGGCAACGTGGTGACCATCAACGGGGAAACCGGTGTGGTGGAGGACGTGAGCATCTTCCAGACCCGGCTGCGTGGCGCCGACAACCAGACCATCGTGCTGCCCAATAGCCTGGTCACCACCGATTCGATCATCAACCTGACGCCAGACGTGATGCGCCGGGTCGAGCTGGTCATCGGCATCAGCTACAACGCGGACATCGACCAGGCCCGGGAGATCGCCCTCGGACTGATGCATGCGGACGAGCGCGTGCTGCCCGAGCCCGAGCCGACGGTGCTGGTCTACGCCCTGGCGGACAATTCGGTGAACCTCGGCATCCGCTGCCATGCCGCCAACGCGGACTGGTTCATGACCAAGTGCGAATTGACCGAGCGCATCAAGAAGGCCTTCGACGCCGCTGGTATCGGCATCCCCTTCCCGCAGCGCGACGTGCACATGTACCACCACACCGTGGATGGCAGCGTGGTGGATCCACGCCTGCTGGCAGCGCCCGCAGACGCCAGCCCCGAAGGGCGTGGCTAGGAGGCCGTCGGCGGCTGCAGGCCGCTCAGGTCACCCATGAAATAGCGGTAGTGCCGCAGCTCGGCGATGGAGTCCTGCACGTCGCTCAGCGCGGTGTGCTTGGCCTCTTTCCCGACACCGGCCAGGATCTGCGGTGCCCAGCGGCGCGCCAGCTCCTTCAGCGTGCTGACGTCGAGGTTGCGGTAGTGGAAGTGCTTCTCGAGCGCCGGCATCTGCCGGTGCAGGAAGCGCCGGTCCTGGCAGATCGAGTTGCCGCACATCGGCGAGGCGTTGGCCGGCACCCACTTGGCAAGGAACGCCAGCGTGCGCTCCTCCGCCTCCTGCATGGTCACTCCCTGCTCCAGGACGCGCTGCCACAACCCGGACTTGCGATGCTGGTTCCGGTTCCAGTCGTCCATCGCCTCCAGCCGGGTGAGCGGGTGGCGAATGGCGAGCTCCGGCCCCTCGGCCAGCACCTCGAGGTTGGCGTCGGTGACGATCGTCGCGATCTCGAGGATCGAGTCGTTGTCGGTATCCAGCCCGGTCATCTCCAGATCGATCCAGATCAACCGCTGTTCGTTCCCTGTCTTAGTGCCCATGGGTCGCCGTCTGGTGCAAGGGGAGGCATGATATCCCACCACACCCAGCGCGCGGGCCGTTCATGCTTCCGTTCCAGAGTCACTATGCCGTGCTGAGCGCGATGCTCGCGCCGGCGTTCTTCCTGACCGCCACCGCGTCGCTGCTGCTGTCGGCCAACAACCGCCTGGCCCGGGTCGTGGACCGCCTGCGCCAGATGATGCGCGACATGGAGCAGGCGGCCAACGAGGAAGAGCGGCGCTGGCTGGACCACTGCATCGCGAGGCAGCGCAGGCGCACCGGCCTGATCCTGCGCGCCAGCCAGATGCTCTACATCGCGGTGAGCTGCTTCGTCGGCACCAGTCTGGCGGTGGCGCTGGACGCATTCGTCCACTACCGCGTCGGCATGCTGCCCACGTCCTTTGCGGTACTGGGGGTTCTGGCACTGTTTGTTTCCAGCCTGATGCTCTCCCGCGAGTCGACGATCGCCGTGTCGATCCTCAATGAGGAAATGGATCGCAGCCACACCCACGCGCAATCCAGCCAGCGGAACTTCCCCGGAAGCTAGAGGAGCGGCCGACCGCGCTTGCGCCGGAAGTAGTTGCTGAGCGCGATCCCGGCCTGCTCCGCAAGCACCCCGCCCTGCACCGCCACCCGGTGGTTGTGGCGCGGGTCGGCCAGCAGGTCGAAGACGCTGCCGGCGGCGCCCGTCTTCGGGTCGAACGCGCCGAAGACGACCCGGTCGATTCGTGCATGCACCATGGCCATCGCGCACATCGCGCAGGGCTCCAGCGTGATGTAGAGCGTGGTACCGACCAGGCGATGGTTGCCCAGCCGGAAGCCGGCCTGTCGCATGGCCACGATTTCCGCATGGGCGGTCGGATCGTGCTCGGTGATGTTGCGGTTCCAGCCTTCTCCCAGGAGCTCGCCACTCGCGGAGACCACCACCGCACCGACCGGGATCTCGTCGTCTTCGCGCTCCGCGCGGGCGGCGAGCGCCAACGCGTGCCTCATCCAGCGCTGGTCGTCGACCTCGGTGGTGGCGGGCGTGGATTCCGGCGTAGACACGATCGACGATGTCCTGTGGGCGCAAGCGGGTGCGGCGGGCGCGCCATGTTATCAGTGCATCTTCAGGCGGGGCTCGGTGGAGCGCCCCAGCTGGTCGGACAGCACCAGCAGCCCGGTACGCAGGAACCCGTGCAGGGCCAACTGGTGTTGGCGGTACAACGAAGCGTAGAACATCCGTGCCAGCCACCCCTCGAGCTTGACGTCGCTGCCGAGGTTGCCCATCAGGTTGCCGACGGCGCTGTAGCTCGACAACGAGACCAGCGATCCATGGTCGCGATAGGTGAAACGGGGCAGCTCCCCACCCTGTATCCGCGCCTTCATCGAACGCACCAGCATGCTTGCCTGCTGGTGGGCCGCCTGCGCGCGAGGGGGCACCGTCTTGTCGCCCTCCTCTCCCAACGGGCAGGCCGCGCAGTCACCCATTGCGAAGATGTCGGGATCCCGGGTGGTCTGCAGTGTGCGCTCCACCACCAGTTGCCCTTTCCCGTTACTTTCCAGTCCGTCGAGGTCCTTGAGCAACGCTGGCGCACGGATGCCGGCGGCCCAGACCTTGAGCGCGGCGGGGACGAAATCACCGTCCTTGATCTGCAATCCGTCTGCCCGCACCTCCTCGACCGTTGAACCGGTCCTCACATCCACCCCCAGCCGCACCAGCTTGTCGTGCGCCGCCCGTGCCACCCGCTCCGGAAGCGGCGGCAGGATGCGCGGACCGGCCTCGACCAGGCTGATGCGCATGTTCTCCGGACGGATCTCATCGAGGCCATAGGCGGCCATCTCGCTCGCGGCGTGGCGCAACTCCGCGGCCAGTTCAACGCCGGTGGCACCCGCCCCGACGATCGCGACGCCGACCATGCCGTCGCGCTGCCCGTCATCGCAGGCATGTGCACGGAGGTACTGGCCAAGCAACTGCCGGTGAAAGCCTTCGGCCTGCTCCCGGTCGTCAAGGAAAGTACAGTGCTCGGCGGCCCCCGGGGTTCCGAAGTCGTTGGTTTCGCTGCCGATCGCGATCACCAGCGTGTCGTATGACAGCGCGCGCGCCGGCACCAGTTCGCGGCCCTCCCCGTCGAGCGCCGGTCCAAGCAACAGTCGCTTGCCCTTGCGATCGAGCCCGCACATCCGCCCCAGCTGGAAGGAAAAACCGTTCCGCTTCCCCTGGGCGAGGTAGTTGAGGTCATTCTCGGAGGAGTCGAGCGAGCCAGCTGCCACTTCATGCAGCAGCGGCTTCCATACGTGGGTCAGGTGCAGGTCGACGAGCGTCACCTCCGCCCGTCCCTGCTTGCCCAGGCTTCGGCCCAGTCGGGTAGCCAGTTCTACTCCACCCGCGCCCCCGCCGACGATGACGATGCGATGGCCCATGCACTTGTCCGGTTGGATTCGCGCATAGCAGAACGCATGGGGCGCGACGGTGCCGTCATGGCCACCGGATCAACGGGCGGCGATCACTCCCACTCAATCGTCGCAGGTGGCTTGCCGCTGATGTCGTAGACGACCCGGGAGACGCCGCGAAGCTCATTGATGATGCGGTTCGACACCTTGCCGAGGAACTCGTACGGCAGGTGCGCCCAGTGAGCGGTCATGAAATCGATGGTCTCCACCGCACGCAGCGCGATCACCCATTCGTAGGCGCGGGCATCGCCGACGACGCCGACCGAACGCACCGGGAGGAACACCGCGAACGCCTGGCTCGTCCGATCGTACAGGCCCGCCTTGCGCAGCTCGTCGATGAAGATGTGGTCCGCCTTGCCGAGCAGCTCGGCGTATTCGCGCTTCACCTCGCCCAGGATGCGTACACCGAGGCCGGGGCCCGGGAACGGATGGCGGTAGACCATGGTCTCCGGCAGGCCCAGCTCCACGCCCAGCCGCCGCACTTCGTCCTTGAACAGCTCGCGCAGTGGTTCCACCAGCCCCATCTTCATGTGCTCGGGAAGCCCGCCGACGTTGTGGTGGCTCTTGATGACGTGCGCCTTGCCGGTCTTGCTGCCCGCCGACTCGATCACGTCGGGGTAGATGGTGCCCTGCGCCAGCCACTTCGCATTCGCGCACTTGCCGGCCTCCTCGTCGAAGATCTCGACGAACAGGTTACCGATGATCTTGCGCTTCTTCTCGGGGTCACTGACGCCCTCCAGCGCCTTGAAGTAGCGGTCGGCGGCATCGACGCGCACGACCTTGACGCCCATGTGTTCGGCGAACATCGCCATCACCTGGTCGCCTTCCTTCCAGCGCAGCAGGCCGGTGTCCACGAACACGCAGGTGAGCTGGTCACCGATGGCCTTGTGCAGGAGCGCGGCCACTACGGAAGAATCCACGCCGCCGGACAGGCCGAGGATGACCTCGTCGCTGCCGACCTGCTCGCGCACGCGGGCGATCTGGTCCTCGATGATGTGGGCGGCGGTCCAGAGCGTCTGGCAGCCGCAGATCTCGGTCACGAACCGGCGCAGCAGGGTCTGCCCCTGCAAGGTGTGGGTGACCTCCGGGTGGAACTGCACGCCGTACCAGCGCTTGTCCTCGTTGGCCATGGCGGCCACGGGAATGCGGTCGGTCCTTGCGGTCACGGTAAAGCCGGGGGGCGCGGTGGCGACGTGGTCACCGTGGCTCATCCAGACATTCAGGCGCGGCTCGCCGCCGTGGTCGCTCAAACCGCCCAGCAGCGCGTCATGCGCGACCAGCTCGACCTCGGCGTGGCCGAATTCGCGGGCGTCGGCGGCCTCGGTGGAACCACCCAGTTGGGCGGCCAGCGTCTGCATGCCGTAGCAGATGCCGAGGATAGGCAGGCCGGCATCGAAGACTTCCTGCGGGGCCCGCGGTGCGCCCTCGAGCGTGGTCGATTCGGGGCCGCCGGACAGGATGATGCCGCGGGCCCCATAACGGGCGATTTCCGCCGGATCGTGGTCCCAGGCCCAGACCTCGCAGTAGACGCCGATCTCGCGGATGCGGCGGGCGATCAGCTGGGTGTACTGCGCCCCGAAGTCGAGGATCAGGATCTTGTCGCTGTGGATGTCGGTCATGTCGGCCGGGCTCATCAACCTGCCTGGTAGTTCGGGGGTTGCTTGGTGATCTGTACGTCGTGCACGTGGCTCTCGCGCGAGCCGGCGTTGGTGATGCGCACGAACTGCGGCTTGCGGCGCATGTCCTCGATGGTCGGGCAGCCCACGTAACCCATCGTGGCCCGGAGTCCGCCCATCAGCTGGTGGACCACGTTGCGCAGCGGGCCGCGGTACGGCACCCGCCCTTCGATGCCCTCGGGCACCAGCTTGTCGGCGTCGCTGGAATCCTGGAAGTAGCGATCCTTCGACCCCTGCTCCATCGCGCCCAGGCTGCCCATGCCGCGGTAGCTCTTGTAGCTGCGGCCCTGGAAAAGCTCGGTCTCGCCCGGAGACTCTTCGGTGCCGGCGAACAGGCCGCCGACCATGACCGTCGATGCACCCGCGGCAAGTGCCTTGCCGATGTCGCCGGAATAGCGGATGCCGCCGTCGGCGATCAGCGGGATGCGGTCCTGCAGTGCCTCGGCGACCATGTCGATGGCGGTGATCTGCGGCACGCCGACGCCCGCGACCACGCGGGTGGTGCAGATGGAGCCCGGGCCGATGCCAACCTTGACCGCATCGGCGCCACTGTCCATCAGCGCCAGTGCGGCATCGCCGGTGACGATGTTGCCGCCCACCACCTGCAACTGCGGGAAGTGCTTCTTCACCCAGGCGACCCGCTCGAGCACGCCTTGCGAGTGCCCATGCGCGGTGTCCACCACGACCACGTCGACACCGGCCGCAGCCAGCGCCTCGATGCGCGATTCCGTATCTCCACCCACGCCCACTGCGGCACCTACCAGCAAGCGCTCGCTGCTGTCGTAGGCGGCGTTGGGGTTGTCGGATTTCTTCTGGATGTCCTTCACGGTGATCAGGCCGCGCAGCTCGAAGGCGTCGTTGACCACCAGCACCTTCTCGATTCGGTGCTTGTGCAGCAGGCCCAGCACCTCCTCGTCGGAGGCGCCCTCCTTCACCGTCACCAGCCGGTCCTTCTTGGTCATGATGTGGCGGACCGGATCATCGAGCTTCTTCTCGAAGCGCATGTCGCGGCTGGTGACGATGCCGACCAGCTGACCGCCATCGACCACCGGGACCCCCGAGATGTTGCGCTCGCGCGTGAGCTTGATGACCTCGGCGATGCTGGCATCTGGGCCAACGGTGAAGGGCGAGCGGATGACGCCGGCTTCGAACGTCTTGACCTGGGCGACGTGCGAGGCCTGCTGCGCCACGCTCATGTTCTTGTGGATGACGCTGATGCCGCCCAGTTGGGCCAGTGCGATCGCGAGACGGGCCTCGCTGACGGTGTCCATGGCCGCCGACAGGATCGGCAGGCGGATCGACAGGTCGCGGGTGACCCTGGTGGTGAGCGAGACGTCCTTGGGCAGGACGGTGGAGTGCGCCGGAACGAGCGAAACGTCGTCGTAGGTAAGTGCTTCAGCCTGGATGCGCAGCATGGGGCGGGCCCGGGAGAGGTGAAGCGCGCCATTGTACCGCGTTCGGCCCCGGCGACGCGCGTGGCGCGTGCTGTTGTAGGAGCGGCTTCAGCCGCGATCGCGGATTCGGTGCCCGCGGAATCCGGGGCCCCTTGAAAGCCATCGCGGCTGAAGCCGCTCCTACAGGGGCCCGGCGTTGCTTTCGGCAGCCTCCGCGGCTTCCAGGGTGTTCTGCATCAGGGTGGCCACCGTCATCGGGCCCACGCCGCCGGGGACCGGGGTGATCCAGCTGGCACGTTTGGCGGCCTCTTCGAAGCCGACGTCGCCGCACAGCCGCCCGTCCTCCAGGCGGTTGATACCCACATCGATCACCACGGCGCCCGGTTTCACCCACTCGCCGGGGATCATGCGCGGGCGCCCGACCGCCACCACCAGGATGTCGGCGCCGCGCACGGCGGCTTCCAGCACGTCGGGCGGCGTGAACTTGTGGCAGCAAGTGGTGGTGCAGCCGGCGATGAGGAGCTCCAGCGCCATGGGCCGGCCCACGTGGTTGGAGACGCCGACGACGGTGGCGCTCTGCCCCCTCACCGGGCGGTCCGTGTAGCCGAGCAGCGTGGTGATCCCGCGCGGGGTGCACGGCCGCAGGCCGAACTGGCGCAGCGCCAGGTGCCCGACGTTTTCGGGATGGAAGCCGTCGACGTCCTTGGCCGGGGAGATCCGATGGATCAGGGCGGTCGCATCGCGGCGGTCCGGCAGCGGCAGTTGCACCAGGATGCCGTGCACGGTCGGGTCCGCGTTCAGCCGATCGATCAGTGACAGCAGTTCCTCGTCGCCGGTGTCGGCGGGCAGGTCGAAGTCGATGGCACGGATCCCGATCTTTTCAGCGGCGCGGCGCTTGTTGCGCACATAGACGGCCGAGGCCGGGTCGGAGCCGACCAGCACCACCGCCAGGCCGGGAGGCGCCTTGCCCGAGGCGACCCTCGCATCCACCCTTGCCTTCAGGTTCCCGAGCAGGTCCTCGGCGATCCGCTTGCCATCGAGTATCCGGGCACCAGCGGTGGAGTCCGGGAGAGCCGTCGGTGGTGCCGTCATGCGTGTCCTGCAGGCCTGCGCTAGAGTCGGGCCGGACATTATCGCCCATTCGGATGCCACGCTGCCGATGACCGAGCGCCCTGCCCTTCGCGGTGTCGCATCGCTCCACTTGTGGAGCTCCCGTTGATGGGCTGGAAAGGGTGGCTGGCAGTGGTCGCGGTAGCCGTGATCCTGTACCTGGCCCTCGCTGCGCTGATGTTCACCCAACAGCGCAGCATGGTCTATTACCCGCAGTTCACTCGCAGCGACCGGGCCGGTACCGACTTCGGCCTGCAACGCGGCGGTGTCGAATTGCGTGGTTGGGTGGTGAATCCTTCCGCTCCGGCGCCGATCCTCTACTTCGGTGGCAACGCCGAGCGCATCGAGGCGAACCGCGGGGACTTCGCCCGGTGGTTCCCGCATCGCAGCGTCTACCTGCTGGCCTATCGGGGCTACGGCGCAAGCGGCGGAGAGCCGGGGCAGGAGGCACTCACCGGTGACGCGCTGGCCCTGTACGACCATGTGGCGGCGCTCCACCCCGGGGAGCCAGTATCGGTGGTCGGACGAAGCCTCGGCAGCGGCGTCGCCGCCCACGTCGCGGCGCATCGGGAGGTCGACCGCCTGGTTCTCGTGACCCCGTTCGACAGCTTGGCCGCTGTTGCGCAGGGCCACTACCCGTGGCTGCCGGTCCGCTGGTTGATGACCGAAAGGTACGACTCGTTGGAAGCGCTGGCGAGGCACGGGGGACCGGTGCTGGTACTGGCGGCCGGTCGTGACGTGGTTGTCCCGCCGGAGCGCACGCAGGCACTCGTCGAGGGTCTGGCGGTCACGCCGGAGGTGGTCGATTTCCCGGCGGCGGACCACAACGACATCCATCTCCAGCCCGGCTACGGCGACGCGCTGTCACGGTTCCTGCGGTAACCACCTGCCTCAGCGGCCGGAGCAGAAAGCCTCGTAGTCGATGTACCCGGGAAATGCCCGTCCCGGCGCACACACCGGGCACTCCGGGTCCGGCTCCAGGCGCATTTCGCGGAAACGCATCGACAGCGCGTCCAGGTGCATCAGGCGGCCGGTCAACGGCTCACCGATGCCCAGCAGCAGCTTGACCACCTCCGTCGCCTGGATCATGCCGATGATCCCGGGGAGTACCCCGAGCACGCCGGCCTCGCTGCAGTTGGGGGCGGCCTCGGGCGGCGGTGGCTCGGGGAACAGGCAGCGGTAGCAGGGGGACTCGCCGCGATGGCGGCCGGCATCGAAGACGCTCGCGTGCCCATCGAAACGGTGCACCGCCCCGTGCACCAGTGGCTTGCGCAGCTTGATGCAGGCATCGTTGAGCAGGTAGCGCACGGCGAAGTTGTCGGCACCGTCCAGCACCACGTCCGCGTCCTCAAGGAGGTCCTCCACGTTGGTGCTGGTCAAACGTTCGTTGCGGGTTTCGATGGCGACCGACGGGTTGAGCGCAGACAGCGCCTGCCGGGCCGAGTCGACCTTGGCCCGGCCGATCCGCTCTTCGGTATGCAGGATCTGGCGCTGCAGGTTGCTGCGATCGACGATGTCGTCGTCGACCAGCACCAGGGTCCCGACCCCTGCCGCCGCAAGATAGAACAGCGCCGGCGAGCCGAGGCCACCGGCGCCCACCACGACCACCCGCGCCGCCTGCAGCTTTCGCTGGCCGGCCTCTCCCACTTCCGGCAGGCGCAGGTGGCGCGAATAGCGCTCGAGGAAGTCATGGTCGCCGGCGGGCCAGACCAGCGGCAGCGCCTCTCCTCGCCAGCGGCGCGTACCGCCCTGGACCGATGCCACCCGGCGATAGCCCGCATCCAGCAGCGCCTGCGCGCACTGCTGCGAGCGCGCACCGGTCTCACAGATCAGGAGCACGTCCGCGTCGGGTTCGGGCAGTGCGTCGGCGGGAGCGGCCTGGAGCCGGGACTGGGGAACCCCGATCGCGCCCTCCGCCATGCCGGACGCCTGCTCGTGGGCCTCGCGTACGTCGACCAGCACCGCGCCCGCGCGTTGCCGGCGCCGGGCTTCGGCAGGCTCGATGATCTCTATGTCCATCGGTGCATTATCCGCCCAACCGCGGGGCCGGAGTTACAGAGGCAGGACTTCCACCATCGATCCGGCGGGTAGGTCCTGCGCGCCTTCGGGGACCACGAGAAGCGCATCGGCATCGGCCGCAGCGCGCAGGCGGTGGGACCCGGTGGCGATGGAAGGCTCCACCTCCATGCCGGCCTCGCCGTGCCCCAACCGGCCGCGCATGAACTCGAGGCGGTCGTGTGGCTTGCGGACGGGCGACACCAATCGGGCCACCCAGCGTCGCCGCGGCTCGGTCCGCCCCTGCATCGCATCGGCGAGCGCACGGCCCAGGGTGAGCCACGTGGCCAGCACCGACACCGGGTTGCCCGGAAGTGCCAGCACCCTCGCCTGGTCCAGGCTGGCAAACAGCACCGGCATGCCGGGCTTCATCCGCACCTTCCAGAAGTGGATGTTGCCGAACTCCGCCAGGACCGCCGGGATGTGGTCCTTCTCACCGATGGAGACTGCGCCGCAGGTCACGATGAGGTCGAAGGCGCAACCGGCATCGCGCAGCGCGATCGATATCCGCTCGGGATCATCGGGCAGAATCGGCCAGGCCGTGGGCTCCAGCCCTTCCGCGCGGAGCAGGCCCATCAATAGCTCGCGATTGCTGTCGTGGATCTGCCCCGGCTCCAAGGGCAGCCCGGGCTCCACCAGCTCGTCGCCGCAGGTGAAGACGGCCACCGTAGGCCGGCGCGAGACCATCAGCGAATCGATGCCCAGGGCTGCGGCCAGTGCTACCCGGGCAGGTGTCAGCACGTCTCCGCGGCCGAACACCCGGGTGCCTGCTTCGACATCCTCGCCCGCATGCCGGACATGGGCGCCGCGCGTCGTCACCGCCACCCGCACGCAGGTGCCTTCGATGCCCGCGTGTTCCTTCATGACGACCGTGTCGGCACCCACTGGCAAGGGGGCGCCGGTGGTGATGCGGACGCAATGCCCCGGGGGCAGCGCCAACCCGAGGTCGGGGCCGGCGAACTGCTCGCCTGCCAGCGTCAACAGCGTGTCGCCGGGACCGAGGTCGGAATGCCGCAGGGCAAAACCGTCCATGGCGCTGTTGGCGAATCCCGGCAACGGCCGGGGTGCCAGAACTTCTTCGGCGAGAATCCGCCCATGGCATCGTGATAGTGCGAGCGTCTCGGGCGCCAGCGGGCTGACGCCCACCTCCTCCTGGATCAGCCTGCGGGCGGCCGCGAACGGGATTCCCGTGGCTGTCATGCCCAGACCTCGGCGATGGCCGGCTCCAGGCTCACTTGCCGCGCTTGACGTGCCTGATCAGCCGCCGCTTTTTGGCGATCTGCTTGTCGCTCAGGACGTTCTTCTTGCCTTCGTAGGGGTTGCTGCCCTCCTTGAAGATGAAGCGCACCGGCGTCCCGACCAGCTTGAACCGCTTCCGGAAGAAGTTCTCCAGGTAGCGCTTGTAGGAGTCGCTGAGCGTCCGCAGGCGATTGCCGTGCACCGCGAAGGTGGGCGGGTTGCTTCCGATCGGGTGAGCGAACCGCAGCTTCGCCACGTGCCCGCGCACGACCGGGGGTGGATTGGCTTCGTAGGCGATCTCGATCGCCCGGGTCACTTCGCTGGTGCTGAACTCGTGGGTTGCCGACGCGTGGGCACGATGCACGGCGGCGAACAGCTCGCGCAGGCCGGAGCCATGTTTCGCGCTGATGCGCACGGCCTCCGCCCAGTCCACGAAGCCCAGCTTCCTGGCCAGCAGTGACTCGGCCTGCTGGCGCTGGTAATCGGTCAGCCCGTCCCACTTGTTGACCGCGACCACCAGTGCGCGGCCGGCGTCGAGGGCATAACCCAGCACGCTGGCATCCTGGTCGGTCACGCCCTCGCCAGCATCGAGCATCACCACGGCGACCTGGCACTGCTCGATCGCATGCAGGGTCTTGATGATCGAGAACTTCTCGACGGCCTCGTCGACCCTCGACTTGCGCCGCAGGCCGGCGGTGTCGATCAACCGGTACAGGCGGCCATCGCGCTCCATGTCGATCGCCACCGAGTCGCGCGTGGTGCCAGGGACATCGGAGGCGATCATGCGCTCCTCCCCCAGCAGCCGGTTGACCAGTGTGGACTTGCCGACATTGGGACGGCCGATGAAGGCCACCCGGATGCGGGCAGGGTCGTTGTCGAGCTCCTCCGAGGTGCCAACCTCCGGCAGGCGGGCGATGACCTCGTCGATCAGGTCATCGATACCCTGGCGATGGGCGGAGGAGATCGCAATGCCGTCGCCGATGCCGTAGCGGGAGAACTCGTTCAGGGCCGCCTGCGAGTCGCGGCCCTCGGTCTTGTTGACTACCAGCATCGTCGGCCGCGCGGCGCGGCGCAGCCAGGCGAGGATCTCGTCGTCCAGGGCAGAGGCGCCCTCTCTTCCGTCGACGATGAACAGCACGAGGTCGGCTTCCGCCGCGGCGGCCCGGGCCTGGCGTGCGGTGGCACCGACCAGGCCTTCGTCCTCGCCGGCGATGCCCCCGGTGTCGACCACGGCGAACTCGCGCTGCCCTTCCGGTCGACACACCCCGTAGTGGCGGTCGCGGGTGACCCCCGGCTCGTCGTGCACCAGCGCATCGCGCGTACGCGTGAGCGCGTTGAACAACGTTGATTTTCCGACGTTGGGGCGACCAACGATTGCTACGAGCGGGAGCATGGGGGGTCCAGGAGCGGAAACGGGAAAAGCGGGGTTCCGCTTGGTCGGGGGCTACTGCCCCAGGCGATAGGCGCTCAGCCCGCCATCGATGTCCTGGGCGACGAGGATGTCACCGGAAACCGCCGGAACACCGCGCACCGGGTCGCGGCCGGTGCGGACGCGCGCGGCGAACTCTCCATTGTCCAGGCGCATCCAGTGCAGGTAGCCCTCGAAGTCGCCGACGACCGCGTAGTCACCGTGAATGGCCGGCGCACTGGCCGACCGGCGCAACAGGCCGGGCTGGCTCCACATCGCGCTGCCGGTATTCCGGTCGAGGCCGTAGACCGTTCCGTCAGGAGCGGAGACCACCAGCCGGCTGGGCGCCGCGCCAATCCGGCCCGGGCCGCCGTGCTCGCTCAGCCACATCGGCTGGCCACTCGGCGCGTTGATTGCAAGGGTTTCGCCGGTGAAGCTGGTGGCGAACAGGGTGGTGCCATCCAGGACCGGCGCACCGTCGACGTCGGCCATCCGGTCCAGCTCGGTGCGCCCTTCCTGCTGGCCCACCGCCTGCTCCCAGAGCGGCCGGCCATCCGACGCCGACAACGCCACGACGGTGCCGTCGTCGTTGCCCACGAACACGAAGCCGGGGCCGAGGACCGGCGCGCTGTTGCCCCGCACCGACAGCGACGGGACGTCGCGGTTCCAGAACCAGCGACGCTCTCCCGTCGCCAGGTCGAGGGCGGTCACGCGACCGTCGTTGGAGCGGACGAACACCATGTCCATGCCGATCGCCGGGGCGGAGATCATCTCGTTCGGGACCTTCGCACGCCACAGCTCGGCACCGCTGGCCGCGTCGAGGGCCACGACGTCGCCCTCCAGGCTGCCGACAGCCACTACGCCCTGCCCCACGCCGGGGCCACCGGCGATACGCAGGTCACTCCCATACACCCAGGCACTCGCGCCGCTGACGAGATCGAAGGCCCGCACGCCACCCTCGACGGCAGCCGCGTAGACCCGGCCATCGGCGATGACCGGGCGCTGGCGTGCGCCCAGAAGTCCCTCGCCCTTGCCGGCACTGGCCGTCCAGAGCCTGGCAATGGGCTGGGTCTGCTGGAATTCCACCAGCTCTACCGGCGCCACGGCCTTGTCGTCGTCATCCCCGAACCAGCCCTTCACCGTGTTGCACCCGGCAAGGGCGATGACGCAGAACCCGATGGCCGCGCTGCGGATGAAGTAAGCCCGCAAGGCGGGGACGCGCGTGGGCGCAAGATTGTGCTTCATCAAGACTGGGCCTCGGTGCTGGCGGGGACTCCCCCGACTTCCATTAATTTGAGTTCGATGATGCGGCGCTGCGGCGCGTCGGGTTCCAGTGCGGCCAGGGCCGACCCGTACGATTCGCGAGCTTCTTCGTGACGATCCAGTGCAACGTAAGCATCGCCCCGCACCTGGAGCGCGTTCGGGTCATCCTGGCCCGCCAGCAGCTGCAGTGCGGCTTCGGCATCGCCGGAATCGATCAACAACCGCGCGAGGCGCTGGTCGACGATGGCGGCCATCGCCGGATCGGTCGGCTGGATGCCCCGGAGCGTGGTGATCGCTTCGGGCACGCGCCCTTCCCGGACCTGTGCTGCCGCCAGGTCCATCGCTGCAAGTGCGCCATAGACCGTTCCTTCGAGCGACGCTACCGAAGTGGCTGCCCTTTCGTCTCCGGCTTCGACCTGGTCGACGGCTGTCTGGTAGCGGTCGGCCACCGACAATGCCTGCTGTTGGCGGTCCTGCTCCCACCATTTCCAGCCGCCGATGGCCGCAAGGCCCAGCACGATGCCGCCGATGAGCCCGGCACCGTTGTTGCGCAACCATTCCAGGACACGTTCGCTTTGTTCGTGCTCGTCGAGCAGATCGTCTATTGCCATGCTGGGGCCGTAGTGCCATCCCGCCCCGCCTGGCGGCGAGGACATTGATTAGGACAGGCCCGGGAACCCGGGCCGGCGAGGACGCTGATCCGCCTGGCGCGGGTCAGTTCTCGACCGGCGCGACGGAGCCGTCAGAGGATAGCGCAAAGCGGGCCACGTTCGCTCGACTGAAAGCGGCCACGTCCACGGGCTTGCCGCTGGCGCGCACTTCCACGGCCGCCGAATTGCCCAGAACCACCCGCCCCACTTCGCCCTCGGCGTAGTCGCGGCTGTCGCCGCTGGACAGCAGTGCCTGCTCGAGGACCTCGCCCTCGGCATCGAACACCTCCACCCAGCTGTCGCCCTGAAACGACAACGCCAGGGCGGGAGCGGCCCCGCTGCCGGAGACACCCTCGGAGGCGGAGGATCGCAGCGAACCCATCGACGCAATGAGCGGGGTGCGCAGTGGCGCGGGATCCATGCGTTGCCCGGGCGCACTACCGGATGCCGACGTCGCGGGCGGATCGACCGGGACTTCGAGGGACTGGACGCTCAGCTCGCTGGACAGGTGGCGACTTGTTTCCAGCCACACCGGCACCGCGATCACGGCGGTGATGGCGATATACGCGGCGCGCCGGGTGGCCTGCTCGAACACCCGGCGGTAGCGCGGGACGTGGCCATGGCTGACCAGTTCCGGCGGTGCGACCACCCCCACTTCCTTCTGCAGGAGGTGGGAGTCGAGCTCGACGCCCACCAGCCGGGCATAGCTGCGCAACTGCCCACGGACGAACACGGGAGCGCCAATGCATTCCCAATCTTCGGCTTCCAGTGCGCGGATCACCCGCAGCGGGACCTTCAGCTTCGCCGAGGCCTCCTGTTGCGTCAGTCCTGCCGACTCCCGCCCCAGCCGGAGGCGTGAGCCACAGCTGAGGGCGCCTTCGGGCGCGGTGTCGTTCGACTGCTTCATGGTGTGACTTATTCCCCTTCTCCGGAGCCCGACGATGCCGGGAACTCCGCCCTCATTCGTTGAACGTAGCCGGCGGCAGCCTCCCTGTCGCCCAGTTTTTCTTCAATTTGTGACGCAAGCAACAACACGTCGGCGTTTATTGGCTCAACCCCCAGGCGCCGCTGCGCGAAAGCGCGGGCGCGGAACGCGTCGCCGCGATCCAGTTCCAGCCGCGCCATCGCCTCCAGCGCCACCGGGTTCCTGGGGTCCCGCTCCAGTGCCGCATCGAGATAAGCGACGGCCCTGTCCTGCAGGCCGGCCCGCCCTGCGCAGGAGCCGGCATTGGCGAGTGCAGGCGCTACCGCTCGGTAACCCGGCAGCGTGGCTGCATTCTCGAACCACTCCAGCGACTCCTGCTCCCGGCCGCTGCCACACAGCCATGCACCGTAGTTGTTGTGCATCCCACCCTGGTGGGGCGCGAGTTCCACCGCGGCCCGGTAGTGCTTGCCCGCGGTCCGCGAATCGCCCAGTCGGTCGGCAGTGATCGCGAGCAGCGTGTGGGCGGAGGACGAGTTCGGCGCCAGGCGCACGGCCTCACGGGCCAGCTCGGCCGCCGCCGTGATGTCGCCCTGGCCGAGCGCCACCTGACCACGCTGCACGGCGACCCGCGCGCCGCTTGCGCCGGACCCACGCTGGTCCGGGGTCATGTCGACTTCGGGAGCCGTCCTTTCGAAATCGCCACGACCCAAATCGGGTTTGACGAAGGTCAAGCGACTGCAACCAGCGACTGCCGTGCATAACAACACGAGCACCATGCCGTGCCTGGACAGGGCCCGGATGCGAGCCACCTCACGCAGCGGCATCACCTGCTCCCGCTGCCTCGAGGGTCTTGCGGAACTCGGCCTGTCGCCGGGTACGATCCATCACCTGACCCTTGAGCTGCCCGCAGGCGGCATCAATGTCGTCGCCCCGGGTGCGCCGTACCGTGGTCAGCACACGAGCTTCCTGCAGCAGCTTCTGGAACGCGCGGATGTCCTCCTCCGCCGAGCGCTCGAAGCGGGTGCCGGGGAACGGATTGAACGGAATCAGGTTGACCTTCGCCGCATCCTTCATCTGGGTGGCGTTGTCGAATTGCCGCATCAGCCGCGCCAGCTGGCGCGCGTGCACCGGCTGGTCGTTGACCCCCTTCATGAGGGTGTATTCGAAGGTGATGGAAGAGCGCGGCTTGCGGGTGACGTAGCGCTGGCAGGCGGCCATCAACTCTTCAATCGGGTACTTCTTGTTCAGCGGTACCAGCTCGGTACGCAGCTCGTCATTGGCCGCGTGCAGTGAAACCGCGAGCGACACGTCGCTGACCTGCCCGAGCTTGTCGATCATCGGGACCATGCCCGCGGTCGAGAGGGTGACGCGCTTGTTCGCCAAGCCGTAGCCCAGGTCGTCGCGCATGATGCTCATCGCACGCACGACATTGTCGAAATTCATCAGCGGCTCGCCCATGCCCATCATCACCACGTTGGTGAGGCGGCGCTGCTGGTGCGGCAGGTTGCCCAGCTGCCGCGCGGCGATCCAGACCTGGCCGATGACCTCGGCCGTGGTCAGGTTGCGATTGAAGCCTTGCGTGGCGGTCGAGCAGAACTGGCAATTGAGCGCGCAGCCGACCTGGCTGGACACGCAAAGGGTTCCGCGGTTCTTCTCGGGAATGAAGACCGCCTCGATCGCGTTCTTCGGATCCATGCCGATCAGCCACTTGATGGTGCCGTCGGCCGAGGGCTTCTCGTGGATGACCATCGGTGCCCGGACCTCTGCGTGCTCATGCAGCTTGGCGCGCAGGGCCTTGCCGAGATCGGTCATCTGGTCGAAGTCGGTGACGTAGCGGTGGTGGATCCACTTCATCACCTGGTGGGCACGGTAACGCTTCTCGCCGAGCACCTGCTCGAAGAAGTCCTCGAGCGAGACGCGGTCGAGGTCGAAGATGTTCTTCTTCGACCCCGCCGCGGGATTCCCTCCGGCTTTTGCGGCGGATACGGCTTCGCCCCCCTCGACCGGTCCCGCAGGATCGGTGGCGAGGGTGATGTCGATGGCGTTTCCGCTTGGTGTGCTCATGGCCTTCGGGTAAATGCGATCAGCGTGCGTGGACGTCGGTCGACGGGAAGAAGTAGGCGATCTCGATCGCGGCGTTCTCCAGGCTGTCCGAACCGTGCACGGCGTTGGCGTCGATGCTGTCGGCGAAGTCGGCGCGGATCGTGCCGGCTGCGGCATCCTTCGGGTTGGTGGCGCCCATCAGGTCGCGGTGCTTCAGGACGGCGTTATCGCCTTCCAGCGCCTGGATCATCACCGGGCCCGAGGTCATGAACTCCACGAGTGCGTTGAAGAACGGACGCTCGCGATGGACGGCGTAGAAGCCTTCGGCTTCGGCCCGGGAGAGGTGCTTCATGCGGGCGGCGACGATCTTGAGGCCGGCCTTCTCGAAACGGGTGTAGATCTCGCCGATCACGTTCTTGCCAACCGCGTCGGGCTTGATGATGGACAGCGTGCGCTCCAGCGCCATGGGTATCTCCAGGTAGGCGGGCCGCACGACCCTCATGTAGTGGGTGCGGCCCCGATGGTAACAGAAAAACCCGCGGCAGAACGCGGGTTTAGCCAACATGGCTACGGTAATTCTAGCGGATTGCCGCGGCGTTTTGCGCGTCGCACCTGTACGGGATTTGACCACCGTCGCGTGCGCCCCTAGCATCAAACAAACGTTTGATTCGCGCCGGGCGGCGATCGCCCCGCAACGGAGGCCGCTTGGCATCTCACGCTCCCTTCTCCACCAAGGACCGCATCCTCGGCGCTGCGGAGGAACTGTTCGCGCAGCACGGGTTCACCGGGACCTCCCTGCGGCAGGTCACCAGCCGGGCCGAGGTCAACATCGCCGCGGTCAACTACCACTTCGGCAGCAAGGAAAACCTGGTCAACGAGGTATTCCGGCGCCGGATGGACGAGATGAGCGCGCAGCGGCTCGCGGCGCTGGAGGCCGCCGTCGCCGGGCATCCGGGCCAGCTGGAGCCGATCCTGGCGGCGTTCGTCGAGCCGGCGCTGGCGCTTGCACAGGACCGCTGCGGTGGCGCGGCCTTCGTGCGGGTCATCGCCCGTGCCTATGCGGAGAAGAACGACAGCCTGCGCAAGTTCCTCTCCGATCACTACGGACACGTGTTGCGGGAATTCGCCAAGGCCATCGCCAAGTGCATGCCGGACATGAGCAAAGAGGAGTTGTACTGGCGGCTCGACTTCCTCGCCGGCGCACTGACCTACGCCATGGCCGACTTCGGGCTGATCAAGCGTCCGACAGGGACGGGCGAAAAAGCACACCGGGAGCGGGCCGCCCGGGAACTCATCCGGTTTTCAGCAGCAGGATTTAGAAGTTGAACACCCATATTTTTCAAGGAGTTGATGGTAATGTCTGAGAAACTACTTGTGCGACGGGCCGCGGTACTCGGTGCCGGTGTCATGGGCGCGCAGATCGCTGCGCACCTGACCAATGCCGGCGTGGATACGGTGCTGTTCGACCTGCCTGCAAAAGAGGGCGATCCCAATGGCATCGTCAACAAGGCGATCGCCAACCTGGCCAAGCTGAGCCCTGCCCCGCTGGCCGACAAGGCGCTGGCCTCCCGCATCGTCGCCGCCAACTACGACACCGGGCTCGAGCTGCTGGAAGGGTGCGACCTGGTGATCGAGGCGATTGCCGAGCGGATGGACTGGAAGCAGGACCTCTACCGCAAGATCGCGCCGCATGTCCCCTCACACGCCGTCCTCGCCAGCAACACCTCCGGCCTGGGCATCAACAAGCTGGCCGAAGTGCTGCCCGAGGAAATGCGCCACCGCTTCTGCGGCGTGCACTTCTTCAACCCGCCGCGTTACATGCACCTGGCCGAGCTGATCCCGGCCAAGGGCACCGATCCGACCATTCTGCAGGGGCTGGAGGCGTTCCTGGTCACCACCCTCGGCAAGGGCGTGGTGATCGCGAAGGACACCCCGAACTTCATCGGCAACCGCATCGGTGTGTTCTCGATGCTGGCCGCAATGCACCACACCGAGCAGTTCAAGCTTGGCTTCGACACCGTCGATGCGCTCACCGGCCCCGCCATCGGCCGGCCGAAGTCGGCCACCTATCGCACCGCCGACGTGGTCGGGCTGGACACCATGGCCCACGTCATCAAGACCATGGCCGACACCCTGCCGGACGACCCGTGGCACAAGTACTTCAAGGCGCCCAAGTGGTTGTCCGGCCTGGTCGACAAGGGTGCCCTGGGCGCGAAGACCGGCGCGGGCTTCTACACCAAGAAGGGCAAGGAGATCATGGTCCTTGACCTCGAGGCCCAGGACTACCGGCCTTCCGCTGCGGAGCTGGATCCGGACGTTGCGGCCCTGCTGAAGGAGAAGGACCCGGCGAAGAAGTTCGCCGCCCTTCGCGCCAGCGAGCATCCACAGGCGCGCTTCCTCTGGGCCTGCTTCCGCGACACCTTCCACTACAGCGCCTTCCACCTGAAGGACATCGCCGAGACCGCGCGCGACGTCGACTTCGCGATGCGCTGGGGCTACGGATGGTCGATCGGCCCGTTCGAAAGCTGGCAGGCCGCCGGCTGGAAGCAGGTCGCCGAGTGGATCGCCGAGGACATCGTGTCCGGCGAAGCGATGAGCAACGCCACCCTGCCCGACTGGGTCTTCGATGGGCGCGAAGGCGTGCACGGCAAGGACGGCAGCTACAGCCCCGGTCGCGACGTCCTGGTGCCCCGCTCCACCAACCCGGTCTATGCGCGCCAGCGGCACCCCGACGCGTTGCTGGGCGAGAAGTTCTCACAGGGTCGCACCGTGTTCGAGAACGACGGTGTCCGCATGTGGGCCGACGAAGGCGACGACATCGCCGTGGTGGGCTTCAAGACCAAGATGCACACCGTGTCGGACCAGGTCCTGGACGGCCTGCAGGAGGCGATCAGGATCGCCGAGCGTGATTTCCGCGGACTGGTGATCTGGCAGCCCAGGGAGCCGTTCTCCGCCGGCGCCGACCTTTCAGGCGCGCTGGGATTGCTGAAGGCCGGCGACATCAAGGGCTTCGATGCGATGGTGGCGAACTTCCAGCGCACCAGCCAGGCGATCAAGTATTCGTTGGTGCCGGTGGTTGCCGCGGTCCGGGGCCTGGCACTGGGTGGTGGCTGCGAGTTCCAGATGCACGCCGCACGCACGGTGTTCGGCCTGGAGAGCTATGTCGGGCTGGTCGAGGCCGGCGTCGGCCTGCTGCCGGCAGGCGGCGGCCTGAAGGAGTTCGCCGTGCGCGCCTCCGAGGCGGTGGGGCCCCACGGCGACGTCTTCAGCGAACTCAAGACCGTGTTCGAAACCGTGGCGATGGCCAAGGTCGCGACCTCGGCGATGGAGGCCAAGTCGATGCGTCTGGCCCGCGCCGAGGACGTGGTGGTGTTCAACGCGTTCGAACTGCTGCACGTCGCCAAGGCCCAGGCCACGGCGTTGGCCGATGGCGGATACCGGCCGCCACTGCCGGCACGCAAGGTCCGCGTGGCCGGTGATGTCGGTATCGCCACTTTCAAGATGCAACTGGTGAACATGCTCGAAGGCAGGTTCATCTCCGAGCACGACTACGAGATCGCCACCCGCATCGCCACCGTGCTCTGCGGCGGCGAAGTGGATCGCGGCACGGTGGTCGACGAGGAGTGGCTGCTCAGGCTGGAGCGCGAACACTTCGTGGCGCTGGCGCAGATGCCCAAGACCCAGGAGCGCGTCGCGCACATGCTGAAGACCGGCAAGCCACTCCGCAACTAAGCGACGACGAGGACAAAGACATGACCAGACAGATCCAGGACGCCTACATCGTCGCCGCCACCCGCACCCCGGTGGCCAAGGCGCGCGGCGCATTCCGCAACACCCGCCCCGACGACATGCTGGCGCACGTACTCAGGTCGGTGATCGCCCAGGCACCGGGCATCGACGTCAACCGCATCGAGGACGCGATCATCGGCTGTGCGATGCCCGAAGCCGAGCAGGGCATGAACGTGGCCCGCATTGGCGTGCTGCTGGCCGGCCTGCCGGACACCATTGCCGCGCAGACCATCAACCGCTTCTGCTCGTCCGGCGTGCAGGCGGTGGCCCTGGCAGCGGACCAGATCCGCCTCGGACAGGCCGACCTGATGCTGGCGGGCGGTACCGAATCGATGACGATGGTGCCGATGATGGGCAACAAGATCGCCCTCTCGCCTTCCGTCTTCAAGGACGACAATGTGGCAATCGCCTACGGCATGGGCATTACCGCCGAAAAGGTCGCCGAAGAATGGAAGGTCAGCCGGGAGGACCAGGACCAGTTCGCGCTGGAATCCCACCTCAAGGCGCTCAAGGCCATCGAAACCGGCGAGTTCAAGGACGAGATCAGTCCGCTGGAGGTGGTCTCCCATCAGCCGGACCTGGGCGGCAACACAATCCGCGTCCACAAGACCATGGTCGACACCGATGAAGGCCCCCGTCCCGGTTCGACCATCGAAGGCCTTGCGAAGCTGCGCCCGGTGTTCCGCAATGGACAGTTCGGGGGCAGCGTCACCGCAGGCAACTCTTCGCAGATGTCCGACGGTGCCGGTGCGGTGCTGCTGGCCAGCGAGCAGGCGATCAAGGACTACGGTCTGACACCGCTCGCGCGCTTCGTCAGCTTCTCGGTGGCCGGCGTACGCCCGGAAGTCATGGGCATCGGCCCGATCGAGGCGATTCCGAAGGCGTTGAAGCAGGCTGGACTCACCAAGGACCAGTTGGACTGGATCGAGCTCAACGAGGCATTCGCGGCACAGGCCTTGGCGGTCATCCGCGACTCGGGCCTGGATCCGTCCAAGGTCAACCCGCTGGGTGGCGCCATTGCGCTGGGCCATCCGCTGGGCGCCACCGGGGCCATCCGCTTGGCCACCGCGCTGCACGGCCTGCGTCGCCGCAAGCAGAAGTACGGCATGGTGACCATGTGCATCGGCACCGGCATGGGCGCGGCGGGCGTGTTCGAATCGCTCTAGGCGAAGCGCCCGGTAGCAACCCCGGAACGGCCCTCAATGGGCCGTTCCTTTTTCTTCGGCGACTGCTTTCAGGCCGTCCTTCGCCTGTGCCCACCAGTAGGCCAGTTGGGCACCGATGTATCCCACCGGCTTGAACGCCGACTGCAGACCGAATGCCGAGAGCTCCCGCCAACGTTCGTCGCCCTCGGCGATTCCGGCGGCCAGCAGCTCGCCGGCAAAAGTGGTCGGCGCCACCCCATGGCCGCCGAAAGCCTGGGCCAGCCACAATCCCGGCTCGATCATCCCGACCTGGGGCATCTGGTGGCGGGCGTAGCTCATCAGGCCGGACCAGGCATGTTCGATACGCACGCCTTCCAGTTGCGGAAAGACCTTCAGCATGTCGCGGTACAGCAGGCGCTTGACGGCCTCGGGCGATCGATCCCGCACCGAAATGCGCCCACCCCAGAGCAGTCGCGAATCGGCCATCGGCCGGTAGTAATCGAATGCGAAACGGGTGTCGTAGACGGCAGCACGCGAGCCGAGCACCGCCGCCATCCGGGCACCCAGTGGCTCGGTGGCCATGGCGTAGGTGGCGATCGGGAGTACGGCGGCGTCGACCTGCTTCCTCAGTCCGGCGAGATAGCCCCCACAGGCAAGCACGACATGCCTGGCACGCACCTCGCCGGACGGGGTCCGTATCCTCCACCCTGCTCCATCGGGCTCCAGCCCGACGGCCGGCGTGTTCTCGTGGATCGAAACGCCCGCCACTTCCGCAACGGCGGCGATGCCGCGGGCGTACTTCAACGGATGGAAGTGGAACGCGTCGCGCTCGAACAGTCCCTCGCTGTAGCGTTCGCTATTGACCCGGTCGCGCAGCTCGGTGCGTGACAGCCATTCCCACCGCACACCGAAGTGCTCCGACAGCAGCGCCTGCCGATCCCGTAATATCCGGTTGTCGCGGAACCAGTTGGCCCACACCACGCCGGCGTCTACCAGTTCGCAATCAATCCCCATCGACTGGCTGCGATGCCGGATGAGCGAGACGGCGTCGAGGGTGCCGCGATACAGGGCCCGGGCACGATGCGGCCCGAGCTCCCTCAGGAGCATCGCCTCGTCCAGCGAAAAACCGCCGAAGACGAAACCCCCGTTCCTGCCGGAAGCCCCGTGGCCGACTCGCCGTGCCTCGAGCAGCGCGACGTTCGCAGCGCCACGCTCGACCAGCCCGATCGCCGTGTTCAGCCCGGCGAAGCCGCCGCCAACGATGCAGATTTCCACGTCGTGCCGCCCTGAGAGCGATGGGCGCGCAGGCGCATCGGGTCGGTGTGTGGCGTCGTAGTAGGTGTCAGCCATCGCGCCAGTCAGCCGTGGCCGACCGGCGCTGTCAACCGGAGCGCGCCTACTCGAGCTCGGTCACGCCCATCTCCTTCAGGGCGTCCTGCATCAACCCCTGGGCGGCTTCACTCAGCTTTTCATGGTCCAGCGCATAGCGGATGGTCGCTTCGATCAGGCCCAGATGGGTGCCGCAGTCGAATCGGGTGCCCTGGAAGCGGAAGGCATTCACCGGCTCTTCCGCCAGCAACGACGCGATCGCGTCGGTGAGCTGGATCTCCCCGCCCGCCCCCGGATCAGTACGCTCCAGGAACTCGAAGATGCGGGGGCTGAGCACGTAGCGCCCGACCACGGCGAGCGTGGTGGGCGCATCGGCAGGCTGCGGCTTCTCGACGATCGCGCTGATCCTGCCCTGGCGATTGGCGAAATCCTCGGTCGCGACGATGCCGTAGCTCGCCGTCTTCTCGCGTGGCACGTCCTGTACGGCGATCATGCTCGCACCGCTGGCTTCCGCCGCGTCCGCCATCTGCTTGAGCGCGCCTGGCCCCCGGTTCCAGATCAGGTCGTCCGGCAGCATCACGGCAAAAGGTTCATTTCCGATCACCGGTTTGGCACACAGGACGGCGTGGCCAAGACCCAGGGCCTCCGTCTGGGTCACGAATACCGCGCGCACTCCTTTCGGCAGGACATTGCGGATCAGTTCGAGCTGCTCCAGCTTGCCGGCACTCTCCAGCTTCTGCTCGAGCTCGTAGGCCTTGTCGAAGTAGTCGGCGACCGCGTGCTTGTAGCGATTGGTCACGAACACGAGGGTTTCGCATCCCGCCTCGATTGCCTCGTCCACCGCGTACTGGATCAGCGGCCGGTCGATGATCGGCAGCATCTCCTTGGGGACGGTCTTGGTGGCGGGGAGGAACCGGGTGCCGAGGCCGGCGACGGGAAATACGGCGGTACGGATTCTTGCTGGCATCAAAGCTTCCTGGCGGTGCGTGACGGGAAAGCCACGACGGTGGGGGAATCCTCCTTGATCGGAGCATGCTGCCCGACAGGCTGGAACTCCGGGACCGCCTGGCGCAGCAACTGGGCCAGCGCTTCGCGATCGTATCTTTGCGAAGCCTCGCGCAGCTTCCGCAAGGAGGCGTGGATCTGCTCCGCATCGACCGCGCGCGGCTCTGCCTGCAGGATCTTCGGGTGGGCGGTGGCGCGGTAGCGCTCGTCGGCATGGAACAGGGTTTCGTGCAACTTCTCGCCGGGCCGGAGGCCGGTATAGGCGATCGAAATATCACGCCCCGGCTGCTTGCCGGCGAGGCGGATCATCTGTTCGGCCAACAGGCGGATGGGCACCGCTTCGCCCATGTCGAGGGTATAGACGGCCTCGTGGGAGCCGATGGCGGAAGCCTGGAGGATCAACTGGCACGCTTCCGGGATCGTCATGAAGAAGCGCGTCACCTCGGGGTCTGTCACCGTCACCGGCCCGCCGGCGCGGATCTGGTTGCGGAACAGCGGTACCACGCTGCCGGCTGAATCCAGCACGTTGCCGAACCTCACCGTCACGAACCGGGTGCCGCGCTGGTCCGCCAGGGACTGGCAGAGCATTTCCGCAAGGCGCTTGGTGGCGCCGAGCACGTTGCCCGGATCGACTGCCTTGTCGGTGGAAATGAGCACGAACGTGCCGATCCCGGACTGGTGGCAGGCACGCGCAACCGTCTCGGTCGCCAGCACATTGTTCCGGACCGCCTCGCGCAGCTGGGTTTCCAGTAACGGGACCTGCTTGTACGCCGCGGCGTGGAACACGGCTTCGGGTTGCGCTGCGCCGATGGCGTACTCGATCACCGCGGTGTCGCCGCAGTCACCCAGTACCGGAATGAACTCGAGATCGGGGAAGTCGCGCCTGAGGCTCGCCTCTGTGGTCACCAGCGCCAGCTCATCGATCTCCACCAGCGCGATGCGGCGGGCACCGTGGCGCGCGCATTGCCGGCACAACTCGGACCCGATGGAGCCGCCGGCGCCGGTCACCAGCACCGACCGGGCGCCCAGCCACGATCGGATCGCCTTCCAGTCGGGCAGGACCGGCTGCCTGCCGAGCAGGTCCTCGATCGCGACTTCCTTCAGCTCGCCCGGCAACGAACGTCCTTCAAGGACATCGCTCAGGCGCGGCACCATGCGGAACGGAATGCCCGAGCGTTCGCAGGACGCGACGACACGGCGCATGGCATCCGCATTCGCGGAGGGCATGGCGATTACCAGCAGCCGTGCGGCAGTCTCCCGGGCGATTTCGGCGACATCCTCCACCCTTCCCAGAACGGGCACGCCCTGTACCTTGCTGCCCCGCAACCGCGAGGCATCGTCAAGGAAGCCCACCGGCTGATAGGTGCCGAACCGCCGCAGGTCGCGGACGAGGGCTTCGCCGGCGTGCCCTGCGCCCAGGATCAGGATCCGTACGGAAGTGCCGCCGCCCCGCTCCATGCGGCTGTCCTTCCAGGCCCGGTACAGGAGCCGGGGGGCGCCAAGGACGCCCATCAGGACAAGCGGGTACAGCACCAGGACGGTGCGCGAGACGAGATCGAGCCTGTTGTACAGGAACAGGCCCAGTACCACCGCGAACAGGCCGAGCGCACACGCCTTGAAAATGTTCCAGAGGTCCGGGACGCTCGCGAACCTCCACAGTCCCCGGTAGAGGCCGACCTGCCAGAACACCAGCCCCTGCGCGAGCAGCACAGGGGCGATCTCTGTCGACCACCACGGCATTTCCGGAGGGCTCTGCATCACCCCGAAACGCAGACGGTGCAGCCCCTGCCAAACCAGCCACACCATCGCGAGGTCGTGCAGCACCACCGCGACCCGCGGTATGCCTCCGGACCACCGATCCCGCCACTGCTTCATCTTCTATCCCTGTAAACGGCGCACGGCACGATGGTCGGCGCGTTGCAGCCACCACCACGCCAGAACGGCGGATGCATACCAGAGCACACAGGCCGGTAGTAGCCATGATTCCGGCAGGCCGGCAGCGGCGAACATCGCCAGCATCCCGGCAGCGGTCCATGCTGCATATGCCAACGTGACGACCGCGTGGCCTCCACGACGCGCCCAGACCTGGTACGCGTGCTGGACATGCGGGGTCCACCAACGCTCACCACGAACCACGCGTCGAATCAGCGTCAACCCCGCATCCACCAGGAATGCCGACAGCGGGAGCAGCAACCAACCAGACTTCAAGCCGCCAACGCCCACGGCCGTGGTGGCAAGCGCGGCGATTGCAAAACCGATCGCCCCACTGCCGCCGTCGCCGAGGAAGATCCGGGCGCGCGGGAAATTGTAAGGCAGGAAACCGGCCGCCGCAGCCGCAAGCGCAACCGCCACCATCCCCCAGGTGCCCCCGAGGGCGAGTCCGAGCACCACCGACAGCAGCAACGCCTGGCTGGAAGCAATTCCATTGATGCCATCCATGAAGTTCCACACGTTGGTCAGCACCAACGTCGAAACGAGGGCGATCAGGCCAACCCACGGGTCGGAGAACACGACGAATGCAGTGGCGGCAAAGATGCCACTGGCGACGACATGTACCGCCAGGCGAGACCACGGAGAAAGCGGCCGATGGTCATCCAACAGCCCGACACCGGCAACAAGGGCGATGGATGCAGAAAGCGCGAGCAGCAACTGCCGCTGCGAGGGATCCTTCCAGGCGAGCGAAAGGGTGGCCACCAGCAGTGCAGCCACGATCGCCATGCCGCCTCCCCGGGGCGTCGCCACGACATGGCTTCGCCGCTCACCCGGGTGGTCGAGCAGGTCCCGCTGCAGGGCATAGCGCCGGGCCAGCCAGGTGCCAACGACACCGATCGCAGCATGCAGGATGAGCCAGCCCAGCACGCGATCAGACGACTGCGTAGTTCAGGAGCGGCTTGATGGTGCCCCACTCCTTGCAGCTGGGGCATTGCCAATGATGGCTCCTGGCGCTGAACCCGCAACGGCCGCACCTGTAACTGGGATTACGCACCAGCAGCTGGTCGGTGATGTGCTTGAGGTCGTCCAGCGTCGCCGCCGGGTCGGCACCCTCCGCCAGCGTGAGGTCGATCAATGCCGCCTCGCCGCGCACGGATGGACGATCCTTGAGTTCCTTGGCCAGGTAGGCGCGGGCAGACGCGACGCCTTCGGTCTGCTCGACCATCCGGGTCAAGGCCAGCACGGGCGCAATGCCGCGATAGTGTTCGCACATCTCCGACAGGAATGCCCGTGCACCGGGGCCATCGCCAACCCGCTCATAGCTGGAGAGCAGCGCGGGCATGACCTCGGGCAGGTAGTCGGGATCGTGGCGGGCCACGCGCTCGAACGCACGGATCGCGCCGGCATCGTTGCCAGCCTCGACTTCGATCCGTCCCTCCAGCATCCCTGCACGGACCGAGTTCGCGTCGGCCTGGTAGGCGCGCGCAACCGCTGCCCGGGCAGCGGCGGCATCGCCGGCGGCGCGGTGTCGGTCGGCCAGTTCGCACTCGAACTGGGCGATCAGCTTCCCCATGGGTTCGCCGGTCGCCGCCTCGTAGCGCTGGGCGTTCTCGATCGCCTTGTCCCAGTCACGCTCGGCCTGGTAGATGTTGATGAGGTGGCGCAGCGCCAAGGGCGCGCGCATGTCCAGGTTGACCAGGTCGCTGAACACGGTCTCGGCCCGGTCCAGCAGGCCCGACCGCATGTAGTCCTCGCCGAGCGCAAGCAGGGCCTGCACCTTCTGCTGGTCACTCAGGCCGGGGCGTTGGACCAGGGCCTGGTGGAGCCGGATGGCACGGTCGACCTCGCCACGGCGGCGGAACAGGTGCCCGAGCGCGACCTGGGTCTCGAAGGTGTCCTTGTCCAGTTCCGCGATGTGCAGGAACAGCTCGATGGCCTTGTCCGGCTGCTCGTTGAGCAGGTAGTTGAGGCCGCGGAAATACGTGGTCGACAGCCGGCTGACCTGGGTGGTGCTGTGGCGTTCACCGCCCCGGCGCCCCACGACCCAGCCGCTGACGGCCGCGATCGGCAACAGAAGGAAGAACCAGAACCACTCGCTTATGAATGCCACGGTTCAGTTCCCCGGACGGGTTTCCGGCGCGGCCTGCTGTCGTTCGGCCCGCGCCAGGCGCCGGCGCAGCGGCAGTACCAGGCTGGCACTGATGGCCAGACCGCCTGCGAGTACACCGATCAGGAGCGCGACCAGCAAGGCAATGCCGAGGTTGGTAGGCAGGTGGGCAAAGCCCAGGTCGATGGAGACCGGCTGCCGGTTGAGCGCGCCGACGATCGCGCCCAATGCAAGGCAGGCGAACGCGAACAGGTAACGGATCACACGCATGACGGCCTCCCGGGCACTCCTTGCAAGACGGCTAGCTTACCGGGCGTCATCAGTGACACAACCAGAAGCGGGTAAAGCGGTTGCAACCGGGTGTCAGTCGGACTCGTCGACCGGCATCGCGTTGCTGACCCGTTCGCGCAATTCCTTGCCGGGCTTGAAATGGGGCACATGCTTGCCCGGCAGCGCGACGGACTCACCCGTTTTCGGGTTCCGGCCCAGGCGCGGCGGACGGTAGTGCAGGGAAAAACTGCCGAAACCGCGCACTTCGATGCGCTCCCCTTCTGCAAGGGAACCTCCCATCATTTCCAGCAGCGACTTCACGGCCAGATCCACGTCCTCGGCCTTCAGGTGGGCCTGGCGCTGGGCAAGGATCTCGATGAGCTCTGACTTGGTCATGGGATGCCGGTACTCGGATAGCAGACAGAGGAACGGCCCGGCCAAGGCCGGGCCGTTCCTGGTTACAGCTTCGCGACGTGCTTAAAGCAACGCTGCGACTTACTCGGACTTGTTGCTGTTCAGCTGTTCGCGCAGCAGCGCGCCCAGCTTGGTGGTGCCGCTGGCTGCGTCGGCGCTTGCCCGGTTGTAATCGGACACGGCCTCCTGCATCTCGGCCTCGTCCTTGGCCTTGATCGACAGCTGCATGCTGCGGCCCTTGCGGTCCATCCCGATGAAGCGGGCTTCGATCTCGTCACCGACCTTCAGGTGCTTGGTGGCGTCGTCGACGCGCTCCTTGGCGATGTCGCGGGCAGCCACGTAGCCTTCGATGCCATCGGCCAGCTCGATCGTCGCGCCCTTGGCGTCGACTTCCTTGACCGTGCCGGTGACGATCGAGCCACGGGTGTTCGACGCCATGTACTGGCCGAACGGATCCTGCTCCATCTGCTTCACGCCGAGGCTGATGCGCTCGCGCTCCGGGTCCACTGCCAGGACGACGGCTTCGAGCGTGTCGCCCTTCTTGTAGTTGCGGACCACGTCTTCGCCGGTGGTGTTCCAGCTGATGTCGGACAGGTGGACCAGGCCGTCGATGCCGCCGTCCAGGCCGATGAAGATGCCGAAGTCGGTGATCGACTTGATCTGGCCTTCCACCTTGTCGCCCTTCTTGTGCAGCACGGCGAAGGTCTCCCACGGATTGCTGGTGACCTGCTTCATGCCCAGCGAGATGCGGCGACGCTCCTCGTCCACGTCCAGCACCATGACCTGGACCTCGTCACCGACCTGCACGATCTTGGACGGGTTGACGTTCTTGTTGGTCCAGTCCATCTCGGAGACGTGCACCAAGCCTTCGACGCCCGGCTCGATCTCGACGAACGCGCCGTAATCGGTGACGTTGGAGACCTTGCCGAACACGCGGGTGTCGGCCGGGTAGCGGCGCGCGATGTTGTCCCACGGATCCTCGCCCAGCTGCTTCAGGCCCAGGCTGACGCGGTTGCGCTCGCGGTCGTACTTGAGCACGCGGACGTCCAGCTCCTGGCCGACTTCCACCACCTCGGACGGATGGCGCACGCGCTTCCAGGCCATGTCGGTGATGTGCAGCAGGCCGTCGATGCCACCCAGGTCCACGAATGCGCCGTAGTCGGTGAGGTTCTTGACCACGCCCTTAAGGATCGCGCCCTCGACCAGCTTCTCCATCAGCTGCTCGCGCTCTTCCGAGTGCTCGCTCTCGACCACCGCACGGCGGGAGACGACGATGTTGTTGCGCTTGCGGTCCAGCTTGATCAGCTTGAACTCGAGTTCCTTGCCTTCCAGGTAGGTCGAGTCGCGCACCGGGCGCACGTCGACCAGGGAGCCCGGCAGGAAGCCGCGGACGTCCTTGATGTCGACGGTGAAACCACCCTTGACCTTGCCGCTGATGCGGCCGGTGATGGTCTCGTTCTTCTCGAGCGCTTCTTCCAGCTCGTCCCACACCATGGCGCGCTTGGCCTTCTCGCGCGACAGTACGGTCTCGCCGAAGCCGTTCTCGATGGCGTCGAGGGCAACCTTCACCTGGTCGCCCACGCCGACGTCGATTTCGCCGTCGTCGTTACGGAACTGTTCGATCGGCACGATGCCTTCGGACTTCAGGCCGGCGTTGATCACCACCACGTCGCCACGGACCTCGACGACGGTACCGGTGACAATGGCACCCGGCTTCAGCTTGGCGAGGTACGCCTCGCTCTGTTCGAACAGTTCGGCAAATGATTCGGTCATTGGAAAATTTATCCGGTTGAACACACGGGCCGCACCGGCTGTCATCGTTCCCCGAAAGGGGGTAACGCAAGCAGCACGTGGTCGACCCACCCGTTATGTGGTGCGATGGAACTGCACCATGTGTCGGTTGGTTGATCCGCCGCGGTATTGCGACGGGGCTATCCGCTGCGGCCGATCACGCCCCGGTTGCGGGCAGCAAGGCCAGCACCCGCTCGACCACCTCGTCGATGCCGATCCCGGTGGTATCGATGCGGACGGCGTCATCGGCCGGTCGCAAGGGCGCCACCGCGCGACTGGCATCGCGGGCGTCACGGGCAAGAATCTCCCGCAGCAGACCAGCCAATGTAACGGAAACTCCCTTGTCCTTCAACTGGTTATAGCGCCTCTCCGCCCGCTCCTCCGCGCTGGCCGTCAGGAACACCTTGTAAGGGGCGTCGGGGAAGATGACCGTACCCATGTCCCTGCCGTCGGCAACCAGGCCCGGGGGTTGGCGGAAAGCGCGCTGGCGATCCTTGAGGGCGGCCCTGACCTCCGGGATCGCGGCAATCGCCGAGGCCGCCGCGCCGGCCGTTTCGGTCCGCAGCTCCAGGGTGGCGTCCGAGCCGTTGACGAGCACGTGCAGGTCCTCGCCCTCCTCACGGAAGCTGACCTCGGTATCGAAGGTGCACCGGACCAGTGCGGCGGGGTCGGCAAGGTCGATGTCGCCCCAGCCGGCGGCGACCCCCACCGCGCGATAGAGCGCGCCCGAATCCAGGTAGTGCCAGCCCAGGCGCCGCGCCACCAGGCGGCTGATGGTGCCCTTTCCGGAGCCGGAGGGGCCGTCGATGGTGAGGACGGGTGCGGGGTCGGTCGTCGTATTCATCCTGCCATTATGATGTGCAGGCGCCGATTCCGTCGCCGTCCTCGGGGGCCATCACAGCGGAATCGTACGCCGCGGTCCGCAAACACTTGATGTGCCTGCGGAAAGCCTGCATAATCGCGGGCTTGCTCATTTTCCTGTTGCCGAGGTCTGTCATGAAGGTCCTGTCCTCCCTGAAGTCGGCGAAGAACCGTCACCGCGACTGCAAAGTCGTCCGCCGTCGTGGCAAGGTCTTCGTGATCTGCAAGTCGAACCCGCGTTTCAAGGCGCGCCAGCGCTGAGCCACGCGGGCGCTTCGTGCGCCCAGTTGTCCGGAAGGCCGCCCAAGGGCGGCTTTCTGCGTTTGGGCGGCCGCAGGTGCCCCGGCCGGCGAGCCCCTTGCCGGGTCTGCGACCGCCATTGCTGCCGGTCGCGACGCCTTGTGCTTACAATCGCCGCCTCACTTAATGGAATGGGGAATGGGGAAATGACCAACAAATCGGGTGCCCTCGCGCTTTCGCTGCTCGTCCTGCTCACCGTTCCGGCAGTTGCCGCCGCCGAGACCCTGCTGGTCGAACGGGTCCAACAGGAAAGTGGCAACGTCCCCGTGCGCGGCCAGGCGATGTCGGACGTGGAAGCGCGCTTTGGCGCCCCGGCCCAGCGACTCGACCCCCGTGGCGGCCAGAAGCGCCAGTGGCCGACGATCAACCGCTGGGTCTATCCCGCGTTCACCGTCTACTTCGAAAAGAACCGGGTGATCGACGTGGTGGTCAACCAGGCCCACGCCGCCGAAGTCGGCCCCAAGCCGCCCATCCTCTGACTGCACCCTGACGAGCATCTCCTCCTGGAAAGCACTGCCGTGACCGACTCTTCCAGCCCGACGAGCGGGTTCCGCTTTCCCGCGGAATGGGAACCACAGTCCGCGATCCTGCTGGCCTGGCCACACCCCGGCACCGACTGGGCCGACCGGCTTGCCGGCGTGGAAGACACCTACATCGCACTGGTGGCGGCCATCACCCGCTTCCAGGATGTCGTTGTCTGTGTGGCCGACGAGGATGTACAGGCCTACGCACGGGCGCGCCTTGCGTCGGCGCGGGTGGACATGGAGCGGGTGCGGTTCGTCGAGGTCTCCTACGACGACACCTGGCTACGCGATTCCGGCCCGATCACGCTGCGTGGTCCCGACGGGTTCCGCCTGCTCGATTTCAGGTTCACCGGCTGGGGCGGGAAGTTCGAGGCGGGCCTGGACGACCGGCTGGTGGAGGCCCTGTCCGAAGACGGAGTGTTCAACGATGGCAAGCGCCAGGACATCGATTTCGCGCTCGAGGGCGGCGCCATCGAGACCGACGGCGAAGGCACGCTCCTGACCACCTACCGCTGCCTCGCCGAGCGCCACCCGGATGTATCGCGGGAGGAGCTGTCCAGGCGACTCGCCGGATGGCTTGCGCAGGACCGGGTGTTGTGGCTTGACCACGGCTACCTGGAAGGCGACGACACCGACGCCCACATCGACACGCTTGCCCGCTTCGCCGCCGCGGACGCCATCGTCTACCAGGCCTGCGACGACGCCACCGACTCGCATTACGACGAACTCCGGGCGATGGCAAAGGAGCTGGCCGCACTTCGCACCCGCGATGGCGCCCCGTACCGCCTGTTCCCCCTGCCCTGGCCCGAACCCGTGCTGGATGAGGGGCGTCGACTGGCGGCGAGCTACGCGAACTTCCTGATCATCAATGGCGCGGTGTTGATGCCGGCCTATGGTGATCCTGCGGATGCGGCCGCCGCTGCCGTGCTGGCCGAAGCCTTCCCGGGCCGGGAGATCGTGCCGGTGCCTTGCCGGCCACTGATCTGGCAGAACGGCAGCCTGCACTGCATCACCATGCAGTTGCCTGCCGGCGCCCTGGCCTGACCCATCGGTTTGATGGGCTGGCGACAGCCTCCGTGCCATCGTTGCCCTTTCCTCCTCCCGGCCGTCGCGCCACAACGGACCCGTCATGAAGAACCCAACGCTGCCCGTCGCCCTGATCCAGGAGCGCAACCAGGGCGATGCCGACGCCAACCTCGAAGTCATCGAAGGGCGCATCCGCGAGGCCGCGGCCCAGGGCGCGCGCCTGGTCCTGCTGCAGGAGCTCCACAACGGGGCCTATTTCTGCCAGCACGAGTGCGTGGATGCGTTCGACCTCGCCGAACCGATCCCCGGCCCGAGCACCGAGCGGCTCGGGAAGATCGCGAAGGAGGCCGGCGTCGTGCTGGTCACGTCGCTGTTCGAGCGCCGCGCCGCCGGCCTGTACCACAACACCGCCGTGGTCTTCGAAACCGATGGCTCGATCGCCGGCAAATACCGGAAGATGCACATCCCGGACGATCCCGGCTTCTACGAGAAGTTCTACTTCACCCCGGGTGACCTCGGATTCGAGCCGATCGACACCTCCGTCGGCCGTCTCGGCGTGCTGGTCTGCTGGGATCAGTGGTATCCGGAAGGCGCGCGCCTGATGGCCCTGGCCGGCGCAGACCTTTTGCTTTACCCCACCGCGATCGGCTGGGACCCGGATGACGACCAGGCCGAGAAGGACCGCCAGCGCGATGCCTGGATCCTCAGCCACCGGGGCCACGCTGTCGCCAACGGGCTGCCGGTGTTGTCGTGCAACCGGGTCGGCCATGAGCCTTCGCCGGTCGGCGCATCCGGTATCGACTTCTGGGGCAACAGCCACGTGCTGGGCCCGCAGGGCGAGTTCCTGGCGCAGGCGGGCGGCGAGCCGGAAATCCTGATGGCCGAGGTGGACCTCGGGCGCAGCGAGCAGGTGCGTCGCATCTGGCCGTTCCTGCGCGATCGTCGGATCGACGCCTATGGCGACCTGCTGAAGCGCTATCGCGACTGACCCCGCGAGGCGCTTTGCGTCTGGCCCACGGCGACAATTCCGAACGGTCGTGCTATTTTCGACCGATGTCGTCCACCCCCGCCACCTCCAAAGGCGCAGCCACCCGCGACCTGATCCTTGACCGGGCCTACGGGCTTGCCTGTGTCGGGGGACTGGATGGCCTCTCGATCGGCACCCTCGCCCACGCCGTAGGCATGTCCAAGAGTGGCGTCTTCGGCCACTTCGGTTCGCGCGAGGATCTGCAGCTCGCGGTGCTCGATGAGGCGGGTGACCGCTTCGTCGCCCACGTCCTGCATCCCGCCCTGAAGGCGCGGCGGGGGCTGCCGCGCCTGCGTGCGATCGTGGTGGCGTGGCTTGATTGGGTTCGCCATGCCTCGGATGGTGGGTGCCTGTTCGTGGCCGCCGTCAGCGAGTTCGACGATCGCCCGGGCCCGGTCCGGGACCGGCTGGTCAGCCACGAGCACCAGTGGCGACAGGAGCTGGCGCGGGCCATCGGACTGGCGGTGGAGACCGGCGAACTCCGGCCCGACACCGACCAGGCCCAGGTGGCCTTCGAGATCTTCGCCATCGCCCTGGTGGTGCACCACGACGCTGGCCTGTTCGGTTACGAGCCGGCGCTTCAGCGCGGGCTGCGGGCTTTCGAGCGCCTGGTGGCCTCCTGCTCCGTTCCCGGCACCAATCCCCAACCCGCTTGATCAACTGACACGGAACCCGTCATGTCCAGCCAGCTCGCAATAAATAGCACGATCGTTCGTTCTTACGCAAAATGGGCCGTCCTGCGCACGAGCTTTCGCATCGGAGGACTGCTTGCCCCGGACCGCACCGCGGCACGAGCCGGAGCGCTTTTCGCGACGCCGCTGCCGGGCTCGCGCCAGAGGGCGCTCAAGGTGTCGCCGGACGGCGCATCGACCACCCGCTTCGACGCCGGCCTGGACACCGTCGCCGAGTACGTCTGGGGCGATCCGAACACACAGCCCTATGTACTGTTCGCACACGGGTGGTCGAGCCACGGCTGCCGCATCCTTCCCTGGGTGCAGCCCCTGGCGGCGGCCGGAATGGCCGTGGTGGCCTTCGACCAGCTGGGCCACGGCCGGAGCGGCGGCACACAGAGCAACCTGCCCTCGTTCATCGACACGCTGACGCGGGTGGCAGAGCGCCACGGCCCAGCAGCGGCAGTGATCGGCCACTCCCTCGGAGGCGCCGCCGCCGGCGTTGCCCTGGCGCGCGGCCTGCGGGCGCAACACGCGGTGCTGGTCGCCCCGGCGGCCGACCCGCTTGACGCCAGCTACCGCTTTGCACGACAGGTCGGGCTGTCCGAGCGGTTGTGCCAGAGCATGGTGCGCAACTTCGAAACCATGCTCGGCATCCGCATGGACGACCTGCAGGCGCATCGCAATGCGCCCGCGATCGGTTGCCCCGCACTGGTGGTGCACGACGTCGCGGATGTCGAAGTCCCATGGGCGGAGGGCGAACGCTGGGCACGCTACTGGCCACGAGCCCGGATGATCAGCACCGCGGGACTCGGACATCGTCGGATCATGGATGACCCGGCAGTGATCGAGGCCGCTGTCGCGTTCCTTGGTGGAGAGCCGGTGGGCGAGCGTCTGGTGGCGTCGGAGAACCTCCCTTACGGCGTCGCCTGAACGCTGAACCGCCCGTATTGGGCCGCGCGGGCGTGTTTGCCGCTACCGGTCCGATTCTCTAAGCTCCAGCGTCCTCCGCCCTACCCCCTCCGATGCCCTTCCCTACCCGTTTCTCCGCCTGCACGGCTGCAGCCACCACCCTTCCCCAGGCGCGGCGACATGACCACTGACGGCGCCCGCTCCGCCGAGCAGGTGCTGGAGTCCCAGCCCCATCAGATCGTCGAGCGGGACGGGGTGCGCTATACCCTGCTCGGTACCGCCCATGTCTCGCAGGCGAGCGTGGACGCGGTGCACGATGCGATCCACAGCGGCCGCTACGACGCGGTCGCGGTCGAGCTGGACGAGCCGCGCCTGGCTGCGCTGACCGACTCCGGGGTGCTCGCAAAGCTGGATCTGATCCAGGTGATCAGGAGTGGGAGGACCGCGATGTTCGCGGCCAACCTCGCGTTGTCCTCCTACCAGCGGCGGCTGGCCGAGCAGTTGGGCGTGGAGCCGGGGGCGGAACTGAAGCGCGCAGTGCAGGAGGCACGCCAGCAGGCATTGCCTGTCCACCTCATTGACCGCGAGATCGGCCTGACCTTCAAGCGCGCGTCGGCGCGGCTGGGGTTCTGGGGCCGGGCCAAGCTCGGCGGGGGCCTTCTGGCATCCCTGCTCGCCCACGAGGAAGTCGGCGAGGACCAGATCGAAAAGCTGAAGCAGGGCGACATGCTTGAGGCCAGCTTCAATGAATTCGCGGAGGAAAGCCCGGCGGTCTACGAAACGGTCATTGCCGAGCGGGACCGCTACATGGCGGCACGCCTGCGCGAGATCCGGGAGGACACCAACCACGACGGGGCCCGGGAAGTGCTGGCGGTGGTCGGCGCCGGGCATCTCCAGGGCCTCGCCCGCCACCTGCGGGAAGACACGGGTCCGGCCGAAGTGTTGCGCGCGGAACTCGAGACGCTGCCGCCCAAGAGCAACATCCCCTGGTTCACGCTGATCCTCGCCACCTTTGTCATCGGCGGCTTCGCCTGGGGCTTCTGGCAGGGCGGCATCGACGTCGGCAGCGACCTGCTGCTGCAGTGGGTGCTGGCCACGGGTATCCTCGGTGCCATCGGTTGCGCCATTGCCGGGGGGCATCCGCTGAGCATCCTGGTGGCCTTCCTCGCCTCTCCGATCACGCCGCTGCACCCGGCGCTGGCTTCCGGCACGCTCAGCGCACTGACCGAGGCCTGGCTGCGCAAGCCGACCTACGCCGATTTCATGGCCCTGAGGGACGACCTCCAGAACATGCGGGGCTGGTGGCGCAACCGGGTGGCCCGGGTGCTGCTGAACTTCTTCCTCACCAGCCTCGGCACCGCCATCGGCGTATGGACCGGCGGGCTGCGCATGCTGGGCACGCTCCTGTAGGAGCATGCTCAGCCATTGCAGGTCCTACGCCGTCCTCGGCTGCGGGCCGGCGGCCGGCACGCCGCGGGCGCGGCGCACGATGCGCGCGGTGTTGTTGCGCAGGTCATCCAGGATCGCGTAGATCGTCGGCAGGAACAGCAGGCTGACCACGGTGGAGAACGCAAGTCCACCAGCGACCGCGCGGGCCATCGGGAAGTAGGTGATCCCGCCCAGCACCTGGGTGTCGCTCAGGCCGATCGGCACCATCGCCAGGATCGCCGTACCCATCGTCATCATGATCGGGCGCAGGCGTTCACGGCTGCCTTCCACCAGTGCATCGGTACGGGCCAGGCCTTTCCTGCGCAGGTTGTTGATGTGCTCGATCATGACGATGCCGTTGTTCACCACCACGCCCATCAGCACCAGGATGCCGATGAAGGCCATCACCGAGAAGGTCGTGCCGGTGAGCCAGAACAGCCAGAACACGCCGAAGATGGAGAACAGCACGCAGCTCATGATCGCCGAGGGGAAGATCAGCGATTCGAAGACCGCTGCCATCACCACGTAGATCATCACCAATGCGATGACCAGGTTGAAGACCATCTGCGCACCGGCGTCCTCGTCGCGCTGGAAGGCGCTGCCGTCGAAGCTGTAGCCGTAGCCGGCCGGGAAGGAGACGTTGCCCATCACCCGCTCCATCACCTCACGGGCCTCGGGTACCGTGGCCTCGCCGGCGTGCCCGGCCTGTATGGTCAGCGTCGTCTGGCGGTTGGTCCGGCTGATTTCGGTCGCTGCGGGCTGCACCGCCACGTCCACCATCGCCATCAGCGGGACGGTGCGTCCATCGGCGGCGCGTACGGTGAGACCGGCGATGTCCTCCACCCCGAAATGCTCGGCGTCTTCGAAACGCACCCACACCGGCACCTCGCGGTCGCCCTGGCGGAAGTCCCGCAATTGCGCCCCGCGCAACGCCAGCGAGACGAACTGGGAGACTTCCTGCGCACTGAACCCGAAAGCCGCCGCGCGATCGCGGTCGACCCGCACCGTCAGCTCGCTGTTCTGGTCACCGGCATCCACGCGCACGTCGCGCAGTTCCGGGTTCGCGGCCAGGATCGGAACGATGTCCTTGGCAAGCGCAGCCAGCTCCTGGGTCGAGTCGCCCACCAGTTGGACCTGCACCTTGCCACCATCGTCATTGCCACCGCGTTCGCCGATGCCGATCTTCGCGCGCGCGGACTTGGGCAGTTGCTTGCCAATCGCCTCCACCAGCTCGGACGGCTTCTCGACGCCATCCCGGAAGGTGACTTCGGTCCCGGCCCAGCCTTGCTCGCTGTACCACGAGTAGATCTGCTGGATCTGGAAACGCTCGCGGTTGTCGTCAAGGAAGGCCTCGACCCGGCGCACCTCCTCGGAGATCTGCTCCTTGGTGTAGCTGCCGTTCCACTGGTAGAAGACGTTGGCTTCGGTGCTGTCCTCGCCTCCGCCGAACATGTCGAACTTGGTCTGCGTCATCGGCACGATGCTGACGGCGATGATCATCAGGATGCCCAGCACGCTCCAGCCGCGGTGCTCGAGGGTCCAGCGCAGGAAGCGCGCATAGCGCGCCTGCAGGCGCTGGATCACGCCCTTCTCGTTGCGCACGGCGGGCGGCGTCTTCATCCGCGCCGACAGCATCGGGATCAGGCTCACCGCCACCAGCCAGGACGCCAGCAGCGACACCGAGATCGTGATTGCGATCTGAGTCATGAAGATGCTGATGTCGTTGGTCTCGCCGAACAGGTTCGGCACGAACACGATGCAGTGGCACAGCGTGCCCGCCGACAGGGCGATGGCGACGTTGCGGGTACCGACGATCGAGGCGCGCATCGGCTGCCCGGGTAGCCGCTCGCGCTCCTGGTAGATGCTCTCGACCACCACCACCGCGTTGTCCACCAGCATGCCGACCGCCAGCAGCAGCCCCATCAACGACAGGACGTTGAGCGTTACGCCGGCGAAGTACATGAAGCCGAGCGTCATCACGAAGCAGATCGGGATGGCCAGGGTCACCATCAGCGTCGACGGCCAATGGCGCAAGAAGAAGAACAACACCGCGATCGACAGGACCAGGCCGACGCCACCCGCTTCGGCCAGCTCCAACAACGAGCTGGTGACGTCCTCGCCCAGATTCTCGACGACCTTGACCTGGATATGGCTCAGGTCCGCCCGCTCGCGGACGCGGTCGATCTCCGCAAGGGCCGCAGTGGAGACCTCCACCAGGTTTGCGTTACGCTCCTTGAAGATCTCCAGCCCCACCGCCGGCTGGCCATCCAGCCGCCGCCCGTAATTCATCCGCTGCGGCTTCAGCCGTACATCGGCGATGTCACGCAGACGCAGGCCGCTCTGGTTGATCACCAGGTCGCGCAGCTGGTCGAGGTTCGCCATCTCCCCCACCGGCTGTACGCGCAGGCGTTGTTGCCCTGCTTCAATCTGGCCGGCGGACAAGGAGAAGTTCACCGTACGCAGGCGGGTGTTGAGTTCGTTGAGGCTGATCCCGTGGGCGCCCAGCCGCTCGGGGTCGATCGCGACCTCGATCTCGTTGGGAGGCGCGCCGACGATATCGACCTTGGCCACGCCGGGGACGCGTTCCAGTGGGCGCTGGAACTCCCGCTCGATCATCTCGTACCCGCCGGTCAGGTCCGTTTCACCCGCCAGCCGCACCTGCAGGATCGCCTGGTCGTCGGTGGAGAAGTTGCCGACGAAGTAGCGTTGCAGGTCGTCGGGCAGCTCGTCGCGGATCGCGTCCAGGCGCTCGCGGGCTTCCGATGCGGCGATCTGCACGTCCGTGTCCCAGTCGGAATAGAACACCCCAACGAAGGCACCGTCCGCGTTCGCGCCGCCCTGCATGCGCTCCAGCCCGCTCATCGTGGCCAGCGCTTCTTCCGCCGGCCGCAACACCATCCGCTCCACTTCCTCGGGCGTGGAGCCCGGGTAAGGCAACTGCACGAACACCGCCGGGAACGACAGCGAAGGCAGTGCCTCCAATGGCAAGCGCACCGCGGCGATCAGGCCGATGACGAACATCGACACGAACAGCATCACCGTCGTGACCGGCCGCCTCAGGCTCAGTTCCGCGACGCTCATGCAGGCTGCTCCAGTCCGTCGCCGTCTTCATCGTCCACGCCACCGGCCAGCCGCGCCGCCCGCAGACCGCGCTCGCGGTAATAGGCATCCGCGCGACGGTCGAGCCGGTCATAGACCACCGGGATCACCAGCAGGGTCAGCAGGGTCGACACCAGCAGGCCGCCGATGACGGTGATCGCCATCGGCGATCGCACCTCGGAACCTTCGCCGAACGCGAGCGCCAGCGGCAGGAAGCCGAAGAGCGTGCACAGCGTGGTCATGATGATCGGCCGCAGGCGCGAGCGCGCGCCCTCCACCAGCGCCTCGCGCTTGGCGACGCCCGCCTCGCGCAACTGGTTGACCTTGTCGATCAGGATGATCGCCGTCTTGGTCACCAGGCCGACCAGCAGGATCAAGCCGATGAACACCACCACCGACACCGACGAGCCCGTCAGCAGCAGTGCCAGCACCGCGCCCACCAGTGCCAGCGGGATGGTGAACAGGATGACGAACGGGTGCAGCAGCGATTCGAACTGCGACGCCATCACCAGGTAGACCAGGAAGATCGCCAGGCCGAAGGCGAACAGCAGCGACTTCACCGACTGGCTCAGCTCTTCGCCCTGTCCGCCGATCCGCATCTGCACGCCCGGCCCCAAGGGATTGTCGTCGACCATCGCCTGCACTTCCTGCACTGCGCTGCCCAGGTCGATGTCGCGCAGGTTCGCCGACACGATCGCGACGCGCACCTGGTCGGCCCGATGGATCTCGCTAGGCCCCATGGTTTCGACCACCTCGGCCACCGAGCCCAGGCGGACCGTCGCACTACCACCCGGGTTGATGATCAGGTTACGGATGTCGGCAACCGACGACCGGTCATCCTGCTGCGCCCGCACGAGCACGTCGATCTTGCGGTCCCGGAAGCTGTAGCGGGTGGCCACCTCGCCCCGCACCTTCGCCACCACCGCGTCGGCGATCTGGCGGGTGGTCAGGCCGAGCGCGGCCGCGCGCTCCTGGTCGAAGTGGATCTGGATCTCCGGGAAGCCCTGCTCCACGGTGGAGCTGACGTCGGCGTAATGCGGGTTGTCGCGGAGCATGTCCGCCATCGCCCGCCCGGCCTGCTCGATCGCCTGCAGGTCGTTGCCCTGCAGTTCGATCTCCAGGGGCGGCGAGAAACTGAAGAGCTCCGGTCGGCTGAAGTCCACCTGTCCGCCGGGATGCGCCTGCATCGCCTCGCGCAGGCGCTCGGTGGTGTCCGATTCGACTTCTTCGCTGCCGCCATCGGCCATCACGATGCTCAACTTGCCGATATTTTCCCCGCTTTCGGTCGGGTTGGCGTCCAGCCGGGTGCCGCTGCCGCTCACCCCGTAGATCGCGTGCAGACCAGGCGCATCGGCCTGTCCTGCCTGCAGCTCGCGCACCAGCGCGTCGGTCTGTGCCAGCGGGGTGCCCGGCGGCAGCTTGACCGTCATCTCGAACCGGTCCTGCGCCAACTGTGGAATGAGGTCGGAGCCCAGCATCGGCACCATCAGCAGCGTCAGCAGGAAGGCGCCCGCCGCGGAAGACAGCACCAGCCACGGCCGGTCCAGCGCCGCCGGCAACAGCTTCAGGTAGCCGCGCTCGGCACGGCCGTAAGGGGCCATGGCGATGTCGCTCGCCTTGCGCATGACCGGGCCGACCACGGCCGCACCCACGCGCCATGCACGCACCACCACCCACGCCAGGCCGAAGAAGCCACCGCGGGCACCGGCACGCGCACCACGGCCGGCAACGGCCAACGGCTTCTGCAGGCGGGAATCCGGGCGCCAATCCGGGTGCGGCGGCTCCTCGGGGAATGCCAGCGGCGGGCGCCCCTTGAGCGCGCTCAGCATCGGGATGAGCGTCATGGACACCGCCAGCGAGATCGCGATCGCGATCGCCACGGTCAAGGCCTGGTCGCGGAAGAGTTCGCCGGCCACGCCCTCGACGAACACCAGCGGCAGGAACACCGCGATCGTCGTCAACGTCGAGGCGACCACCGCCATGCTGACTTCGCGTGTCCCGGTGATCGCCGCCTGCAGGATGCCGAGCCCGCGCTCGCGCGCCTTGGCGATCGACTCCAGCACCACGATCGAGTCATCCACCACCAGGCCGGTCGCCAGTGCCAGGCCGCCCAGCGACATCACGTTGAGGCTCAGGTCCAGCTGTCCCATGAAGAAGAACGTGGTGACGATCGATACCGGCAACGACAGGCTGATGACGAACGTGCTCCAGCCATCGCGCAGGAACAGGAAGATGATCAGGATCGCGAGCGCGCCACCGATGAGCGCGTCGACCTTGACGTCGCTGATGGCGTGGCGGATAAAGGTCGACTGGTCCTCGATCACCGTCAACTCGACGCCCGGCGGGAGCTGCTTGCGGATGTTCTCCAGGCTGGCATGCACGGCGTCCGCCGTGGCCACGGTGTTGGCATCACCCTCCTTGTAGATGGCGAGCTCCACCGCCTCCTGCCCGTCCAGCCGGATGATGGCCTCGCGTTCCTTGTGGCCCTGGCGGACGATCGCGACGTCTCGCAGGCGTACTGGCATCCCGCCAGCGACCGTGCTCGAAGCGCCTGAAGAGGCGCTCTGAACCGACGCCGCAGCGGCCATGGCATCGGCCGAACCCGTGGCCGCGGCCACGCGTGCCATCTGCAATGCGGCATCCTGCGCCGCGTTGTTGCCGCCGGCGCTGGTGGACACCAGCATGTTGCCGATCTCCTCGACGCTGGCGAACTGGTTCACCGTGCGCACCAGGTAGCGCTGCGAGCCTTCCTCGAGGCGGCCACCGGAGATGTTGATGTTCTCCTGCTGCAGCCGTTCGATCACGCGCTCGATCGGCAGGTTGAGCTGCGCCAGCTTCTGCTGGTCGATCAGCACCTGGACTTCGTCTTCCAGGCCGCCGCCGACCTTGACCGCGGCGACGCCCTCGACCGGTTCCAGCTTCTTCTTGAGGTCGTCGTCCGCATACCGTCGCAGCGCTGTCAGTTGCGCGGTGCTGTCCGCGTCGCCGGTGGCCGAAAGCGCCAGGCGCACGATCGGTTCGGTCGAAGGATTGAAACGCAGCAGCACCGGAGGCTCGGCCTCCAATGGCATCTGCAGCGCCTCCATCTTGTCGCGTACCTCCAGGCTGGCCTGGTCCATGTCGGTGCCCCAGGCGAACTCGAGCACCACGTCGCTCTGGCCGGTACGCGATACCGACTTGAGCTTGCGCAGCCCCTTGACCACGCCCACCGCCTCTTCCACCGGCTCGCTGATCAGCGTCTCGATCTCGGCCGGCGCGGCGCCGGTGTACTCGGTACGCACCGTCAAGGTCGGGTAGCTGAGATCCGGCAACAGGTTGACGTTGAGGTTGCCCAGCGCGATCAGTCCGAACAGCAGGAACGTGATCGTGACCATTGCGACGGTGACGCGGCGCCGGGTGGAAAACTCGACCAGGCTGAAACGCCCGGCATCGGGCATCGCTTTGCCGCCGTCCGGACTCGGGCCATGCCCGGAAGGCTGTGTGTTCTCGCTCATGGGGCGCCTCCGTTACTGGCTCTGGGCGGTGGGCGAGGCAGCCTGTTCAGCGCCTGCGCCATCCGCCAGGGCGGCCGGTGCAGGCGCCCCGATGACGCTGACGGCCGTACCTTCGCGCAGGGCGCTCTTGCCAGCGACCACGACCTGGTCTCCCAGCTCAAGCCCGCCGCGGACCTCGGCCCACTGGCCGTCCAGGTAACCCAGCTCGATCGGCGTGCGTGCGACCTTGCCCTCGCGCACCGCGAACACGGCCGGCTCGCCCTGCCCCTCGAGCAGGGCGACCCGTGGTACCACGAGTGCGTCGGCACGCTGGTCGTAGTCGATGCTGATCCGGCCGAACATGCCCGGCTGCAGCACGCCACCGCCCTCGAACGCCATGATCACCCGGAACGTGCCGCTGCCCGCGTCGACCACCGGCGACATCCGGTCGATCACGCCCTCGAAGGTCTGGCCCGGCAAGGCGTCGACCTGCATCGTCACCGGCAGGCCGGTCTGCAATGTGGCCAGCTCACGCTCGGGCACGTTCAGCACCGCCTCGAGCCGGGAGGTATCGACGATGCGCACGATCGGCGTGTTGATCTGCACGAAGTTGCCCGGCTTGGGGCTGACCGACGCGACCACGCCGTCGATCGGAGCCTTCACTTCGGCGTAGGACAGCTCCAGATTGGCCAACCTGTTGGTGGCACGAGCATTCTCGAGGTCGAAGCGGATCTGGTCGTGGTCCGATGCCGCGATCAGCTGCTCCGCAGCGAGACGCTCCGCCCGGGCGAACTGGTTCTCCAGCTTCCTCATCTGCGCTGCGGTCTGGGCGGCCTGCAGGCGCGCCCGATCGGCGTCCAGGCGCGCCAGGACCTGCCCCGCACGCACGTGGTCGCCCTCCTCGACCAGGACCTCCAATGCCACGCCGGACGTCTTCGCCACGACCTGCGCCTCGGTTGGCGCCTCAAGCGGTGCCGTGCCCGTGTAGCTTGCCGCGACGGCCTGGCGGGTGACCCCGGCCACTTCCACGGGCACCGCTTCTTCGGCCTTTTCGTCGTCCTTGCCCGCCTCCTTCGCGCCGCCACTGCAAGCGGCGACGGCGAACAGGCAGGCCAGCGCGAGGGCGGCTGCGGGGGCAGCGCCGCGGGTGCGGGAACGGAACAGGATGTGGTGCAGCATCGGAAGACCCCAATCAGGTATGCAGGCGTGAACCGGCGCCATGCCGGTGTTGTAGATAGGTATATCAGTACCCGGGCCGGATCCCATCCGCCGAAGGTCATGGTGAGGTGCGACAGGGGGACGGGCTGGAGGCCGGTGCCGCTGCTCCCTTCGCGGCCGGGCGCGTGCGGGCTATACTTCACCGCTTGTGCGCTGGGGAGCGCATTGTGCGTACCCCGACCCGCCGCTTCAACACCTTTCGCTAGCTACAAGAGATTGCGGACTACGACATGATGCGACCGCTGACGACCGCCGCCTGCCTGGCCCTATCCATTGCCGCCGCCCCGGCCGCCGCCCAGGAGGGCAACGTCGAGAACGGCCGCCTCCTGGCCTATACCTGCCAGGGTTGCCATGGCGTCGAGGGCTACAAGAACGCCTATCCGAACTACCACGTGCCCAAGATCGGCGGGCAGTCCGAGCAGTACCTGGTGAACGCGCTGAGCGACTACAAGCGTGGCAGCCGCAAGCATCCGACGATGCAGGTCCAGTCCCAGGGCTTCTCGGACCAGGACATCGCCGATCTCGCCGCCTATCTTTCAAACCTGAAGTGAGAGTGCAGTCCATGACGATCCGCAACTTCGCCATCGCCCCTGCACTCGCCGCTGCCCTGCTGCTCGCCGCCTGCTCTTCCGAGGAGTCCGGCGTGGCCCACAGCGACGCCGCGGTTTCTTCGTCCGCGGGCCTGCCGGCCGGCAACATCGCCGCGGGCGAACGCCTCGCACAGGAGAAGCGCGAGGCCACCGGCCAGTCCTGCGTGGACTGCCACGGCGCCGAGGGTCTCGCGCCGATCGATGCCAGCTATCCGCTCATCGGTGGCCAGTACGCCGATTACACTGCGCAGGCGCTGCAGGCCTATCGCAACGGCAACCGCGACCACGCGCTGATGGCGAGCCAGGCCAAGGACCTGACGGACCAGCAGATCGCCGATCTCGCTGCCTATTTCGGATCGCGCGAAGGTTCGCTGCGCACCATCCGCGGCGTGGGCGACTGAGTTCCCCGCTCCCACCGGATCGCAGCATTGAAAAAGCCCGCCTTAAAGCGGGCTTTTTCGTGGGCGCTGCACCCTGCCCCGGCTGATCAGCCAGCAGCGCCAGGTGCGACGCTGCCGTTGTCTTCCTGCAGTTCGGGCTTGAACGGGATGTCCGGCGGCGGCCGCGCAGTGGCGGGCTGGTCATTGAGGTTGGGGTCGCTGATGTCGCACGCACCGCCCACCACCAGCAGCACGGTCTGGCAGATGATGTGCTTGTTGGTGCCCGGCACCGGAATGCGGACGGTCGTGATGCTGCGCCTCACCCATTCCTGCAGCAGGTTCTCGTCCGGACGCCAGTACTGGTCGAAGGCGGTCGGCTCATAGTCGGTCGGCGGTCGTTTCAGCCAAGTGCCGGCCCGATCGAGGTTGGCGATCTCTTCGGTGACCGTTCCCGGTGGCTGCCCCGGCGAGGCCGAGCCCGGCGTCTTTGCAATCCGGACGCTGCCGTCACTGTTGC
>Ga0208179_1000155_pt1 | contig 51822 bp, 46 predicted proteins | sample Malvired_Geostar_FD_184238 | JGI IMG/M metagenome (GOLD analysis project Ga0208179, IMG submission 184238) | Marine viral communities from the Global Malaspina Expedition - Malaspina viral metaG DeepMed_Geostar (SPAdes) (version 2) | ecosystem: Environmental > Aquatic > Marine > Oceanic | place... | reverse complement strand
ATCTGGTCCTGGTCGCGCGCGCGGTCCTCGAAGATCATGCGCGGCGTGGTGCCCTGGCCGTAGACGGCCTCATTGGCCTTGTCGTCGATGCTCAGGACCGCGCCGTCCAGGGCGACGCCGGCAAAGAGGCCACGCGCGCGCGACCAGGACCAGATCTCGGCCTCCAGGCGGCCGTCAGTCGCCATGGCGCTGTTGCGCCCGATCGGCCCGGCCGCCACGCCGGCGTCGGCGCCCAGGGTGATCTTGCCGTTGACGATGGATTCCAGCCCGCGCGCGCTGGTGAATGCCAGCACGACATCGGCCGACTGCACGCCGGCCTGGAACCCGATGCTGCCACCGGTCAGCTTGACGAAAGCCGGGTTCGACCATGTGCCATCGGGTCGCTTGACCGACACCACGCCATGGCCGCGGCGGCCGCCCAGCACCAGACCGATCTTCAGCGTGTCGGGCACCACCACGATCGCGCGGGCCTCGTCGAAGAGGGCATCGGGGATGCCGGACTCGGGGATCGCCTGGATCTCGTTGAGGACGCGCAATGCATTGCGTGCCCGTTCCTCCTCGGCGACGCCGGCAGCGGCCGGGGCGGCGAGGCCGAACGCGAGAAACAGGATGGCCAGGCGCGGCAGGATCGACATGTGGACTCCGGGAGTAGCGATGGCGGGAAACGAGGGCAGCGCGACGCAGCAGCATGGACCGCGCGACGTGACGGAAGTTCAGGCTAGTGACGCCGTGATGAATCGCAGGGGAACCACCGCAGCTGTCATCCTATGCCGATGGACATCAACGAAAAACCCGACACCGCCATCGTGCTGGTCAACCTCGGCACTCCCGATGCGCCCACCGCGCCCGCCGTGCGGCGTTACCTGGACGAATTCCTCTCCGACCGCCGGGTGGTGTCGCTGCCGCGCTGGCTCTGGTTGCCCCTGTTGCGCGGGGTGATCCTGCCGCTGCGCGCGCCCAAGGTCGCGCCCAAGTACGCCAGTGTCTGGATGGAGGGCGGCTCGCCGCTGGCGGTGCATACCCGCGGACTCGCGGTGCGCATGCAGGAGGAATTCGACGGCGTCCGCGTGCTGCACGCGATGCGCTATGGCAATCCCTCGCTGGCCTCGGTACTCGCGCAGTTGCGGGAAGACGGGGTGCGGCGCGCGCTGGTGCTGCCGCTGTATCCGCAGTACTCCACCACCACCACCGCCGCGGTCGGCGACGTCGCGGCGCGGGCCGATGGCCTGCAGGTGCGCCTGTTGAACGACTACCACGCCGATGCCGGGTGGGTGGAAGCCGTGGCCGCATCCATTCGTACCCATCGCGAACGGCACGGCAGCGGCGAACACCTGTTGTTCTCGTTCCACGGGCTGCCGCAGCGGGTGGCCGATGCCGGTGATCCATATCCGCGGCAGTGCGAAGCCAGTGCCGCCGCCATCGCCGCCGCGCTTGGGCTTTCCCCCGAAGAGTGGAGCCTGTCCTACCAGTCACGCTTCGGGCGCGAGCGCTGGCTGGAGCCGGCCACGGACGCGACCCTCGATGCACTGGCCGAACGCGGCGTACGCACGCTGGACGTGGTCGCGCCGGGCTTCGCCGCCGACTGCCTGGAAACGCTGGAAGAGGTCGCGATCATGCTGGCCGAGCAGTTCCATGAGCGCGGCGGCACGCTGCGCTACATCCCCTGCCTCAACGACAGCCCCGGACATGCCCGAGCGCTGGCGGCGATCGCGCGCCGCGAGCTCACCGCCTGGAGCTGACCGTGGAGGAGCTGCATCTCGACACGGTATTCGGCCGCCTGGCCGGCTGGCGCATCCACCCGCGTGCCCATGCGGCCGATGCGCCGCGGGTGCTGGCGCTTCATGGCTGGCTGGACAACGCGGCCAGCTTCCTGCCGATCCAGCCGCACCTGCCGGGTGTCGAGCTGGTGGCGCTGGACATGCCGGGGCACGGTGCCAGCGCACACCTGCCGCTGGCGGCGGAATACACGGTGGTCAACATGGCCCGCGCCATCGTGGCGGCCGCCGACGCGCTGGGCTGGGACCGGTTCTCCATGCTTGGCCACTCACTTGGTGGCGCGGTCGCCAGCGTGGTCGCGGCGGCGTTGCCGCAGCGCATCGTCCGCCTGGCCCTGGTCGAATCGCTGGGTGCACTGGCCGAGGACGAGCAAAAGAGCGCGCGACACCTGCGCGAGGCCTTCGCGGCGGGCGAGCGTCGCCGCCGGCCCCTGCGTACCTTCGCCGATCCGGCCGAGGCGACACGGGCGCGGGTGGCGGCCGGCGGGATCGGTGAGGCGGCCGCTCGCCTCCTGGTGGAGCGGGGCATCGCGCCGGCGCGCGGTGGCGATCGCCAGGGCGGGTTCACCTGGCGCAGCGATCCGCGGCTGACCCGCCCCACCGCGATCCGCATGAGCGAGGGCCAGATCCGCGACCAGATCGCCGCGATCGAGTGCCCGGTGCAGGTGGTGTACGCCCGCCCGGCGCAAACCTATTTCCCGGAACCCGTCCGCCAGGCGCGCTTCGATTGCCTTCGCGACGGCCGGCTGGCCGTGTTCGACGGCGGCCACCACCTGCACATGGAGCAGCCGGAGCAGGTGGCGGCGGTGGTGGCGCCCTTCCTGCGCGGGGACTGAGGCCTCAGGCAGCACCAGGCGGCTGCAACAGCGCCCGCAGCGTGCCCTTCAGCCGTCGGCCCTCGGCGCGGAAGTAGTCGCGCTCGGCACGCCACGCCGGGCAGCGATCCTCCACCGCCTCCCAGAACGCGGGGGAGTGGTCGTGGTGGAGCAGGTGGCAGAGCTCGTGGACCAGCACGTACTCGAAGGCCGAAGGGCGCGCGAGCACCAGCGACAGATCCAGCGCGACGGTGCCGTCGGGCGCGAGCGAACCCCACTGCGAGGACATCGTCTTGAAGCGGATCCGCCGGGGCGCGCGCGGCAACCCCGGCAGGTAGCCGGGCAGCCAGCGGCCGACATCAGCCCGTGCCTGCGCTTCGTAGAAGTCGTGCAGCGCGCGGCTGATGGCCGCAGGGCCCGCCTGCGCCGGCAAGCTCAGCACCAGCTCGCCATCGCCGGGTATGAGCCGGGTGAAACGGCCATGCGCCCATCGCAATGGCACCTCCAACCCGCGCAGCGGCAATGACGCGGTTTCGTTGCGCTGCAGCCCCGCCGGCATGTCGCGTTCGAGCCGGTCGAGCTGGCCGGCCAGCCACTCGCGATGCTCCCGCGCGAAGCGTTCCGCGGTGGCGAGGCTGGCTCGCGACGGCAGCGTGAGCCGTGCACCACGCTCGTCCACCGACAACTTGATGCGCCGTGCCCGCGGATCGCGGACGCGCAGGACGCTGATGCGGCGCCCATCGGCCAGGACCAGATCAAAGATATCGCGCTGGATCGAGCGGGGCCGCGGAGCGAGCAGCCGGAACGGAGGAGACATGGGCGACAGCCTACTCGGCGTCCTCGGGATGGGCGGCGAGCGTGCCGGGGTCCAGTGCCAGGCGGCCGGCGATCAGCACGGCCTGGGTGCGATTGTTGGCGCCGAGCTTGCGCAGGATCGCGGTCACGTGTGCCTTGATGGTGGCCTCCGAGACGCCGAGTTCATAGGCGACCTGCTTGTTCAACAACCCTTCGCCGAGCATCTGCAGGACCCGGAACTGCTGCGGGGTCAGGTCGCGCAGGCGTTGTGCAGCGTCATACTCGGCCGCGGCGGCGCCCGGCGCGCTGATGGCCGCGGCCGGTGCCCAGCGGTCGCCGGCAAGTACGGTGCCGATCGCCTCGCCGAGCGTCGCCGCGTCGGCCGACTTGGGAATGAACCCGAAGGCGCCGTGGTCCAGTGCACGTCGCATCACCGCGGGTTCCTCGCGCGCCGACACCACCACGATGGGCAACTGCGGTTCCAGTGCACGCAGGTGCACCAGCGCACTGAATCCCTGGGCACCCGGCATGTTGAGGTCGAGCAGCAACAGGTCGGCGTCGGCCTCGCGCTCCACCAGCGCATACAGGGCTTCGACGCTGTCGGCCTCGTGCAGGATGGCGCCCGGCAGCACCTTCGCCACCACCCCGCGCAGGGCCTCGCGGAACAGCGGATGGTCGTCGGCAATCAGCAGGGTCGGCATGGGAGGGGGCGCCCGTGGGATCGCCGGATCGGCGGGATCAGCGGCCCAGTCGTTCGTCCACCAGGCTCTGGACCACCGACGGGTCGGCCAGTGTACTGGTGTCGCCGAGCTGGTCGGGCGCGTTCTCCGCGATCTTGCGCAGGATCCGCCGCATGATCTTGCCGGACCGGGTCTTGGGCAGGCCCGGTGCCCACTGCAAGTGGTCGGGCGTGGCGATGGGGCCGATCTCGCTACGCACGTGCGCCACCAGCTCCTTCCGGAGCTCTTCGCTGCTCGTCTCCCCGGCCAGTAGTGTCACGTACGCATAGATGCCTTGCCCCTTGATGTCGTGCGGGAAACCGACCACGGCGGCCTCGGCGACCTTGGGGTGCGATACCAGTGCGCTTTCCACCTCGGCCGTACCGATGCGGTGCCCGCTGACGTTGATGACGTCGTCCACGCGGCCGGTGATCCAGTAGTCGCCGTCGGCATCGCGCCGGCAGCCGTCGCCGCTGAAGTAGGTGCCGGGGTAGGTCCTGAAGTAGGTGTCGATGAAGCGCTGGTGGTCGCCATAGACGGTGCGCATCTGGCCGGGCCAGGAGTCCAGGATCACCAGGTTGCCCTCGGCCTCGCCCTCGAGGATGGCACCGTTGGTATCGACCAGCGCCGGGCGCACGCCGAAGAAGGGACGCGTGGCCGAGCCCGGCTTGAGGTCGGTGGCGCCGGGCAGCGGGCTGATCATGATCCCGCCGGTTTCGGTCTGCCACCACGTATCCACGACCGGGCAGCGCGAGTCGCCGACGACTTCGTAATACCAGCGCCATGCTTCCGGGTTGATCGGCTCGCCGACGCTGCCCAGCAGGCGCAGCGAGCTGCGCGATGTCCGCTTCACCGGTCCGTCGCCATCGCGCATCAGCGCCCGGATGGCGGTCGGGGCGGTGTAGAAGATCGTCACCTGGTGCTTGTCGACCACCTGCCAGAAGCGCGAGGTGTCCGGGTAGTTGGGCACGCCTTCGAACATCAGCGCGGTGGTGCCGTTGGCCAGCGGCCCGTAGACGATATAGCTGTGGCCGGTGACCCAGCCGACATCGGCGGTGCACCAGTAGACGTCGTCCTCGCGCAGGTCGAACACCAGCGCGTGGGTGTAGCTGGCATAGACGAGGTAACCGCCGGTGGTGTGCAGCACGCCCTTGGGCTTGCCGGTGCTGCCGGAGGTGTAGAGGATGAACAGCGGGTCCTCGGCGTTCATGCGTTCCGGCTCGCACTGCGCGGGCTGGTCCTTTGTCACGGCGTCGTACCAGCGGTCGCGTGGCATCTGCATGTCCACCGCCGCACCGGTTTGGCGCACCACCAGCACGGTTTCCACCGAGTTGGTGCCCGGCAGCTTCAGCGCGGCGTCGACGTTGGCTTTCAACGGTACCGTCCTGCCGCCGCGCCGGCCTTCGTCCGCGGTGATGATCAGCTTGCTCTCGCAGTCGGCGATACGGTCGGCGATCGAGTTGGCGGCGAATCCGCCGAACACGACCGAGTGGATGGCACCGACGCGGGCGCACGCCAGCATCGCTACCGCCGCCTCGGGGATCATCGGCAGGTAGATGGTGACGCGGTCGCCCTTGCGCACTCCCAGCGAGCGCAATGCGTTGGCCAGCTTGCAGACGCGCTCGTGCAATGCGCGATAGCTGATGTGCTGCGCCTCGTCCTCCGGATCGTCGGGCTCGAAAACGAGCGCGGTCTTGTCGCTGCGCGCTTCGAGGTGGCGGTCCAGGCAATTGACGCTGGCATTGAGCTCGCCGTCGGCATACCAGCGAATGTGCAGGTCGCGCGCGTCGAAGTCGACGTCCTTGATTCGGGTCGGCGTGCCCTGTATGCCGAGTCGGTCGCCGACGCGGCCCCAGAAACGTTCCGGGTCGGCGACCGACTCGGCATACAGGCGCTCGTACGCGTCGCGGTCGATCCGCGCGTTGGCGGCGACGTCGGGATCGACCGGGTGGATGTCGGGGCTGGGGCTCATGGCGCACTCCGGGGAAGTCGGTGGAACGGCAGCGCACGTGGCGCGCAGGTCCGAGTGTGCCGCATCGACCGCGACCGCTGCAGTGAAAGCCGTTTAGACCTTGGTCGTACGGCCGCGCGAGGCGTACGACCAATGGCGAATGGTTGTGCAGCGCGATCTGCACGCAGGCTCCGGGCAGTCCGTGCAATCGGCATGGCATTTCGATGGGAGCAGACATGTCCACACGCATTGCATCGCAGGCTGGCCAGGCGGGGATGGGGAGGCGGCCACTCGCGGCGGCGCTGCTCGTCGTCCTGGGGCTGCCGGGTTTCGCCTTCGCCCAGACCGCGAAGGAAGCCGAGCTGGAGGCGCGGGTCGCGCAACTGGAGCAGATGGTCCAGCAACTGGTCGCCGAGCAGAACCGGCAACAGGCCGTACCACCGGCTTCCGTGGCTGCGCCGGCACCGGCCGCACCGGCAACGGCTGCGTCGCCGGCCATCCAGTCCACGCCGATCATGCCTGGCGCCAACCCGGGTACCCGCTTCAGCTACGGCGGCTTCATCAAGCTGGACTCGTCGATCACCCGGACCAACGACGGCGATCTCGCCGACGGCAGCGTCGGCCGTCTGTTCTACGTGCCCAAGACCATTCCGGTCGGGGATGGCATGGCCAACGAGAGCGGCACCGATACCGACATGGGCGCGAACTTCTCGCGCTTCTGGTTCGGCGCCGACACCGAGCTCGACAGCGGCGACAAGGTCAAGGCCTACCTCGAGTTCGACCTGTTCGGCGGCGGATCGACCGCCTTCACCGGCAACGAGGTATCGACCAACACCTACGCGCCGACCCTGCGCCACGCCTACGTCAGCTGGAACAACTGGCTGGCCGGCCAGACCTGGTCCAACTTCCAGGACGTGGCGGCGCTGCCCGATGCCGTCGACTTCCTCGGCCCCACCGAGGGCACGGTGTTCGTACGCCAGGCCCAGGTGCGCTACACCAGCGGGCCGTGGTCGTTCTCGATGGAGAACCCGCAGACGGTCTACACGCCCTACCAGGGCAACATGGCACAGGTATCGGGTGACGACGGCGCGGTTCCCGACATCACCGCCCGCTACACCGCGAAGGGCGACTGGGGCCATTTCGGCATCGCCGGCCTCGCCCGCCAGCTCAAGTACCAGAACGGCCCGCTGGGCATCAGTGAGAGCGGCACCGGCCTCGGCGCCAGCGTCTCGGGCAAGTTCAACATTGGCGCCAACGACGACTTCCGCTTCATGGTCACGGCAGGCAGCGGCATCGGGCGCTACGTCGGCCTGGCATTGAACAACGATGCCGTGCTGGATGCCGAGGGCGGCCTGGAGAACATCGACCTCGTCGCCGGCTTTGCGGGCTGGCGACACGTGTTCGGCCCGCAGCTGCGCGGCAACCTGTTCTATTCGATGGCCGAGTACGACAACCCGGTCGAGTACACGGGGCTGGGCATCACCCGCTCCGCTTCGTCCGCCCACGCCAACCTGATCTATACGGTCCTGCCCAAGCTGGAAGTGGGCGCCGAGCTGATCTGGGGCAAGCGTGAACTCGAGACCGGCGATTCGGGCGAGATCAACCGCCTGCAGACCCACGTCAAGTACAGCTTCTAAGGGGACACACGCATGTCGACCGTCGCTTCCGCCGCCGCCCCCGGGCCCGCGGCACCGCTCACCCAGAGCCACAAGAAGGTCATCCTGGCGTCCAGCCTGGGGACCGTGTTCGAGTGGTACGACTTCTACCTCTACGGTTCCCTCGCCGCGATCATCGCCGCGCAGTTCTTCAGCGGCGTCAACGAGACCACCGGCTTCATCTTCGCGCTGCTGGCGTTCGCCGCGGGCTTCGCGGTGCGGCCCTTCGGCGCGATCGTGTTCGGCCGCATCGGCGACATGATCGGGCGCAAGTACACCTTCCTGGTCACCATCGTGATCATGGGCATCTCGACCTTCCTGGTCGGCATCCTGCCCAGTTATGCGAGCGTCGGCATCGCCGCCCCGATCATCCTGATCGTGCTGCGGTTGCTGCAGGGCCTGGCGCTGGGCGGTGAGTACGGTGGCGCGGCGACCTATGTTGCCGAACACGCCCCCAACGGCAAACGCGGCCTGTACACCAGCTTCATCCAGACCACGGCCACCGTCGGCCTGCTGCTCTCGCTGGTGGTGATCCTCGGCGTGCGCACGGTGGTGGGTACGGAGGCATTCGCCGAGTGGGGCTGGCGCATCCCGTTCCTGCTGTCGATCGTGCTGTTGGGCGTGTCGGTCTGGATTCGCATGCAGCTGTCGGAATCGCCGCTGTTCCAGGAGATGAAGAGCCAGGGCAAGTTGTCGAAGGCGCCGATCACCGAGAGCTTCTTTTCCCGCAACGGCCGCATCGTGCTGCTCGCGCTGCTGGGCGCCACCGCCGGCCAGGCGGTCGTCTGGTATGCCGGGCAGTTCTACGCGATGTACTTCCTGACCCAGTCGCTGAAGGTGGACGCCACCACCACCTGGCTGCTGATCGGCGGCGCACTGATGATCGGCACCCCGTTCTTCGTGTTCTTCGGCTGGCTGTCGGACAAGATCGGGCGAAAGAAGATCGTCATGGCCGGTTGCCTGATCGCGGCGCTGACCTACTTCCCGCTGTTCAAGGGCCTGACCCATTTCGCCAACCCGGCCATCGCCGAGGCCAGCGAGCGTGCGCCGGCCGTGGTCGTCGCCGACCCCGATACCTGCAGCTTCCAGTTCGACCCGGTCGGGAAGAAGCAGTTCACCAGCTCCTGCGACATCGCCACCGCGGCGCTGGCCAAGGCGGGCGTGCCCTACACCGTGGAGGAAGCGCCGGCGGGCACCGTGGCGACGGTGCGCATCGGGGACGCCGAGATCCAAAGCTACGAGGCCACCGGCCTTGCGACGGCCGAGGTCAAGGAGAGGACGGGCGAGTTCACCGCCGGTTTGATGCCGGTACTGGACGAAGCCGGCTACCCCCGCACCGCGGACGATGCGCGGATCAACAAGCCGATGGTGCTGCTGATCCTGACCATCCTGGTGCTCTACGTGACCATGGTCTACGGACCGATCGCGGCGTGGCTGGTCGAGCTGTTCCCGACCAAGATCCGCTACACCTCCATGTCGCTGCCGTACCACATCGGAAACGGCTGGTTCGGCGGGTTCCTGCCGACGATCTCGTTCGCACTCGTGGCAGCCACCGGCAACATCTACTACGGCCTGTGGTATCCGATCGCCATTGCGCTGATGACCTTCGTGGTCGGGTCGCTGTTCCTGCGCGAGACCTACAAGGTGGACATCACCCAGTAGCGGCGGTTCGGCCACCGCGCCATGCGACAACGCCGGCCCCGTGCCGGCGTTGTCGCATCCGCCATCACCCGCTCTTGCCTTCGGGCGGGCTAACTAGACGGGGTATCCCTGTCCAGGACCCATGATGGAAACCGATTTTCGCGTGTTCGAGTGGGACCGGCTGCTGGTCGGACTGCCGCCCAAGCTGTACTTCCTGGAGATCGGCCTGAAGGCAGTGGTGGTGTTCGCCATCCTGCTGACCGTGATGCGGCTGATCGGGAAGCGTGGGCAGCAGGACCTGAGCCCGATGCAGCAGATGCTGATGATCGCGCTGGGTTCTGCCGCCGGCGATGCGCTGCTGTACCCCACGGTGCCACTGGCGTATGCGGCGGTGATCCTGATTGGCATCACACTGCTGAACGTCGGGCTGGAGGTGGCGGCGGGCCGCTGGCGGCACGTACGCAATTACGTCGAGTCCGAGCCCAGGGTGCTGGTTCGCGACGGAGTGGTGGATTACGACGCCCTGAAGAAAGAGCGCACCACCCGGCGCGAACTCTACGCGGAGTTGCGAATGAAGGGCGCTCGTTCGCTGGAGCAGGTGCAGTGCGCCATCCTGGAGGTCACCGGCGATATCAGCGTCTTCCTCAACGAGCGCCAGCCGCTGCGCGAGGACCTGCTGGACTACCTGCTCGAACCGGACCACCACTCGGCGCCGCAGACGGGCCGGGAGTTCGGCTAGGCCGGCAGTATCACTGCGCGTTGGCTGCTGCGGGGGCTATTGGGGCGGAGCGGAGAGTTCGGCCGCATCCAGCCGACCGTCGCCATTGACGTCCTGGCGCTTGAACGCGCGCGTCAGCGAATCCCGGTGTGCGGCGCGGGTCACCGGCCGGCCACGGCCGCTGGGCAGCTCGTGGGATTCGAGCAGACCGTCCCGGTTCGCATCCATGCGTTCGAATGCGTATCCCATCCAGTCCAGGTATTCGGGCAGCGAGACTGCCCGGTCTTCATCGGTGTCCATGCGCTCCAGGTAGCCCGTGGGCGCCGAGACCTGGGCGGGCACCGGCATCTGCCAGAAGGTCGCGACCGCGAGCAAAAGGAAACCCGCACCAGAGGGCGCGGGTTTCAGGAGGAGCAAGTTCGGCACGGCCGTCCTCGTCAGCTGCGCGCCGGCACCAGCGCGTAGCCCTTGAGGCGCTCGGAGAACTGCTGCAGCGACTGGATGCCGCTGGCTTCGGCCTCGGCGCACCATGCGTGCAGCTTCTTCAACGTGGTCTGGGCGTCGTTGGAGCGGTCATCCAGTACCTGCTGCAGCCGCTGCCGGTATTCGGCCAGGGTTGCCATGCGCGGACGCTCGTCCAGCCACGCCTGCAGGCGCGCGCGCTTGTCGTCGTCCAGCCAGCGGCCACCATCGGCCAGCCCCTTGCGAAGCTTGCGCGGCAGCCGCGCGCGGCTCTCGCGCAGGGTCGGCAGCGTCACCTTGCGGTAGTAGTCGGTCATCGCCTGGAAGCGGATGGCCAGCAGCGCCCGCAGTGTTTCGCCGTCGGGCATGGCGATGTTCGGCCGCACGTCCAGCGTCGGTGCCACGCGCAGCACCTTGGCCAGGCCGACGGCCTGCAACAGCTTCAACGTGGTCCAGCCGATGTCGAACTCGAACTTGCGCAGCGAGAACTTCGCCGAGCTCGGGAATGCGTGGTGGTTGTTGTGCAGCTCCTCGCCGCCGATCCACACCGCCCAGGGGGTCAGGTTGGTGGCGGTATCGGTGGTCTCGAAATTGCGGTAGCCCCACCAGTGGCCCAGGCCGTTCACCACGCCGGCGGCCCAGAACGGGATCCAGGCCATCTGGATGGCCCACACCGCGATGCCAGCGGCCCCGAACAGGGCGAAGCTGATGAACAGCAGCAGGGTCGGGCCCAGCGTGGCGTGCGGGGTGTAGACCTTGCGCTCGATCCAGTCGTCCGGGCAGCCCTTGCCGTACTTCTCGATCGACTCGCGGTCGTTGCGGGCTTCGCGGTACAGCTCCACGCCGCGCCAGAACACGGTCCTGATGCCCTTCACCTGCGGGCTGTGCGGATCCTCTTCGGTCTCGCATTTGGCGTGGTGCTTGCGGTGGATGGCGGCCCATTCGCGGGTGATCATCGAGGTGGTCAGCCACGTCCAGAAGCGGAAGAAATGGGCCAGCACGGGGTGGAAATCGACCGCGCGGTGCGCCTGGCTGCGATGCAGGTACAGGGTCACCGAAAAAATGGTGAGCTGGGTGGCGACCAGCAGGTAGATCAGCAGGGTGCCGAAACTGGCCTGGAACAGGCCGCCGGCGAGGAAATCGAGCAGGGAAGCGGGCATTGCGGAGGACTCCGGGGAACGGTGGAACCGCCGGTGGCAGGTCCCACCGCCATGATGCCACCGTACGGGGGGTGCTGTGTGGGTATGGTCAAGTTCCGTGACAGGGTCGTTCAGGCACCGGCGACCGGCGTCGTGATTCCACCGCCCGGGACGCTTCGGGGTGCGGCTAAGCTGTCGACCCATGCCTGAATTACCCGAAGTCGAAACCACCCGCCGTGGGCTCGCTCCCCATCTCGAACGCCGCCGTGTGCTCGGCGCGACCCTGCGCCGGGACACGCTGCGCTGGCCGATAGCGCCGGAGATCAGTGATCTCCTGCCTGGACAGCGGATCGAAGCGGTGCGGCGACGTGCCAAGTACCTCCTGCTCGACACGCAGCCCGGCAGCGTCCTGCTGCACCTGGGCATGTCGGGCAGCCTGCGGGTCTTGCCGGAAGCGCTGCCGCCCCGCACGCACGACCACGTCGACCTGTTGCTCGAAGGCGGCCACGTGCTGCGGTTCAACGACCCCCGGCGCTTCGGCTGCGTGCTGTGGCAGCCGGCGGGCGAGGTACATCCGCTGCTGGCTGGCCTTGGGCCCGAGCCGTTGTCGGAACGCTTCGACGGCCGCCACCTGCACCTGCTGTCACGGGGGCGCACGGCGCCGGTGAAGAACTTCCTGATGGACCAGGCCGTGGTGGTGGGCGTGGGCAACATCTATGCCGCCGAAGCCCTGCACGCCGCCGGCATCTCGCCGTTGCGGCCCGCTGGCCGGGTATCGCTGTCGAGGTACGAACGCCTGGCGGGCGAGGTCAGGCGGGTCCTGGACCATGCCATCACCCGCGGCGGCACGACCTTGCGCGACTTCATCAGCCCGGACGGCGCGCCGGGCTATTTCGAGCAGGAGCTTGCGGTGTACGGCCGCGGCGGCGAACCCTGCCGCCGTTGCGGCCGCCCGTTGAAGGAGGCGAAGATCGGGCAGCGCGCCAGTGTCTGGTGCGGAGGCTGCCAGCGGTAGCGCCGCCTTGCCCCCGCGCTGGAAGCGCTATAGTCCACGGCGATTGCCATGGGGATGAGGATGGACGGCAGCGCCGACATCACGCAATTGCTGGATGCAGCCCGCGACGGCGACCGCGGCGCGCTCGACCGCGTGCTCGCCACCCTCTACCAGGAGCTGCACACCATGGCCCGGCGGCAGCTGGCCGGCCAGTACGGGCAGACCCTCGACGCCACCGCCCTCGTGCACGAGGCCTACCTCAAGCTGGCAGGGCGCCGGGAAGCGAAATTCGAGGACCGCGCGCACTTTTTCGCCTACGCGGCGTCGGCCATGCGTTCGGTGGTGGTGGACTACGCCCGCCAGCGCCTCGCCCAGAAGCGTGGTGGCGACATGCACCGGGTCACCGACCTGCCCGAGGACCTCGAGGGCGGGCTGCGGCTGGACGAGGAGATGCTGGGGCTGGATGCGGCGCTGACCCGTCTGGGAAGCGTCGATGCGCGCCTGGCGCGGGTGGTCGAGCTGCGGTATTTCGCCGGGCTGTCGGAGCTGGAAATCGCTGCGCTGATGGAGCGCTCCGAGCGCAGCATCCGGCGCGACTGGCAGAAGGCGCGCATGTTCCTGCTCGCATCGCTGCGCGAAGATCCCGCCGGCTGAACGGGCGGCCGCGGCCCGCCGAAGGAGGCCTCTTGATCGACCGCACCACCTCTCCGAGCTGACGAGCCGACGATGGACGCCGAACGCTGGTCCAGGCTGTCACCCCTGCTCGATTCCCTGCTCGAGCTTGGCGCCGGGGCCCGCAGGTCGCGGCTGCAGGCGCTGCGTGAGGAGGACCCCCCGCTGGCGGCGGAGCTGGAGTCGCTGATCGCGCTGGAGCAGGACCACGAGGACTTCCTGGCCGAACCGGTGGTATCGCCGACGAAAGGCGTGCGGCCGGGCAGTACGGTCGGCCCCTACCGGCTCGAGCGGCTGCTGGGCGAGGGCGGGATGGGACAGGTCTGGCAGGCCGCACGGGCCGACGGGCTGTACGAACGACGGGTCGCGCTCAAACTGCTGCGGCCGGGCCTGGCCAATACCGACCTGCGCCTGCGCTTCACCCGCGAGCGGCAGATCCTCGCCCGCCTGGCGCACCCGCACATCGCCCGCCTGCTCGATGCCGGCGTCGGCAACGAAGGCCTGCCCTATCTCGCGCTGGAATACGTGGACGGCGTGCCCATCACCGACTACTGCCGGGACCGCCAGACACCGCTGGCCCAGCGCCTGGCCATGTTCAACCAGATCTGTGGCGCGGTCAGTCACGCCCACGCCAACCTCATCGTCCATCGCGACCTCAAGCCTTCCAACATCCTGGTGACGCCTGCGGGTGAGGTGCGGCTGCTGGATTTCGGCATCGCCAAGCTGCTCGACACCGAGGTGCCGCTACCGGAGCAGACCCGCACCGGGATGCGTGCTTTCACCCTGCACTACGCCGCGCCCGAGCAGATCCGGGGCGAGCCGGTCACCACCATGACCGATGTCTACTCGCTCGGCGTGGTGCTGTACGAGCTGCTGGCCGATGCGACCCCCTACCGGCTGGAACGCGAGAGCGACGCGGCCTGGGAAGAGGCGATCCTCAGCCACGATCCGCAGCGCCCTTCGCAGGCGGCGCTCCGGCCGGACGAGCGCGGAACGTCCCGGCCCCCGACCGATGCGTCCCATCGACGACAGGTTTCCCGCGCCATCGCCGGCGACCTCGACAACATCGTGCTCAAGACGCTCTCCAAGCAACCGGAGAAGCGCTATCCGTCGGTGGAGGCGCTGTGCCAGGACCTCCAGCGCTATGACGCCGGACAACCCGTGCAGGCGAGGCCGCAGAGCTTCGGCTACCGGATGCGCAAGTACGTCCAGCGCCATCGCTGGCCGCTGGCAACCGCCACCCTCATCACCTTGGTACTCGCCGCTTCGCTCGGCATCGTCGCCTGGCAGGCGCGGGAGGCGGTGAACGAGGCGGCACGTGCGCAGGCCATGCAGGATTTCATGATCGGCGTGTTCGAAGGCGCGGGCGGCACCCGCGACGGCGAGCCGCTGGACCTGCGCGACCTGCTTTCGGTCTCCGTCGAGCGCGGCAACCGCGAGCTGGCGCAGCAGCCGCGCGCCCTGGCGGAGATCCTCGGCGTCGTCGCGCGGGCACGCATCGGCCTGGGCGACTACCGTGAGGCTGCAGTCCTGCTGGAACAGCAGGCCCGGCTGATCGGTACGGGCGGCGATGTGCCATCGAGCCTGCGCCTGGAGTCGCTGACGCAGCGCGGCCGCGTGCTGCGCCTGCTGGGTGACCCGGTGCAGTGCATCGGATTGATGGAGCCCGCGATGGATACCGCCCGCCGCGAGCAGGCGCAGCTGCCACCGCAGGTCGCAGCGTTCTACTCGCAGCTGGGTCGTTGCAGCCGTGCCAATGGAGAAGCGCAGGGAGCCCGTCGCCTGTTCGAGCGCGCCCTGGCGCTACGGCGCGAACACCAGGTCGACCGGGTGGGGCAGGTCGAGAACCTCGTGGACCTGGCGGGGCTGGAAGCGGACGCCGGACACGGGGATGCGGCCCTTTCGCAACTCCGCGCCGCGGCGGTGCAACTGCAACGCACCGTCAGTGACCGCCATCCCCTGCTGGTCGATATCCATGGTGACCTGAGTGCACTGCACAAGGCGCGCGGAGAGTTGGACCAGGCCGAAGCCGAGTTGCGCCAGGCCCTGGTCGTTGCCCTGGAAGTGCACGGGGAGCGCCACGCAACCACCCGCGACGTGCGCAGGGCGCTGGCCATGCTCGGGGCCGATCGCAGGCGTGCACAGGATGCCGGCCCGCGGGGGGGTATGCCGTCAGAGCGCTAGTGGTGGCTGCAGCGGCTCGATGCTGCCTTCCCCGCGCATGACCTTCTTGTATTCGGCACGCGAGACCGACAGATAGCGCTCGTTGCCGCCGATCTCCACCTGCGGCCCATCCCGTACCGCACGGCCCTGCGGATCCACCCGCATGTTCATGGTGGCTTTCTTGCCGCTGTGGCAGATCGTCTTGATCTCGCTGATGTCGTCGGCCCACGCCAGCAGGTATTGGCTGCCTTCGAACAGTTCCCCACGGAAATCGGTACGCAACCCGTAGCAGAGCACCGGGATGCGCAGTGCATCCACCACTTCGCTCAGTTGCCACACCTGTGCCTTGCGCAGGAACTGCGCTTCGTCGACCAGCACGCAGTGCAGCCTGCCCTGGCTTGCGATGTCGGCCTGCACCAGCCGCTGCAGGTCCTGCTCGGGATCGAACGCCACCGCGGCCGCGCTCAGCCCGATGCGCGAGGCCACCGTTCCACGTCCCGCCCGGTCGTCGAGCCGCGGCGAAAGGATTGCCACCCGCATCCCCCGTTCGCGATAGTTGTGGGCCGACTGCAGCAGCGTCGTGGTCTTTCCGGCGTTCATCGCCGAGTAGTAGAAGTAGAGCTTGGCCATCGGCGCAGTTTAAGCTTCGGCGCGGCTTTCGGCCCGGTAGAATGCGGTGCCGCGCCACCGGTTCCGCACTTCTCCATGCAAGGCCTCAACCCGCCCCAACGCGCTGCCGTCCTGCATACGGACGGCCCCCTGCTCGTGCTCGCCGGCGCCGGCAGCGGCAAGACCCGCGTGATCGTGGAGAAGATCGCTCACCTGATCGATTCGGGGCGGATGCCGGCCAAGCGCATCGCCGCGATCACCTTCACCAACAAGTCCGCCAAGGAGATGCGCGAGCGCGTTGCAAAGCGCATCCGCGGAGATGCCGCCGACGGACTCACCATCTGCACCTTCCACGCGCTGGGGCTGAAGTTCCTGCAGATCGAGCATGCCAAGCTCGGCCTCCGCCGCGGGTTCTCGATCTTCGACAGCGACGACAGCGCCGCCCAGATCAAGGATCTGCTGGGTACCGGCACCAAGCCCGATGCGCTGGACGACATGCGCAACCTGATCTCGCGCGCGAAGAACGCAGGCCTTTCGCCCGAGCAGGCGATGGCCGAGGCGCGCAGCCCGCGCGAGGTCGACGCCGCCACGGTGTACGCGCTCTACCAGGCCAGGCTCGGCACGTTCAACGCGGTCGACTTCGACGACTTGATCCGCTTGCCGGTGCAACTGCTGGAATCCGACCAGGACTGCGCACTCGCCTGGCGCGAACGCATCGGCTACCTGCTGGTGGACGAATGTCAGGACACCAACGATGCGCAATACCGCCTGCTCAAGGCGATCGCCGGGTCGCGTGGCCTGTTCACCTGCGTGGGCGACGACGACCAGTCCATCTATGCCTGGCGCGGTGCGAATCCCGACAACCTGCTGGAGCTGGGCCGCGACTACCCGGCGCTGGAGATCATCAAGCTGGAGCAGAACTACCGCTGCTCGAACCGGGTGCTGCGCGCGGCCAACGCGCTGATCGCGCACAACCCGCACGAGCACCCCAAGACGCTGTGGAGCGACCAGGCCGACGGCGAGCGCATCCGCATCTGGGAGTGCCGCGACAGCGCCCACGAGGCGGAGAAGGTCGCCGCCGAGATCCAGTACGTCGCCAACGCGAAGCGGGCGCCATGGAGCGACTTCTGCATCCTGTTCCGCGGCAACCACCAGTCGCGCGCGCTGGAGAAGGCGCTGCAACTGCTTCAGATCCCGTACCACCTCACCGGCGGAACCGCGTTTCTGGAACGTGGCGAGGTGAAGGATGCGCTGTCGTGGCTGCGCCTGGTGGCCAATCCCGATGACGACGCCGCATTCCTGCGGGCGGTCACGTCGCCCAAGCGCGAAGTCGGTGCGACGACACTGGCGAAGCTGGCGGAGCTCGCCCAGCACGCGCACATGCCGATGTCGCGCGCCATCGAATCCGTCGGCGCGTTGAAGCAACTGGCGCCGCGCGCCGCGAATGCGCTGGACGGTTTCGCCACGATCCTGCGCGGGCTGCGGGAGGATGCGCGGCGGCTCACACCCGCCGAGCTGGTGCGCGAGCTTGCGCAGCGCTCCGGGCTGTTGCAGTCGATCCGGGCCCAGTGCAAGGACGAGGCTTCATACCAGCGCCGCAAGCAGAACCTCGAGGAGCTTGCCGACTGGTTCGATGGCGGCAAGGGCGCGGGCCCGGGCGAGCTCGCGGCGCAGCTCGCGCTGCTGTCGCACGCCGACAAGGGCGATGCCGGCAACCAGGTCCGCCTGATGTCGTTGCACGGGGCCAAGGGCCTGGAGTTCCGCTACGTGTTCATCGTCGGCGTGGATGACGGCAACCTTCCCCACGAAGCCAGCATCGAGGAAGGCCGGATCGACGAGGAGCGGCGGTTGCTCTATGTCGGCATCACCCGCGCCAAGGAACAACTCTGGCTGTCGCATTCGCGCCAGACACAGCGATGGGGCGACATCATCCGGCTCAAGCCCAGCCGGTTCTTCGAGGAGCTGCCCGCCGCCGAAATCCAGCGCGACGGAGCCGACCCCGTGGCCGATGCCGCGCGCAAGCAGGAGCGCGCCACCGCCAGCCTCGCTGCCATCCGGGCATTGCTGGACGGCTGACCCGGCGACACGCCGCAGGCAAACCCGTGGAGTTCCGCCTGAACAGGGCCGACCGCGCGCGTGCGACGCCGCCAGATAATGACGTCGGGCGGCAGGTCAAAAGTGGACGTCGTGCGCCACATCGTGATGCATCGCACAATTCAGGTTTCGCTCACATCACGTCAAAACCTTGCTCCATCAAGGTTTAACGTCCTGATAGCGTCTGTAAATGACGTTATAGGGCAATCTTTGTTCACGCTTGGCTCATCTTCTGTGATATCGCTATCCGCCCGCAGAGGGTGGTGAATCCAGCCGCTGCGGACGTACTTCCGGCGTTCGAAGCGTTGCCGGTGGCAATGGCTCGCGAAGCCCGCTCCGGGCACCACCCGTGGGCAGCCCGAACGCCAGGAAGGCAGACACAAAAACGGGGGGCGCTGCTGGCGATGCCGGTGTCGCTCTGAATGGAAGCAGCTGAGGGAGTCATCTATGTCCGTGTCCAAGCGCCCACGCGCAAACCGCAATCCGGGGATCCCCGCACGACCCAACCACGCGCCGCGCGCGCCGCTCTACCTGGCGCTTGCCACGGCGCTGGCGATGCTCAGCGCGCCTGCCATGGCGGCGGACACCTGCAACACGACGGGCACCGGCTCCCCCGGCGTTGCCGTGGGCCAGGATGCCCTGGCTTGTGGCGACGGTTCGATCGCGGCCGGTGCCGGCGCCTCCGCCATCGGCTCGAACAGCACCGCGGCCGGAGAAGATGCGACGGCGGTCGGTTCGGACAGTACGGCAGCGGGCGAGGACGCCACCGCAATCGGCGCGGAAAGCACGGCGGCTGGCGTGGAAACAACAGCGCTCGGCGCCAACAGCACCGCATCGAGTGAGGGATCCACCGCGATCGGCGCGGCGAGCAGCGCAGTCGGGATCCAGGCCAGCGCGTTCGGCAACGGTTCGGTAGCCGAAGGCGACAGCACGGTCGCGATCGGCGGTGCTGCCGCGGCAGGCGCCGACTACGCCACTGCGGTCGGCGGACTGTCGAACGCTTCCGGTTTCAACAGCACCGCGGTCGGCAACAGCACCAGCGCCGCCGGCTCCAGCAGCACCGCCGTGGGCAGCGATGCCTCCGCCGACGGCGACAACAGCCTGGCCTCGGGCCAGGGCGCGATCGCCAGCGGCACCAACAGCGTCGCCGTGGGTGGCGCACTGGCAGGGCTGGTCGCGACCGAGGCATCCGGTGACTACTCCACCGCCGTCGGTGGTGGCGCCTGGTCCCCCGGCACCAACAGCACCGCCTTGGGCAACTTCGCGGAAGCACTGGCTGCCAACAGCGTGGCGCTTGGTGCCGACTCGGTGGCGGACCGAGCTGACAGCGTCTCCGTAGGCAGTGCCGGCGGCGAACGCCAGATCACCAACGTTGCTGCCGGTACCGAGCTGACCGATGCGGTGAACCTGGACCAGCTGAACGAAGTGGCGAAGGTCGCCGAGTACACCGCTCGCTTCTTCGATGCGACCGGCGAGGGCGAGGCCTTCGCGGCCGGGCAGGAAGCCACGGCATCCGGCTCGGATGCCTACGCGGAGGGCGACTACTCCACCGCGACCGGTTCGGCCAGCACGGCGCTGGGCGAAGGCGCTTCAGCCTTCGGCAGCGGCGCGTTCGCGCTCGGCCAGTTCAGCACCGCCAGTGGTTACAACGCCAGCGCCGTCGGCAACAACGCCGTGGCCAGCGGCAGCGGCAGCGAGGCCAATGGCGATTCCAGCACCGCGGTCGGCGGCACGCTCTACGTCGAGGACGCCGAAGGTAACGTGCTGTTCGACCAGAACACGGTGGCCAACGAAGTCGGCGCCACGGCGACCGGCGCCGGCGCGCAGGCCAACGGTGCCTACAGCACGGCCAGCGGCGCGGCGGCGAGCTCGAACGGTGCGCAGTCCACCGCGATGGGCTACAGCAGCATCGGTGGCGGGGACGGCAGCAGCGCGTTCGGTGGCTTCAGCGAGGCCGGCGGATTCCTGTCCTCCGCCCTGGGTTATGGATCGGTCGCCTCCAGCGACTACGCCACCGCCGTCGGAGCGGCGGCGACCGCCAGCGGCGCCAGCAGCACCGCGGTGGGCGAGTACAGCCTGGCCACGGGCGAGGAGAGCACCGCCGTGGGCGGCACCGCGTTCGGCTTCTTCTCCACGGAAGCTTCCGGCACCGGCGCCTCGGCGTTCGGCAACGGCGCTTGGGCCACCGGCGCCTATAGCCTGTCGATGGGCTGGCTGAGCAGTGCCGATGGCGACAACTCCGTTGCCGTGGGCGGCGCATCGTGGGCAGAGGCAGCCGACTCCACCGCCCTCGGCTACGGCTCCAACGCCGCAGCCGAGAACAGCGTCGCTCTGGGTGCCGGCTCGGTTGCCGACCGTGCGAACACCGTGTCGGTGGGTGAAGCGGGTGGCGAGCGCCAGATCACCAATGTCGCTGCTGGTACCGCGGGCACGGATGCCGTCAACGTCGACCAGCTGAATGCGGTCGCAGCCGAAGCCGGAGAGACCAGCCGCCACTTCAAGGCGACCGGCGAAGCCGATGCCGGGGTCGAAGGTGAGGAGTCGCTGGCAGCCGGCGCGGACGCGTATGCCGAGGGTGACTACGCAACGGCCGTGGGTTCGGCCAGCAGCGCGATCGGCGAAGGCGCCACCGCTACCGGCTCGGGCGCGATGGCACTGGGCGGCGCGGCGACGGCTGGCGGCATGAATGCCACCGCCATCGGCGACAACACCAGCGCCTACGGCAGCAACAGCCAAGCTACTGCAGGCGACGCCACCGCGACCGGTGCCAACAGCATCGCGTCCTCCGAATACGCCACCTCAACCGGCGCAGAGAGCGAAGCGAGTGGCCTCTACGGCACCGCCAATGGTGCGGCGAGCATCGCCAGCGGCGACGGAAGCGCCGCGACTGGCGCCCTGAGCGAGGCGTCGGGCACCGAGTCCACGGCTGCGGGCTTCTTCAGCCTGGCCAGCGGTGAGCTGTCCACGGCCATCGGTGCCGAGAGTGTCGCCAGCGGGACCACCGCGGCTGCACTGGGCTTCGCTGCCGAGGCGGGTGGAGACTTCTCCACTGCGGTGGGCGGGCTTTCCAACGCCGCCGCCTACAACAGCACGGCTGTCGGCAACAGCGCGATCGTGGCCGGGGAAGACGGTACCGCCGTCGGCTCCGACAGCATTGTGACCGCGGACGGCGGCACAGCGTTGGGGCAGGGCAGCATCGCGATCGGCGACAACAGCGTGGCCCTGGGCGCCGGCTCGATCGCCCTGCGCGATGACAGTGTCTCGGTCGGCCTGGCAGGCAGCGAGAGGCAGATCACCAACCTCGCCGCCGGCACGATGGCCACCGATGCCGTCAACTTCGGCCAACTCAGCAACGTGGCGTCCGTCCTCGGCGGCGGCGCTTCCATGGCCGGCGGCGTCTTCGCTCCGCCGAGCTACATGATCCAGGGCAACAGCTACGGGAACATCGGATCGGCATTCGCCGCCGTGGACCAGCGGCTGAGCGCCCTGCAGGTCGAGATCGACTCGGTGGACATGGTGCCCGGTCCGCGTGGTCCGGAAGGCCCGGTAGGCCCCGTAGGGCCGACCGGAACGGAGGGCCTGGCAGGTACGCCGGGTGCAGAAGGTCCGCAGGGTCCGCAGGGCGCATCAGGTGTCGTGTCGTCGCGCGGGCCGGGAACCGGCCTGGGCGTTGGCAGCTCCACGGCCGATCCGGATGACACCGCGGTCGGTGCCGGCGCGGTGGTCGACGCTTCCAACAGCACCGCCGTTGGCAGTGGCAGCTACGTCGATGCCAGCGCCAGCAACTCGGTCGTGGTCGGTGCCAATGGCAGCTCCAGTGCCTCCGGCGGCACCGTGGTGGGCCAGGATGCTTCGGTGACCGCGAACGGTGCAGTCGCACTCGGCCAGGGCTCCGTTGCCGACGAGGCCAATACGGTGTCGGTCGGCTCCGCCTCCAACCAGCGCAGGGTGACCAACGTCGCCAGTGGCGTGGCGGCGACGGACGCGGCGAACGTGGCCCAGGTGAATGCGGGCGACGCACAGGCCCTGAACTCGGCCCGCTCCTACACCGACACCCGGGCCACGCAGACCCTGAGCTCGGCCAACGCCTATACCGACACGCGCTTCAACGTACTCAGCGACGACTTCACCGCGTTCCGCGGCGAGGTTGACCAGCGGTTCAACGAGCACGACCACCGCATCGACCAGATGGGGGCGATGAATGCCGCCATGGTCAACATGGCCACCAGTGCCGCCGGCATCAACACCACCAATCGGGTGGGCATGGGCGTCGGTTTCCAGAACGGCGCGGCCGCCCTGTCCCTGGGCTACCAGCGCGCGGTTTCGGACCGCGCAACGGTCACCTTCGGCGGAGCCTTCAGCGGCGACGACACCTCCGTGGGTGCCGGCGTGGGCTTCGGCTGGTAGGCGGCACATATCCAACAACACACCGAAAGACGACGAACCACGAAGGAAGGAATCGAGATGACCCAGAAACACAACGCCCTGAAGATGACGCTGCTGGCCACCGTAATCGCCTCCGCGATCGCCGCACCCGCCGCGATGGCCGGCAACGGCACCCCGTTCGAGACGCGGCCGGTATCGACCAGCACGCCTGCGCAGGACGGCGCCCGGCTCATCGTGCAGTACCGCGATGGTGCGGCTGCGCCTGCCGCGAAGCTGCGGACCGTCAACGCCGCCGCGAGCCGCGCCCATTCCGCGCGCATGATCCGTTCGACTGCCGATGCCCGCCAGCCGGCTCCGACCGCCCGTTACATGCGCAAGCTCGCCGTCGGCGCCGACCTGCTGAAGCTCTCCCACAAGGTCGGCAAGGCCGAGCTGGACGCGCTGGTGCGGGAGCTGTCCGCGGACCCGGCCGTCGCCCATGTCGAGATCGACCAGATGCTTCGCCATACGGGCCTGCCGCAGCGCAGCGCGCCGGTCATGGCGCAGCCGCAACTGGTGCCTGACGACCAGTACTACCAGCAGTACCAGTGGCACCTGCAGGACACGGCGGGTGGCATCAATGCCACCGAAGCCTGGGACACCAATGCCGGGGCAGGCGTGGTGGTCGCGGTGCTGGATACCGGCATCGTGCCGCACCCGGACATGGACACGAACATGTTGCCGGGCTACGACTTCATCACCGACTCCGATGTGTCCCGGCGCCCCACCGACGAGCGCGTTCCGGGCGCCTACGACTACGGTGACTGGTACGACGATGGCGAGTGCGGCGAGCCGGTGGGCTCGGGCAGCTCGTTCCACGGCACCCACGTGGCGGGTACCGTGGCCGAACTGACCAACAACAGCATCGGCATGGCCGGCGTTGCACACAACGCGCAGGTCCTGCCGGTCCGCGTGCTGGGCAAGTGCGGCGGCTACACCTCCGACATTGCCGACGCGATCATCTGGGCCGCCGGTGGCTCCGTCGCCGGCGTCCCCGACAACGGGACACCTGCCGAGGTCATCAACCTCAGCCTGGGCGGCAGCGGCAGCTGCGCGGCGATCAGCCAGGCAGCCATCAACCAGGCGGTGGCACTGGGTACCACGGTGGTGGTGGCAGCCGGCAACAGCAACGGCAACGCCGCCAACTACACCCCGGCCAGCTGTGACGACGTGGTCTCCGTCGGTGCGGCGCGCATCACCGGTGGCCGCGCCTCCTACTCGAACTATGGTGCGGTGGTCGACCTTGCCGGCCCGGGCGGCGGCGGTGGCGTGGACGGCAATCCGAACGGCTACGTCTGGCAGGCCGCGAACGATTCCGATACTTCCCCGGACCTCGGCAGCCCCACCTATATGGGCATGGCCGGCACCTCCATGGCGGCCCCGCACGTGGCGGGCGTCGCGGCCATGATCCAGAGCGTCGTGGTCGGTGCCGGAGAGGCCCCCAAGACCCCGGCCGAAGTCGAGGCGATCCTGGTCGACAGTGCCCGGGCCTTCCCGGCCACCCCCGACCAGCCGATCGGCAGCGGCCTGCTCGACGCGCCGGATGCAATCGCCGCCGCGCTTGGTGATGACGATGACGACGACGGTGATGACGACGCCATCCCGCTGACCAACAAGGTGCCGCTCGGCGGACTGTCCGGCAGCGCCGGCAGCGAGAAGCTCTACAGCATCGAGGTGCCTGCCGGCGCCCGTATGCTGAACGTGCTGACCTATGGCGGCAGCGGCAACGTCAGCATCTATGTCAGTGCCGGCGACGCCCCGACCACCGAGGATTACGACCACCGTTCGGCGCGTCCGGGTAACAACGAGACGGTGCGGGTGCGCAACCCTGAAGCGGATACCTACTACATCCGCGTCGTGGGCGCAGCCGCCTTCTCCGGCGTGACCCTGCAGGCCCGCGTCGACTGATCCCCCTGCTCCTGCTCGTAGTACAGGCCCCGGCACTCGCCGGGGCCTTCTTTTTGGAGCTGCTGGCGCTCGCTGCGGGTGGGCTAGACTGCCTCTCCCCGCAGACCGGCCGATTGCGATGTCCCTACGCCTGCATGCCGTGGCGCTGACCACCGCCCTCTCACTGCTCGCCGGTTGCCAGCACGGCGCCGTGCGCCCGGCCCCCGACGACAACCTCAATGCGGTGTTGTGGATGCAATCGTCCGCGGAGTATGCCGCCGGCACCCGCCAGGCCTATCGTGCGGCGGCGGAGCGGCTGGACCAGGCGCTGGCCGACCCTGACTGGAGCGCGCTGGCGCCGGGCGAGCGTCCCGCGTCCGGGGCGGGCAGGAGGCCGGCGGTGGTGCTCGATGTCGATGAGACCGTGCTCGACAACTCGCCCTACCAGGCACGGTTGGTGCGTGACGGGGCGGAATTCGACGAGGCGACGTGGGCAGCCTGGGTCGCCGAGGCCAGCGCCCGACCGGTGCCGGGGGTGCTCGATTTCGCCCGCGAGGCAAGCGAACGCGGGGTCACCCTGCTCTACGTCTCCAACCGTACCGAAGAACAGCAGGCCGCGACCCTGCGCAACCTGCGCTCGGCCGGCCTGCCGGTGGTCGATGAAACGGTATTCCTGGGCAAGGGGATGGAAGTCGAGGGCTGCCGGCAAGAGTCCAGCAGCGACAAGCACTGTCGCCGGCAGTGGGTCGGGCAGCGTTACCGCGTCCTGATGCAGTTTGGCGACCAGCTGGGTGATTTCGTCCGGGTCGAGCCCAACAGTCCGGCGCACCGCAGGGGGCTGGTCGAGACCCACGGCGACTGGTTCGGCGAACGCTGGTGGATCCTTCCCAACCCCAGCTACGGAGACTGGCAGCCCGCGGTTTTCGACAACCAGTGGAGCAGGCCAGCGGCCGAGCGGCGGGCGGCAAAACGGGATGCGCTGGAGACCGCCCGCTGACGGCGGCTGCCGTTTCCGGGACCCGCTTGGCTTGTTACCCCGGCCGCCCACGGTGAAGATGGCCGCAATGCGACTGGGGAGCCGCAACTGCATGTCCTTGATCCGACGTTTTGCCACCTTCATCCAGCCGGCGACCGCCGTGGCGGTGCTCATCGGCATGCTGGTGATCGGTGGCTGCGACCGCGGCCCGACCGCTGCCAAGGATGATCCGGTGCCGGCAGGGCCCACCGAGACGGTGCGCCAGCTCATCCAGGACCTGCGCAACGACGATCTTCCAGCCTACGCGCGCCACGCCCTCCCGCCCGGCCTGCATCGCCGCATGGAGGCGGCCTGGTCGGAAGGGCGCACCATCTGGCCCTTGACCGAGTTGCCGCTGGATGATCGCCTCCCGGCCTTCATCAGCGTGTTGGCCGCCCCGGAAGCGGAGAAAGAGCTGCTGGCGGCCTACAACCGCCAGTTCGCCGGCGCCGACCGCGAACTGCGCAGTGCCGCGGCCACGCTGGGGCTGTTCGCGGGACAGTATGTCCAGGGCGCAGCCGAATACAGCGATGCCGAGCGGGAGCACTACCTCCAGCTGATCGCCGCGCTGAGCGAGTGGGGGCGGCAGGCGCCGCTCGGCGATCCGGAACGGGCCAGGCGGGTGATTCCCTCACTGGTCGCCGCGGCCCGTACTACCGGCCTGGCGGGCCCGGAAGCGTTTGCGAGGAACGGCATGGAACGCAGCCTGACACGCCTTGGGCCCTTCTTCTCGCGGATGAAGCAGGTGTTGGCCGAATACGGCCTCGACCTGGATGCCTCGCTTGCCGGCAGCCAGGCCACCCTGATCCAGCAGACCGGTGACACCGCCCGGGTGTCGGTGGCCTATGAAGTGTCCGGCCGCCCGGTGGTGGCAGAGGTGCTGCTCGAGCGCCTGGACGGTCGCTGGTACCTCACCGATCTTCTGCGCCATGCGGAAGTCGAGGCCGGGCCTGCACCAGCACCGGCCCCGGCGGTACCGGCAGCGGATCCGGCCGTCCGGACCCCTTGAGGGAGCGATTCGGCGGCGGGGTCGGGCGAAACGGCATAATGCCCCCGATGCCGAACCAGACCCCCCTGCCATTCCCCGAATCCGAGCCGGGCAAGACGCCCGACCCGGCCGCTGGCGCCACCGATCCTGCGGCCCCGCCCGTGGATTCGTCCACGGGTGCGGTTCCGCCATTTGCGCCCGGCTCGACGCTGGGCCGCTCCGAGGCCGCGGAAGAGCCGTTGCAGGCGCCACCACCGGGCCCCGGCCGCCCGCCCAAGGCCGAGGTGGAAGCGCGGCCATGGTGGGCACGGTTGCTGGGCAGGGTTCTCTCGCCCTGGGTCTCGCTGACGCTGGAGCCGGCCGAGCCTGCCGAGTTCGCCCCGGGCCTGCTGGAGAAGCCGGTCTGCTACGTGATCGAGCACTACGGCCTGTCGAACGCGCTGATCCTCGACCGGGCCTGTCGTGAAACCGGCCTGCCATCGCCGCTGCGCGAGCTGCCGGGCAATCCGCTGGGCCGGCAGCGCGCGTATGTCGCACTCTCCCGCCGCAACGTCAGCACGCTGGCGCCGCTGCAGCAGTCGCTCGGCACCTCACCGCCCGCTTCCAAGACCCACTCGGGGTCCCTGGCGCGGTTGCTGGAGGCGCATCGCGAGGATCCGGCACTGGACGTGCAACTGGTCCCCGTATCGATCTTCGTCGGCCGTGCCCCGGACAAGAGCAGCGGCTGGTTTTCGGTGCTGTTCTCGGAAAACTGGGCCATCGTCGGCCGGTTCCGCCGCTTGCTGGCAATCGCCCTCAACGGCCGGGACACGACGGTGCGGTTCGCCCCGCCTGTCAGCCTGCGGGACATCATCAACGAGGACCTTCCGCCGGAACGGACCGTGCGCAAGCTCTCGCGCGTACTGCGTACCCACTTCCGGTTGATCCGTGCCGCGGTCATCGGGCCGGACCTCTCCACCCGGCGGTTGCTGGTGGACCAGGTGCTGGCATCGACCCCGGTGAAGGAAGCCATCGCCGACCAGGCCCGGCGCGAGAACTCCAGCCCCGCCGATGCCTGGCGCAAGGCGCATGGTTACGCCTACGAGATCGCGGCGGACTATTCGCACCCGGTGGTGCGTTCGGCCAGCTTCCTGCTGACCCCGGTCTGGAACCGCATCTACCGCGGCGTGCTGGTCCACCACCTGGACAAGCTCAAGCAGGCCGCGCCGGGCCACGAAGTGGTGTACGTGCCCTGCCACCGCAGCCACATGGACTACCTGCTGCTGAGCTACCTGCTGTACACGCGCGGCATCGTGCCGCCGCACATCTTCGCCGGCATCAACCTCAACCTGCCGGTGATCGGCACCCTGCTGCGCAAGGGCGGCGCGTTCTTCGCCCGCCGCAGCTTCCGCGGCAACGCGCTGTACTCGGCGGTGTTCCGCGAATACATGGCCCAGCTGGTGTCCGGCGGCTATTCGATCGAGTACTTCATCGAGGGCGGGCGATCGCGCACCGGGCGGCTGCTGCCACCCAAGGGCGGCACCCTGGCGATGACGGTGCGCGCCTACCTGCGGCAGCCGACTCGGCCGGTGCTGTTCCAGCCGGTCTACATCGGCTACGAAAAACTGATGGAGGGCAACAGCTACCTGGACGAGCTGACCGGGAAGCCGAAGGAGAAGGAATCCATCTGGCAACTCATCACCGGCATCCCGAAGGTGCTGCGCTCCAACTACGGGCAGGTGGTGGTCAACTTCGGCGAGCCGATCCTGCTCAACGACGTGCTGGCACGCCATGCACCGGAGTGGCAGGGCGAGCGCCTGCCGGATGAAGAGAAACCGGCGTGGCTGTCGACGACGGTCGACGCGCTCGCGCAGAACATCCAGGTCAACGTCAACCGCGCAGCCGACGTCAATCCGATCAACCTGCTGGCGCTCGCGCTGCTCTCCACGCCCAAGCACGCCATGGGCGAGAGCGACCTGCTCGCCCAGATCGCGCTGAGCAAGACCCTGCTCGCGGAACTGCCGTATTCGGACCGGGTGACGGTGACGCCGCACGCGCCGGAGGAGATCGTTGCCCACGGCGAGGAGATCGGGGTGCTCATGCGCACCACGCATCCGCTGGGGGACGTGCTGCATGTCGGTGGCGACAACGCGGTGCTGCTCAGCTACTTCCGCAACAACGTGCTGCATCTGTTCACGTCGGCTTCGTGGGTCGCGTGCTGTTTCCAGAACAACCGCCGCATGGGCCAGGACGGGGTGCTCCGCCTCGGCCGCAGCGTGTACCCGTTCCTCCAGTCCGAGTTGTTCCTGCCATGGACGGAGGACGAGTTCGTGCAGCGCCTGGCCGGCACGATCGATGTGTTCGTGCGTGAAGGGCTGCTCGAGCGGGTCGGGGAGGACGACGGCGGCATCCTCGCCCGCAACGCCGGCCAGTCCGACGAGGTGTTCCGCCTGCGTGCGATCGGCCATTCGCTGCAGCAGGCGTTCGAGCGCTACTACATCGCGATTTCCGTGCTGGCCAAGAACGGCCCCGGCACGCTCAGCGCCGGCGAACTGGAAAGCCTGTGCCAGCTGGCCGCCCAGCGCCTGAGCCTGCTGTATGCACCGGCCGCGCCGGAGTTCTTCGACAAGACGCTGTTCCGGGGATACATCCAGAAGCTGCGCGAGCTGAAGCTGGTCCGGGTCGACGAGAATGGCAAGCTGACCTTTGATGACCGGCTGGAGGCGTGGGCGCGCGACGCCCGTTTCATCCTCGGCCGCGAGCTGCGCCACAGCATCGAGAAGGTCAGCCCCGAGGCCGCCAGGCAGGAGCCCGAGGACGCCCTGCCGGATTGACCGGCGACGGCCTGCAACGGCGGAGGTGCCGCGCTAACATGGCCCAGGGCCGGAGCGTCGCGGACCGGCCGGGGCGCCGTCAGGGCGCTGGAGCGGAACAACGGGGCCGCGACGACTGCCGGAGGATCGTGCCATGGCATCACCACCGCCCGCCGCCCTTGCGACCAACCCCGATGCGCCGAAAGCGCCGGGGAGTGTCCCGCGGCCAAGCTTCGACAGCCCCGCCCGCCAGCTGGTCGCCGACCTGCTTGCCAGCGCCGATATCCAGGTCAACGGCGACCGGCCGTGGGACATGCAGCTGCATGATCCGGCCGTGCTGGACCGGGCACTGGCACAGGGCAACCTCGGCTTGGGCGAGTCCTACATGGCTGGCGCCTGGGACTGCGGGCAACTGGATGGATTCTTCGACCGGCTGCTGCGCGCCCACCTCGATCGCCGGGTGAAGCCGGTGCGGCTTGCCTGGCACGCGTTGCAGGTGAAATTGCGCAACCGCCAGGACCGCAGCCGCGCGTGGCAGGTGGGCAAGGCCCACTACGACCTCGGCAACGACTTCTACGAATCGATGCTCGACCCGTCGATGGCCTACTCCTGTGGCTACTGGCGCGATGCCGAAACGCTGCAGGAGGCGCAGGTGGCCAAGCTCGAGCTGATCTGCCGCAAGCTCGGCCTCCAGCCGGGCATGCGGGTGCTCGACATCGGCTGCGGCTGGGGCAGCTTCATGGCACACGCCGCGCGGCACCACGGGGTGGAATGCGTGGGCGTAACGGTCTCGCGCGAGCAGGCGGCCTGGGCACGCGAACGGCACGCGGGCCTGCCGCTGGAGATCCGCCTGCAGGACTACCGGGAGCTGGACGAACGCTTCGACCGGATCGTCAGCGTCGGGATGTTCGAACATGTCGGCCACAAGAACCACCGCCAGTACATGGAGGTGGCGGCGCGCTGTCTGGGGGACGGCGGGCTGTTCCTGCTGCACACGATCGGCAAGAACCGGCGCGATGGCATGCCGGACCGATGGATCGACAAACACATCTTTCCCAACGGCGAGACACCCTCGATCGGCCAGATCGGCGACGCCATCGACGGCCTGCTGGTGGCCGAGGACCTGCACAACTTCGGCGCCGACTACGACCCCACGCTGATGGCCTGGTACCGGAACTTCGAGGATGCCTGGCCCCGGTTCGCCGACAGGCTGGGCGAGACCTTCCGGCGCAAGTGGCGCTACTACCTGCTGTCCTGCGCCGGCGCCTTCCGGGCCCGCGAACTGCAGCTGTGGCAATGGGTGCTGTCGAAAGAGGGCGTGGCCGGGGGCTATCGCCGGCCGGGGTAGCGGAGGCCCAACTCCGGGCGGCGCCTCTCGGGCCGTAGGAGCGGCTTCAGCCGCGATCCGGAAACCGGTTCACCTATATCGCCATGCGGTCGCGGCTGAAGCCGCTCCTACGCCCGAAGGAAGTTCCCGTGGGACAAGGGGCATGCCGAGCTAAGCGGGCTGGTCGGGGATCAGGGCGCTCTCCAGCCGGGCGATGCAGTCCTTGAGCATCAGCTTGCGCCGCTTCAGCCGCTTGAGCGCGAGGTCATCATGCTCGCCGAGCCGGTCGGCATGGGCGAGCACGTCGATGGCGGTGTCGAGGTCGCGGTGCTCCAGCCGCAGCTCCGCCAAGCGGCGGGTGATGTCTGCGGGGTCGTCACTTTCGTTCATGCAGCCAGCTTAGCGCGTGGCCGGGCCGGGCGTGCCACCGCCGCGGCCGGTAGAATGGCCACCTGATGAGCAACGTCCAGCCCCTGCCCACCCTGACCCCGAGCGAGGTCGCAATCGACCCGCTGCCCCTGGCCGAGCCGGTGCCGCGTCAGCGCAGGGTGGCCGATGACCTCGAGCGGCTGGGCAAGCGCCTGCGCCACCAGGTCGGCCAGGCGATCGCCGACTTCGGCATGATCGAGGAGGGCGACCGGGTGATGGTCTGCCTGTCGGGTGGCAAGGACAGCTACACCATGCTCGACGTGCTGCTGCAGTTGCAGCGCAAGGCACCTGTCAGTTTCGAGCTGGTCGCGGTCAATCTCGACCAGAAGCAGCCGGACTTCCCGGAGCACGTACTGCCCGCCTACCTGGAGTCGATCGGCGTCGAGTACCGCATCCTCGAGCAGGACACCTATTCGGTCGTGACTCGGGTGGTGCCCGAGGGCAAGACGATGTGCTCGCTGTGTTCGCGCCTGCGGCGCGGCGCGCTGTACACGTTCGCCGAGGAGCAGGGCTTCAACAAGATCGCGCTGGGCCACCACCGCGACGACCTGGTCGCGACCTTCTTCCTGAACCTGTTCTTCCACGCCAAGCTCAGCGGCATGCCGCCCAAGCTGCTGTCCGACAACGGCCGCCACGTTGTCATCCGGCCGCTGGCCTACGTGGCCGAGGCCGACATCGCCCGTTACGCTCGGCTGAAGGAATTCCCCATCATTCCCTGCAACCTGTGTGGTTCGCAGGAGAACCTGCAACGCAAGCAGGTGCAGCGCATGATGGCCGACTGGGAGCGCGAGACGCCTGGCCGGATCGAAACCATCGCGCGGGCACTGGGCGACATCCGTCCGTCGCAACTGAGTGATCCCAGGCTGTTCGACTTCCTCGGGTTGGCGCCGGGTGCGCAAGTGTCCGCCGACGGCGGCACCCGGGACTGAACCCTTCCTCCCAGCGTCGTGCAGGCGCAGCGGCACCTTCGGCGCTTTCGCGTCGCAAAGGTGCCTGCGAAGCACGACGCATCGACACGGACCATTGAATGTTCTTTCGCAACCTGACCTTCTTCCGTTTCCCCGCCACCACCAAACTCGATGATCTCGATGCCGGCCTGGAGCAGTGCCAGCTCAAGCCGGTCGGCCCGTTGGAGCTGTCCAGCCGTGGCTTTGTCTCGCCGTTCGGTCGCGACTCGGAGGTGCTTGCCGCGCGCCAGGGCGAGTCGATCTGGATCACCGTTGGCGGCGAGGACCGGCTGTTGCCGGGTTCGGTGGTCAACGACATGCTGGCCCGAAAGCTGGCCGAGATCGAGCAGAAGGAAGGCCGCAGGCCCGGGGGCCGCACCCGCAAGCGGCTCAAGGACGAGCTGATCACCGACCTGATGCCGCGCGCCTTCATCAAGCCCAGCCGCACCGATGCATTGCTGGACCTGGAGAACGGCACCGTGGTGATCGACACCTCCAGCCGCAAGACCGGCGAGAACGTGTGCAGCGAGATCCGCCGGGCGCTGGGCAGCTTCCCGGCGTTGCCGCTGAATGCCGAAGTGGCGCCGCGCTCGATCCTCACCGGTTGGATTTCCGGCGAGCCGCTGCCGGATGGGCTGAGCATCGGCGACGAATGCGAGCTGCGCGACCCGGTTGACCAGGGCGCGGTGGTCAAGGTGCAGCGCATGGACCTGCACAGCGACGAGATCGCCCGCCACCTGGAGACCGGAAAGCTGGTCACCCGGCTGGCCCTGAACCTGGACGACCACGTCAGCTTCGTGCTCGGCGAGGACCTGGTGGTGCGCAAGTTCAAGCTGCTCGATGGCGCCGTGGACCAGCTGGAATCCACCGACCGCGACGACGTCCGCGCCGAGCTGGATGCACGCTTCGCATTGATGAGTGCCGAGGTGAAGCGATTGTTCGCGGTGCTCGAGTCCGCGCTGAAGCTGAGCAAGGCCGACGCCTGAGGATGATGCTCGTGGCCCGCTGGCGGTGACGCCTGCGGGGGCCGTCGGCTACGGCAGCGTGATCGTCAGGTGCGCCGTCGCCCCGGGCATCTGCACCACGTCCTCATAGGCCGCGAGGTCCCGGGCCGTGCCGCGCTCGAGCACCGTGTGCAGCGTGAGGTAGCCCAGCAGCGCCGCGACCGCCATCACCGCGGCCGGCGCCCACATTGGCATGACCCGGCGCAGCGCGTGGGTCACCCGGTCCGGTGGCGCCCAGTGCGGCGCGAAACCGGTGCGCTTGCCCTTGAGGTAGACGATCTCGTCGCCCAGTCGCGCGATCAGGTAACCCAGCTTCTCCGGCCCTTCCAGCCGGTACTTGCCCTCGAAGCCGAGCAGCAGGCAGTAGTGGTAGACCTCCAGCGACGCCAGCCGCGGCGCACCCTGCGCACGCAGCTCTTCGAGCCGGTCGAAGAAGTGCTCGCCGGCCAGGTGTTCGCCGAACAGGCGCAGTTGCAGCGGGTTGCGCTCCCATTGCTCGCGCAGGCTGGAGGGCTGGCCGAGCATGGCCTCGTCGACCGCGGCGCAGAACGCGTACTTGCTGGCGTATACATCTTCGGCGGCGATGCCGAGTTTCGATGCCCCCCGCTCGACCCCGGCCAGGAAGCGTTGGATCGATTCAAGGAAGGCCGCTTCGCCATTGGGCAACCGGCCGCGCCTGAGCAGCATCAACAGGTAGAAGCCGTCGGCGAACAGGTCCAGCAGGCTACGCGGGTTCGCCGCGCCGGCGGCAGGTGCCATCGCGGACTGGTTCGCGGTGAGCGAAGGCATGCGCTGCGGGACCGGGGGATTGGGGTATTCCATCACGTTGTTGCGTCCTTGGCCGCTATGCGGTGAGTGCGATCAGTTCCAGCTTCAGGTCGCGCAGGCCGGACGGCACGTAGATCGTCAGCGCCTGCGAAGCGAGCATGCGTTCGTACAGCGCGCCACGCGGTTCAATCGCGAAGTACTGGCAGCCGGGTCGTACCGGAATCGCAGCCGGGACCTGCGGCGCGTGGGTCAGCTTCACGCCGGGCAACGCCGACAGCACGCACTTCTCGACGTCGTCGGGTGCCCCCACCTTGAAGCGCACCGGCACGGTCTGCACCAGCTCCTGTCCGGGCAGATCGGCGCCGACGCCGAGGTACAGCGCGCAGTTGCCGTCGAGCTTCTGCGAGTCGAGCCGGCCGACGTGGAACGACGGCTTGGCCTCGTGCAAGGCGATGGCGAAGTAGCGCTCGGAAATCACCGTGCCGAGCAGCTCGCGCACGATGCCGAACAGGCGGTCGAAACCGTCTTCCGGCTTCTCGTGGTGGTAGGCCGGCAGGTCGGCCAGCGTGTATTCGCGGGAGAAGGTCAGCAGGCCGCCGGCCAGGCGCAGCAACTCCTGGTGCAGGCGCTCTGGATGCAGGCGGGGATGCTGGAGCAGGTGCGAGAGGGCGGCGAAGGCGGCGTTGGTGGTATGCAGCAGCCAGAACGAGGCGATATCGCCGGAGCGGAACTCCACGACCGACTGCGAAGGTTCCCGGTGCAGCCCGTACAGGGCGTCGGCCTTGGCCTGCAGGTTCTCCAGCAGCCGCCGCAGGTTTGCCATCAGGGCGGGCGCCGCCGACAGCGCGGCGCTGGGTGGAACGAACTGGTCGTCCAGCTCGAAACCGCCGGTTGCACTGCGCCTGACCCGGGCCACCGGCAGGCTGACGAAGGGATCGCGTGGATCGTCGTCGAGCAGCAGCCGCACGGTCTTGCGCAGGTAGGCCAGCTCCGCCTCGCCCGCGTCGGTAAACAGATCGGCGGTGCTGCGGTTGGACTGCAGGTATCGCCCGTGGCTGCCGGTCCCGGTGCTGCAGTTGCCGCCGTGGTCCCGCAGCAGCGGCAGGGCCAGGTGGATCGTGGTGGACTGCACCGAAGCGGGCAGGTCGGCCAGCGACAGCGCCTCGGGCAATTCATCGTCGCCGGGAGCCAGGTAGATCTCGCCGTCGGGAAACACCACGGACAGTTGCAGCGCCCGCAGGGTCCCGCTGGCGAGCGCGTGGTCGTCGAACCGGCTCTGCCGCACGCCCCATGCATAGGGATGCACCGTGCTGGCGAATTCCTGCAGCCGTGCCTCGTGGTAGGCATCCTGCCGCTGGAAGTGTTGCGGACGCAGGAACAGGCCCTCGCCCCAGAAAACCTTGGACATCCGACTCATGCCGCTTCATCCCTGAAATACCGGCCCTGCCGGTGTTGCTCCAATGCGCGGCTTTCCGGCCGGGCGCGGCGCAGCGTACTACAACTGCGTGCCTTGCAGCGCCGGGTCAGCCATCGGTTCCGCACTGGTTGCCGGCGAGCGTGTGCGAGCCAGTGGCGAGCGCGGTGACCAGTGCCGGCCCCGGTGTCGTCATCGCGCAGGCATGCATGCCGACCGCGATGCCTTGCGGAGGTGCCCGGCCGACGTCGAAAGCCAGTCGCCAGCGCGTTGCCGCGGGTTCGCGGAACAGCGCCACAACGCCCACGTGCGTGGCGCCGGCGGCGAGTGGCTCCAGCACCGAGTGCCGCTGGCCGGGCGCAAGCAGGATCTCGGTGACCGACAGCAGGTCCGGGCCGAGGATGTCGCTTTCCCGCTGCTCGTCGAGGAACGCCGCGAACGGCGCATCGGAGAACCGTGCCGTGCTGCGCAGCTGGTAGACCCGCACCACCAGCGATGCCGGCCGGCCATCACTGCCGGCGTTGAGGTTGGTCGCGGCCTGCAACTGCAGCGACAGCTCGGTGGGCGCGGCCTCGTCCTTCAGGCCCACCGCCTGCAGGGTCTTCCCGAAGGCGGACCCGATGCCGGGCTTGGCGCTGCAGCCGGCAAGTGCCAGCACCAGCAATCCGACCACTGCGGCAGCAAGGCGGCAGGAAATACGGGGCAGTAGAGTGGGTCTGCGACAACCATCCATGGTCGGGCTCCAGAAGCTTCCGTGCGGACCGGCATTGCCGGCAGGATTGCGGTGCCGGCCTTCGTGGTGAAGAATAGGCGCCGCCGGTGCCTTCTTGGCTCCGGTGATGCAAGGCTACTACAGCAATACCCGGTGCCTCCAGACGACATCGCCTGGAACCATGGAGATCGGTCGCACCCGCACCGTGCGCGCTCACAAGGAGAGTGTGGAATGAAGACCCGTCCGTTGGCGGCTGCGTGCCGCCTGATGCTGCCCGTTGTCGCGGTGCTGGCGCTTGGCGCCTGCAGCACCATGTCGCGCAAGCCGGCCAGCTATTCCGAAGTGCTGGGCCAGGCCGAGTCCGAGGTCGCGGCCGGTCGCGTCGAATCGGCACTGATCGGATTCAACGAGGCTGCGCGGATCGATCCGGTGAACAAGGAGCCCTGGCTGCGCAGTGCGCAGTTGCAGTTCGACGCCGGCAACTACGGCCATGCGATCGTCGCCGCCGAGGAAGTGCTCCAGCGCGATCCCGCTGACAAGGTGGCCGACAGCGTCCTGACCGTGGCGGGCCTGCGCATCGCGTCCCAGTCGCTGCAACGCCTGCAGGGCAACGGCGCACTCGCGTCCGAGAGTGCCCGGGCCGAAGCCGAGCGGCTGGCCGCGACCATGCGGGACACCATGGGCGAGGCGTTCCTTGCCGGACCCGAAGCCAGCGCCGAAAAGGCCCGCGCCTCCAGCCGCGGCCGCGCCGCGCCGCGCCGTCGCGCTGCGCCCAAAGCGGCGCCCGCCGCCAAGCCGAAATCCGATATCGACAACCCGTTCGGGGTGTTGGGCGGCTGACGCCGCGATCCGCAGGTACTCGTCAGGGAGACGATGAGATGTCCAAGAAGGAAAGTATCCAGAAGCGCCTCGAGAAGGTGCGGCCGCCGCGCGTGCAACTCACCTATGACGTGGAGAAGGGTGACGCGATCGAGCAGAAGGAGATCCCGTTCGTGGTCGGCGTGCTGGGCGACTTCAGCGGCCAGCCCGATCAGCCGCTGCCGCGCCTGAAGGAGCGCAAGTTCGTCAACGTCGATCTCGACAACTTCGACGAGGTCATGGAGGGGATGACGCCGCGGGCGGCGTTCCGGGTGCCGAACAAACTGGGCGCGGACGGGGGCGAATTCGCCGTGGAGCTGCGATTCAACTCGATCGATGACTTCCGTCCCGAGTCGGTGGTCCAGCAGGTCGAGCCGCTGAGGAAACTGCTGGAAGCACGCTCGAAGCTGGCCGACCTGCGCAACAAGGTGGCCGGCAACGAAAAGCTGGAGGACCTGTTGAACGATGTCCTCGCCAACACCGAGCAGCTTCGCCAGCTCGGCCAGGCCGAACCGGTGGACCAGGAGTAAGCCATGAATGCACAGGCAACCGCAGTCCGTGCCGCCGGCACGGCCGAAGCCGGCCTGCTCGACCAGATCGTCGAGCAGAGCAAGGTCGCGAAGTCCGAATCCGAGCACCAGCGGGCTCGCGACATCATCTCCGAACTGGCGCGCGAGGTGCTGCAGGGCACCGTCGTGGTCTCGGAAAACCTCAACCTGACCCTGGATGCACGCGTGGCGGAGCTGGACCGGATGATCTCCGAACAGCTCACCGCGGTCATGCACGCGCCGGAGTTCCAGCAGCTGGAAAGCACCTGGCGCGGCCTGCACTACCTGTGCGGGCAGACCTCCACCGGCGCGCAGCTGAAGATCAAGGTGCTCAACGCGCCCAAGCGCGACGTGGTCAAGGACTTCAAGGCCGCGATCGACTTCGACCAGAGCGCGCTGTTCAAGAAGGTTTACGAGGAAGAGTTCGGCACTTTCGGTGGCTCGCCCTTCGGCACGCTGATCGGCGATTACCAGATCGGCCGCCAGCCGGAGGACATGTACTTCATCGAGCAGATGTCGCATGTCGCCGCGGCCTCGCATGCGCCGTTCATCGCCGCCGCCTCCGAGGACATGTTCGGGCTCGAAAGCTTCACCGACATGGGCAAGCCGCGGGACCTGGCCAAGGTGTTCGACACCGTCGAGTACGCCAAGTGGAAGTCCTTCCGCGACTCCGAGGACAGTCGCTACGTCGGGCTGACGCTGCCGCGCTTCCTCGGACGGCTGCCGTACAACCCCAAGGACGGCACCACGGTGGAGGGCTTCAACTACGTCGAGGACACCGACGGGGCGGACCACTCCAGCTATCTGTGGTGCAACACCGCCTACGCGTTCGGCGCGCGGCTGACACGTGCATTTGAGGACTTTGGCTGGTGCGCTGCGATCCGCGGCGTCGAGGGTGGCGGGCTGGTGGAGGAACTGCCGACCCACACCTTCCGCACGGACGACGGCGAGGTCGCGTTGAAGTGCCCCACCGAAGTCGCCATCACCGATCGCCGCGAGAAGGAGCTCAGTGACCTGGGCTTCATTCCGCTGGTGCACTGCAAGAACACCGACTACGCCGCCTTCTTCGGCGCGCAGTCGGCGCAAAAGCCGAAGAAGTACAACACCGATGCGGCCAACGCCAACGCTTCGCTGTCGGCCCAGCTGCAGTACATCTTCGCCGTGTCCCGCGTCGCCCATTACCTCAAGGCGATGATGCGCGAGAAGATCGACAGTTTCGCCTCGGCAGGCAACGTCGAGGATTTCCTCAACCGGTGGATCGCCCAGTACGTGCTGCTGGATGACAACGCGACGCAGGAAGCGAAAGCGCAATATCCGCTGCGAGAGGCTTCGGTGCAGGTGTCCGAGGTGCCCGGCAAGCCGGGCGTCTATCGGGCGGTGTCGTTCCTGCGCCCGCACTTCCAGCTCGACGAGCTGTCGGTGTCACTGCGGCTGGTGGCCGAACTGCCCGCCAGCATGAAGAAGTAGCCACCGCCCCGCTGCAAGGCGGACGGGGCGTAGACCCTGGAGGGTGGTGGTCGCGACAAGGCAACACGACATGCCGGCCACGGCCGGCGACATCTCACGGAAGAACGGAACAAAAGGAAACCAGACCATGCAACACGCATTCCTCAGCATCGACACCATCAAGGGCGAGTCCAAGGACGCCGAGCACAAGGATTGGATCGAGATTGAATCCTTCAACCAGGACGTGCTCCAGCCGCGTTCGGCCACCGCATCGAGCGCCGGCGGCACCACCGCCGCACGCGTCGAGATGACCCCGATCGAGCTCAACAAGCGCATCGACCTGGCCTCCACGGCGTTGTTCCAGGCCTGCGCCAACGGCACCACGTTCCCGAAGGCCCGCATCGAATTCATGCGTGCCGACAAGGATGGCAACGCGATCAACTACTACACGATCGAGCTGCTGAACGTGCTGGTCCACCGCGTGTCCACCGCGCTCGGCCACGACGGCATGCCGTCCGAGCAGGTGCAACTGAGCTTCGGCGCGATCAAGTGGTCGTACACCCAGCAGAAGCAGGGTGGCGGCACCGGCGGCAAGACCGTTGCCCAGTGGAGCAACACCAACAACAAGCCGACCTACACGGTCTCGTGATGTGCCGGCGTGGTGGCGGCCCTGGTCGCCGCCACGCCACGCCACGCAACGTCACGCGATGCGGTGCTTGAGCAGACAGGACCCATGAAAGGATTCGAGCCCAGCCTGCTGGAAAAGCTGTTCGACGATGAGCCGCGCAGGGTCGCGACGCGCGAAAGCGCGCGGCCGGTTTCGCTGGAGCAGTACAAGGATTCGGTCGCCCGCGACCTGGAAGGACTGTTGAACTCGCGCGCCGCCTATGGCGAGCAGGACCTGGCTGCGTACCCCAACTGCCGCAGGTCGATGATGACCTATGGGCTGCGTGACTTCTCGGCGATGAGCCTGGCCAACGGCCATGACCGAGCGGCGATCTGCCGCGCGCTGGAGCAGGCGATCGCCCGCCACGAGTCCCGCCTGCACGATGTCAGGGTGCGGCTCGACGGCAACAGCCGCGGCGTCGGCGGATTGCACTTCTCGATCCACGGCCTGCTCGACCTGCAGCCCGCCCGCGAGGCCGTGAGCTTCGACGCCATGCTGCAACCCAATACCCTGCAGTACTCGATCAGCCGCATGCGCCGGCCTGCCGCGGCATGAGCACCGGCGCCCGCGGCTGATGGACGACCTGCTGCCCCACTACGAGCGCGAGCTCGGTTTCCTGCGCCGCCACGGACGCGAGTTCGCCGAGCGCTACCCGAAGATCGCCGGCCGCCTGCTGTTGTCCGGCGATGGCAGCCAGGATCCGCACGTCGAGCGCCTGATCGAGTCGTTCGCGCTGCTCACCGCGCGCGTCAGCAAGAAGATCGAGGACGACTATCCAGAGTTCACCGAGGCCCTGCTCGAAGTGATGTACCCGCACTACCTGCGGCCATTTCCTTCCTGCTCGGTCGCGTGTTTCGACATGGGTCCGGCCCTGTCGCAGCTCACTGACCCGCAGGTGGTGCCACGTGGCACGCTGCTGCACTCACGCAGCGTGCGTGGCGCGAGCTGCCGGTTCCGCAGCGCCTATGACGTGGTGCTGGCGCCCATCCGGGTCGTGGATGCCGGCTATTCCGGCATTGCGCGGGTCCCGATGGCCGTGTCTTCACCGCCGGGGGCGGGTGGGCAGGTCTCCCTGGATTTCGAATGGCTCGGGGACCACGAGGGGCCCCCGTCCGCGCTCGATGTCCTCCGCCTGTTCATCGACGGCGAACCTTCCTTCTGTGCCGCGCTGCGGGATGCATTGGCGATCGGTGTCAGGGCGGCCTACGTGGAGCCGACCGGCAGCGGGCGCTGGACGTCGCTGCCAGCGTCGCCGTTGCGCCAGGTCGGCTTCGCGGAAGACGAGGCGCTGGTGGATTTCCCGGATCGCTCCCATCCGGCCTACCGGCTGCTGACCGAGCTGTTCGCGTTCCCCGAGAAATTCGGCTTCTTCGACCTCGACCTGGGTGTGCCCGGCATGCGCAGCGGTGGCGCCTTCACCGTGCACCTGCTGCTGGACGCCGAGCCGGCCGGGGCGCCGCGCGGACGGCTGCTGGAGTCTCTCGGCCGGGACAACATCCGCCTGGGCTGCACGCCGGTGGTCAACCTGTTCCCGCAGCATGGCGAGCCGATCCGGGTCACCCACCGCGACACCCACTACCCGGTGGTCGCCGATGCCCGCCGTGCATTCGCCTACGAGGTGGTGTCGATCGACTCGGTACGGCAGGTACGGCAGACGCCACGGGGCGAGGAGGTCACCGAATTCCGGCCGTTCTACTCCCTGCACCACGGCGAGGCGCCCGACCAGGCCGGGCAGTACTGGCTCACGCGTCGCGACGAGCAGGTGGCGCGTACCAGCCCCGGTTTCGAGACCGAGATGTCCTTCGTCGACCTGTCCTTCAATCCGGTCAGGCCAGGTACCGACGTGGTTAGCCTGGAGCTGACCTGCAGCAACCGCGACCTTCCGGCGGACCTGGCGTATGGCGTGGCCGGAGGCGACCTGACGATGGAGGGCGGCGGCGCGGTCCGCGCCATCAGCCTGCTCCGGAAGCCGACGCGGTCGATGCGCTTCGAGCGCGGCCGCGGCGCACAGTGGCGGCTGATCTCGCACCTGTCCCTGAACCACCTCTCGCTGGGCCAGAGCGGCCTGCCCGCCCTCAAGGAGATGCTGCGCCTCTATGACATCGCGCAAAGCACCGCATCGGGTCGGCAGATCGACGGACTGGTCGCGCTGGAGCACCGGCCGGCCACGGCATGGCTGCCCGGGAAGCACTTCGCCAGCATCGTCCGGGGCATCGAGATCCGCCTGACGATCGAGGAGAGCGCCTTCGTCGGCCACGGCGTGGCGGCCTTCGCCAACGTGCTCGACCACTTCTTTGGCCTGTACGTGCACGCCAACAGCTTCACCCAGCTGACCTTGCTGTCGGCCGACACCGGGGAGGAACTCGTCAGATGCCAGCCACGCAGCGGCGAATCGATCCTGGTGTAGCGCAACAACTGCTGGCGGCGCCGCACCGCTTCGGCTTCTTCCAGGCGGTGCGGATACTGGAGCGGGTGTTCGCCCGGCAGGGCATGCGCCCGGGTGATGCACTCGCGCGCATGGTGCGCTTCCGCAATTCCACTGCGATGGCGTTTCCCGCGGCCGAGCTGGAGTCGATCCAGGCCCGCTCGACCGACGGCACGGCGCTTGAGCGTCCCGCCGCGGTCGAACATGCCCTGCAGATGGAGGACCTGGGATCGGTGCAGCTGGTGCCGGCCTTCATGGGCATGCTCGGCGGCCAGGGCGTGCTTCCACTGCACTACACCGAGACGCTCGCCGCCCGCGAAACCTACCAGCGCGACCATGCCCCGCGGGCGTTCCTGGACATCTTCAGCAACCGTGCGGTTGCGCTGCACTACGCAGCGTGGAAGAAGCACCGCCTCGCGATCCAGTACGAGCTGGACGGAGACGAGAAGTTCCTGCCGCTGGTCCTCGCGCTTTCGGGGCTCGGCATGGCGTCGCTGCGCGGCCGGCTGCAGGATGGCGAGGGCGATGTCTTCGACCAGTCCATCGCGCACCACGCCGGCAGCATCCGCCAGCGGCCCGTATCGGCGGCGGTGCTGCAGCGCACGCTGTCGTCCTATTTCCGGGTCCCGCTGAGGGTCGAGCAGTTCATCGGTGCCTGGTACCCGGTGCCGGAGACGCAACGCACCCGCCTGGGCGTCGGCAACGCGGCGCTGGGTAGCACGGCGCTGGCCGGGGAGCGGGTATGGCAGCGCGACCTCAGGGTATGCCTGTGGGTCGGCCCGCTCCGACGCAGCGAGTTCGACGCCTTCCTGCCCGGAGGTGCGGCCAACCGGGCGCTGTCGAAGTGGCTGGCGCTGCTGACCGGGTCGTCGCTGGAATACCGCGTGCGGCTGGTGCTGGCCCCCGATGAGCTGCGCGGCATCGCACTGGGTGGAGACTCGGAAGGAAGCAAGGCGGGAGAAGGTGCCGGGGCACGCCTGGGTTTCGACAGCTACCTGTGTTCCCGGCCGGCTACCGGGCCGCGCTCCGACACATGCTACGAGGTGCAGGCCCTGCACTGACCCGAATGGCGCCCACGTACAATGCGCCGATGAACATCCGTCCCTACCTCGAGAGCCATCCTTCACTGGGTGAGCGCGTGTACGTTGATCCGGCCGCAACGGTGATCGGCGCGGTCACTCTCGGTGACGACGTCTCCATCTGGCCCGGCTGCGTGGTCCGCGGCGACGTGAACTCGATCGAGATCGGCGCACGCACCAACGTCCAGGACGGCACCATCGTGCACGTCACCCACGAAGGGCCCTTCACCCGCCCGGGTGGGCTACCGACCGTCATCGGCGAGGACGTGACCATCGGCCACGGCGCGATCATCCACGCCTGCCGGCTGGAGGCCTTCTGCCTGGTGGGCATGGGTGCCCGCATCCTTGATGGGGCGGTGGTGTCGCGCTACGGCTTCGTCGGCGCCGGCGCCGTGGTGCCGCCGGGCAAGACGGTGGGTGAAGCCGAGCTGTGGCTGGGCAACCCGGCCCGCTTCGTGCGCCGCCTGACGGATCGCGAGATCGAGAACCTGGAGTACAGCCCGCGGCACTACATGCGGTTGAAGGACAGCTATCTGGGGATGGCCAAGGGCTGAGCCAGGCGATGGCGGCCGCTCCGGGGAGCACGGTCGCGGCTGAAGCCGCTCCTACAGGGGGCGGTCGGGGCGGGTGGCCTGCTCGAGGGTGCCGAGCAGTGTCATGGCTTCGTCCCTGCTAACCCCGCACATGTCCGGCCCGGGGCGCAATGTCCCGCAAAAGGCCGGCCGCGACGGGTCACCGAACAGCCGGCAGCGCAGGTCGTCGTCGAGCTGGACGCAGGGCATGCCGGCCGGCTTACCGTGGGGCATGCCTGGAATCGGCGAGTTGATCGAAGGGGCGGTACAGCACGCCCCGCAACCGGCCCGGCAGTCCATGGTTCAGCGGCCGATGCTGCCGATCGGGTACTCGGCCCGGAGCTCGTCATGGATCGCATCGGTATCCGGATGCACGCCGTGCCACAGCTCGAAGCTCTCCGCTGCCTGCTCCACCAGCATGCCCAGCCCATCGATCAGCCGGTCGGCGCCGGAGGCCCGCGCCCATGCAAGGAACCCGATCGCGGCTTCGCCGTAGGCCAGGTCCACCACGTCGCAGCGACGCCTGATGAGCGAGCCGGGAAGCGGCAGTTCGCTGCCGTCGGCGTCGTGGCCAATCGAGGTGGCATTGATGATCAGGTCGAACGAGCCGAGGGTGTCGAGGTCCTTGAAGTAACGCGGGTGGACGCGCGCGGGCTCCCCGAGCGCGTCGGCCAGGGCATCGGTGCGCGACTCGGTACGGTTGACGATGAAGAGGTCGGAGATCCCGGCGTCGAGCAGTGCCGGCGCCACCCCGTGGGCGGCCCCACCGGCGCCGATCAGCAGCACCCGGCGCCCGCGCAGGTCCTGGCTATGGCGGTCGGTAAGGTCGCGCACCAGCCCCAGGCCGTCGGTGTTGTCGCCGCGCCAGCCGGTGGCGGTGCGGACCAGGGTGTTGACCACGCCCGAGCGCTCGGCGCGGTCGGCCAGGCTTTCGCACAATGCCGCCGCGGCGCGTTTGTGCGGCATCGTGACATTGGCGCCTGCGCCACCATCGCGGTGGAAGCGCTCCAGCGCCGCCGCAAGATCGGTCGGGGCGGCGTCGAGCGTGCCGTAATCCATCGTGATTCCCGTCTGGTGCGAGAACGCGGCATGGATGCGCGGCGACAATGAGTGCGAAACCGGGTGGCCGATCACGGCAAAACGGGGAACGGACATGGAGGCTCCCTTGGATGGTTTGATTGGGGTGGATGACTTGAGAACAGACAGTCGTACGGGACGTACGCGCCGGCTCCTGATGGGCGCCAGTCTACTCGCCGGATGCTGCACGGCGGGAGCCGCGGCGGCTTTCCTGTCCGAGTACGGCATCGAAGGCATGCACGTGGTGTCGACGCCGGCCTCGGAGGTGCGGGCGACGGTGAGCCCGGACGGTCGCTGGATCGTCTGGGGCAGCCGCGATCGCGAGGGTGGTGCGGGCGGTGGCGATCTCTGGCGTGCCGAGCTGATCGACGGCCGCTGGCAGGATCCGCAGCCGCTGTCGCTGAATTCCCCGGGCGAGGATCTCGATCCCGTCTTCGCTGCCGACGGCCGGTGGCTGTACTTCGCCTCCGATCGCAAAGGCGGCGCCGGCGGTCTTGACCTCTATCGCGCACCGGTCGGCGCCGATGGCAGTGTCGGGCCCCAGGAGCGATTGCCCGGCCCGTTCAACACGCGCGGGAACGAGTCTTCGCCGGTCCCCACGCAGGATGGCCGCCACCTGCTGTTCGCCAGTGACGCGCACGGCGGACCCGGCGGGCTCGACCTGTTCGTATCGCAATGGCAGGAAGGCGCGTGGGGCGAACCCCGCGCGCTGGAAGGCATCAACACCGCCGAGGATGAGATGGAGGCGACCTGGCTTGGGAGCGGGACCGGCATCGTGTTCACCCGTTCCAGCGCAGATGGCCAAGCCATGCGCCTGCAGTTGGCCCGTTGCGAGGCCGGCGGCTTCGTGGAGGCTGGGGTGCTGGAGCTGTCGTTCAACACACCCGAGGACCGCACCCGCGGGCCGGGCATCGACTGGAACAAGCCTGCCGAGCTGCTGGTCAGCGGGACCGCACGGGCTCCGCGAGCCGGTGATAGCGACATCTACCGCATGAAGGCACCCGCGGTGGGCGGATCCGGCGACTGCCTGCCCTAGACGGGCGGCGCCTGCACCCGCGACCGCCTGTCGTGGCGGCCCTTGTCAGGCCGCTTCACGCAGCCAGCGGGCGGCATCGAGGGCGTGGTAGGTCAGTATTCCGTCGGCACCGGCGCGGCGGATGCTGGTCAGGGCCTCCAGCACGCAGGCGCGCTCGTCCAGCCAGCCGTTCATCGCCGCTGCCTTGAGCATCGCGTACTCGCCGCTCACCTGGTAGACGAAGGTCGGCACGCCGAAGCTGTCCTTCACCCGGCGCACGATGTCCAGGTAGGGCAGGCCGGGCTTCACCATCACCATGTCGGCGCCTTCCTCCAGGTCGAGCGCGACTTCCTGCATCGCCTCGTCGCTGTTGGCCGGGTCCATCTGGTAGGTCTGCTTGTCGGCCTTGCCGAGCGCGGCCGCGCTGCCCACCGCATCGCGGAAGGGGCCGTAAAAGGCGCTGGCGTACTTGGCGCTGTAGGCCAGGATGCGGGTGTGCACGTGCCCCTCCAGCTCCAGCGCGCTGCGGATCTGGCCGATGCGGCCATCCATCATGTCGCTGGGGGCCACCACGTCGGCGCCGGCGCGCGCGTGCGACAGCGCCTGCTTGACCAGCACTTCGACGGTTGCGTCGTTCATCACGTAGCCGCTGTCGTCGAGCAGCCCGTCCTGGCCATGGCGGGTGTAGGGATCCAGTGCCACGTCGGTGATCACGCCCAGCTGCGGGAAGCGTGATTTCAAGGCCCTGACCGCGCGCTGGCACAGGCCTTCGTCATCGAACGCGGCGGCCGCGTCCAGCGATTTGGCCTCGGGGGCGGTGACGGGGAAAAGTGCCAGTGCCGGCACCCGCAGCTCGCACGCCTGCTCGGCCGCGCGCAGCAGCTCGTCGATCGACAGGCGTTCCACGCCGGGCATCGACGCCACCGGCTCGCGCCCATCGTGCCCGTGCACGAACACCGGCAGGATGAGGTCGTTGGTGGTAAGGACGGTTTCCCGCATCAGGCGGCGGGAGAACTCGTCGCGGCGCATCCGCCGCGGGCGTGCGTAGGGGTGGCTGCTCATGGGGCCATTCTACGACGCCGGCCGCCCCCGCCGGGGTCAGGCGATGCGGCGGTCAGACGATCCCGCCACCCAGCCCGAGCCGCACGATGCCGACGATGATCACGATGCCGTTCAGCACCAGGCCGGCCTTGGCGCGGCCACGGTTCTGCTCGCGGGTCAGGGCGATGCCGATCGCGGCGATCACCGCGCCCACCGCGGCGAACGGGATCAGGAACCAGTTGCCCCAGCCCAGCAGCGGGATCAGCGCTATCACCATCAAGATCATCGCGACCACGCCCCACAGCAGGCTGATCAGTCCCATGTTCGTTCTCCCTCGTATCCTGTTGCCGGCAAACGCCGTGGGTGGAATGTTCGCCGCGAACGCCGGGCGATGCACGGCTCAAAGGTCATGGACGCCATCGATCTCGATGCGCAGTTCGCGCCGGCAGACGGCGCCCTGCAGCACGATCCGCGGAACCTCCGGCCCCAACCGTTCCGCCAGCAGCCGGGAGGCAGGCTCGAGCTCCTCGGCATCGCGTACATAGACTTTGAGCCGCGTACCGGGACCAAATCGGTCCGGCAACGAAGGGCGGTGCGCACGGGCCTGCTCGAGCAGGCTGGCGAAGTTCGCCAGGGTCTCGTCCAGCTGCGTGGCCAGCGAATCTGCGTGGCGCGATTCATGGCCGACGATGGCGGCGGTGCCGGACAGCAGCAAAGGCATCGAGTCGTCGGGCGGCAGCATCGCCCGCGCGAAGCTGGGCGGTTGCGGCCCGTAGCAGCGCGGATAGCGGTAGGCGCTGATCTGGCGCGGATTCTCCAGCGGCGTGCCCGGCGAGGTGGCGGCAAGCCAGTACACCTGCAACCGGCGGCGGCCGTCGACGCGGCCGATGGCGGTGGCGGCCGGGAGCCGGTTGGCGTCGAAGCTCCCCAGTCCTTCGGCACGGCCCACGCAGAAGCGGCGGTAGCGCTCCTGGTCGTCGTCGCCAAGGGTGATGCCGTCGAGGTAGTTCCAGATGCGCAGCAGGTGCGGATACTCGCCACCCGAGGTGAAGCCGAGCATGCGCCTGTAGGCCGCTTCCGCCGCCGCGCGGATGTCTTCGCCGTCAGGCTCGTCGATCTCCAGCGCACCGAACTGCAGCGAGCCGTCGCTCGCCCAGGCGATGCCATCGGCTCGCCCATGCCGGACGCCGGCCCGGGCTCGCCAGACCTCGAACTGCGGCCTGCCTTGCTGGCGCAGCGGGACCCGCAGGTAGCGCGGGTCGTCGTGGTCGGGCGCCGCATCGCCGAAACCCAGGACCACGAGAGTGTCCGGCGCCGCCAGCAGCGCCTCGGGCGACGTGTCGGAATAGTCGACGGAAAGCCGTGGGCCATTGGCGGGAACGGGCGACGCGTGGGGATCGGCCGGGGCGGCGCGCGCTGCGGCGCCGGGTGCTGGATCGGTCATGCGGCCATGATACTGGCGGGGCGCCATCGCCGTCGCAGTTGCGCCGCCGCGCCCGATGCAGGATCGTTGCGCCTCCCAAGCCGCCGGTAGTCCCCTGATGTCCGAACAAACCCCCGCCGAGCACGAACTGGCGAAGCTGCTGGTCGACAGCCTGAACCTCGAGGATACCGACCCCGCGCAGATCGACCCGGAGGCCCCGCTGTTCGGCGACGGACTCGGCCTGGACTCGATCGACGCCCTGGAGCTGTCGCTTGCGATCAGCAAGAAATATGGCTTCCAGCTGCGCTCCGACAGCGATGAGAACCGCAGGATCTTCGGATCGCTGCGTAGCCTGTCGGCGCACATCGAGGCACACCGCGCCGCCTGAACAGGCGCGCCCGCATGCCTCTCCTGATCGCGCTGCGGGTCTTGCTGGCGGTGGCCTATCCGCTGCTGGCACATCGTGCAAGCGTGGCCGGCAGCGAACCGCTGGCGCTGTTGGTCCTGCTCGACCTTGCTCTGATCGTGCTGCTGCTGCCGCTGGCCCGGGCGCGCGCCTGGGCCTGGTTGCTGCTGGCCGCGTGCGCGGCCGGGCTGTGGGCACTGCGCGGCACCGGCGTGGCGGCGTTGCTGTTGCTGGCGCCGCCGGTGGTGTTCACGGCGTTGCTGGGGTGGTGGTTCGGCCGCAGCCTGGCCCCGGGACGGGTGCCGCTGATCAGCCGCATCGTCTCCGCGCTGGAGGACTGCGAGCCGCATGCGCTGGAGCCCGACCTCAAGCGCTACACCCGGTCGCTCACGGCGTGCTGGGCGCTGCTGCTGGCGGCGCTCTCGATCGCGAACCTGGTACTGGCGCTGGTGGCGGTGCCGGACGGGCTGCTGGTCCGGCTGGGCCATGCGCCGTTGCTGGCCGTGTCGCAGCAGACCTGGTCGTGGTTCGCCAACCTGCTCGACTACGGTGTGGTAGCGGGCTTCTTCATGGCCGAGTACCTGTACCGGAAGCTCCGTTTCCCTGGTCGGCATCCCAGCTTCCTCGACTTCATGCGGCGGATGGCGGGGCTCGGGCCCGGTTTCTGGCGGACGCTGTTCCATTGACCCGGGGGTGGGTGGCTTATCCTTGTGCCCCGGATCCAGCCGCCCGCCGCGTCGCCCTCCATGCAATTTTCCGTTCCCTTCGATCATCCATGCCTGCCGGGCCATTTTCCGGGACAGCCGGTGGTGCCCGGGGTGCTGCTGCTCGATCACGTGCTCGATGCGATCCACGCGGGTGGCGGCGACCCGGGTGGCCTTCGGCTGCCGCGGGTCAAGTTCATGCAGCCGCTGCTGCCGGGTGAGCTCGCCCGGGTCGAGCTGGAGGGCGCCACGCCGCGCTGGAAGTTCCGGGTCCTGCGTGGCGAGACCCTGCTGGCCAGTGGTGAAGTGACCGCGGGAGCGCCATCGTGACCGCCGACTGGAAGCAGCGTCCCGAAGGCGGTGGCTGGTTCGCGCTCTGGCTGATCAGGACCATCGCCCGCCATGGCGGGCGTGCGGTGGCACGCGTGCTGCTGGTCCCGATCACGCTGTACTTCCTGGTCGTGCGGGGGCCCGAACGGCGTGCATCCCGCGCCTACCTGGGCCGAGTGCTCGGAAGGCGCGCCGGCCTCGTGGACGTCGCGCGGCACATCCACTGTTTCGCCTCCACCATCCTCGACCGGGTGTTCATGCTCAGCGGCCAGCTGGACCGGTTCGACATCGACATCGACGGGCTGGATGGCCTGCACGCTCAACTGGACCGCGGCAAGGGCGTGCTGGTGTTCGGCTCCCACCTGGGCAGTTTCGAGGTGCTGCGGGTGCTGGCACGCAAACGTCCGGACGTATCGGTGCGGGTGGTGCTGGACAAGGGCCACAACCCCGCGATCACCCAGTTGCTCGATGCGCTGGATCCGGAAATGGCGCGCAGCGTGATCGATGCCGGGCAGAGCGGCCCTTCGCTGATGCTGGCGATCAAGGAGGCCACCGACGAGGGCGCCCTGGTGGCGCTGCTGGTGGACCGGGTGCACCCCGGCCACCCCGGCCACGCCAGCCGCTTCCTGGGGGCCCCGGCGTCCTTCCCGACGGCGCCATGGCTGATCGCGGCGGTGCTCAAGGTGCCGGTGGTGCTTGCCTTCGGCCTGTACCGCGGCGGGCGCCGCTACGACCTGCGCTTCGAGGTCTTCAGCGAAGGGCTGGACGTCCCGCGGTCGCAGCGTTCGCGCCTGTTGCCCGAGCTTGTCGAGCGCTATTCGTCGCGGTTGCAACACCATGCATGCGACGCCCCGTACAACTGGTTCAACTTCTATGATTTCTGGCGGCCCGATGACACTTCCACGCATGACATGGTTGCTGGCGATGCTGGCGCTGAGCGGCTCGCTGCACGCGGCGGCGCCTGAGGCTTCGACTGGGGTCGACAGCGGCTGGATCCTCGACCGGCTCGCCCGGCCGGCGCCGATGCGCACGGCTTTCGTGGAGCTGAGGGAGTCGCGCCTGCTGAAGGCGCCGCTGAGGCTGGTGGGCGAATACCGCCGGCCGCAGGATGAGGTGCTGGTCCGGGAAGTACGGTCGCCATACCGGGAAACCACCACCATCGAGGCCGGCCAGGCCACCATCCAGCGCGCAGGAAAGTCCCCCCGCAGCTTCGCCCTCGACCGTGCACCGGAGCTGGCGGGCATGCAGGCCAGTTTCGGCGCCCTGCTGTCGGGCGATCGCGAAACCCTGTTGCGGTATTACGAGGTCTCCAGCAAGGGCACCCGACAGGACTGGGAGCTGACCCTGGTGCCGAAGCAGGCGCTGGCCGGCAAGGTCGAGCGCATCGACCTCCACGGCCGCGGTGCCGAGCTGCGCTGCATGGAAACCCTGGCGGCCGGCGAGACCGAGCCACAGCGCACGCTGCTGGCAGGTGCGGCCAGCGATGCCGCCGAACTCGAGGATCTTGCCGACCTGCAGGCCCTGTGTCGCGGCGACGACAACCCGTGACGACAGCAGCTGGTGGCCGTATGCGACGCCTCGGGCTGGCGGCCACGTGGCTGGCCGTGTTGCTGCTGGTGGCCTGGTGGCTGCTACCGCGGCTGCAACTCAGCAGTGACCTGCGCGATTTCATGCCGGCGCCGCAGACCCCCGCGCAGAAGCTGCTGATCGACGAACTGGGCGAAGGCCCGGGTTCGCGCCTGCTGCTGGTTGCGCTGTGGGGTTCGGAGCCTTCGGTGCTGGCGCGGCAGTCGGAAAGCATCCGGGAACGTCTGGCAGGCGATGAGCGCTTTGCCGTCGTCGCCAATGGCGGTGACGCAGGCATGGAAGCCATTCCCGCGCACCTGCGGCCGTATCGCTACCTGTTGTCTCCGACCCTGGACGAGCAGCGGTTCGACGCCGCCTACCTTGCCGGGGAACTGGAGGCGCGGCTGCAGGATCTGGGTTCGCCGGCCGCAGGGATGATCGAGCCGCTCCTGCCGGCTGATCCGACGCTGGAGTCCCTGGTGCTGCTCGACCAGTGGGAACCGGCGCATGCGCCCCAACGGTTGCACGGGGTGTGGTTCGACCAGGCGGGCCGGCAGGCACTGATGTTGTTGCAGACGCACGCGGCCGGATTCGATCCGGCCGGCCAGGAGGCGGCGCTGGCCGCGCTGGACGATGCCTTCGCCGAAGCCTCCAGCGGTAGCGGTTCGCGGTTGCTGGTGAGTGGCCCCGGGGCGTTCTCGGTATCGATCGGGCAGCGCACCGCCGCCGAGGCCAGCCTGTTGGGTGGGCTGGGG